>LKMJ01000113.1_pt1 | contig 49486 bp, 56 predicted proteins | sample 643391 | NCBI WGS metagenome assembly LKMJ01 (sample SAMN04112250, study PRJNA286221) | soda lake metagenome | biome: soda lake; feature: Kulunda Steppe; material: water; isolation source: sample PL-Br10 brine of Picturesque Lake | place: Russia: Kulunda steppe | collected 2010-07 | reverse complement strand
GATCGCGATCAGCGCCGACAGATCCGGGCGGAGTGCCCCAAATATCGCGACCGGGACGATCGCCAACAACCCGACGAGGAGAGTCTGTTGTGGAGTAACCATTATCGGGCCTATCGGTCGCTTAATCTAAAACTTTCGCGTCTGTTTCCCAGAGCGTAGGATTTCCCCGAAACTCCTTTAATATATCCGGTTAATTCTCGCCGTATGGCAACGGAAGAATCGGGAGCAATGGCTGAAGAGTTCAACCCGATCGGGACGCTCACGCTGATCGGGATCTATTTTGCGATCCTGGTCGCGATGTGGATTCTAATGTACTTCATCGAGTTCCTGGGCCGGGGGCCGACGGTGGTGGGATAGCATGCACGTCCACGATTACGAGAAGCTCTGGCTCGGGCTGTCGTTGTTACTCATCGTCGCCCTCATCGGAGCGGTGACGTACGGCGCTGTCGGAGCCGGTGTCGCGATGGTCGACGACAGCCACGAGACGGTCGACCCCGATAACCTGAATGACCATCCGCGGTTCGGTGATACCGGCGTCCATCACGTCGAGGGCAACCAGTACGACGTAAACATGCTGGCCCTCCAGTTCGCGTTCCTCCCGACGACAGTCGAAGTACCGGCGGGAAGCGAAGTGACCTTCTATGTCACTTCACCTGACGTGATACACGGAATGCAGCTCGAAGGGACGAACGTCAACACGATGGTCATCCCGGGCGAGGTCGCAGAGATCACCGTCGAATTCGACGAGCCGGGCGAGTACGGCATCGTCTGCAACGAGTTCTGTGGTGCGGGTCACCACGACATGGAGGGGCTTTTGACCGTTGTTCCGGAGGACGAGTATGACGACGACTGATACCGTTTCGAGCGACGACGCATCGCTGTTTTACAACCGCTTTCCCCACGAGGCGAAAGTCGCCCGAATGTCGTTCTTGACGGCGTTCGTGGCGTTAACGATCGGCGGCACCTTCGGGCTCTTACAGACGCTGCATCGAACCGACATCCTTCGGTTCATGAGCTCTGAGAGTCACTATTACTCGGTTTTGACTATCCACGGCGTCTTTCTCGTTCTCACGTTCACGATCTTCTTCCTCGTCGGGGTGTTCACGTGGGCAGTAACGGACAGCCTCGATCGGGAACTCGTCGACGCCCGGTTTAGCTGGCTGTGGTACGGGCTGATGTCGTTCGGGACGTTGCTCGCCGCCATCGCGATGTTCGGCGGCCTCACCGACGCGACCGACATCCAGGCCGAAGTGTTGTTCACCTTCTACGCCCCGCTGCAGGCGCATCCGATCTTCTACATCGGGCTCGCGCTGTTTCTGGTCGGCACCTGGCTAGCTGGGGCTGACTGGATTCGATCGTGGTGGGCCTGGAAACAAGAGAATCCGGGCGAGCGCATCCCGCTTCGGACCTTCATGGTCCTGACGACGATGATCATGTGGTACATCGCGACGCTCGGCGTCGCGACGGCCGTGCTCGTGTTCATCCTCCCGTGGTCGCTCGGTCTCGTCGATAACGTCAACGCGCTTTTGACCCGGACGCTGTTTTGGTACTTCGGCCACCCGGTCGTGTACTTCTGGCTGATGCCGGCGTACCTGCTTTGGTACACCGTATTGCCGAAACTGTCCGGTGGCAGACTGTTCAGCGACCCGCTCGCGCGCGTGGTCTTCGTGTTGTTCCTGTTGCTGTCGACACCGGTCGGCATCCACCACCAGTATCTCGACCCCGGAATCGCGGAAGGCTTCAAGTTCATCGCCTTTACGAACACGATGTTCCTGCTGTTACCGAGTCTGCTGACGGCATTCACTGTCGTCGCCAGCGTCGAGTACGGCGCGAGAAAGCTCGGCGGCGAGGGGTACCTGAAGTGGCTGACCTCGCTCCCGTGGCGAAACCCCGCGTTCACCGGCATGATGCTCGCCGGATTGCTGTTCGCCGCCGGCGGCTTCTCCGGGATGATAAACGCCGGGCTCAACATCAACTACCTGGTCCACAACACGATGTGGGTTCCCGGCCACTTCCACCTCACCGTGGGGACTGCGGTCGCACTCACGTTCATGGCCGGTTCCTACTGGCTCGTCCCACAGTTGACCGGTCGACAGCTCTACAGCAGCGGCGTCGGCCTGGCACAGACGATCCTGTGGTTTATCGGGATGGTCTTCATGTCGAACGCGATGACCGTTCAGGGGCTTTTGAGCGTTCCCCGACGGACGGCCGAACCGCAGTACGAGCAGTTCGACTTCGCCAGCGCCGCGATCATGAACGAGCTCAATATCCAGCTCGCGATCGGCGGTGTCTTGCTCACTATCTCGCTTGCGCTTTTCATCGGCAACATCGGGCTGACGGCCTTCGCCGGCAAGCGCGAGGGGATTCCCAGTGGCGAACTCCCACCGGCGCTTTCGGGGGCCGAAGACAGCCCGGAAGTGCTCGATAACCTGAAGCTGTGGACGCTCATCGCGATCGTGTTGGTAATCCTGGCGTACTCGCTGCCGCTGGCCAGCATCGTCACCCGAGGCGGGCTCTTCGGTCCGGGCATGCTCCCGGCGCTGGAGGTGTTACTATGAACCTCTCACGGCTCGGCTGGGTGTTCCTGATCGTCTTCGTCGTCATCGTGCTGATGGAACTGCGGTGGTTCCTCGAGATCTACGGGCTCGTAACGCTCGTTCCGATCGCGATCTTCCTGGTCGTCGTGTTCGTCGGTGTCGCATTGCTTCGCGGATACGTCGAGCCGCCGACGTCCCTGGCGGACGGAGACGCGAACGAAGAGGCCGAATCCGCAGAATAAGCTCGTAGTATAGGTTTTTCCGGCCCGTATCGATTCGTCGAAGAGGCGTTACAGCGTTTCGACCGCGATCAGATCGTATATATTGCGTAGTTGAGGACGGCGGCGAACGACACCCAGAGGAGATACGGCATGAGCAAGACGGCGGCACGGCGGTCGACGCGATCGAACGCGAGGATCGTCAGGACGATCGAAACCCAGAGTAACCCGATCACGACGAGGCCCAGCCCCGGCCGCTGGAGACCGAAGAAGACGGGCGTCCACGCGAGGTTGAAAACGAACTGGAGTCCGAACGCCGAAAGCGCGAGTCGGACGTCACTCCGGGTGGGCCCCTTTCGCCAGACTAACGCGAGCGCGAGCCCCATCAGCGTAAACAGCAGCGTCCAGACGATCGGAAAGAGAATCTCCGGCGGGAAAAACGCCGGGCGCTCGAACCAGTCGGTATCGGCGCCGAAGACGAACGCCGGGGACGCGCCGACGACGTTGACGAGGGCGACGAACCCCACGGCACGCAGCCAGTCTTCCCGTGGGATGCGGCGTAGCCGATCGATCACGGTCCGTACGCCTCTGCGAGTCCAGACAGCGCTTCGTGTTCGGTCGTCGTATGCGGAGCCGTAAGCGGCGAGACGCTGACTCGTCCCTCGATCACCGCCCGTCGGTCGCTCCCGACGGGGTCGGGAATCGATCCCGCCGCCATCAGTTCCCAGATCCGGTCGTGGATCGTGACCGTCCCGTTCCCGTCGTGTTCGGCGTCCATCTTGTAGACGTGCGAGGGTCGGGTGATCTCCATCCTTGCGGCCTCCTCCCCGGATGGCAGCGGCGCGTTGACGTTCAGGTAGTCGGCCGTCTCGAAGACGCCGACGTTCGGGGCGTGTTCGAGGAGATACCGGACGGCACGGGCCGCCTCGTCGAAGTGAACCGGGTCGGGCGTGAACTCCTCGAAGTCGATCTCGCCGGCCGGAAAGTACACCGAGGCGGCGATCGCGGGCACGTCGAAGAAGGCGGCCTCGACGGCCGCCGAGACGGTCCCCGACCGGCCGAGGACGTACGCGCCCAGATTCGCCCCGTGATTACACCCCGAGACGACGAAGTCGGGATCGAGATCGAGCGCGCCCAGTCCGGCGATGACACAGTCCGCCGGCGTTCCGTGGACCGCGTATCCGAGTTCGCGCTCGACGAGTTCGACGTTCTGAGAGAGTTGCCGCCCGACGGCGCTTTGATCGTTCGCCGGCGCGACGACGGTGACGTCGGCGATCGGCGACAGACGCTCATAGAGCGTTCTGAGGCCGACCTCGTCGATACCGTCGTCGTTCGTGAGCAGGACCTTCATATCATGCGTGCGTTCGGTTCCCGCAAAAGGTCACCGCTCGTATGCCGAGAGTCACCGAATCCCCAGCAGATCGCCGACGTTTTTCAGATACATCGGGATCGCTGTCCGTCGGGCATTGTCTATCGTCCGGCGGATCGTGGGACCGACGTCCTCGAATACGCCCTCCCCGTGACCGACGAGGAGTCGGTCCGGGTCGTACTGCCGGAGCCGTTTCGGCGGAAACGCTCGCAACATCGGATGTACGCCGAGTGACTCCTCGGGAGCGAGGAAGTACTCCACCGTCCCGAGAGCCTCGGGAACGACGAGCGTTTCGCCGTCGAAGAGCACCGCTTCCTGCCACAGCGGGTTGTCGACGAGCCGGATGACGCCGAAGCCCGCGAGTCGATCACCGAACCGTTCGATCGGCGCGTCGAGATCGGCGGCGACGCCGTCCATCCACTCGGGAACGTGAACGGGGACGTCGTGTCGGTTCGCGACGACCGCCGAATCCCGCTCATGTCGATCGAGCAAGACGACGACACCGGCGGGATCGGCGTACTCCGCGAGGAGGTCGTCGAGTCCCTCGACGTCGACCGGATCGACGATCCACAATCCGTCCTCGCTTTCGATCGCGTGGGAGGCGCGTTGCATCTTCTCGTCGGGATACGCGATCCACCCGACGCCGTCGTCGAACCGGTCGACGACCGTCAATTCACCCGCACCGGAGCCTTTCATGGGCATACCCGAAGATTACGGGATCACGGCGCATAAACGCGGGCTCTGCGGTAGTCCTCCGGACCGCCGAGAACACCCTGCGTTTTTATCGGCGTCCGTACCGAATTGCCGGTATGCTCGAATCGTGTCGCTGGCTCGCGCTGGAGGTCAAATACCTCGATGAGATCACCCCCTTCTATGAGACTCACCTCTCTGTGTCCGCCGTCGAGAGGTCCGACCGCGAACGGGTCTTCGACGTCGGTGGGGAATCCGAGCTCCGGCTTCGCCGTCCCGACGGCGTCCCCCGCGGCGGATTGCACACACACTATGCGATTTCGTGTCCGGCCGACGCCTACGACCAGTGGTGGGATCGACTCTCGGCCGACTTCGAGTTAGAGGAGGTGGAGTTCGGCAACATGCGTTCGCTGTACTTTTACGATCCGGAGGGAAACTGCGTCGAAATCGGCGGCAGAGACGGCGAGTCCGGTCTCGATGAGCCGACGCTCTCGGGGATCTTCGAGGTCGTCTTCGAGGTCGAATGCCTTCCCGAAGCCGAATCGTTCTATACGGATCTGGGATTCGAGATCGTCGACCGCGGCGAGAACCGGCGTCGGACGCGTCTCACGACCGGACCGTTCGACATCGAGCTGTGGGAGCCACACCTCGGGCTCGCCGACGCCCGCGGCGGCGTCCACGTCGACGTCGGGGTCGGGACGAACGATCCGACGGCAGCCGCGGATGCCGTCGAAGATCGGCTCACCAGACGCGAACCGGCCGACGGCGGGGTTCGGATCCGAGATCCTGACGGCCACTACCTGACGCTTCTGCGGTAGAAGAGCCGCCGTGTCGGTCACCCGAGCCGATCGGAGTCGATCTCGCGACCCGGTGGCGAGACGACGAGAAAGCCCCTGAAGTGCATCAATTCGCCGCCGAGATCTCGTATCTCGCGGGCGAACCCGGCCGCGAGTTCGTTCAGATCACCTTCGACGTTCAAAACGAGCACGTCGTCGTTTTCGACGTGTTCGATCCACTCTTCGGGCGCCGTCGTCCCGTCGAGAACACCGAGGACGACCTGCCCGCCCGTCTTTGGTTCGTCGAGTTCACCTTCGGCGGTCTGGAGATCGAGTTCGAATTCGCCCATACCGATCTCTCACCCCGGAGGGAGAAAAAGTCTGCCGGCACGGCAGACGCGGACGAAGAGCGCCCGTTCGAAACGGTCGATTTCCGGGACCCCCGAGAGCCGAGACGGGGCGTTTTTGTCCGTCGGAGCCGAATCACGGGTAGTGACAGAGGAACCCCCGACTCCGGACGCGTCTATCGATCCGGAGACCTTTTACGGCGTTCTCGAGACGCGACGTCGGCCGGTCGTCACCACGGCGGAAGTCGCGACGGCGATCGGACGCTCGATCGAGACGGCCGAAAACGCTCTGGAGAAGCTTTCGGAAAACATCGAGATCGATCGTCTCACGACCGAACGCGGGGACGACGTGTGGTTTACAGATCACGTCGGATCGGCCGACGAGCGGCTCACGGTGTTCGAGTCCCGGCGAGAGATCATCGCCGATCAACCGGCTCAATACACCCGGGCCCTCTTGACGCAGTTTTCCCACCTCGAGACGACCAACCGGGAGGGCGGATACGTCTACGCCGTCCGCGAGGAAGACATCTGGAACGCCCCTTACGAGACGCTTCCGGAACTGACCGCGACGGTTCGATCGGCGCTCGGTGGACGATACGAAGCACTGGAGGAGTGGATCGAAGGCCAGTGGGAGCGCGCCCACAAGTTCCGGTTGACCACCCACGAGGACGGCTACGTCGTCCTCGAAGCGAAAAGCGCCGATCTGCTCGGCAACATCGCCGAACCGCGGCTCGACGACGGCGTGTTGCGGGCGAAGATCGGCGATACGACGGCGTGGGTCGCAGAGGACAAAACCGCCGACCTGAAGCGGACGCTCTATGAGGCGGGCTATCCGGTCGAGGATCACCGGGACCTCGAGACGGGTGACGACCTGGAGTTCGACCTCGATCTCGAGTTGCGACCGTATCAGGCCGACTGGATCGCCCGGTTCGCCGACGCCGGCTCGGGCGTGCTCGTCGGACCGCCGGGGTCGGGAAAGACCGTCGCCGCCCTCGGGATCATGAGAGACGTCGGCGGTGAGACGCTCGTTCTCGTACCCTCTCGAGAGCTCGCCGAGCAGTGGCGCGACGTCCTCCTCGAGGAGACGACCCTCTCGGCCGAACAGATCGGCGAGTATCACGGCGGCGAAAAAGAGATTCGCCCGGTGACGATCGCCACCTATCAGACCGCCGGAATGGATCGGCACCGCCAGCTCTTCGATTCCAGAAAGTGGGGACTGATCGTCTACGACGAGGTCCATCACATCCCGAGTCCGATCCATCGTCGGAGCGCAAGCCTTCAGACCAAACACCGGCTCGGGTTGACCGCGACGCCCGTCCGAGAGACGGAGGATCAAGAGCAGATCTACACGCTCGTCGGCCGACCGATCGGCACCGACTGGGAGGCGCTTTTCGACGCCGGGTACGTGGCCGAACCCGAAGTCGAAATCCGATTTTTGCCGTGGGGCTCCGAGCGACACCGAAACGAATACGGGTCGAGCGTCGGGCACGAAAAACGACAGCTCGCGGCGATGAATCCGGCGAAGATTCGAGAGATCGCCGCGATCCTTCACCAGAACCGTGGCTCGAAGGCGATAATCTTCGTCGAGTACCTCGAACAGGGCGATACGATCGCCGAAGAGCTGACCGTCCCCTTCATCAGCGGCGAGACGCCACACGCCCGCCGGAGTCGACTGTTCGATCGGTTCCGAAGCGGCGAACTCGACACGATCGTCGTCTCGCGTGTCGGTGACGAGGGGATCGATCTGCCCGATACGGAACTCGCGATCGCCGCTTCCGGCCTCGGCGGCTCCAGACGACAGGGAACCCAGCGGGCCGGACGGACGATGCGACCCGTCGGGAAATCCCGGATGTACGTCCTCGCGACGCGGGGGACGAGAGAGGAAGACTTCGCCAGAAAGCGGACGAAACACCTGGCCGCGCGCGGCGTTCGCGTCCGAGAGACTGAACCGGTGACCGTCAGTGACGAGACGGGGCAAGACGAGGCCCTCCCGGACGTGTCATCTTCCCGAAAGTGACGAGGAACGGTTAAGACGACGCGCTGTGAGTGTTCTGACGTGACAGACGGCGAACGACGACACGATCGGCTGACACGCCACCCGACAGAAGGGCCGCACAACTCCCTTTGGTCGTGGCCCGAGGCGAAACATCCGCTTCGAGTCGTGTTCAACTACGTCTGTATCGTCCTCGCACGGCACGCGCCCAGCCTCCGGCTGAAGAACTGGCTCCTCCGGCGGATCGGGGTGACCGTCGGCCCGGGCGTCTCCTGGGGACTCGAATCGACGCCCGACGTGTTCTGGCCCGAACTCATCACGGTCGGCGACGACGCCATCATCGGCTACGACGCGACGCTTCTGTGTCATGAGTTCCTGCAGGAAGAGTACCGGACCGGCGAGATCCGGATCGGCGAGCGAGCGATGATCGGTGCCGGCGTGATCGTCCTGCCGGGGGTCGAGATCGGTTACGACGCCCAGATCGCGGCGAACTCGCTCGTCGCCGAGGACGTCCCCGCAGGCGAAACCTGGGCTGGCGTGCCGGCCGAACCGGTCGATCGAGACGACAGCGGATAGCGTTACTCGAAGACCGGCCCCTCCTCGCGGAGCGATTCGATATCGGACAGGATCCTCTCGGCCTGCTCTGGGGCGAGGGCGATCTGGACCTCGTTCCCGGAGGCGTCGGTCGCGACGATCTTGAGTCGACTGTCGCCGAACGCGCGGGCCTCAGCCGATTCGACGTCGAAGAGTTTCGCGCTCGCGGCTTTGTTCGTCGGACCGACGTTCTTGATGCTGCCGTCTTTGAGCTCGATCATGAACGACTCGAGGTTCAGGTTCAACATAGGGGTCCGTTCGTCGGGAAGCTCCCTAACTGTTGACCATCGACTGTTGGCCATCGACTGTTAACTGCCGACCACTGACTGTTGATCACTAACTGTTAACTGCCGACCACTGACTGCCGAGTTAACTGTTATTCCGAACCCGCATCGCCCCCTCCTGGAGTACGGTCCGATTGGGGACGATGTACTCCTCGCCATCGTCCTCGATGCGGGTCGTGAAGACGTCGATCTCCTGGACGATCCCGCGGTTGCCGTCGATCTCAACTTCGTCGCCGATCGTATACAGCTCGGTCAAGAGCAGATAGACGCCGGCGGCACCCGACGAGAGGAGATCGTAAAACGCCAGCCCGCTCAAAAAGAAGACGCCGAATGCGTACGCGGCGAGCAACACCAAAAGCGCTTCCGTCGCGACGCCGAGCTGTGACAGCGCGATCAGAACGGCGACGTAGAGGACCGAGATCTTGACCAGCGTCGAGACGATCGTCACTTCCGGGAGCTTGATGCTCCGGAGCCGCTCGTCGACGACGAGTTCGGCCTTATCGGCGATGACAAGGCCGATCAACACGACGAGGATCGCGACGAAAAGCCGGGGGAGGAACCGACCGATCGACTCGACGAGCACCTCCTCGGGGACGAGTCCGATCGTCTGTGCGGCATACAGCGCTGCGACGATGAATACGAAGAAACCGGACAGCTGTGCGAGCAACTGCACCGTCGAACTACCGAACTGTCTGGCCGTCCGTTCGAAGGGCGTACCCTCGACTGCGTCGTCGACGCCGAAGACGACGAGCACACGGCGGATGATAAACGCCGCGATCGCACCGAGAACGAGCCCCGCGAGCAGGACGGCGGCGGCGATAAGGAGGTTCTGTTCGGGTATCGAAAGCCCCGCGAACCACTCGCGGACGAAAACGAACGCCGGCGTCATCAGTACTCCTCCGGATCGAGTTCGAGAATGATCTCGCCGCCGGAAAACGCGCGCACGAGCCCGTCAGATTCCGAAAGCACGACCGCGACGGCGTTCGTATCCCGCGTGATTGCACCCGCGGCCATGTGGCGGGCACCGAGCCCTTTCGGGATGTCGACGCCCTCGGCGGCGGGTTCGAGATAGCGGTAGGCAGAGACGATCTTTCCCGAATCCGAGATGACGAACGCCCCATCGAGCCGCGAGAACTCCTTCAGCATGACGTCGACGATCGGATCGCCGACGTGGACGTGGCTCTTCTCGAAGGGGTTGTAACTGAGCGGGCGAGATTTGTTCATCACCTTGCCGGCGTCGCCGACGACGAACAGCGCGCCGACGCGTTTGCCCTTCTGGCCCTTCTTGCCGAGTTCGATGGCGACTTCCAGGACGTTCCGGATGACGTCCGGATCGGCTCGGCTGTCGACGAAGAGCTCGTACACGCCCGAGCGTTCGAACTCGCCGGCGCGCACCCGCGTGATGGTGTCGATGTCGTCGTCGAAAAGGCGCAGCGCACAGGCGATGCGGTCGCCCTCCTCGATTAATCCGTTGTCGAGGCCACCCTCGATGCCGAAACGGATCTGTTCGCGGACGTCATCGAACTCGAGAGGCAACTCGACGTAGTTCTCGGCGTCGATGGCGTTCTCGGTCCCGACGACGACGACGGGTTCGTCGGCCTCGAGGAACCGCTCATAGAGCGACGCACCCGGAGAGAACAGAAAGGTACCGTCGACGTCCGACACGATATCATCCAGCAGGTCACCGAGTTGGCTCATCGTCCATTACTCTCTTCCGACGGAAAAAAGCGTTGTGGGCTGACTTACCGTTCGAGTTCGACCGCGACGGCTCGATCGTCCCGAACGGCTTCGTCGACATTCTCAGCCGGTGGTGGGCTTCAACCACCGAGACTGTATAGCACGTATCGGTCACGAAATGTTCTCGATGTCGGTGTTTCTGGAGTGTACAGATAGCCGCAGCTGGATCGTGCAGCCGTCTGAAAAATCGAAGATGTTGTCTGTCGCTGTAAGCGACGAGTGTGTCTCGGTATTACAGTCGGACGACGTTCGCGGCGCGAGGCCCCTTCGGGGAGGACTCGATGTCGAACTCGACCTCGGTACCTTCCGTCAGGTCCTCGCCGCCGACATCCTCCATGTGGAAGAAAACGTCTTCGTCGTCGTCGAGGTCGCCGTCGTCAGTCGAAATGAAACCGTATCCGCCAGTATCGTTGAAGAAGTCAACTTTTCCGTTTGCCATTACAAACAGATGTACGCCCAGAACACGGATAACACTTCCGCGAGTCGCGGTACCACGGAACCTGTTTCGATACGCGTAGAACGGTTGCTCGCGCGTACCGTTCGTCCAGATTTCGGCAGCCGTTCGGTTCCGGAGGCGCAGGTATTTACCGGGGGGTTGCGAGGTAAGACATGCATCGCCATGAAACCGTGCCATAACTGTCAGACGACCATCGACGAGTATCTCCTCGATAAACAGCTCGACCCCCTGCGCGAACTCACGGTCGACGACTTCAACGTCTGTGCGGACTGTGCGACCATCGTCGCGGATGCGTGCGTGAAGTGCGGCGGCGCGGTGTACGTCCCCCGAAGCGAATCCATCATTCCCGACTACTGTCCTGCGTGTCGCTCCGATCTCATAGCCCGAACCGGCCACGATCCCGGCTGGACACGTGGCCACGTATCTAACTGAGAGACATCGAAGGTCTCAGGCGAATACGATCGAACAGGGGACGGCTCTCACCGACGGGCGTCCACACAGTTATCCGAATCGGACGCCTATAGTGAAGGATGGCAGACGACAAACGGAACCGAGACGACAGCGCAGACGACGAACGGCGACACCAGCCAGAGCGAGAGCTGGAGGAAGTACGCGACCGCGCCCGTGAAGACCAAGCGATGAGCGGGGACCCTGGTGGACGGCTCGGTGACCTCGGTGAAGCCCTCGAAAGCCACGACTATCCAACCACGACGGATGAGCTGGTCACGGCCTATGGCGACTATGAGATCGAAACGCAGGAAGGGACGGAATCCCTCGAGGAAGTGCTCGCTCCCACTGATAATCAAACGTACGACTCCGCTGATGACGTTCAAAGCCGGATACTGGGACTGATACACCGGTGACAGAGTAGCTCTCGGGTGCGCGAATTCCAATCCGGTGGCGACGATAATCCCGATCAGGCACCCACGTTCGTTGCAGTGAGCAGGTTGGCTGTACAGGCGAAGAGTTATCTTTGCGCTAGCTTGTCCACATCACGTCTCAGTTGTTCCCCATATTGGAGACGGATTTCACGGGCCTCATCCAGGCTGACATAATCACGTCCGTCGATTTTCTGTGTAAGCGGGTCGAAGTTCTGCACGTCGAATCCCATTCGCTCAAGGTAGGCAGACAGCTCTGCGGACTCCACCCCGTCGTGTATCGCTTCCTCAACGTAGGTAAGTACAGTATCGAACTCAGGGATCGTGATTCTGTTATCTGTCACTTCGCCGGCGTCGCCTTCAATACGAACTTCTGTGTGATGGATCCGCTCCATTATCGCACCGATCTCCTCGGTTAGACGGAGGATCTGGCTTGGAAGTGATGTATCCGGTGCTCGCCACTCGACAGTTGGCATCTCGCCGCGTAATCTAACTGGTGTCCAAACAATATCCTGCGGGGAAAAGCTAGCATCGATATCGTTTTCGTCGACGCCTTCTTTCATGGACGCTTCTTTGAACGAGTCGAAGAGCCGATTAAGTTGTCTCTCCCACTGTCCGACGGTATTGACGTAATCCCAGAGCTGACCGTGCAGGGGAAAGTATTCATAACATTTCTTCCGATAAATGTACGCGCGAGCACCGTTCGCAACGCGCTCCCCCCGGAAGTATGGGGAGGAATTAAGCAGTGCTAATGCGGGATCGAGGCTGGTAAGTACGTTAAGTTGATCTGTGACGTTTCGCTTCTCGAAATGTAGGTGGGTTCCGGCACAGTACTTCGCATAGGAAAAGTTGTCACCGAGCACGTGCTTTTGTATCCGACTCCGATTGCTGGGCCGCAGCTCGATTGGTTCACTGTTGATTGGAGTTCCAAGCGGGACAAGCGTCTTCCCGAGTTCGTCGGCCAGAGAGAGGAGCTCAGCTAGTTGCTCGACGAACGTCGATTTAAGTGCCGAATACGTCTCGCATGGTGGGGTTTTCAGTTCAAGCAGCGGATAGACAAACTCTTCTTCCACGTACTCGGAATACTCCGTGAGTGCTCCCGGGTTCGTGAGCGCGCCATCTCGGTCGACAACCCAGTACTCTACTTCGATGCTTTTTTGCATCAACTTGTCATCTTCCTCGCTGTGACTCATAGTGCTCCTATCCTCGTTCCGTTTTAAGCAAGGTCTCTTGTACTCGTTCGAGCGACTCGGCTATTTTGGTTCCTCTGTAGCCAAAGATGTCCGAGTATCCGTCAGCTGACATCAGGATCGGGTGAAACGGGTCATCTGTGATCAGCTCCCGTCCATCGACGCTCGCGTAGGCCGTTCTCGCCGGGATCGATTCGAAATTCTCGACGTGCACCTCGTAGGAACTTCCGGGAGGCTTTCGAATGGGGTCAGCCATATGGAAGAAATCCGGATCTGCAGTGGGTGCTTCACCGGGGAGCGCATCCACTAGCTTGAGAAACGCATAGGCTTGGTTTTCGGCAGCCACAGCCGCTTCCTCTGTGCCCTGTGGGCCGACCTCGACCTCGACGGAGAGCCCGCAGGAAGTGATTGCTCCCTCGTTTACCCCCCAGTGGTCGACAACGTGTGGGACGGGTAGCTGCGCTGCAAGGTCGAACTGGCGGGGCTGAGAACGGTGAACGAGCGCAAATGGTGTGGGCTGAGAGTGAGTACCATGCAGTGAGAGCGTTGTGCGGTCCTGAATTAGCTCACAGAGCTGGGCGGCGAGTTGCTCTTCGTGATCTCCGGCCGGGTCGCCGGGGAATGCGCGATTGAGGTCCGAATCGAGATACCGTTTCCCTGCCTTAACTGCGTCCGGGTTGACGATTACGAACGCCACGCCTCGATTTAGGTCGAGGGCTGCCTCTCGCAAACGGCGTACCGCACGGACCCCGCTCGTCTCGTCACCGTGGACGCCAGCGACGATCACGACCTCTGGCTCTCTCGGACCTCGAGTGGTCACGTCGAGTTGAGCTCTTCCACTTTTCAAGTTCTTACCTCTGGGTGCCAGGACACATCCCGATGCCGTTAAAGTTCTGTCTTTCAGGCTGCTCCAATGATATTTACCAACCGTAATCCGACAGAAATGTATTGTCGCCGTATCTGTTTTTTCACCTTCCGCCCAGATATATATCCCCACAATTTCATACTTCGGCTGTGTTTCGTACACTTTCTGGAGCGGAGAGGGGTTGCGCCGGCCCCGCGTCAGGCGCTGATGAGCTGAAGCGACCTGGCGACAACGCAAAAGTACATCCGTCTCTCCGAGAGAGCCACAGCCGACGCTCTTCGGCCGGTCCATCGCCGACGATAATACCTGTCAGCACGTCCCGATCGCGATCGAAGAGCGGGGGCGATTGCTCAAAGTCGGCCCACGGAGAAATCTGTATCTCGGACGCCGTCGAGCAGGCTGATGCTGTCGGACGTCCCTATTTCAAATGCGGGAGCGTCCAACAGGCTTATATCGGGCGGACGGATTCTTCTGCACGGATGAGTTTTCACGAAATCACGTCTGACAGTATGAAGTGACTGGAATCATTCCTCGCGTTTGCCGTACGTTTCCTCACCCCAACCGTAGTCGGACGCCTCGTCGTTCCGTTCGAGGTAGCCCTCCAGCACCTCCTGTACCGCTTGGCCGAGATCGCCCAACTCGCCGTCGATCATCGAGATCGTCCCCGAATCGAGCGACGCAGTCGCGTCTCGCTCCCGCCAGTCGTCCGGAATCGATGGGGGATCGAAGCGAAGCCGATCTTCGGTCGGATCCCAGTAGAAATCGAACGCCTGAAACAGGCCAAGGTCGCTGACGATTCGAACGTGCTCCTCATCGAGGTTCGTGTACTCGGCCCACTCGTTGAACCCCTCCTTCCACGCGCCTTCCTGAAGCAGGTCTTCGATGTCCTCGCGGTAGAAGTCCTCCGATCCCAGTGTCTCTTCTTGCCACTCGAACTCGCGCGGCATTCCTCGGTTCGAGAGGTCCGGTGGTTCCGGAGCCTCGATATCAATCGCCATACCCGTTTGTTCCACCGGTAACACAATAAAGCCCATAGCAGTTCCCGACGACACGGAATGAGACGCCTCTCACAGGAAGACATTCCGTTACTGGACAGGAGAGGCGTATCGGCCACGCCTCGAGCTTGCCCGAATCACCCGCGATCGTCGGTCTATATCCCGAGCCACTCGTCGTTTCGGATCTGATACCCGTTCGCCCGACAGAACTTCGCCGCTTCTCGGCGTACCGCCCGAGACGTCGGGAGCGTTTCTTTCTCGCGGATCCGCTCTACGATCCAGTCGCTGATGACTCGAATCCCTTCGTCGTCGTCATCGGCGTCGATCGCTTTGAGTTCTCGGAGCGTCTTCTCGTACGCTTTGCGCTGTGACCAGCTGAAATCCGTATTCCGAAGCGTCTGGCTGGCTTCTACGACCCGTTTCATGGCCGCGGCAACTGTCGGCCGCTGTACTTGCACCCGGACGGCATCTGGAGAGTCGAACGTCTCCTCGTCCGTCTCCGGTACTAATTCTTCGATACTGTAGCTCCCCTCAGTCGATTCGATCTCACGGTCGCCGATCGCCGAGACGATCTCGATCCCCGTCGCCGGGAACGTCAGCGCTTCGAGTTCCTCCTCGAAATCGGCGAGTTCCTCCGCGTCCACCGGTGGCTCTAGTTCGTCGCCGCGCTCTAGTTCCGCGGCGATCTCACGCTTTTGTTGGCGTCTCTCAGCGTCTCGTGCTTGCCTGTCTCGACCGCGCTTGTCGTCTGCCATTCTGGAGAGTCTTGGCTCTCCAGTTGGATAGTTCTGTGGTCGATGACAGGTACTCCCAGACGCTTACGACAGGTTTCCGAGATCGGCTTCGCCTCACCACTCGCTTTCGTCGGCCAGATCGATCTCGCCGTCGAGTTTCGAGGACGGACAGAGGTCTTCGAGCACACACTCCGAGCAGTCGGGGTTTCTCGCCGTACACGTCTCTCGGCCGTGGCTGATCAACAGGTGAGTGAATTCCTTCCAGTCGTCTTCGGGGACGATCCCCATGAGATCGGTCTCGATTTTCGTCGGCGACGTCTCCTCGGTCAGACCCAGTCGACGGGAGATCCGCTGAACGTGGGTGTCGACGACGATTCCCTCGATGACCTCGTGACCGTGCTGGAGGACGACGTTCGCGGTCTTTCTGCCCACGCCTGCGAGATCCGTCAACTCCGACATCGTATCGGGGACCTCCCCGTCGTGCTTTTCGACGATATCCCGACAGGCAGATTTGATGTACCCTGCCTTGCTGTTGTAGTACGTGATAGAGTCGATCGCCTCGGCGAGTTCTTCCTCGTCGGCCTCGGCGTACTCCTGCGGGCACCCGTAGGTCTGAAAGAGCTCTTCGGTGACCCTGTTGACCCGTTCGTCGGTACACTGTGCCGACAACACGACCGCGATTAGCAACTCGAGGCGGTTCGAGAACCGAAGCGAGATCTCGGGGTCGGGATATTGCTCATAGAGGCGATCCAACACGGCATCGACCTGTTCGCTCCTGGAGGCGAGCGGCGTACCCATACGGATTCGCCGCGCGGCCACCCCTTGGCACTGTCGGGTTCCGGTCGGCTTACGGCGACGAAAGGGGCGGGCTCGAATGTACCGGTTGCTCGCGCCAGACGGCACCGTCGCGGGGGGATCCGCCGGCGGCTGTGGCGGTGAAAAGCGCCGAGAGTGTCCAGACCTCGTCGGCAACAGCCTCACATTGCAAACAGGCGATCGAGATTCGATCGAGCCCGTCGATCGAACACCGGACGCCGGTCCGCTCTTCGAGCAGTGCTTCGACAGTGTTCGCGACGGGCTCGATATCGGCGGTCGCGCCCGGAAGTTCCCACTCGTTGCCTTCAGGGAACGCCAACACACCCGAATCTCCCTCGATTCGAGCGCGGATCGACATCCCGTCCGGTTTCTCGTCTAACGCCGCGAGTTCCTCGGGTGTCACGCTGACTGTCGTCTGCTGGACGTCGAAACCGTCGTATTCCTCATAGAGCACGTCGAGATACCGAGAGATCCCTCCCGAAAGCGACCCATCCATGTCGGGTGAAAGACCAACGGGAGGGATAAACCCACGGTATCGTCCATCCGCCCGAATCGTCATAACGTCCGGTTAAACCGCCTGCCAGGGTGATCAGAGTACACCGGTCACCGTCGCCGCCTCGATCGCGGCCGTCTCCTCGATACCGTCGCCGAGGATGGTGTAGCGATCGCGGATCTCGTGGGCGGACGTCATCGCCTGAACGAACTGTTCGTCGGAAATACCGAGTTCGGCCGCGGTCGTCGGCGCGTCGATGCCGGCCAGCGCATCCCGGACCCGCCTCCAGTCGCCGCCCTCGCCGCTGTGGAGATACTCCGTTACGATCGAGGCGACGCCGACCTGATGACCGTGAAGCGCCGCGTCGGGAGCGATCCGATCGAGCTGGTGGGAAATGAGATGCTCCGCGCCCGAGGCAGGCCGTGAGGAGCCCGCGATCGACATCGCGACGCCCGAGGAGACGAGCGCCTTGACGACGACCCACGCCGACTCCTCGAGACCGCGTTTGATCGAATCCGACTGGTTGACGAGCATCTCTGCAGTCATCTGCGAGAGCGCCCCCGCGTACTCGCTGTACTCGACGTTTTTCAGCCGGTGGGCGAGCTGCCAGTCTTTGACTGCGGTGTAATTCGAGATGATGTCCGCACAGCCCGCGGTCGTCAGCCGCCAGGGGGATTCGGCGATGAGCTCGGTGTCGGCGATCACCGCGAGCGGCGGATGGGCGGCGACCGAGTGGCGGCTGTCGCCGTCGGGAACCGACCCTCGCCCGGAGACGATCCCGTCGTGGCTCGCCGCCGTCGGGATCGAGACAAAGCCACAGCCGCGCTCGTCCGCAGCCATCTTCGCGATATCGATCGGCTTGCCGCCGCCCAGCCCGATGAGATACCCGGCGTCGATCCTCTCGGCCTCCTCGAGAACCCGCTGGACGGCGCCGAAGCTCGCCTCCTCGATGACGGTCACCGCGGGATCGATGCCGATCGATTCGAACCCCGCACGGAGTCGGTCGGCCGCGAGTTTCTCGGGAGTCGGGCTCGTGACGACGAGCGGGCGGCCGTCGAGATACAGCTCTTCGACGGCGTCGACGACCCGATCGAGGACGCCGTGACCGACGACGACGCTCCGCGGGAGGCGGATCCACGTCGATTTCTCGAACATACTGGATCTGTGTGAGGCGACGGTAAAACCGTTCCCCCGACTACTTGTCCTTCCCGCGCGCGGCGACGTCCCACAGCTCCTCGACTCGCCCGTCACGAACACCGGCGATCGTCTCCTGGAGGTTGATAACGCCGTAGAGGTTCGGCACGACGAACTCCAGTCGATCGCCGACCTCGATCGGACCTTCGCTTTCGCTCACGTCGACGTAGCCGTGTTCGGACGATTTATCGAAGAACTCGACGGCAGATCGGCCTTTCGGGACCGGCATGGGCGAGTCGGCAAAGGAAATCGTCTTCGAACCGGCATCGACGATCGCTCGATCGTCGGTCGGTCGCGAGATGACCGTCGTATGGACCGTCAGACCACAATCGTCGAGTGAGAACGTCCGGCCGTGTTCTAACATTTCGACGTCGTTGAACACGTAGCGACCGGGATCGATAGCGGTTACGACGTCCGCGGCAGCGACGTACGGGGCCGTCGCCGTCGAGCCGCTTATCACCCGCCCGGGATCGATCCCTTCGGCTTCGAGGGCCTCGACGGTCGCTTCGAGTTTCTCGACGACGTCCCGACAGCCCGCCTCGAAGGCCGATTCGGTTTCGGCGCCGTAGGTCACCTGCGAGTCGTGGCCGAGCAGCCCGACCAGTTCGAGGTTCGAACGATCTTCGATGAGTGCCGCCATCTCGCGGGCATCCTCCCCCGGCGGAACGCCCATCCGTTCGAGCCCGGTATCGATCTCGAGGACGACGCCGATCGTCGTCTCGTGTCGGCTGGCGGCTTTCTGGAGCGGTTCGACGTTACCCGGACAGTCGACGGTCGTCGCGAAGCGATCGGTTCGAGCGGCCACCCAGCAGAGCCGATCGAGCTTCCGGTCGTCGACGACGGGACAGACGAGAAGAACGTCGTCGACGCCGTTTCGAACCATCACTTCGGCCTCGCTCAGCTTCTGGCACATGACGCCGCCGTCGAACGTCCGGTTTTGCCGTCGTGCCAGCGCGGGGATCTTGTGGGCTTTCGTGTGCGAACAGACGTCGACGTCGTGTTCGTCGGCGAGTGCCCGGTAGGTCTCGATATTTCGATCCAGCACGTCGAGATCGGCGACGACGGCCGGGGTCGGGAGCGTCTCGACCGGCTGGCCGAGCGTCGGCGGTGCGTCGGTGAAGGATGGTAGCGACATCTACCGGGAGTGTGCGAGGGGGAGACAGTATACGTTTTCGACACCGACGGACAGCCGATCGGCGATCGGTCGGACTACGGCTCGAACGCTCGCGTCATCTCGCCGCTTTCCCGGATCGAAAGGAGCGTCTCGGTCCCGCGGCGATCGAAGCGCATCGGTCGCCGCCACCACGGCCCCTTCCCGGAGTCGCTCGAAAGCTTCGTGACGAGGCGGTTCGCCTCCGTTCCCGAGGATTTCGACGAGAGCGGAACGGCGACGTCGTAGAGCGCCGAACCCGACGCCTCGCCGTATAAAAGGACCATCGCGTCGAAGGGGTCGCGTTTCAGGTGAGCGTTGTGCTCGAATCGGGATCGATCCTCCGCCGAGAGTCCCGCCGTGCCGTCGAGTGGGTCGACCGCCAGTCTGAACTGTCCGATCACGTAGACGCCCCACTCGGGGGCGATCCACTCCGCTGGCTCTTCGCCGCGTGTCGAAAGCGTCGCATAAAAGAAGACGTAATCGCCCGCCTCGAGCTCTAAAAGCGGGCTGGCCTTGACCCCGTGGGGGTCGCCGTAGGTGTACGAACGGCAACCGTGAACGCCCGCGAACGTCGGATCGAGATGGACGGGCGTGTCGGCGACCGCGTCGACGTCGATCTCGAGATCGAGATCGGCGTAGGTCGGCACCGAGACGTCCTCGCGGGTCGGTTTGGATTCGGGAATCGGAACGTACTCGAATCGACCGTCGGCGTAGATCGGGCCCCGAAAGCCGGGGGCGTTCGTGTTCGCGCCGACGTTGATCGCGACGCTTCGCATCGGCGGTTACCAGTAGGAGTCGGGGTTTTTAAGCCACCGGCGGTTTCGAGCGCCGGCGGCGATCGCGAGGAGAACCGCGAGCGCGAGAAACACCATCGTCACAGCCGAGGCCGTCACGTGCGGGCCGATCGAGAGCGTCGTCATCGCCAACTCGACGGCCGACCCGGCGATCAAGAGCACGACGAGCAACACGAGCGCGGCCGAGAGGGGTTTCGTCCAGTCCATACCGATCGCTCGTCCGGGGATGTATAAAAGCCACCGTCTCGCGAGCACCGGAGAGCCGATATACGACGATCCCGAACGAGGTGGTATGACTACCGTCGCCGTCCTCGCCGATCCGCCCCGTCCGGGAGTCGCGCTGTCGAGGCTCGTCAAGTCCACGCCGCTTTCGGAGGCCGAGACCGCCGAACTCTACGCGACGCTTTTAAAAGATACAGTGCTGGCGGTCGACCGAAGCGGCGGTGACCTGCTCGTGAACTACCGGTCGGCTGACGCCCTCGGTATCGACGGCGATCCGGAGGCCGAACTCCGGGAGATCGTCTCGGATGTCGTCGATCCCGGCCCGGTTCGCTTCGAGGTGCAGGTCGGCGAGACCCTCGCCGGTCGCGCCGGTAATACCGCGACACACTTGCTGGAAACCGAGGGCGTCGGCTCGGTCGGCATCGCCCGCCCGGAAGCGGCCCTCCTCGCCCGGACCGACATCGACAGCGCGGCGATGAAACTCCGCAGTTCACCCGTCGTGCTCGGCCCGGCACCGGGCGGGCGGATCGGCTACGCCGCCTTCGCCGAACCGATCGATTTCGCCGACTGCTATGCGCCGCCGGCCGTCGAAACGCTGACTACTCGGGCGCTCGATGCGGGGCTCGACGTCGACTTTACCGAGACCAAACCCTACCTCGAGACCGCCGCCGATCTCGCCGACGTCATCGTCGCGGTTCGAACCCGGCGACGGGCGGAAGCGATCGTGCCGCCGCATCTCGCCTCGTGGGTCGAAAGCACAGATCTCGTCGTCGAAGCTCTCGACGGCGGGCTGACGATCGAACGATAGCCGGCCGCCGAGCGAGCAGTGGCTGGCCGAGGATCGATCGATAACCGACAGACCTTATACGCGTGCGGTGACAATTCGGAGGTGTGGTGGGATGGCAGAGCGGCCCATTGCGCCTGCCTTGAAAGCAGGTGGCGCAAGCCTCCTGGGTTCAAATCCCAGTCCCACCGTGTTCTCTGCGATCGTCGGCGCGATAGCGTGTTATACGAATCGTAGCGTCGTTCGATCCGAGCGACGAACGAACGTTCCGCGTCCACAGAGAGCTATTCGAGGAGCATCATTCCGACAGTGAGACTTCGAGGCCGCCGAACGAATCCGCAACGAGGTTGTAGACGACCACGAGGACGACGACCGCGACGGCGGTGGTGATCGCCGCGATCGCTATCGAGATGAGTACCCCGAGCACGAGCATTCCGGGACCCATCCTGACGCCCGTAATCCACGTCATCGTCTCGATCCAGTGCCAGACGATCGGTAGTGCGAGGAACACCCCGTTCACCGCTCCGAGCGCCAGCGCGATGCGAAACGCCGATATCATTTCGATATGGCTGATTTCGGTAGACATACCGGGTCCTCGGTCGCTATGGCTCCGGCGTCGAAACGAGGTTCTCGAGCGCTTCGACGTCGTCGGTTTCTTCGAGCCGACGGACGTTCTCGGCGACGATGTCGGCGAGCCGGGGCCAGTGCTCCGGCGAGTGCCCGGCGTTATGCGGCGTGATAAAGACGTTTTCGAAGGACCAAAGCGGGTGATCGGCCGGCAACGGCTCGGGATCGGTCACGTCCAGCGCCGCTCCCCGGAGGAACTGTGATCGGATCGCCTCGACGAGCGCGTCCGTCTCGACCAGCGCCCCGCGGCCGATATTGATGAGGAACGCGTCGGGACCGAGCGTATCGAGCGCCGCCTCGTCGACGAGGCCGCGGGTCGTCTCCGTGAGCGGGCTCGCCAGAACGAGATACTCCGTCTCTGCGAGCGCCTCGTGGAACTCGTCGGGGTCGAAGCCGATGACGGCGTCCGCCGGCCCGCCCTTCGAGGGGGTATACCGGACGCCGATCGTCTCGACGTCGAACCCCTCGAGTCGCTCGACGACCGCCCGGCCGATCGGCCCCTGACCGACGACCGTGACCGTGCTTCCCCTGAGTTCGTCCATCTGGAAATGCCGCCACTCGCGGCGCTGTTTCCGCTTCCATCCCTCGTGGATGCGTCGGGCGAACACGAGCATGTGACCGACGACCGTCTCGGCGATGTTCGGGGCGTGGATCCCGGAGGCGTTGGTGACGGCGACGCCGGCCTCCCGGAGTTCTGCGATCGGGAGATGGCCGATTCCGGCCCACGTACAGGCGAATACGCGGAGATTTTCCGCCTCCGCGAGCAGATCGGGCTCGATCGACGCGCCGGTAGCGACCGTCGCCGTCCGGATCAGCGTTCGTTCCTCGGCCGGCGTCGAGGCGACTCGGATCGTCCGATCCGGGAGCCGCTCTCGGAGTTCCTCGGCGTACGCTTCCGGGGACAACCCGTGTGCCCCTTTCCGACAGACCATCACGTCTGGCGCTGGCTCTGACATGGATAGACGGGTTACAAACAGGGGACTGATAACTATTTTCACCGTCGTCGTCCGGAGTGCAACGAGAAGCGATCGGAGCGATTACTCGACGGCCAGGTCGGTATCCGCGTCTTCTGTCTCGGTGTCCGACTCGACAGATTGCTCCCATTCGAGTTCGATTTCGATCTCGTATTCGACGTACTCGCCCTCCCCTTCGCGTTCGACTTCGAGTTCGAGGGTCACGTCACCGGTCGGCGTCGGGACGGTCGCCGAATCGTCACCGTGCTGGATAGTGATCTCGTCGTCGGCGCTTTCGAAGCCTTCGACGACGGCTTTGAGATCTGCGATCGCGTCCTCGAAGGACTGTTGGACCTCGACGTCGAGTAGTTCGTCTTCGTGATCGGACATCGGTAGCTAATTAGAAAGAACCTGTAAAAAGCGACCTGCCCGATATAACGAACTGAGAACTGTTTTGTCCAGCGGACGTCGCGATCGAGGGCGAAATAACGCCTAAGTACTGCCAGGACGTACGTTCACATTGGGCATGGACGAACTCCTCACCGTCGGCGTGATCGCCGTCCTGTTCATGCTGATTCACCTCGCGTTCGCGGCGTATCTCTACCGGTCACTCTCGGCCGACCGAGACGGGAATGCGGAGGCGACAGAGCGGGTCCGGCGCGCCGACTCGGGAGAGAAGTCAGGGACCGACGAGTTGGTTTCGGGAACGTCGAACGTCGATCAGACGGACGAGCGATCGACGGTCCCGTGTCCGACCTGTGGAACCCCGAACGATCCGTCGTTTCAGTTCTGCCGTCGTTGTGTTTCGGACCTCTCCGAGCGGGCCGCCACGCCGAATCAAACGCCCCAGCCAAGGAGATGAACGCACGCGTGAGGCGTTCGAAGGCGAAGAGACCGAGTGATACTGCCGGACGTGATTCCCCGCCCCATTCGACTCGCACAGAGGGATGCGCTCTCCCGACACCGGCCGGTTCGACGTTCCTCCCGTTCGGAATAGGAACTCCGGCAGTTTGAGAAAACGGAGCGCGGACGTCTCGTTACTTGCGATAGCGGTGGCTCGATGCCGGTGCGATGGCCTCGACGTCTGGAAAAAGATACCACACGAGTACGGTCCCGACGAGCAAACCCCCGCCGACCGCCGAGAGGACGGTCCCGAGTGCCGCCTCTCCGTGAACTGCCATGAGTCCGGCCGACAGTCCGACGAGAAGCACTGTCCCGACCTTCGCCAACCAGAACGTCCGCATTCGCTCTTCGTTCGGGATCGGACCGACCACTACCGCGTCCCCCCGGGTACGGAAACGTGCATGCCGACGAATCGCCACGGCGTCGCCGGACCGCCCGGCCGTCGAGACGCCTCCGGCCGTCGCTGTAACGCGCCGCTCCAGCGCGTCTCGAAGTCGTATCTGATGTCCGCCTCGAGGTCTCGCCAGGCCATTCGGACGTCGTCGGAGAACCAGGCGAGATCGCCGCGGGCTGTCACGAGGAGCCGATCGCTTTCGACCCGCCAGTCCGTCGTCGTCGCCGTCTGCTCGGAGAGCCCGTCCCGTATCTCGGTATAGCCGGTCAATCGCTCTCCGATCCCGAATTTGACGGTCGTCTCTTCGCGGGCGAAAAACGGCGCCAGCGGTTCGCCACTCCGGAGGGCCTCGTAGTAGGCACGTACGGTCGCGGCAGCGTCCATATCACGGTTTCGGTGTGAAGGAACTTACCAGTATGGAACGGTCCGCCGGAACGGGGCGAAACGGACACGCCGAGGCCGACCGACCGTTCCGAACCGATCTCAGGCGAGCCGTTCGACGAACGTTTCGCCGTCGACGACGAGGTTGTACGCTTCCTCGTCGTCGTTCCAGAGGACGAGGACGTTCTCGAAACGAAGTACGGAACCGTAGGGAGCCGTCGAGAGCTCTTCGTTGAGCGCTGTTTTCCGCGTCAGGACCGCATAGTGGTCGACCCGTTCGGAGCCGTCGCTGATCTTGAAGAGGGGGTTGCCGTCCTCGGTGAGGTTCGGCGACAGTTTCAGCGCCTCGATGTCGATCCGTTCGGTCACGTGTCGTTCGGTTTCGGCCATCTTCGCTACGGCAGCGGCGTCCGGTTCGTACTCGATCGCCCGGCGGCCGTCCGTTCGGAGGAGGAGGTACGCGAACTGTACGTCCGTATTGCGGTAGGTGCCGTCACCGTCACCGGCCTCGTCGAGCCGTCGCTGAAACGGCGGCGTCTCGATATCGGGCTTTCGGGCGAACGTCCAGCCCCGGTCCTCCGGCGTCTCGTCCGGCCACAGCCGCACTGTCGGCGCGTAGACTGTCGCTTCGGGTCGCCGTTCGAGGAGTTCCCGCTCGATCCCGCGCAGTCGGGGCGCGGTCCGCTCTTCGGCTGGCGAAAGCGCAACGAGCGTCCCGTCAGTCCCCAGCGAATCCAGATACCGGCTCGCGACGTCGGTCGGCGAGTCCAGTTCCGAAAGGACGTTCGCGAAAACGATCAGGTCGTATTCGCCTTCCGGGTCGAAGGACTCGGCCGTCTCGCGAAACACCGTCGTTTCGAACCCGTTTCGCGTCACGGCGAGCATCCACTCGAGAACGTCCGCAGCGGCGCTCGGTTCGACCGCGTGATATTCGACGAGCGTCTCCGCGGGCAAGTAATCGCAGATGCCGAGCGCCGGCCCGCCCGTTCCCGCGCCGATTTCGAGAATCCGGAGCCGCCGGGACAACAACCCGGCACGGCCCAGATCGTCGAGGGCGTACTGAATCGCGGCGTAGTAATCCGGGAGATGATACAGCGCGTACGCGATAGCCGTCTCCTCGTCGTAGGTGACCGACTCATCAGCGAAGTACGCGGTCTTTAGCTCGTCGATCCGTGCTCTGAGACGGTCGCCGGCCTCGCTTTCGGGCCATCCCGTCCCGTAGCGATCGACGAGCAGTTCCTCGAACCGGCGGGCGTACGTTTCGGGGAACCGCTCGACGCCGTCGAACGACGGGGAGATCGGTTCGTCCTCGACGGGGACGAACGTCCCGTCGGAGCGCTCTCTGATCCCCAACTCGAAGGCGTGAGTTCTGAGCGTTTCTCGTATGACCCCCGGATGTGGCCGCCCCTCGACGTACTCGTAGATCTCCTCCGGATCGATCGGACGGACGTTCCGGAGATATCGGGCGGTATCGATGATACCTTCGACGTCGGTCATTCACCGGCCTCCTCGTAGAGTTCGGCGAACGTTTCGGGATCGGCGGCTGCAAGTTTCGCCGCCGCATCGGCGATCGACGCGGCGCCGTCGAAACGCGCCTGTATCTCCGCGTAGACCTCGGGCGTGTTATCTGTGAGCTGTGCGGTGAGTTCCGAAAGCGGCCCCGAAAGCGCGGTGTGGAATCTCGGATCGACCGTCTCGGCGGCGATCGCGTAGGCGAGAACGGCCGTGTGCGCCTTCGCCTGTACGGTTTCCATCGCCCGATCGTGCTCTCGGACAGTCGTTTCGAACACCTCGTTTCCCTCAGATTCGAGCGCCGAACGAAGCCGATCGATCCTCGGTCCCCCGCGGACGATCACCGCGGGAACGTTCCCCGGCGCGTTCGACGCCGAAAACAGCGGGTGAAAGCTCGCGCACTCTCGGCTTTCGGCGTGCGCTTCGAGCGCTTCGATCGAGTCTCGCATCTCCCCGGAGACGTCGACGACCGCCCCGGTGGCCTTCTCGGCGTGGGCCTCGATCGCCCGCGGAACTGCCGACATCGGCACGGCGATACAGACGACGTCGAACGTGTCGTCGGTATCGAGCGGGACAGCGCTGGCCGCCTCGAGTGTCGCCGCCGCCTCCCTGGCCGTCTCGGCGTCGCGGTCGGCGAAGGCGACCGTCTCGGCACCGCTTTCGTCGGCGAACCACCGGCCCATCTCCCCAGCCCCGACGACGAGCAGATTCATATCTCCGGTTGCCACGCGGTATTCAAAAGGGTTCGTCTCTCCGCGGACGAAAGACTGGCCGACGACTCGGCCCCGACACGTCTCGTCTCACCGACCGGGTCTCGAACGTTACGGTTCGATCGTGAACGTCTTTTCGTAGTCGGTGAGGTTCTCATAGCCGTCCTCGGTGACGACTATCAGGTCCTCGATCCGAACGCCGCCGACGGCCGGATCGTAGAGCCCCGGTTCGATCGTCACGACGTTGCCCGCCTCGAGTTCGATCTCCTGTTCGGAAACGCGGGGGAACTCGTGAATGTCGAGGCCGACGCCGTGGCCGGTCGTGTGAATAAACCCGGTTTCGGCGTGCTCGTCGGCCCGAAGCGTCGGCAGGCCGGCGTCCTCGTAGACGTCACAGACGGCGTCGTGGACCGTGCTGCCGGAGACACCAGCCTCGATCGTCTCGAGGGCGGCCCGCTGTGCCTCCAGTGTGAGATCGTACCATTCCCGGAGCGTCTCGGACGGTTCGCCGACACAGAACGTTCGGGTGAGGTCGCCGTAGTAGCCGGTCGCTTTCGATCGGGGAAAGATGTCGATAATGATCGATTCGTCGGCTTCGAGCGGGCCCGCGCCCCGATCGTGAGGGTCGGCCGCGTCGGCACCGCAGGCGACGATCGTCTCATCGAGCGCGTAGCCGTTCCGCAGCAGTTCGATCTCGATCGCTTCTTTGAGCCGTTCGGACGTCAGCGGTTCGCCCTCGTAGACGAGCGTGCCGTCATCGATCGAGGCGGCCCGGAGCAACGCTTCGGCACGGGCCATCGCGGCTTCGTTCGCCTCCTGAGCCGAGCGGATGTACTCGATCTCGGTTTCGGTCTTCGTCGCGCGGATCGACTCGACGATGCCGTCTCGATCCGCTTGCACCGAGATACCGAGTTCTCGGAGCCCGTCGGCCGTCCCGAGCGGGAACGTCTCGGGGACCGCGATGCTCCGGACGTCGTGTGCCGAGAGAAACGCCGAGAGCGTTCGGTGTTTGCCCTCCGCCGAGCCGTACTCGGCGACGTTCGCCCGGTGGTCGTACTCGGCGTGCCGCTCGATACTGTCAGCGCGGGCCGTCCGTCTCGCGCGACCGTATTCGAGTGCGGAAACCAGAAGTCGAACGTCGCCGGTATACAGCGTTACGAACGGATCGGGAGCCGAGAACCCCGAGAGGTACCGCTGGTTCGCGTCTTCACCGTCGGCTTCGATCAGATATCCATCGACGTCGGTCCGCTCGAGATACGCCCCGAGTCCGGAGAGGTCCATACCGATAGACCGGCCGGTGGGCACAAAGCCCTTACCCGAACCGGCGGAGACGTCGTTATCGGCCGTACCCGAGCCGGCAGGCATTTGCCGGCAGCCGTCGAGGCCAGAGGTATGGACGTTCGGATCGCACCCTCAAACGTTCGCGGTACCGTACGGGCACCCCCTTCGAAGAGCTACACCCACCGCGCCATCCTCGCGGCCGGTTACGCCGACGGCGCGGTCGTTCGGAATCCGCTTTTCAGTGCGGATACGGCAGCGACGGCTCGGGCGGTCGAAGCCTACGGCGGCGAGACAGCGGAATACGACGACCACCTCGAGGTGACGGGGTTCGATGGCGATCCGGGGACACCGTCGGACGTCATCGATTGTGCGAACAGCGGGACGACGATGCGACTGACGACCGCGACGGGTGGGTTAGTGGACGGTCTCACCGTCTTGACCGGCGACGAGTCGCTCCGATCGCGTCCTCAGGGACCGCTTTTGGAAGCGCTCGAGGGACTGGATGTCCGGGCCGAATCCACTCGCGGGAACGGGCAGGCACCGATCGTCGTCGGTGGCGGAACCGACGGCGGGAAGACCACGATCAGGGGAGACGTTTCCTCACAGTACATTACCGGCCTTCTGATGGCCGGGGCAGTCACGCCCGACGGGATCGAAATCGAGCTGACGACCGAACTCAAATCGGCCCCATATGTCGACATCACGCTAGAAGTGCTCGAAGCGTTCGGGATCGAAACGGCAGTTATCGGCGGCGACGACACCGAGATAGCAGCCGCAGGTGCCGACGGGTTCATCGTCGGAGGCGACCAGACGTACGAACCGGCGGACGGAGAATACCGCGTCCCCGGCGACTTCTCGTCGATGTCGTATCTGCTCTCCGCCGGAGCACTCGCTGGTGACGACGAACTCGTCGTCGAGGGCGCACGACCGAGTGCGCAGGGTGACGCCGCGATCGTCTCCGTTCTCGAATCGATGGGTGCGAACATCGAGTGGGATCGAGCGGGAGGACAGATCACCGTAACCGACTCTCGGCTCGAAGGGATCACCGTCGACGTCGCTGATACGCCGGATCTCCTACCGACGATCGCTGTCCTCGGGGCCGCCGCGGAAGGGACAACGGAGATAACCGACTGTGCGCACGTCCGATTGAAAGAGACCGACCGAGTCGCTGCGATGGCCTCGGAGCTCGGAAAGATGGGAATCGACGTCGAGGAGTACGAGGACGAACTCCACGTCCACGGCGGTGCTCTCGAAGGGGCGACTGTCGAGGGCCACGACGATCATCGGATTATCATGTCGCTCGCTGTGGCGGCACTCATCGCTGACGGCGAGACGACGATCAGGGGAGCCGAGGACGTGGACGTGTCGTTCCCGTCGTTTTTCGAGGTGTTCTCGGAGATGGGAGTCGATATCGAGGCGGTATAACCAGCGAAGGCCACGAAGGTACACATTAGAAGAAGCTCACTTCAGAGATCGGAAGGCGCACAGACCCGTCCTACACGTGTGTAACCTTTATTCGATTCTCTCTCCTGCAACCGATCTCCAGATAGCGAATCGACCCGATTCGATCTGAACTTCGGACCCTATTTTCTATATATCAATATATGGTTTATTAGTTTCGAGAGAAACACCTTATCAAGTCCCGAAGAAAGCAACACAACGAGATTCGCCCAGCAAACGAAGAAGTAGAGGGAGCTTCTCCGCTGATTTCGGCTCTCGCCGTGGCCAACACTGGGTGAGATCATCCTCGCCACCCGGCGGGTTCGATACCTCGCTTTCGACATTGTATCTCGGCCGTTATGGGAAAGCGATGAACGCCGGCTACACTCCCCATGCGCAGTTTGTCACGCACGCATAGTCGAACGAAGCGATAAACACCTCCGTCGCGCACAGTGGCGTAATCGGACGCTGTCTCCCCGTCTCGATGGTCGCACGGGGAGACATGCTGTCGTAAACGAGGTGAACGGCGAGGTGTTATATCGCGGACAGAACGATTGACACGCCCGACAGCGACACTGCAGCCGATGACTCAACGCCTCTATTCGACGGTATAGTGTCCGTAGACCACACTGTACAAGCCCGCCTCTCATATTAGCACAAACGACCGTACAGACACGCCTCACGAAGACGGAATCGATCGACGGGACGACCGGCGAATCTCTCGTGAATCGGTTTATCTGAATTCGTCCGCCAGTATGAGAAGGACCGAGTCAGATAGATATCAGTTTTATCAGTCTGTAGTATCGAGACCGCATCACGGCGTGGGACGAGAGTTGAGCAGGCGCCTGTAAGGGCACGGACTGGACGCAAACGACGATCGATTCAACCTCCAGCGTATTCTATAGCCGCAGAACCAGGATTACCACGCCATTGTTCGTCAGCAGCTTCTATATGAGTATCCCAAAACCGGCCGATCAATAGAGTATGTTAACCAGATACGGGACCACACAGTCGTGAAGCATCCACGTGCGAAATCGGCGATCGCGACAGAGGAGTTCGCGGCGGATACTGGCGTGTACAAAAGAGCAAGTGGAGAGACCTGTCCGGATCGACCGCATCCCGAGCACACTCGAGGCGTATCGTCGCCAATCGTCGACTTTCAACCGTCTTTCGGCACGGTGACTCGACCCTCCACAGAGAAAGTATGAATTTCGATCATAATCGATAGCTCGGTCGATCTTCGAAATGAACGGTTCGCATATCGATCCCGGCAGATTTCCCCCGGAAGCACCGTCATACAATATATCGAGAAATATAATATATCGGGCGAAGCTATGATGTAGAAATGTTGATTAATTGTAGATTATGGGCGAGCTTGTGATTTATAAAAGGAGATAAAGACCCTTATCTCTCTGTCTGACGTAATTTAATATATCGACCGTTCGAACATCGGATATGGCGAACGACGACCGCGTTTCGGTGCAGACGTACGTTTCGAAAAGCCAGCGCGACCGATGGCGAAAGGAAGCCGACGAACTAGATATGAGCCAAGCCGAGTACGTCCGAACGATGGTACAGGCAGGCCGGCGCGGGTTTGATTTATATACTGGGGACGACACTTTAAATACTGCTACGAGAAACAACGTCCAGACTGCTTCGACGGACGTAACCCCCGGGGTTGACAGCCTAAAAGACCGGGTTCTCGACGTTCTCGATGAGCGCGGATTCGCCGACTGGGATGAGCTTCTCGCAGGGGTAACCGACGACATCGAAGAGCGACTCGAGCGGACACTTGATGACCTCCAGTCGGAAGATCAGATCAGATACAGCGGACGACACGGTGGTTACACGGTGATAAACGATGGCAACTGACGAAAGCGGAGAGTCGGTCAAGCCGGAGGACCCGATCGCCTATTTCCTGCAGGATATGACGTTTCACGGCCGGACGGAGAGAACACGGGCCGCCTACGAACGCGTACTCCGTTCGTTCGAATCGTTCCTCAGACAGCGCGATCGAACACTTGCGGACGCCGACAGACGGGCCTGCATGACGTGGGTCCACACATTGCGAGCCGATCACGCAGCCAGCACGGTAGCGTCCTACGCCGCGTACGTTCACCGGTTTTATAAGTATATGACGCAGATCGGTGCCTTCGATACCAATCCCATGGCGCTTGTCACCTCGGAGATGGACGAATCGATCCAGACGGATCCGACTCGACGAGAGATCTCGGTAGTGGAGATGCGGTCGTTTCTCGGTGACGTGCGTCATCCCTTAGAGCGGGCTGTAATCGCGACACTCCTGAAGACAGGAATCCGTGTCGGTGAGTGCTGCAACCTCGATATACGCGACGTCCACCTCAATGATTCAGACGTCAACGCCGCGTTTCCAACACCGCATCGGGGAGCATTAGACGGCCGACCGGATTCGCTGTACATTCCGAGTGAGCCGACACTGGGGGAACCGTACAACGGCGAAACTCGATCCGCGTCGAACAAGCGAAAGCGTGCGACGATTGTTCCGATCGACTCGGAGCTGAAGCGACTCCTGAAGAGATGGCTCGCGATACGGCCAGACACCACGTCGGCCTCTGAGCCCCTTTTCGTTTCGACCGACGAGTGGGGGCGACGTGTAACACCGCCGATGATCCGAAATATCGTCGCGAAACGAGCGCGCGAACGGGGATGGTACAGGACGGGAGGAAACGCCGAAGAGAACGTCACCCCCCACTACTTCAGACATTTTTTCACCACACATCTCCGGGATAGGACGGGTGATCGAGGGATCGTGAAATATCTCCGTGGCGACGTCGCGACGGACGTCATCGACACTTACACGCACAACTGGGGCGATCGCGTCAGGGACGTCTACGAGGAGCATATCTACCGATTACTCTGACGCCTCAGATATTCCGACCAGATTTATTGGTCAGATTTATTGGTCAGATTTTGTTTTGTCCCGAACGTATAAACTCTATAATACTATATCAAATCTATCCGAACTCCCGAGTCAGCCAGAGAGTGCAAAACCCCACGATCGATCCAAATTCGATCATTCGGAAATCGGGGAGCCTGCGTGTGCGAATATGTACCCGGAGGGTTGTTCTAACACGGTGAAAACGCCCGCCGAACGTATGGCTGAGTTTACTGAAGGTACGACCGGAGAGAACTACAATGCCGATTCAGGATCTCGCCCGCGAGGAAGTAGTAAGCGCTCACAAGGAAACACCCGTTTCGGAACTCGCCCAGCAGATGCGGGACGAAAACGTCGGAAGCGTCATTATCACGAACGACGAGACGGCCGTCGGGATCGCCACCGACCGGGATCTCGCGGTTCGAACGATCGCCGCCGAAACAAACCCGGAGGAACAAACCGCCGAAGACGTGATGTCGGAGGATCTGTGTTCGGTGTCTCCCAACGTCGGGTTCTACGAGGCGGCCCAGACGATGAGCGAACACGGCGTCCGACGCCTGCCGATCTGTAACGAAAACGACGAACTCGTCGGGATCATCACCGCCGACGACCTGACCGAGCTTCTCGCAGAAGAAAACGAACAGCTCGCATCGGTCATTCGCTCTCAACGGCCCGCCTACTGATACGAACTGCGATGACGGTTTTCGACCGCGTTCCGGACGCGGGTGTTTCCCGGCGTAACGCGAGTGTTCTCGACGTAAACAGGAAACGAGCGAATCGATGATGCCAAAGACTCACGACCGTCCATATAAGTTACAACAGCGACTCTTCGAAGGTGCCGGAGGGAAGCGGACTGACTGTATTTCGTGGTGTAGCTATCAAAAACCTCGTCGTCGAACGGTTCAGTAAAATCTACACGAACGGTCCAGTAGGACTACACGATGAGTGTGGGTCTGCCGGCCGTTCGGACAACCCGATCCGTAACGCTTCCGATAGTGTCAGTCTCGGTGTGTGATTTGCCCTGATAGCCGAGAACGACGAGATCGGCGTCGATACTGTCGGCGTATCGAACGATCTCTTCGTGCGGTCGCCCGTGACAACATCGCCCGACGAACTCGACGTCCAGCCCTTCCGCTCGCTTTCGGATATCGCTGAGATACTCCTGGCCCTGATCTTCGATTTCGTTCGTCGCGAGTTCGGTGCTGCCGATCGCGGGATCGTCGAAGCGAGTCGTATCCACCACGAAGATACCGTGGAGCTCGGCATCTTCGTATTTTTCCGCGTGTTCGAGTGCGTGAACGATCGCACGACTCGCGTTAGCGCTCCCGTCGGTCGCGACGAGAATCGTCTCGTACATGCTACTGATTGATCGGTGAAATGAAAAAGCAGCCCCTGTCGTTACCACCCGTTGAGAACCCCTGTTGGGACGCTAGGCCAGTGATTGACTGCCGTGTTGGTTTCGCTTGTCGTTTCGTCGTGTCTCGAGGCCAATGCGCCCCGTTCGAACTCGAGAGATCACTCAATCGAGATCGCTGTCTATATCCGGCGTCGTAATCGCATCCGAGAGGCCATCTTCCCGGGCGGCCACCGCCACATACTCCGAGACAGTCATCTCGTGTTCGGACTCGACGTACCGGGAGCCGACAGTCTGCTCTTCAGTCTCGACAAACTGTACAGTACCCGTCACGTCCTCGAATATTTCCTGGAGCCGACGCTGTTGGGCTGTAGCGTCCGATTCCTCGTTCGGCTTTCCGCCGTCGGTCGAGACGATCAGCTGCCCCCGATCGAGATCGGACTCGCTCTCGGATTCGAGTCTGACAACAGGGGAGTTTTGCTCACGGATCAGGATCTGAACACTCTCGGCACACAGACGGTACTCGCGACTGTTCCGACCGCGCGGTTTGATCCGTATGTGTTCATCCAGAAGTGAAAGCTCCGCAAGCCACTCGACCTTCCGATACACCGTCGCCGCGGGAATATCACACATCGTGGATAGTTCCCAAACCGTCATCGATTCGTCTGCCGTCGCCGAGAGGATTGTTCGACAGTCGTCGTTGGCGAGGGCACTCAGGACTGCCTCCGGCCTGTCTGCGGGTTCCTCACTCATTTTCGAGTCGGATTGACCGTATACGTCTGGCGTGTTCTAAGCGGACGGGGCCATGCCGCAACGGATATCCCTCCTCGAAACACCGTTCGTTGTTACCGTTCGGTGTCACGATCACCAGCTCCGAGAGCACGGCTTACACGACAGCTCACAGCGATCGGTTGCGGTTTCATAAACAGAACAGAGCACTACTGTGGGGGAGTTAGTTATATAATCCTTAATATCTGGATAACGGGGTAAGAGCGTGTTACCGGGATGAGCGAAGCGAATCTACCGAGACGTCAGCGGACGAGTAACACGCGAACGGGAGACCGGAACACGACGGTTTCGGTGACGCTCCCGAGCAGCATTTGCTCTTGGTCGCTTCGGCCGTGGCTGCCGATGACGATCTCGTCGACGCCCGAATCCGAGGCGAACTCGACGATCGCCCGCCCCGGTTCGCCGACGGTCGTTTCGGTCTCGACGGTCCGGTCGTGCTCAGATGCGATATCCCGCACCTCCGAGAAGAGCTGTTCGGCGAGTTCTTCGGAGCGTTCGTACCACTCCTCGGAGCCGTGTAACGGTTCGGCATCCAGATCGAACTCGATGGGATAGCTGTATCCCGCCTGCGTCGGATCGATCACGTGAAGGACCGTAATCGTCGCCTCCGGACGCTCTTCGAGTGCGACTTTCAGCGCCTGTTTCGAAAGGGGAGATCCGTCCATCGGCACGAGAACGCGTTCGGGAGCCATACACGAAGGTAGTTCCAGAGCGGGAAAAACCACTAGTATCATTCCCGGAGTCCGAACAGACCGCTCGACGACGAGAGCGGTCGATCAGGCTGCCAACCCGATCTCGCCAACGAGCAGTTCCACGACGTCTTCGACCGGTTCGTCGCACTCTGTGGGGTTTTCTAACAGAACCGTCTCACTGGGAAAGAGCCGTTCACCGACCTCGAGACCGTGATTTCGGGCGGTCGATCCCGTCACCGTGAGGTAGACGCCGATCCCGACGGATTCGATGGCGGCTTCCTCGTCGTCGTCGTCGGGATACTGGAAGGTGATACCCTCCATCGTATCGGACCCGAGGATCGCCCGAACGAGGCGCTCGTATCGAGGCGAGATACAGATCGGCCCCTCGTAGCGTTCGAGAAACGTCCGATCGGGGTCAGTCGCCACCTCCGGTGTCGAAAGCAGCGTGTGATCGACCGTATCCCCGAGCCCGTCGATGACTCTAACGTCGGTATCGTGGGGATCGATACGGTCGTTGAGCTGATCGAGAGAGGAAAGCGGTTCGCGCTCGATACCGACGACCTCCTCTAAGACGAGATCCGCGCTATCGAACCCGAGGGCGAACTCGTGTTTTCGAAGCGCTCTGAACGGCTCCTCGCGGCCGACGAGCTGGAGGTCGTGCTCGCCGAGATCGACACACAGCGAATCGAAGACGATCCGCCGCGGCGACTCCGGGCGAGAATCGCGTACCAGCGTGTACTCCGGTTCGTATCGGTCCGTCTCGCTGTATTCGGCCAGTCGGTCGTAGACGCCGTCCGTCGTGGTCTGATTTCCCTTCGTGATCGCTTTCTCATAGCGGAGCGTCGAGGCGATCGTATCGGCCTGCTCCTCGATCCCCGCGACGGACGCGAGGCGATCGAGGATGACCTCCAGCGGCCGGCCCTTTCGCGGAACGGCGACACGAATCGTCGTCATTGTCGAAGCGACACGCTCTAAAGATAAAACCCGAGTGGTTTCCGGCCGAATCGGTCTCGCAGTCGAATCATAGGGAGTATCGTCGCCACCCGAGGATCCGAGCCCCGCCCGTCGGTACGGTGTCTTGGGTCGTCACCGGAACAGTATGAACGGCGACGAAACGCCCTATCAGTTCGCTCTCGTTCGATCGTTGTCTCCGGCGGCGTTCTCCGAATCGACACCTCGGTCAGCCGGGTCGTCGGATTCATCGCCGTCCGCAGGCCCCTCGCTGTCGGCATCTACCGACGCCGTCGAGTCGGAAGCGCCGCCACCAGCGAGACCGCCCAGGGCGTTCGCGAGCCGATCTCGCATCTCCGCGACAGTTGCGAGTTCCTCCGAGAGACGCTCGATATCCGCTTCGATAGCCGATCTGGCGTCGGTTTCGGTTTCGAGTTGGCGATCCAGCGTTTCCAGATCCGATCGGATCGATTCGAGTTCCGCATCGATCCGCTCGTCGATCGTATCCTCGATGGAATCGAGGCGCTCGTCGAGTTCCGAACGGAGCGATTCGAGTTCGCCTTCGAGTTCCTCGAGATGATCGGCCGTCTCCTCGTAGCCGTCGCGAGCCTCGGCGATGAGCGTCTGTGCGTCACCTTCCTCGTCGAGAAACGCCTCGAGTGCGTCGGTGTAGGCCCGGAGGTCCGACAGTTCCGACTGGAGGTGTTCGATCCGCGCCTCGACACTCGCGCTCGCGAAGTCGAGACCGAGCGCGTCCCGGAGCACCATGAGATCCTCGTCGTCGACGGCCCCGTCTTCGATCTCCGCGGCCAGTTGCGACACCAAAGAGTCGTGTTCCGGCTCCTCCGACACAGTGTCCGTTTCCCGCCGGGCGCTATCACCCGGCGAGGAGTCATCGTCGATCAGTTCGTCGGCTTCGTCGTTGTCATCGGGTTCCGCTGGATCGCCGAGTTCGGACTCCGTCGCATCGGCGACTTCGCCAGCGTCGAGATCGGGTTCGGTATTTGGATCCACATCGGGATCGGCGTCTGTATCGGCGTCGAGATCAGCTTCCGCATCGGCGTCCGTCTCGGCTTCGACATCGGAATCGGTCTCGACAGCGGTGTCGACATCGACATCGGTAGCCGGATCAGTGGATTCAGAATCGTCAGAAACAGCGATTTCGACGCCATCGTCGACCGTGTCCGAGGGATCTACTTCGCCGATCTCGGCAGCGTCGAGTGCGGCGTCGATATCGGATCCGCCCGCCGACTGCGGCGGATCGACGGATTCGATAGTCGGTTCGCTCATGAACTTGGCTGCGGTATCGGCGTCGCCGCCGCGCAACCCGTAGACGGTCGTATACTCCTCTCCCGGGGCGAGATCGCGCTGGAAGACGATCCGTCCGTCCTCGACGTCCCAGAACTCCGCGCCGTACTTCGGATGAAAGCCGATGTTCTCGGGGGCGACGTCCTCCGGGACCGTATCAGCGAGTCGGACGGAAACCGCTGTCTCGCGATCGGATCTGATCGTGAACGCGATCGCCGGAACGGGAAAATCGTCCGGTTCGAACGACTTTTCGACAGCGACACCGTTGCGTGCCGTCGTCACGATCTCCTCGGGGTCGGCGTTGGTCATACACCGTAATTCGATCGGTTACAAATAAAGCTACGCGACGAGTCGAGCGGTCGAATCGACCGCCGAGGCGGATCAGAGATCCGTTCTGTCGCCGATCTCGAGAATCTCGAGCGTTCGGGGGAACTCGAAACTTCGAACGTGATCCCGGATAGCGTTCGGATCCGCGGTGAGCCCTTTCCACGTGTCCCAGTGTGTCGGCAGGAGTCGATCGGTTCGAAGCTGGTTCGCCGCCTCGGCGGCCGCGTTCTCGTCGGCGTACCACACCGTATGGGTCGGCTCTCTGGTCTCTTTATCGAGGATCATCCCGGCAGAGCCGAACGCGACGACGGCGAGGTCGATGTCGTATCGGTTACCGATCTCCTCGAACGTCTCGCTCGGGCGAGCGTCACCGCCGTGAAAGAACGTGTCCGAATCGTGTTCGATGACGTACGAGACCGGCGTGTCGGCGTCCGGATCGTGGGCGCCCTCGACGTGGATCGTGAGCGAGCCGATCTCGAGCGTCTCACCTTCGGTCGTCTGAACGATCGCGTCGTCCTCGATCTCGTGTTCGTCGATCCATCCCGTCGCGATATCGACGGTAGCCGGGGGGCCGTAAAACGTCGCGTCGGTCCCGGCGAGAATCGGTGCCTGCGAGGGGCCGTGCGTGTGATCGGTGTGTTCGTGGGTCGCGAGGACCGCGTCGGCCTCGGTCACGTCCTCGGGCGCGAAGGGGATCGGGATCATCCGGACCGTTCGCGGCGGGTCCCCGGTTCCGAGGTACGGGTCGATGAAGAGTGTCGTCCCGTCGGCGGCTTTCAGTACGAAGCCGTTACAGCCGAGATACCATATCGCGAGGCCGTCCGGATCGGCCTCGGCGACGGCGTTCGGCAACCAATCGCCCCAGTCGGAGTGAACAGTCATACCGGGTACTGTGTTCGGATCGGTTAAAAAGGCGGTCGTTCCACCGGCGGCCGACAACGGCTACCGGGACGCCGGCGTCACCGGGTCGTCCCGATCCGGATGCCACCCCGTTCGGAACTCGAATCGCGCACCCTGTGGGTCGGCATCGGCCAGACGATGTTCCCACCCGTGCGCGTCGGCGACGGCGTCGACGATCGCCAGCCCGAGGCCCGTCTCTCCCTCGACGGTCGAGTAACCGAACTCGAAGACGTTCTCGCGTTCGTCCTCGGGGATTCCGGGCCCGTCGTCTTCGACGTAGAATCCGCGATCGAGCGAGCCGACACGAACAGTGGTGTCCCGACCGGCATGCTCGACGGCGTTTCGAAACAGGTTCTCGAACAGCTGCAAAAGCCGTCCGTGTTCGCCCTCGATAGTCCCGAGATCGCCCTCGATATCGAGTGTCGCGTCGGCTGTCTCCACGTTCGACCACGCTTCGCTCACGACGGAGCCGAGTTGCAGTTCGACCATTCCCTCGACCGTCTGTCCACACCGGCCGAGCGCCCGGAGATCGGAAATGAGCTCATCCATTCGGTCGAGCGCGGTCTCGACTTTCTCGAGATACTCGGTCGAACCTTCCTGCATTGCCACGCCAAGCCAGCCGGAAGCGACCGAAAGCGGGCTCCTGAGATCGTGGCTCACCGTCGCCGAGTACTCCTCGAGCCGCCGGTTTTGCTGTTCGAGCATTCGCCGATACTCCCTGCGGTCGGTAACGTCCGAGACGGTTGCGACGACTTGCGTGACGCTGTCGTCTGCGCCGTATATCGGCGCGGCGTTGACCGACAGCCAGCGCGTCTCGCCGTTGGGTCCTTCGATCCCGTGTTCGAACTCGAAGATCGGCTCACCGGTTTCGAGTGCCTTCCCTACGGGGAGTTCCGAACTCGAAAGCGGCGTTCCGCTCTCGTCGACGGCGGCCCATCCGGGATCGTCGTACGTCCGGTCGGTGATCTCCTCCCGTTCGAACCCGAGAACCGCTGCCGCTCGATCGTTCGCCTCGGCGACCTGCCCGTCGGCGTCGACGACGAGTATCCCGACGGGGCTGGCCTCGAAGACCTTCGTAAGCATCTCTGTCCGCTCTGTGAGCTCGATACGGGCCCGTTCGCGTTGGGTGACGTCGCGAATCGCGGAGAGATGTACCCCCGGGGAGATACGCGCGCTGGCGGCGAACTCGACGGATCTCGTCTCTCCGTCGGGTCGGTGCAGTTCGAACGTCCCTCGCATCTCGCCTTCCTCGAGGAAACGCTCCCAGGAGCGCTGAAAGTCGAACTCCGGCGGGACGAACTCGTCGATCGAGCGGCCGATCAACGCCTCGCGAGAGCAGTCGAAAAGTTCCGTTGCAGCCTCGTTCGCTTCGACGTACGTTCCGTCGTCGTCGGTCAAAAGCAGCGCATCGAGCGTCCCCTCGAACACCGCACGAAACAGCCGATCGTCGGTCGGCGCTGCATCCATGGCGAGTGCATGGATGGCCGCTCCTAAAAGGATTCGTACCGTGGTCGCCAAGCGCGGTCGTTTTACGCTCGGACGCACAATCGAAGGCAATGAGTTACGATTCGGACGCCGAGCGCACGGAGGGAGACCTCCGGAACACGGGGATGGCGCTCAAACACGAGCGCACGTGGGATTACGAACTCGATCGCATCGTCGACGCCGTCGAAGAGCGCGACGCGACGAAGGTCGGACTACAGTTTCCCGAGGGGCTGAAACGCCGCGCCGGTCGGGTCGCAGACGACCTCCGCGAGTTGCTGCCGGCGGAAACGACCGTCCTCATCTCCGGACAGCCCTGCTATGGAGCCTGCGATCTGGATACCTACATGATGCGGCGGACGGACGTCTTCGTCCACTTCGGACACTCGCCGATGAAAGAGTCGGAGAAGATCATCTACGTGCCGCTGTTTTCGAACGTCGACGTGACGCCGATCATGAAGGAGTCACTCGAGGAGCTGTCCGATCCCGCCGAGGACGACACCGTCGGACTGGTGACGACCGCCCAGCACATGAACAAATTCGAGGAGATGCGCTCGTGGCTCGAAGATCGCGGCTACACCGTCGAGACCCGTCGCGGCGACGAGCGGCTGACACACGAAGGGCAGGTGCTCGGCTGTAACTACGCCTCCGCGGACGTCGACGCCGAACAGATTCTCTACGTCGGCGGCGGGAAGTTCCACCCGCTGGGGCTGGCAATGGAACACCCCGAGAAGAAAGTGGTCATCGCCGATCCGGTCAACAACGTCGTTACGATCGCCGACACCGAGAAGTTCATGAAACAGCGCTACGGGGCGGTCCATCGGGCGATGGACGCCGACGAGTGGGGCGTCATCTTCTGTACGAAGATCGGTCAGGGGCGATGGGAGATCGCCGAGGAGATCGTCGAGAACAACGACGACGCCTACCTGTTGACGATGGACGAGGTGACACCAGACCGACTGACGAACTTCGGGTTCGACGCCTACGTCAACACCGGCTGTCCGCGGATCACGACCGACGACGGGCCGCAGTTCAAACAGCCGATGTTGACGCCCGGCGAGTACGAGATCGCGGTCGGCGAAAAGCCGCTGGATAGCCTCTCGTTCGACACGTTTCACGGCACGTGGTGAATCGGTGAATCTTCGATCGATCGGCAACGCAACCGCTCGTCAAATGTTGGTCTCCCCACCGAATCGGAGTGCCTTCTAGACCGACTCGTCCGGTCGGACGACCTCCAGTTCCTCGAGGACCTGCTCGTAGCCGCCGATATCATAGAGGTATTCGCCGTTTTCGACTCGCTGGCGGAGTTCGCCTTCGCTTTCGATTTTCGCTTCGATTCGCTCTACGGCAGCCTCGGCTTCGGCGGCCCGGAGGGCCGTCACACCGTCGCCGTCGCCGACGATGATGTCGCCGGGATGGACGGTGACGCCGCCACAGGTGATCGGCACGTTTATCGAGCCGGGATCCTGCTTCAGCGGTCCCTGTGGGTGTGTCCCGCGGGCGAAAAGGGGAAAGCCCATCTCGACGATCTCCTGTCGATCACGGATCGCCCCGTCGATCACCACGCCGGCGAGACCGTTCGCCTGACACGACGCGCACATCAACTCGCCGAGGAACGCCGTCTCGGTGTAGCCGTCCCCGTCGATCACGAGCACGTCACCCGGTTCGGCCATCGTGATCGCTTTGTGTATGATGAGGTTGTCGGCCGGGGAAGCCTTCACCGTCAGTGCGGTCCCGGTCAGGTTCACCGTCGGGTCGATCGGATCGATCTCCGAACGCATCGCTTGCCCGGCGTTTCCGGTGGCGTCCGAGACGACCGCGCTCGGAGCGGCATCGAATTTCGAAACCAGTTCTGAATCGGGTCGTTCGATCTCCGAATGTATCGTATGCATATACCTGCTGGAAACGTCAAGGGCATAAACCTACGCACGGGAGGCCAAACAATCATAGGGTCTCGGCCGAAACGGTCGCCTAATGTCATCCGCCGACGCAGACGCCGACCGACTCGTCGAACTCTACCGAGCGTACATCGGGGAGCCCGATCGGCGGACGGACGTCTACATCGGTTTCGCGCTGTTTTTCGGCGGTCTGGGATTCGGGCTCCTCGGATTGTTCCTGTTTGTCGTCGAACGGGCGCTCCTGGATGGGCTGGTCTTTTGGGTCCGGGAGATCGCCTTCGCGGCCGGTGCGATCGGGCTCCCGCTCGTCCTCCTATCGGTCGTCGTCTTGCTCCCGACGGACCGTCGGGCGACGTACGTCGCCTCGGGGGGATTGGTAGTGGTGCTGGCGACGATCGTGTTCTTCGTCTCCGTATACCCCTCGAACTGGAACCACGGCTCGCCCGATTACAGCCTCCACGGCGTCACCGTCTATGCAATCGGACTGATAAGCATGCTCGCTGCGACGGGCTCGGCGCTCGTCGGGTATCACATCGAACGCGTGGAGGGAGGGGCGGCTGTCGCCACGGCCAACGCCGAGGCCGGAGCGGGAACCGCAACCGGCGGAACGGCCGAAGATCCGGACGCCACCGAAGCGCAGGTCCAGCAGGATATCGAGGACGCGATGGCCGACACGGAGATTTCCTGGGGCGGCGTCGAGAAGGTCCAAACCGAACGGTTGCAGATCACACCGGACGAGGAACTCGAGGGGGCGTCTCTCGATCAGTCGTCGGCGAAAGTGCACAAATCCTCGGGCATCGACGACCAGCTCGCGGCGCTGCAGGGATTGAAAGGCGGGGAACAGCGGACCGATAGCGGCAGCGGCGTCGACGATCAGGCGGCGGCGCTGAAAGAGCTTCGAGAACAGAAACGAAAGGAGGCCGAGTCGGAACCCTCCGGGCTCGCCGATCGCCTCAAATCGTACTTCGAGTAACTGTCGAAGCGACATCGACATCGAGCGTCGCCGGACGTCGCCCATGAGTAGCGTTCACTTACCTGCATGGTAAGCAGTGTGAAATTCGGGGAGTAGCTTTAATAGTCCAGCAACGACGGGATAGATATGGCCCGTGGCATTGACGTCGGGACGATGAACATCGTTTCGGCACAACAGGAAGAAAACGAGACGGTCTTCGTATCACAGCGAAACTCGTTCGTCGAAATCGAGTACAGCGACATGGCCGAGCGGATGCTGAGTCGATCGGACGTCCTCCACATCCGAAAGGACGACAACGTCTACGTCGTCGGCGACGACGCGTTGAACTTCGCGAACATCTTCAACGAGGAGACCCGCCGACCGATGAAACACGGGATCCTTTCTTCGGAGGAGAAATCCGCGATCCCGATGATAAAGCTCATCCTAGAGCAGGTCGTCGGCGAACCCGATCGGCCGAACGAGCGAGTGTACTTCTCGACGCCGGCGGATCCGATCGACTCGGATCTCTCGACGCTGTATCATCAGAAGACGCTCGAGTCGTTCCTCGACGACATCGGCTATGATCCCGAGCCGATCAACGAGGGGATGGCGGTCATCTACTCCGAACTCGCCGATCACAACTTCACCGGGCTCGGTATCTCCTTCGGTGCGGGTATGACGAACGTCTGTCTGTCCTACTATGCGGTGCCCGTCATGACGTTCAGCGTCGCCCGCGGCGGCGACTGGGTGGACGAACAGACCGCGACCGCGACCGGCGAATCGGTCGATAAGGTCACCTCGATCAAAGAGGAGGACTTCCGGCTCGATTTCACCACCGACGCGGGCGGCGTCGAAGGTGCGCTATCGATCTACTACGACAACCTGCTCGATTACGTCATCGAAAACATCTCACAGGAGGTAAACGAGGAGGACGTCGAGGAGGGCCTCGACGTGCCGGTCGTCGTCACCGGCGGAACCTCGAGTCCCCCGGGCTTCGAGAAGCTCTTCGAAGAGCGACTCGAGAAGGCAAACATCCCGTTCTCGATCAGCGACGTCCGGAAGGCCAACGAGCCGCTGTACAGCGTCGCCCGCGGCGCGCTCGTCGCCTCCCGGACCGAAGAGGACAGCGGTGGGTCGGCCGAAACCGAAGTGGAAGCCGAAGAGTAACCGACACGCCGGAGGACACGGGCTGGGGGTGTGTCGTTTCCAGTATCGGGGTTATCGTTCTGTCGTCGCTTTCGAACGTCCCGCTTCGATCGTGAGAGACTGCTTATACAGCCGGCAGTGTTAAAAGACGACGATACCGGCCGAAAGAACGTATCCTCCGACCAGTATGAGCATCAGGGGTACGAACCGCTCTTCGAGCCACGTCGGCAACCCGACGCCGACGGCCCAGCGGGCCAAAAGAAGCGACACGACGAAGACGACGCTGGCACCGAGGACGTAGATCGCCACCACCGCGAGCAGTTCGCCCACGGACAGGGTCGCAAAAAACGGGACGAAGATCGCGATGTTCTCCCCGCTGAGACCGACCCCGGCTGCGGCGACGACCGCGATTCGGCCGACCGGGCCGGCGATATCGTCGTCGACGGACGGCTCGACCGAGCGCCGGCCGAAAAGCTCCCAGAGTCCGAGCCCGATCGGTACGACGCCGAGGAGGAACGTCCACTCCCGTAGAAACTCCGCCGCGAGGAGCGAAATGAAGATTGCCGCACCGAGACCGATGCCGAATCCAAGATAGTGGCCGACGAACACCTCCCGTTTGCGGTAGGTCTCGTCCGCACAGAACGCGACGAGAACGACGAGCGTATCGACGTGAGTCACCACGAAGAGCCAGATCGCGAGGACGGAGAGAGTAAGCACGGATTATCGCCCTCATCGATCACCGAAATCGGTTTCGAAGACGGACGTGTTAGCCCGGCTCGAAGATCGAGTGTCGAATCCACCGTCGTGATACCTACACATCGTCGGAGGAGTCATTCGAGTGTGTAGCGAGGTGACCATATAGCTGCGCTCGACGGTCGAATCCCCGACCGCAGATCTCACAGATGAACTCGTCTGCGCCGTCGGCCGCCGAAAGCGCCGCAGCCAGTTTCGGGTCGGGGCGTTCGACGCGAACGACAGTGGGTTCGGGAGCCGCCTCGTCCCCGTCGGTCGAGGACTCGAAGACGACTTCGAGCGACGGGTCGTCCGCGGCGGTCTCGACGGTCACCGAGGCGATCCGGGCGGCGTCGGGGACTCGCGAGATCGCCTCCGTCCACGTCTCGACCCTCTGCCGTTCGCCGCGGTGGTCGACGGACACGCCGGCGTATCCACAGGAGCCGCAGGTGACGGCCGAGCGATCACCGAGCGTATACCGCTCGAGTGTGCTCCCACAGCGGGGACAGTCCATGCCCGGACGTTACACGGGGGCAAAAAAGAAGCTATGGCACGGCCGGCGGACAGATAAATTACTATTAGTCATACACGAATTTATAAGTATGCTCTTGAAGTATTATGAGTGATGACCGGTACAACCCGACGGCGGCTGGCACAGGAGCTCGCGGTCGTGGCAGGGTTTGAAGATCCACGCGCGCCGCTGGAGCAGTATCACACCCCGCCGGACCTGGCGGCGCACATCGTCCACGTCGCCGATCTCCGGGGTGATATCGAGGATCGAACCGTGATCGATCTCGGCTGTGGGACGGGAATGCTCGCACTGGGGGCGGCACTTCGCGGACCGAAGCGGGTTATCGGACTCGACATCGACCCGGCCCCGCTTTCGACCGCCAGGGAGAACGAACGACGCGTCGGCGCGATGACCGACGTGGCGTGGGTCAGAGGCGACGCCACGGCCGCGCCGTTCGCCCCGAGGGAGCCGACGACGATCCTGATGAACCCCCCGTTCGGCGCACAGTCGGGCAACGAAGGTGCCGATCGGGCGTTTCTCGAGACCGCAGCCGAGATCGCCGCCGTCTCCTATTCGGTCCACAACGCGGGCAGTGAATCGTTCGTCGAGTCCTTCGCCGACGACAACGGCGGAACCGTGACCGACGCCTTCGCCGCGGAGTTCGAACTCCCCAGACAGTTCGATCACCACGCGGACGAGAGCCGGTCGATCGACACCGAAGTGTTCCGGATCGAGTGGCGCTGATCCGATCGAGAGTCATCCCGACCGTCGGGCGATCCTGATCTTCGTCTCGTCGTGTTCGACGAACAGATCGCGATCCTCCCGGACGAACGTGAGTCCGCCTGCGGTCGCCGTCTCGTTGTCGCGGGGGATCGTGATCGAATCGAGCGTCTGGTTATCGCGAGAGACGACGAGTTCGAAATGCGATTCGACCGGTTCGATCGAGACGTTTCGGCCGGCGATGACGGCATCGGACTCCGCCGGTTCGGCCCGAAACACGACCGGACGGGATTCCGCCTCAGCACGTCCGAGGCGGACGTGATACGTTTGATTCCCGCCGGCGACACCCCACGTCGTCCGGTTTACGCGGACGTCTTCGTTCCAGGTCGCCCCGCCGACTCGAACCGTCGCCGATTCTCGGGACGCTAGCTGTCGTTTGGAGACCTCTTCCCACCAGATGTTCCGCCGCTCGGAGACGACGATGAGCCCGCTCGATTCGATGCCTCCGTCCGTTCGGTTCTCCCCGGGAATCGGGACCGCCGGAACGAACTGGTTTTCGACGTCCTCGGCGTAGAAGACGGTGTAATCTTCGATCTCGACCGGCTCGGCGTCTTCGAGTCCGGCACTCGCATCGTCGACCACATAGACGTTCAACGGGACGGCGACGACCGCGAGCGCGAGCGTCAACGCGATCACGAGCCCGAAGGCGGCTTCGCGACTCGTGAGTTCGATACGCGGTATGAGATCTCGAACCGTCGCCGTCGCGCCGCTCGCGAGAAGGGCGGCCAGAAGGAAGACGGCCGCCATCCCGAGCGCCCGGAACAGCCGGAAGGTTTCGGATCCCTCAGGGACGTAAATCGCCCACAGCCCCCGATCGACCGCGAAGGCGAGCGCAGCGAGCCAGACGTGTTCGGGTTTCGGGCGAATATCTCGGTGATACAGGAGGGCGATTCCGAGGATCGCCCCGATGAGGAGTCCGAGCGCGTGCCCCTGGATCGCGATTCCCGCCCACCACGGCCGCGAGAAGGTCTCGGTGGCCGTCTGCTGGAGTTCGGGCGTGCGAAGCGCGTTGTACAGCTGGGTGACGATCCGCGTCGAGAGTGCGGCGACGATCGTCGCGATCGGATATCGAACCAGCGAAAAACCGACGAAAGCGAAGACGACGCCAGAAAATCCGATGACCGGGCCGAGCCCGAAAAGCGACGTCGAGAACGCGACGCCGACGATCCCGCCCAACCAGACGGCGATACGGACGAGCGGGGTCGAAAGCGACGGCGGATCGGCAGTTGGATCGCGCTCTTCGGGGTAATGCCCCCAGGCGTACTCCGCGAGGGAGCCGAACACGAGCGTCGCGAGCAGGTTACTCGTAACGTGGCCGAGACTGGAGTGGGCAAATCCCGAGGTAAGCATGCCGAGCGGATAGAAGTAGCTGTAGGCCCGGAAGGGAAGCTGAACAGGATTGTTCGGGGTCGACAGACCGTCCTGAACGAACAGATAGAACGCGGTGACGCAGGCGACGGCGAAAAGCGTTCCCCACGGGACACCCAGATACAGGCGTTTTTGCAGGGTTCGACGCCATCGGCCACGAGGACGGGCTAACGCGACGAGGACGGCGATCGAGACGGCCACGCCCGACGCCAAAACGAGATACCAGATGACAGCCCGCAACTCCATACACCGTGCGATGGGTGGGGTGACATATAAGCCGTCGGTTCGACGACCTCGCCCCTACAGTGTCATCTCGCCGTCGATGATCGCGAGCGCCTGATCGGCCAGTTTCGGAACGCTCGCTTCCATCTTCGGATACATCGGGTCCGCGGAGTTACCCTCCAGATAGCGGCGGAAGAACATCTCGCCCAGCGCGGCGAGTTTGTAGGTCGCGAGCACCCAGTAGAACGTCGGGTTGTCGAACTCGTATCCCGTCTTTCGCTCGTAGCGTTCGATCAGCTCACGTCGGCTCGGATATCCTTCGCGGGCGAGAAACGGCTGTGCCAGCGACGGGATCGGCGGGTCCGGGTCCTTCTCTTCGTACCAATACGAGAGCATCCATCCGAGATCGGTGAACGGATCGCCGAGCGTCGACATCTCCCAATCGAATATCGCCGTGATCTCCGGGTCCTCACCGGGGCCGAACATGAGATTGTCGAGTTTGTAATCGCCGTGGACCAGCGTGTTCGGGAACTCGTCGTCGTCGGGGACGTTGTCGTAGAGCCACTCCATCACCTCATAGAGGTCTTCGATTTCCCGTTCGTCGGCGGTTACCTGAAACGCCCACGTCAGCTGCTCGGACCAGCGTCTGACCTGCCGTTCGGTAAATCCCGGCGGGTAGCCGAAATCGCCTTCTTCGAGGCCGACCGCCTCGTAATCGACCTCGTGAATCTCGGCGAGTCGGTCGATCACCTCGTGTCCGATCTGCTCGCGTGCGTCGGGCGTCCCGAAGCGGTCGGGCTCTTCGTGCCTGAGAACGTCGCCCTCCTGCCGTTCCATAGCGTAAAAGTCACATCCGAGAACGGAGTGATCGCCGCAGGCGAGGACCGTCCGCGGGACGCGAACGTCGGTGTCCTGGAGGGCGTCGACGACCCGATACTCCCGGAGGACGTCGTGCGCGTTCTCGGCGATGTCACCGGGGGGAGGGCGCCGGATGACGAGCTCCAGATCACCCCACGTGACGAAAAGCGTCTCGTTGGAGTGACCCTCCTGGTGATGTCGGACGTCGCGGGTGTCGACCGCTCCGAGTTCGTCGGTCAGATACGCCCACAGTGACGTCTCGTCGACGATCCGATCGAAGTACTCGGAGTCGCCCCCCGTCATACGAGATCACCGTCAGCAGTTACGAACATTGTAAAGATCTGTGAGATCAGCGGTCAAATATCTGCCGTCACTCATCGACGCGTGAGAAGAAACCGAGAGCCGCGGACGCCGGTCGAATACGCAGATGTTACGGTGGGTGAATACTCCCACAGATCTGCGGGGTGACCCGGGTGAAAAGCGGATAGCGGTCCGTACCCGAATCACACACGTCGTGTTGTTTCGCCGGGCTTATTACTGTGTACGGGCTCGAAACGTGTAATGTCAGACGAGGACCGCACTATTCTGCTCATCGGCAGCGGACCGATACAGATCGGACAGGCAGCCGAGTTCGATTACTCCGGCGCACAGGCATGCCGAGCGCTCCGAGAGGAGGGTGCTCGAGTCGTCCTCGTCAACTCGAACCCCGCGACGATCATGACTGACCCCGAGATGGCCGATAAGGTCTACGTCGAGCCGATCACGACGGAGGCCATCGCCGAGGTCATCCGGAAGGAAACCCCCGACGGCGTCATCGCCGGACTCGGAGGACAGACGGGCCTGAACGTCACTGCGGAACTCGCAGAACAGGGCGTCCTAGAGGAGTACGACGTCGAGATCATGGGAACGCCGCTGGATACGATCTACGCGACGGAGGACCGGAACCTCTTCCGCGAGCGCATGCGGAAGATCGGCGAGCCG
>LKMJ01000112.1_pt1 | contig 49804 bp, 52 predicted proteins | sample 643391 | NCBI WGS metagenome assembly LKMJ01 (sample SAMN04112250, study PRJNA286221) | soda lake metagenome | biome: soda lake; feature: Kulunda Steppe; material: water; isolation source: sample PL-Br10 brine of Picturesque Lake | place: Russia: Kulunda steppe | collected 2010-07 | reverse complement strand
TAAATCCAGGGACGCAAGGGGGATTTAAAAGAGAGCTAAACTAGGAAAACACCTCAAACATAACCCCCACCAACTAACTCAAGCACTCTGACTACGATTCATCGCTGACTACAATTCATCGTGACATCCCAGTCATGCCTATTGATGTTGGAGGTCCCACTGCACTGGAACCCTCCAGCCCATCCTTGCCTATCCCTACCACAGGTGCATATTTATGCCGTTGTACCCATTTGTGAGGGTTTTGCACAGACATGTGCGTTGTTCAAGACAAACATCTCATGGTTTCTTCTCTGTTTTTCTCAGGCACCGTTGGCCTTTTGTCACCAGGGACCAAGGTTTCTCCAGAAGGGTAAAATGTGCCTCCTCAAAGTTTCTCCAAACCTCTTGTACCATCAAATGTTATGCCTAACACTTCAAACGTCAGCCAGTGCAGGCTGCCCATCCCAATGCCAACTAATAAAGGAAACCAGGGTCTTTTTAAATTAAGGCTAAGGCATCCAGCTAGTTTAGATTTCAGAAGATCTTAGATGATCAAAAGTACAATCCATCATAGACTACTTTGGGCGAGTGGTCCCTGGCTTGCTTCTGCACGGCTTCACAAAATTGCAAGTCTAATAAAGTTTTTCAACACAGTAACTTGACATGTTGGACTTTGATCCATACAGAAGCCCCTCGTCACTCATAACACCCATAGAGGATGTTCCGTACTTGGAGTGGGCCGTGCGGGTATGTTGCCATGGTCTTGCTGCTACAAGAATGTGCTGTTGCACAATTTTCTATTGTGGTTTGGGTGGTTCTGACCATGACAGTATTCAGCAGTACAGCACGTGACACTGGTATTTATCCAGGGACAAATTGCGGCACACAGACAGCTTCACAGAATCCTTGTCTGTTCTTATTTGCATTATCCCATGTCAAATATTCACCTCTCATGCTCCTCTCAGGCTTTTTACGGCTTGCAGAAAAAGGAGATCAGGTGCAGGCCCATAAGTGTTTCTTGTGACATGCAGGTAGCGAGGCTTGCTGGACTGGAGGATATCACCAAAAGGACGGCTACCATATTCTGCCCTGGAGATGCATGCCTCTCTCAGGTGGCAACTACCCTATGATGCTGCATACCCTTTTCCATGGACACTGGAACTCTTCTTTCTTTCATGCCACAGAGCTAGCATCTTAAGGATGTTTGTATGATCACATAATCCCCACAGACACATTGACGCAAAAAGAGAGGAAGGGGGGTGAAGCAGTTAATGGGCGGAGGAGCAATTGGACATGTCCCTCGGGAAGCAAGCACGCTATATGAAATGGCGTACAGGCATACACTAAAATTTGCCTCTGGAGTGCTCCAGAGATTCCCTGAGGTGTCAGATTATCCTCTGTAATCTACAGTACATATCCACGCTGTGTCATTTTTCAATAAGCAGCTTATATGCTTGATCCAAATTGTGTTTCAGACCTGTCATAGGGAAGCAGAGGGCCTTCATTTCTATTTTCTTTGGGGGATCTTGAACTTTTGAACGTAAGTTAATGTGGTCTGTCACCGTCTAGTCTATCAGGTGCTCAGCCCATGAAGGCTGCACTGCTTTGTGGCTTGCTTGCGTTTGCAGTATGCCGCTGCTCATCCAGATGTGGGCAGCGCTGCGGTGGCCTCTGCTGATGGCGCGACCACTGTGCACAAGCATGTCATTCCCAATATTGCCATGCGCCTTGAGGATGTGCCGTGGGGCAGCACTGCTTACAACACGCTGGCTGGCGTGCCACTCACGGTGACGCGGACGTGAGGCACTTACTGCCTGCTCTGCAAGTTTGCTAAGCGAGTTTTACTGAATTTCCTTGCAAGCCCTGAATCATGACTTGATGCAAGCCCTCAACCTGAGCCTACCTTTTGCCAGTCATCATGGAAATGCGACATCAGTAAACGGTGTTTGTGGTGCATATTTTGACAAGCACTGCCTGTGACTGTGCATGCAGGCCTGAGGCGGTGTCTGTGGCTAGCACATCTTACCCGCAAGCAGCCCGCGTGCTGAAGAAGAATGTGGCAGCCGGCAATGCAATGATCCACGTCATTTCTGACGTCCTCTCACCCATTGCCTGATCCTGATGACAAGTGTTTGATTCGACCTGGGATCCAATTGACCTGCTGCCTCTTTACCTTTTGCTACACAGAGGCAAGGCAGACCCAGGCAGCATTTGGCTGTAAACTTATTCCTCTTTTCTTTACTGGTTGCGTCTTCTTGCGTTTGCAGATCTTACTAGGTAGCACAATAACAAGCATTATTGCCATTAATTTTCAGATGATAAGGGTAATGTTACTAATGTTACTAATGTATTATGGAAAGGGTAATGTAACTGTTCATGCCATCCACCACAAGCAAGCCACAGCGAGAGCATACAGGTGGATTTGAGCAAAATCCCTCATCACATGCAACTAAGTCCCTCAGCCAGTATATTCAGCTCACTCTTATTATGCTCGAGAGGGCCAACATTAATTATGGACAGACAACATCTTTGGCAGACGAGGCATGCATGGGAAAAACAGGTGAAAAAAGCAAAGGGGGGGGGCGAAGGGCATTAAAAAATTTGACCAGATTCGAGTTATAATTTGGTTTAAATACCTGTGTAGTTCACCTGAGGAGTGGTAAGCGGACAAAGGTGTATGCAGACCCTTCCTAAGCTCAATCTGTTCGGCTCATATACACCATACAATTTTTTTGAAACTTATGTGAATATTTAATCCGCTGATCAGTGAATACCGAGTCTGCAATATGGAGGCTTTTGCTGATGAGCCAGGATTTGCGGACACTGAGTGGGCCCAGGAGGTACATCAATTTTGCAAGACTAGCGAGTCATGAAGTCTTGTTGATTGGCAGTATAACTCAGATCAAGAAAAACGCCATCCTTCCAAGGCTTTGGTGCACACATTCAAACACACCTGTGCATACACATATACACAAACGCGCACACAAACACACACATGCACAAGTACACGCGCACATGCGTAAGTACAAGTAAACAGTCACTTGCGATCACATTTCATGAAGGTGTACAACCAAATTAGGGCCACAGCAAACTACCAGCTTCCTATGAATTGCACCGTCTTCATGCCCGGTAAGCATACAAAGCACACAGTAAGCAGTTGCGCATAAGCATGCCCCATCCCTAAAAAAGGTAGGTGATGAAATTGAATGTAAGGGATTCACTGCTTTTGCCATAGGACATCTTGTTTAACTTGGCTGATCAGGCTGCCTGCGGGACTTCACCTCAAGCAGCAACATATTTCTGCTGCTGTTGCCTTACTGTGCAACATTGTCACTTCCGCCCACAAGCATCTCACGAGCCTGATCAGTAGGGCTGCATCCAACCGGCAGGCAACCAGGCCATCCAGAAGTACAGCAAGGAGGACCCAACAGCCATCGATGCCATGAAGACCAGGGCTGGAGTTGATTGTGTGACAGCGCATGTGGGTACCCTCTGAAGCACATCCTGCTAGGGGGTTGATTGACATCATGACCGTGCACAAGGGTGTCCTCACTTGTGCATATCTTTAATGCAATGCTGCAAATCTATGCTAGGATTGGAGAAGAGTGAGCAGGTCATCATCTAGCTCCTTTGCGGCCAATCTTGCAAGCATGTCATGACTCATGAGTTGCCTAGACCTTGAATAAGCTGCCATTCTTGACCAATTTGTGCTCTGCCATTTGGAAAGTCAGCTGTTGCCAACAGCATTGAGCTAGAGCACAAGTTTAAGACAATTGGCTGTGTGCAGATGGTTGGCCAGCCCTTGGGCTTGCATGACTTCAAGGAAGGTGTCCAAGTTCTACAAACACTGTCAGGCCTGCCTCTCACGATAACAAAGACGTAAGTCCACCGATGCTCTTATGGATCAGGTTTGAGCCCTGTACCCAGTGCGCTCATATGGCCCGCTGCTTGCATCACCAATCCGGGCCGATCTTGTGCATCCCCAGCATCTGTGGACATGCATGCTGCATTCAAGCTGAGGAACCTTTGCGCAGTGAGTAAAGATTGTGTGGCATCATACGGTGTGAGTAAAGATTGTGTGGCATCATATGGTGTGAGTAAAGATTGTGTGGCATCATATGGTGTGATGCCAAGCATATGGTTACATGCCATGGGTATGAGAGCGACCAGAGCCATTGCTGTTCTTATTTCTGCCTGCATGCTGCCGTTCATGCAGCAACAATGGGCTGGTGTCTCTCTCCAACGGCCGTCGGAGTGCTCTGATCGTGCGAGCGGACATACCGCTTGAAGGAGACTCAGTGGGGCATATCATTGATGATGTAAGCAGGGGTTGCCTAGTGAGACTTTGCAGGGGCCTTGTTGGGTTTGGTAAGTCAGTTGTTAGTAGGTAGAGCCAGAAGCGCGCGAGCAGGTTTACCACCAGCTACGAAACGCCCCCCCTAGCTCTGTCCCAGGGGGTCTTTAAGCTCATGCCTGCTTGCGGGGCACTGAAGTGATTTGATGAAGGGGCAGGGGAGCTTTGAAAGGCAGGAAGGGTAGAGAAGGCAGGGAGGGTACACGCAGGGCAGGAAGGGCGGGCAGGCAGGGCAGGCAGGCAGAGCAGGAAGGGCAGGCAGGCAGGGCAGGCAAGGCAGCGTTAGCATGGCAGCTGGGCAGGGAGGAAGTGAGGGAGGGAAGCACAGTAGCATACAAGGATGAAAGGCAAGGGAAGAAAGGATTCAGTGTTAGAGCGTGCGTGAGTGCGTGGAAGCACGAGCTGCAAGCTGCGCTCGCTGTGCGCGCTGTGCTTTCGCGCTCACCACGCAGCACCGCTGCAGCCGGCATCCTGACAACTTCTGCCCCTTGTTGTACTGCACCTATCCAAAACAGCAGCACTGCCCTTGTTTTGCTGCACCTATCCAAAACAGTAGTACAGCTGCAGGCACAGTTGGCGCACATCTGGTGTTGGCAGGCTGTTGAGTGTGCATCTGGCCTTGCACAAAGGCTGGACGCCACGTTGCTGCGCATTGACCTGCTCACGGAAGCGCGTCCAGCGCATTGTCGCAGGAATTGGCATTGCCACATTGCGCCAATGCATTGAGCGTGTTTGTATTTGGGATCCCTGCAACCCTGCGTCCCTGTATCCTTGAATCCCTGCTTGTGTCGCATTACACTGCAGTGCCTGCGCGAGTTAAGCCTTAACACCTGTGACTCTGGTTTGCATGCGCCCTTGCCGCGGTGGTGTGCTTGCACTACTCACACATTTGTGTGCACCAGTTTGGGATGGCGTGTGCACCATGTGTGGATGTATGTGCACCATCTGTGGATGTATGTGCACCATGTGTGGATGTATGTGCACCATGTGTGGATGTATGTGCACCATGTGTGGATGTGTGTGCACCATGTGTGGATGCATGTGCACCATGTGTGGATGTGTGGGCACCAGTTTGGGATGGTGTGTGCACTGCACGCGCTTGCGGCAGTGCGTGAGTCACGGCACAGACCCAGGCCATCCACCGTGCACGCGCTTGCGGCAGCGAGTGAGGCACGGCACAGACCCAGGCCATCCACCGTCTGCATGAATCCACTGCACAAACTGGGTCCACCAATTTTTGCACCTGTGACAGACCAGGTCATCCTTGATCACCAGATTGCCACCAGCTTCACCAAATCAACAATCAGGTCCAAGCTCAGGGCTTGGTCGGGGATCAGTCAGTACATAATCAGGATCTTTCCCCGTCCAGCTCACTTAAGGGCCTTGCTTTTGGCGCTACTACAACACCAGCTGTTGGCCAAAGGGGCATTACAACTGACACCTGCAATGGCTGGAGCACGTCGAGCTGTATGCGACCTGCCTGAGCATGGACGCAGTCTCACTCATGGTGTGCTGCTGCACTGTCGCTTTAGGTTCTGGCGCCAGTGGCATCATTGGGAGCCTCAGTGATGGACCTCAATTGGGCATTTGAGGTAAAGGAGCGAAAGGTGTGGGGAACCATGTCTGGCCACATCATGTCTAGCCACGTCAAGTCTGCGTCCATGCTCTAAGTTAACGAGCCTGCAGCATTCATAGACCTGGGTCCAGTTCCAATTGTAGCAATCTTTGCCTTCAGAGGCACCATATGTCACCAGAGACCAAATCTCCCTGTGCACAACGCAGCAGCTGACAAGGGATGCATGTGCTCAGGCTGACACAGATGCACCCTTACTGGTTCCCTGGCCTGTGCTCCCTCTTGCCTCCTGTGAGACCCTACCAGCAGACGGCGGTTCCTTCTACCCTGTGCAGGCAGCCAAGCAGGCTAGCTACGATCCCACGTCAAATGTGTGCACAATCCTGGCTCCGTCAGATGAGGCGCTGGCCAGATATGCACAGTGTGACCCTCAAGCAGCCCTGTCGCTCTGCACACGCTGCGGCTACAATGCCGTTGCGTCTCATGTGATGTGGGTGCATATGAAGGAGGCTCTGGCGGTTTGTAGTCCAGCTTTGGATCTCCTCTGCCTATCTCCTTTGTGCATGACAATTGCTTTAAATCCTGTTTTGTGCCATTGATGGTCACGGCAAGGAGCATGGAAGGGCATCCGCAGCAACATCTAATTATATTTGTAACTTCTGTGCCGCGCACATCTTATGCTCTTTTTAATGTGCAGTCCTAATGTGGCCTTGAGCCTAGCAGGTGAGGGAGCTGTTCGATGCTCATGCTTCTAAGCTGCGGCAGTCTCTCGTGCAACTCTGTGCTGCAATAACACCAAATCTTGGTCTTTGCTGTGCAGACATACCTGCATGTAACCTAACCTAACCTAACCTTTGCTGTGCAGACATACCTGAGGGGACTTCTGTGTATGAAAGTGCCGGCAAAACCCCATTGGCCATTTCAAAAGACAGGTACATTGCAGAGATTTATGATTCCATCACTATCAAAATGTTTGTTTGACTGCTTACAAGCCTTTATAGATACCTAGATCTCTGCAAAACATGACTATGTTGATTTCTGGCTTGTCATGAGCCCCTGAGGACTGTGCATCACTTTGATTATCCCTGTTACCAAATCACTGCCCTCATAAAAGATATTTACAAGGGATATTTGCAGAATGTACCTTTTTCTAATTGTCATTATAAATGTTCTGCAGGCATGCAAATGTGACTGTGGCAGGGAGTAACTGGGGCAACACATTTCCAGCAAGAGTCTTGGCAAGCAATATTGCTCATGGAAACGCCATCATCCATGTTATTTCAGCCGTATTACATCCTGTAGCATAGGCTTCCTTTGACTCTGATGTCAGCAGAAAGCGTTTTGGCTGCCACCTGGTAGAAGATCTATCCCGTGAGACCAAACCTCACGCCAGATTTGTGTAAAGAGATGGCTTTCGTCTGAATTCTTTTGATGATGAATAATTCAACTTCCTTTCAAGAAGCACTTGACTTGCTGGTGCATGCTTTCTGCAAATTAGCATCACATGCCTGCACGGTAAAAGCCCCATTTGTTGAGCAATTAATATGCACCAGAAATATCTGTGATTTCAAAAAATGACAAACTTTAATCAATAGTATGAAATGTTTAACCAAAAATGAAAAAACAGTCCTTTCATGAAATGTCTGAGCTAAGCTTCAGTAAATTGAGCAGATCTGCACAAAGGCAATATGCACATCTTTGGATTGACCTCAATCTGTATGGAGGCGACACTTCATGAGCTTGGTGCCAAAAGCTGCAGGCCAAGAACAAGTAAGATGTAAATCATAAACAGAGATGAAGGAAGGATTGTGGATACAGAAACCCTACTGAATTCATTTAACCCTGATGGATGCCATGTTTGCAAACAGTAAACTAATTTCAACCAAAGGTGAAAGAAAGCATATACGCAACATCATTCACCTTGTCCACGACATGCATGATGCCGGTGCCTAGCGCAACATCTCCCTTTGTGATGCTTGCTGCATGGACGCCATCATGTACACTCACTCTCCCATCAAGCCTGCGCAAATTTATGAAGTACAGCATAGCGATGAGCAGTTCTGTGTGCTTGAATTCCTGGAAAATGCTGCTATCTGTCCAAAACACTTGGGCGCCGCTGAGAGTTGTGAACCGCCTCCGCAGTATGGCCTTACATGGATAGGTCATTCACCCATTAAGAGTTGCAGTGTCATCATCAGATTCAATACATTGCCTGTTGATTATCACTGCCTGTTGGTTATCATTGCCTGTTGGTTATCAAGAGGAGGCCTCTTAAGGTGATTGTTAGGCACTAAGTGACCGTGACGCCAACTAACCCTCCCACCCTCTTCCCACCGAGCTCATATACACAAATTTGATTACAGTTTAAGCCCATGAGTTGACGTGGGGCCACTCACACTGCACAGTTGTACAGCAAAAAAGCTCCCTTTTTTTTGGGAGGGTCTTTAAAGTTCGTAAATCATGAACAGTACGTCTTGTGACTGGATAGAATTGAAAAACGCAAGTGATCCAAAGTGCATGAACCACCCATCCATGTGGTCTACAAAATTCCACTTTTGGTGTAACTTACCTTAGGTCAGGATGACATAAGCTACTTCCCGAAAATGCAAAGCATCATGTTAAGTTGGAAACATCATTGTAGACAGGCTAGGTCTGGCTTGTGGCCATTCAGAGCTTTGAGGCATCCCCCTCTAACTTCTGGTTTCCTCTTTTATCCATTTATCATTTTTATAAAGTTTGTGTGCTCACCCTTTTGTAATGGACAGAGATGGGCCCTCCACCGTTGGATACAAAGATGTGCCGGGAGGAAAGTCAGTTGTAGAATGTAGGCCTGGATGCAAAATTTGAGATGAGCACTGCCACCGCACATGCCACGAGAGGGCTTACAGAGGCAATGAAATCTTGATAAGCTAGTGCAACTGGTATTGGCTGGTCAAAGTAGTAACATGAAGCATGTGAGAATGCCTCTTCTTTGCATTTCACCAACCTTTTCCTTGTATCTTCAAGACGGAAGGGACTAGGTCTGCTTGCTGGTCTAATAATCATGCACATCCACGCCTCTCCTTGCTGTTTCATGCCTTGCAGCTGCTGCTTCAGCCTCTGCTTCTATATCAGCAGCACCCATCAAAACCTTGGGAGGGTGCTGCAATAGATCATTGCACAATCTCTGGCACTGCCCCACCTGGAGTTACACCTAGCAATGAGATCACACCTAGCAATGAGATCACACCTGGTGCTGATCACACCTGGGATCACAACTGGCGCTGCCTCACCTGGGATCACATGCATGCGGATGGAGCGTTTTGCAGTGCTTGACCCAGGCAGTGCAGCTGCCGCAGTAGGGTTGTTATCAGCATAGTCGTTAATTGCGTCATCATTGGGCACAAAGAATGTCAGTGCCTGGCTCAAGAGCTCTGCATCAAGGCCTTGATCCAGCACTACCTGCAATCACACAGGTCTGCTACCTATTAACAAAAATGGCCTATCGAGTTGCACCTGAACCGCTGCAAAGGGGCCCTCTAGAAGCTACAGGCGCACATTAAATCATAATGATGGTCATTTGAGCAAAATGTGTGAAATAATGTGCCAATGGATCGAGCTTCAACACACACAGACTGACATGCGATCCTTTGATTCATTTGACAAGCAGTCCTCGACACTCGTTGCATGCTTTGAAGAGGGGTTCTTGAGACTTGTTGCAGCAAACAAGCACAAAGATACAAGAGCAAGAGCTGAGTTGCAGCTCCAAGAGGTGGCCTCAAAGGGCATCCACTGTGCAAGAGAAGCTACCAGTTGACTGTCAGTTTGTACATGCACAGGTCCCCCCACGTTCAGCCAAGCAGGCTGCATAGGTCGTGTCTGCACGCATGCGGTGCACAGGGCTCATGCGGTGCACAGCGCTCATCTTTCATGCGGTGCATGCGGCGCTCATCTTTCATGCGGTGCACAGCGCTCATCTTTCATGCGGTGCATGCGGTGCACAGCGCTCATCTTCTTGATCCGAGGATGCTGTGGTGTTGCTCATGCGCATATGATATGCGCGTCTATCAACAGACCTTTGCCTCCTGGTATTGACACCCTGGCGCTTGTCATTAGAGCGCTCACATGTCCAGAATTGATGGTTAAGCCCTAGCATTTGCCAGGCAGGCACGAGGTGCACGGCGCGAAGAAAGAAAGGCTGAACTTTGTGGCCAGGCAGGCATGAGGTGCACGGCGCAAAAAAAGAAAGGCTGACCTTTATGGCCAGGCTGGTCTCGGGGGGAATGTTGGCACTGGGGGCCGAGATCATAGGGGCAGGCGCATGCACAGGTGCCGCCAGAGGCCCCAGCGCTGCAGGAGCAGGCGTTGGTGGCTCTGCTGGTGCTGCCGCCACTGGGCTCAACGTGGCTGCAAGCTTGCTAGCCAGTAGGGGGCCAGCAGGGGCGGCAGCAATGCCGGCCTGGGCAGCCATGCCAGCCTGGGCCGTACTGGAAGGCTGGGAAGGAGCAACTGTGCCTGCGGGGGGCGCAGCTTGCCATGCTGTATCAGACGTGGAGCGGCCCAGCCTGGTGAGCAGATCTGGAGGGGGCACGTCAAGTGCTGCGGCTAGGAGGTCTGCAGGTGCAGCCGCAGGAGGGAAGGTGCATCACAGCTTTGCATGAGCATGCCCATATGGCAAAACACGCCTGCATGCAAAATTTTGGTGCCCATTTTGTATGACCCACCCTCGTGCATGTGCACAGCATTGGGGCACCTCTTTACACTTTGTTTGCAAGCAAAGAGGAAAGCACTCAGGTATCCATTTGCACAAGCAGGCACACATACAGACAGGCATTTGTATGCCCATATGCTAACTTGAACACACGTGCAAAGGTCACAGGCGCAGGTGGCTTTTCATGTGCAGAGAAAAGGTAGATGTGGGGAAAAACTATTTCAAATCATCTTCAAGATAGTCGGCTGTGTTTACTTCACAAGAGCTGACCAATTGGCAGCACCATTGTACAGCATATAGAAATTTGCACTTTTGTACCTTGCATGGGTACAAGAGGTACGTACCCATACCTCTACATGGGTATGGGTAGAGGTTTGGATAGAGCTACCCATACCTGCACCCATATCCAGGGGAGTATGGGTATGGGCTTGCATGAAACATCACATCATGCCTCAATCATTGGGCCAAAGGTACCACAACTGGGCCGAGCACAGGAGTGAAAAGAGCAGCCATGGGTGCAAACAAAGCTTAGTAGTACACGCACAGCTTTGCCCCAGCTCATCTATCGTATTGCCCGAGCCCATGCCCATATATTTGTCTCTGCGCATCCTCAAACCAGCAGCATGCCACAACCGCTTATGGTGCCCTTCATACATGCTTGGGGACCCTCAAGCATACATCTTGAGCACACATAGCTGGGACCTTGAGCACACATACCTGTGACCTAAAGCACATATACCCAGGACCTCAAGCACACATGCCCAGGGCCTCAAGCACTATTCCTGTGACCACGAGCACACAAACATGTGACCTAGAGCACACATACCCAGGGCCTTGAGCACACAGATTCAAGACCTCAAGCACACATACCCGGGACATCCATCACAGCAGGCGCGGGCGCCTCGGCCACCGGAACAGGGAATGCCAGGCCTGACAGCAAGGCTCCGGGGGGGTTTGCAGTCGCAGGCAGGTGGGGGTGGGCCTGGGGAGGTGTGGGCCAGGCTACCCCCATGGTCGGCGGTGCTGTTGCTGGAGCGGGTGGGGAGGCGGCCATAGCGGTGTGGATGGCGGGGAGCTGAAGTGCGTGTGTGCTCCCAGAGGCAGAGTCGGTTTGGCCGGGGCTTGGCAGATCCAGCGGGGCTGTGCATTGTGTGCGAGTTGCAAGCGGATGCAGGTGGCTGGTTGCACACCACAAGCAGGCAGCACTGTTCATGGGTGTACACTTCGAGAGCCTCCTAGCGCCCTCGTCTGCGGCAGTGTGACTGTGAAACACGTCTGTGCCATGTGTTCTGCTGGCAAGGCAGGCAAGGCAACAAACAAACAGGAAGTCAAACAAAGCCCCTGCTGGATACATCATTACATGAACCATCACGCGTGCACACGCGCGCACACATGCAAGCACGCATTAACGCAGGCAAGCTGCACGCAAGTGCGCAGACCAGCAAGCACACACCTTCTAAGACAATAGGTGCCACACCTTCTAAGACAGTAGGTGCCACACCTTCTAAGACAATAGGTGCCACGCCCTCGGAGCTCTGGATGGCGGTGTCCCCCCCAACTGGCACAAGAACGCGGTCAATGGCATGGACTTTGCAGGTTCCCATGACAAGGGAGGCGAGCACATTGGCTTGCGTGCGGTGATTAGATACCGTAAGCAGGCTGCCCCTGCACACAGGTATACCAGTACCCATTGCGTGTAGAGTGTGCTCGTGTGTAATGTGGTTGACGCCCGCCGGTGGCTGAATGCATGAGCACCTAGAAGAGCAATCAAGGTGCTCATGCATTGAAGAGCAATCCAGGTGCTCATGCATTGCATGCTGGCTGGTCAGTAAGCAACCTGCATGCAATGCATGCGCACCTAGATTGCTGTGCCTAGGGTTTCATAGTAAAACCAGCTTGCTTGCTTATGAGCTGGCTAAGGCCGTTGAACAGCGGCTAGAGCCCATCCCACGTATGAGGCACATGATTGTTGTTGCGCCGGCTAGTGCATGAAGGGGTGCATTCAAGACTGTGTGATAAGACGTAGTGAGGTCAGGAAGGCGGGAGGCATGACAGGATGCTGCAAGGTCAGGAGAGCGGGTAGGGCATGAGTGGGCCTCTCTGTAGAGACATGTTGTATGCCTCCGAATGAGCATGGCTCTGTTCTGGGGCCGTGCCGTAGGTCACAGGGGAGGTACCCAGCAGTGGCCATCATCAATTCGCTAATGTGGAGGTGCTCTGCTGGGTCTCTGTGTGTGTGCCGTTTGCAACAGGCCTCTGGCATTTGCAACAATTCTCTGGCAAGTGCAACGGGTCTCTGGCATTTGCAACAGGTCTCTGGCGTTCGCAACAGGTCTCTGGCGTTTGCAAAAGATCAGTTAGCGCGGCCAACGCGTGGGTGTACACATGTGCGCTTGTGACAGAGGATGATGTCTGTCTGCGTGCCTAATATATAGCTGCCCAGCAACCAACGCTTTTGTTCTAAGGGTCTGGATGTGCCAACACTTGTGCCGTTGGCTCGTCCCTGTCATCTCTGGATGACATGTGCAGCATGCCACATGGACATGTGACAGCCATGTCACACCATGTCACATCAATTATGACATAAATCATGACACAAGGTGCATGTCACACCACGTCACACGTGCGGCATGTCACTTGGACACGCGATAGCCATGTTACATGGAAACGATAGCCACACTTGCCAAACAACATCCTTGGATTGAACAGCACAGCTTGCATGCTGTGGGAAGCAACCGCAATTGTGTGCAGAAAAAGAGCTCTGCTTCATCAGCACATGCTAGCAATGCAGGCAATGCATGCTCTGCCTGCTCCTGGTCAGCAATGAGTAACAACTGTCTGTGGGCAGAGAAACCTTGGCAGCCTCCTCCCGGAAAGCACAGCAAACAACCTCATACGCATAACCACAGTTGATGGCTGGAGGAAGTTCATTCAGCCATAAGGCTGCAGGCTGTAACGCTCAGTGATTGATCTAGGATGCATCTCTAGCAGTCACACCCCAAACATGCATGCCACTTGCTTTTTTGTGACGACCAGAGGCGGGCCCATCATGCTGGTGAAGGTTGAGCTTCCAGCCGGGAAGTCTGCCAGCCCAAAAGCGATCCCTGTTGATCAGGACAGTGCTTTGCTAGATCTGCGCTTAAGCAAGGGATCTGGGAGCGAAGCATTATATCAGAGGGGGGCGACTGAGCAAAAGCCCAGGCATGATCCTTTTTTGACATAAACTAAACTTTTATCATAAAACTAGGCTGCTGGCAAAATTTGGGGTGAAGAAGACTACCTTGGTGGCCTGGGTGGGTACTCAGCCTCTATTCTTGGTCTATTTTGGCTTAGTTGGTGCACGTGCGCCCTCACTACGAGCCTGTTAGAGCTCCTTTTACTCCCAGAACTCCACCAATATACTTCTATGGTGTTGCTTAAAGATATTGGATTTTGAAACCCAGGTTTGGAGGGGGTCAGTTTTTGGCCCATTTTGGCACCCATGCTGGACTTTTCTAAAATGGACCAACCGCTTTCACTCCAATTGTTTTGCAATGATGCTTGTTTATTACAAGAACACCAAACCGCCAAAAATCATGAAACCCACTGTTTGGAGCAGTGGGTGATCTGGTGTGGACATTTGGCAGTGAATGGTGGAGTTCACGCCATGGCCAATTAGGCGTGGGCTCCGTGACGGGCTAGTTTCAAGCTCAGGTGCTGTGGAAAGTTTTCAAGAAGGGCTACATTTGGATTAGCCTGTCAAGGGGCCCATACCCTGGGATCATGCCAAAATCATACCCATTTTGGGCCCAAGTCGCCCCCTTCTGGCATTATATATGCCCTCTGGCACATGGCCTGAACAGGCCACACAGTACATCACAAAGAATATGCTACTGACAGGTGGCTTAAACAGGCCACACACAGTACAAAACAATGCTACTGCTATGCTTTGGCTCACCAGCGTCCTGAGCACAAACCTAGGTAGCTACTGAAGCAAGAGGCACCATGTGTGGTTGCATGTCGTATTGGGTTTATTTTGGAGTGTGCTGAGCAAAAGAGGCAGCATGGGTGGCTACATGTCATTTTGAAGTAACTTGGGAGCATGCACCATCACTTAAATGATGCACTACAAGGAGTGCAGGGGATTGGGGTGATACGTGAATGATTTGGAAAGCGTCATCATGGGCAGAGTCAAATTGTCACCGGGACCTATAATGCGACCCTCTTTCATCACACGCATCTGTGTCATCATTTGTTTGCCTCAATCACCTGGCAAAATATCACCTGGCAAAATATCACTTGGCAAAATATCACCTGGCAAAATACCACCTGGCAAAATATCACCTGGCAAAATATCACCTGGCAAAATATGGGATTGGATCGCCGCCGCCCCCGAATCTGTTGCCACAGATGCCTCTGCCAGCCCTACTGTGCACATTGTGTGAAGTGCAGGTGGCCTGGTTGGGATCAATCTCTGCTTGAGGATTGATATTGACGCCCTCATAGAAGAGGCACAAATTGACTGCTAGAGTTGGGCCTTGCTCCAAAGAAAGCAATCGCAAGACATTGCCCTTTTATGCAAATCCTGCGCTTGTATAGATACTTGCATGAGTGCACGTTGTAAGTCTGCGTCTTAACTTGAGACTCTTAAGCAAGCTCAGGCGCACGCACCTTGGGGGGGCATGGTGGCTGCGTGCTGCTGGATGGCTGCATTGATGGGCACAAATGCTGTGCAGACCGTCATGGTCGGGTCAATTATCCCTGACCTGCGCATGGCCTGCATAGTACTTCCAACAACAACGTGCCACATGATTTCAGCCACTGTGAGCAAGGCTAGGACACGATGGCCGCACAGGAGAATGGTCTCAGCTACTGTAAGTAATGCTAGGACGCAATGCCCGCACAGGAGAATGGTCTCAGCCATCGTGAGCAGGGTTAGGACGCATGGCCTGTGCAGGTGGCACGTGGCCAATGTATACTCAATGTGCAATGAGCAATGGAGAGGGTGGTCGCAGGGCCAATGCCTTGTATGTCGCAGACACGCATCAGCACACATCCGCCGGCTGGCTCTCAAGGGTCAAAACAAGATCTATCAAGTAATTGACTAAGCAAAGCTGATGGAGCCAGGACAAGATGCGTATAAGCAAGCACCGCAGGTGTAGGACTTAGGATGCCTAGAACACCGCAGGTGTAGGACCGCAAGCACCGCAGGTGTAGGACTTAGGATGCATACAAGCAAGCACCGCAGGTGTAGGACTTAGAATGCCTGAAACACCGCAGGTGTAGGACCGCAAGCACCGCAGGGTGTAGGACTTAGGATGCTAAGCAAGCACCGCAGGTGTAGGACTTAGGATGCTTGAAATACACTGTTTCGCCACTGCAAAAGACACAGATACAAACTTTCAACTGTGGCGCACGAAACAATTGCAGTGCACACACAATTCTCTAAATTGGTGCCATAAGGAAGCATGCTTACCTCAGTGGCCCAGCTCAAGTCCTCAGCAGTTGCAGAGGTTGGTGAGACAGGCGCAAGCACATCGTCTGTGCAATCAAGAGTGCACGCCGTGTGAACCATACTGTCAAAAACAGCATGCAAGTGATGTAACAATCACTCCAGGGACCTCCACGGCCGTGACAGCTGACCACAAAAGCCTCTATAGATTGATCAATCATGACAAGGCCTCACAGGGCATGGAAGGAACACATTCTCTTTAGATTCTCTATAGATTCTTCTCTATAGATTCTCTATAGATTGACGAGGCCTCACAGGGCATATGGAAGGAACACGTTCTCTCGACTAGTCTCATGCTCTTGCAGCAGGTGGAACAACGCCAAAGCCATGCATGCTGTTGAAGTAGCTTACTGTATGCCTGTAAAGAACGCATTCTTTTACAACCAGTCTGATGCTTGCAGCAGGTGGGACAACGCCAAGATTGTGTGTGCTGTTGAAGTAGCTAACTGTGTGCTGCACGCATACCTATGATATAGATGGTGGATGTTGCATAACCCAAAGGAGGGGCCACCACTTTTGCGTGGAAAGGACCGCAGCTCACTGTCAGGTGCGATGCACTGCATGGCATTTGTGTGATGTGCCACAGCTCACTGTCAGGTGCGATGCACGGCATGGCATTTGTGTGATGTGCTGCAGCTCACTGATCAGAAGAATTCGCAAGTTTGAGGCTAACATTAGTGGTCAGACACTGAGGCTTAAGCAACTGCTTTGCAAGGGGCATGGATAAATCCTACACAGGGCCTATTTTTCCTGGCTCTCAAGCATTTGCAAACTTGCCAAGGGTCATATGTGCGGAAGCTTACAAGGAATCAATTATTGTAATTGATTGCATGAATTATAGCATCTGCTTTGCAAGTTGCAACACTGCATCCACACACAGGCAATGGGGAGCAGTTATCCAAAATACAGCATATTCAACCTCATACCTTCTGGTCACAGTCAGGGTTGTCCCTGCTTTTGTTGTGTAAGTGGTCTCTGCTCCGTCAGGGAAGTCTTCAATGCTGTAGATGCCTGTGCGGCACACAAAAGGAAGTGCAGACCATGCGCGTCCATGTGCAGAAAAAGATGCATCATCAACACTCAATTATTATGTTGCTCTGGCTGATGGCCTGCCTGCCGTTGATGCTTAGGTGTCTTGAATGCAGGGCTGCCTAAGGAGCTATAGAATGCCATTTATGCAAAATGTCTCAAGTGCACAGAGTATCTTGTGTACAACAACTCTTTGGTGCCTCCAAATTCACGCAGGTAAGTGAGGCATGGGTAAAGGGTAAGGGTGAAGGCTGAAGGTGTCAGGCTAGAGGGTTGGAAGCTAGACTAACATGTGAGCTCGTTGTTATCACACAAACAAGACATTTACTTTAAATTAAGGTGTGTTCGACGCTCAAGACGTGCCATCAACCTCCAATTCCTGCACCTGCCTTGGATGACTGACTTTGCTCAAGCAGCCAATTTGTTGGTGCATTCGCAGTGTTGCAAATTCACTAAATTAGTACTCTTTTGCTGTGCTACCTATTTAATGCAGAGCATGCACGTGCATGTGCCTTGTCATCAATATCTCAGTTACTTCTTAGAAAGTAAGTTCTAAGAAGTAAGTTAGTTTCTTGGTTTAGTGAGTGCTTCTGCCTACGTGAATAGTCAGCAGCAGATCAGCCACGATCAATCATCCAAATTGATGCTTTTTGCGCTTAGATAGGGGTGTTTTTGAAACAAGGGACACTACACAACAAAGCCCGCGCAGGAGCTCCAGTTAATGGGCTAACAGTAGACTTAACACAAATAGAAGGGAGAATGCGCACATGCTTTGTTGTGTCGTGTCCCTTGTCTTGAGCGTACCTTAATCAAACTCTTGTGCGGGCAACCATGTACAGGCCTCAGCGCTCATTAACTGCTCCCGTGCACCAGGCACTTAGCTGACTGTGTGATATGGGGCTCAGGTTGAGGGAGACCAGCCACTCAACTAAGCTGAGCTTCCCCAAGGGCCAGGTACAGTCAGTGTGCAACAATGTTGGTGAGCCCTGCTGCCAACTTGATCAACTTTTTGGGGCATGTGTCTGTGACAGAGTTTTTGAGCGCTCATCAGTAATGATCATCAGTGATGATTCATCAATGATGATTGATTACACTAGCACGCACCAGGTATGATGTGCGAGGTGATGGCAGTAAGCCCTGCCCCTGATTTGAGCAAGTCCTGGGCGCTTGTGTCCATAGCAGAGTACCGGGCGAGGGCCTGGACAACAGAACCCAGTGGAAAACACAGGCAGATTTCACACATGACTTTACACAGGAGAACAAAACTGAACGGCCGGACAGAACCCGATGGCAAACACAGGCAGATTTTACACTTAACCTGCAATGTGGCTTAGAATCTGCGTGTGTGTGTGTGTGGCTGCTGTCCTTGTGATGTAGCACGCAAAGAACACGTTACATGCATTTGATCACTGCTGGTCGAAAGTAAGGTCATGCTGGTCATGCATTTGTCTGCTGGTTGTGCAATCGCTGCTGATGATGCAAGGTCATGCTGGTCATGCATTTGATCACCGCTGGTCAAGCAAGCGCAGGTGTCTACGTCCCATGTGCCCTGCAGATTACTTGCCCTGATTAAGGCAGCTTGAAAGCATGGGGAGGTGAAAGCATGGGAAGGTGCGAGTGCCGAGGCGGCAGGAAATGCAGGGTTTGCCACATGCAGGTTTTGCTGCAGCTTTGCTGAAGACAACTTTGCGGCTGCTAGAGATGATATCAGTCAGGGCTCACCTCGTCGTTTGGAGCAAAGGCTGTGCAATCTTCTAAAGTTGGATCCACGGCGGCTTGCTGGATAGCCTGTGCAGACACAGGCAGCACAAAGGGTCATGAAATGGAGCAATCATTTTACTTATGGCTGGACTTAAGCAACTTAGTTGCCAATCTTGGCCATCTCCAACAGACCAGGCAAAGCCAGCTCGGGTCCAAATGCAGACCCGGAAGCGGCACAGAAACAGAGAACAGCATTAGTGCTCATGCCTTTTTTTGACTGACACATGCCTGCTCAGCCGAGGAAAGTAAGCATGTGCACGCACGCACGTTCACACACACCACACGCGCATGCACGCATGCGTGCACGCACCTTGTAGCTCCATGTAAGATCTTCTACCCCACTTGTGCCAGAGATGGCTACCGGGGACAGCACTGCATCCACAACATGCAAGAGCGCCTGGCCGTGGCTGGTTGTGTGGATCACGGCAGCCGAGTTCCCCCCACTGGCTGCAAGGAGCTGGCCACCGCTGCAAGGTATTTTTAAGGAAGGGGGCAGCATTTGAAGTTTTAGCATTTGCATGTGTCTGCATGTGAGCTTGCAATTGACGTCCCACATTGTGTGCAGGATGCATGTACACGTTGATGCATGTGAGGCCCTGTGGGCAGGGATCAGCTAGAAATTGACATGGATAATTTGAGAAGAAGGGGAAATACTGCAAATTTAAGCGATGGTGAGCGGAGCCATCATTGCAAGATGGCATTGTTCATTCCAGTGCAGGCTGAGGTGAGTGGGCCGATTTGCATGGACTGCTTGCAAGTGTGCGCAAACGGGAGTTGCTCTGGCTAGCCTATAAAGTGATGCTCCAAGCACACACAAAGCATAGTCACATGAGAGGACATTGGCACCCTTGCTGTTGTTGAGAATTCTAAGGAATGCACAATGTTTGAGACCCACTTACTTCCGTTGCACAGACAGCTGCGTCCCACTGCGTGTTGTGAAATGCCTTGTAGCACCGTCCATGAAATCTGAGGGGGTCAAGCGGACCTCTGGTCTGTGGCGCAACACAAGTTAATCACTTCTAAGTTTTACACTGGTGGCCATAATGATTGTGGCGCAAGGTCAATGCTGGCTGAATCGGACAAGGTTGCTCAAGCCAGACGAAAATTGTGACAGACATGATGTGAGAGGTGATTGCGTGCAGCCCTGCTCGCGTCTTCAGGGCGGCAAATGCGGAAGGATCGGTGGCGGCATAGCTGGCAAGCGCGCTGTCTGATGGCACAAAGATGGTCTCAGGCTGAGCTGTTATGTGCTTGACGCCAGCTGCCAGAAGTGACTGCAGATACAAAAGCACAATCAGCTTCTTTGGGGAGATCACAGAACAGGCATTGGCTTGAGCTTACACTGCACCTGTATCTGCGCGTTCGAGGCCATAATCAACAGGATATGCATCGATCGATGCATGCCAAATTTCCTTCGCGTGTCAACCCACCTCGAATGCCCAGACCATGGTGTACGCCATGCTTGAGGAGCACACGAAAGTATAACATAAATATTTCAATTCCGATCCAGCGTCAGCGAATTCATCGGTGACGCACTAACACGTAATCGTTTCAAAATAGCAAACATTGCGGGTTGCTCCGTGTTCTTACTCACTTTCATTTGTCATGTATAACGAACAATCACATAAATGAGCTGTTTGGACGTAGCTCGATCACGTTTATACGGTCGCACGAGCATGTCTAGCGCCCAGCATGCTGCACCGGAAGTCATCAGGAATCCCTGCAAACCTCAGGTCAACAAGCTTCCTGATAGCTTTTCCAGCGTCCCATCAATGGAGTGGATAATACTGTCCCCAAACTTCAAGTCCGCAGACACCACTTGGGCACTGCGCTCCACTCCATCTACGCTCTGGCTAGATGCCCTAACTTCAGCACCCCTGAGCAATTGAATGTTTAATGTAGTTTTGAATGAAGCATGAAAGTAGTCTGCAGTATCTTCACAAGCTAAGCTTTGGGTGCAAGGCGTCAGAATTTTGAATTTGACATCCATGCTCTTTTGACAACTGATCATGGCAGTGCAGATGATGTTTAACAAACAACCAATGAAGGGCGCCATGAATCTTACCGTCTGTGCACGGAGATTCTGGTACCAGCCTTTGAGATGTAGTTTGTGCAGCCCTCGGGAAAATCATTGATGGAGAGTGCTGCATGACATCAGCAAGAATTTCCAGATAGTTCTAAATCATTCACAAATAAAAGAGGGTTTATGTCCATGCGATCAAAGTTTCCTTCCTGCAATCAAAGTTTACTTCCTGCGATTAAAGTTTATTGATGTACCCATGTGCTTTCTATGGGCACACCTTGGCCGGTTATGCAGTGCGCATCCACGACCTTGGCTCCTGCTGAGGTGGGTAGCAATGCCGGGATCTCTGGGCTGTTGGATTCGCTTTCCATAAACTTTGCGAGCGCCTGATTCATGCATTGCAACAAAATCATGTTTGCGGATACTTAAGAGGTCTTGATGTCCAAGCAGAAAAGCACTCGTTGGACCAGGGGTGTTGACCAAGTACTGCGTTAAAAAATGTTCAACAGCATTTAACAGTGTAAGGAATGACACCCAACCACCTCAACATGACCCAAATCCTACTGTGTCTGTTGGAGCAAAAATGGTGCAAACATCTCTTGTCGGGTCAACTCCAGCACTCGTCACCGTCTGCAGAAGGCGCAGCATATGGAATGCATGGACGAATTTGAAAAAAGAGGCTTGCGATGGCCTGAGAAAGGAGCATGCAAAGAGGTGAGCAATGCACGACTCTCATGGCAACACACTGCTGGTATGTTCCCTTGCCTTGAGTAGGTTTGTTTTCTGCACACCTTTCCCTGGCTTGGCACCATTTATGCATGCCCAGATCACTGCCACAGCACATTTCAAAGCAAGTATGCTTCCTTGCAACTGTTGTGCCACCACTGCCTGGCCTGGGCTGGCCACGCGCTGCTCCACCTCAAAACGCTTTTGTGCGTCACCTCTTGCACCATTGCAATGCAGTCCCTGGTGGCCTAAGGCCAACAGGAGCTCCATATGCAATGCACACACTCCAGTGCAGCAGCCCACCCCAAAGCTCCACTTCAGCTCCTCCATCACAGTAATAGGAGAGGCTGCAAGCGCCCTGGTGGCCACAGCTATGGGAGCCAGCACATCAGAGACAGTGTGCACAACACAGGTGCCAAAGTTTAGGTCAGGGGTGATGATCTGGGCGGTGCGGTCCCCGCAGGTGACGATTGATGCTGGGCCCCTGCCGAGCAATTCATGTGGGTACAGATGTGTGTGTGTATGTGCACGTTTGCGAGTCTCTAGGTGCTTTCAAGGGCAAAGCTGCATGCACACATATGCATGGGCTTGCAAATTATACACACGTATGCTGGCCGGCAGCGCTCAGAAAAAGCCTTTCTAGAAGAAAAAACTCCCTACATCAGATAAGGAACACTGCTCGAGCATCATTGTGAACCCTGACAACTCAAAAGCCCAAGTGGAAGTCAATGGGCACGTGTGTGAGATAGGCCATAAGCAGATCAGCAAGACTCACATTCTTGTGATCAGGATGGTCTGGCCTGTTTTGGAAGTGTAATTTCCCCCGCCACCCTGTGGAATATCTGCTCACAAAGCGTGCCAGTTGTCTGAAGTATGACTTCATCCATCGAGTTTGGCTGTGTGGGTATGGACACTTTGTGGGTAGGACATGGACTGAATTTGTTTTGCAACATCCTACCTACATGTTTTGCATTCTACTGTAACACCATCATGTCAAATAATTTATGTGCATTACGACCTTTTCTTTTCACTGGTAATAGGATTCCATTGCATGCATCACAAATGGATCAAGCTTGGCTTACCCTACCTGACACCATAATTCTCTCCCCTTCAACCACGTGTGTGTTTATGCAATCTGCCCCCGCTGCAGTCTGCAGGATCCTGACTCCTTGAGGGTCGATTGCATGGTACTTGGCAATGGCCTGCAAAGGAAACGTGCGCTCTTGTTCAAATCCATTTGGAAACACTAGGGTCCTGCACAGAAACGCGTATGCCTGCAGTGGCGCCTCAAAATCTGCCGGTCTAAACGGTCCTTCAGGCAATACAGCAACACAGGGCGCGGTCTCTACACGGACGCATGGCATTTGGACATGCATCTCACTGGCTCCTTCTACTTTCTGGATTTGCTTCTTTATCATGGACCAGCAGGCTGCTTAAGATGACAATGAGAATGGCAAAATGTTCTGGGAATGGAGCAAACAATGGTAGGCCTTCACCAAATTTGCATGCATGCAAGCACTTTTGTAAACGTCTGTTGTGGCCTGGCAAGGCTCTGCATACCCTGAGGTGTGCATTTTTGTGCAAGCAACTGTGTAAAGCTTTGATCTGAGGAGCTGTGCACACCTTCAAGCAGTGGAGCTGAGTTAACTTATATGGATTGTTTTCTAAGAGCCATGGATTGGGCTTGCAAATAGGGCAGCCCGGACAGATCGAGGTGGCATTAAGGAATTTCAGTGTGGTGCAGTGCGTGATTGGTTTGCATCACAGACCTTGTCCGAGTAAGGACAGGTAGGTGAAGATAGGCAGGTAAGGACAGGTTGGCGTCCCAAGGAGTTATGAGGAGAGTGTCAGAATACTGGCCGTGGGAGAATCTGGTGTTGATAGTTATGATTGGTTCTGCTCTGGGTACAATCTTGAAACATTTATGCTTTGTCTCTAGGGCTGCTGCATTGAGATTATCCATTGTATGCTCATTGTAACTGTGCCCCTGCAGGAAGCCCGTATGCTTGCAAAGGTCACAGATGCAGTGTTAGGCAATTTGAGTGATATGATGTACCCAAAGCCCCTGACAAGGGCAAATTTATGTTTTCACGTCGCAAGCTCCAATCATGCTTTTGGTACCTGTAGGTCTGTGTTTTGCTGCTTGCTTGCAAAAATTATGCTCGCTCATTCATGCAGCATTCTGCATATTACTAATTTTAGCTTTGATATGAAGCAACGTGTCAAACTTGCTTGTGTCTTCTCATAGCATGTACTTCCGTTAAGAAGGTTACTCACCCCACTGACAGGCACAAATATTGTCTTGGGTTGCACCGACCACAAATTTACTCCTGAGCAACGCAAAGCCTGCATGTCAAACAGGCCGCAACAGCAGAATTGGATATAATTTCTCTGAACTGTGCGCCTAGGCTGATTCAGCAAAGATAAAAAGAGAAACTGGCACAAGTGCTGCTTGCCATGACTAAGCATTAACAACGGTGCATTAAGGGTCATGAGCCTGAGAGAGTGTACTGGAGGCGAGTGAAAAAGGCATCTGCACCTTCGGTGCCAGCAACTTCAAGTAACTGCAAGAAGGGGAGCCATCAATTATAAGCACCTCTACTGCCAGTCCCAGGTCTTGGACGACATCCTGGACAGGCGGTGGTGCTAGGAGTGCCGCCTTGGCAGGGGTTACAGCAGGGGAAGCCAGCACATGGTCGAGCTGCGGAGGGCCACAGATTTTTTTTGGTGGGGTGTACCTTGGAGCCAGGCCTCCTGGTGAGGGGAAGGGGAAGGTTCTTGCAGGCAGCTTAGTGCCTTAATCTGGACGGGCAGGGATTCAGGGTGCTTGTGCTTGCGAGGTCTGGAGACAAATGCTGTGCCCAATTGCTGGACAAGCCTCCCATTTCATTAGAAGCCAGAGCTAGAGCCAGAGTCAAGAAAGAAGAATACATAGTGATAAAACTAGCTTGATTCAAAGGGCTTACCAGCATCTGCAGCCATGCTCTATCTGCCAAAATGCTGATCTTAATGGACATCCTTCAAAACCACTCACAGTATAGATGATTGCTGAGCCAAATTGTTCAGGCAAGGACATGGCTGCACTGTAAACTCCTGTGCTTGCGCGCAATGCGCTTCCCCTGCAACAAAGAGGTCAATACACTGAGCCCCTTTTGCAAAAAATGTTCCACAGGCTCAGCTTGTAAACAAAGCAAGGAAGAGTGCCGTTGCAGAAAGAAACATGATCTCGCAAATGCAGGTTCCGTGTCAAGAACATTATCCCTCAGCTTTGCTGCAAGGTATTACAATATATAAGGATATGTCTGGTGGATCTAAGGCTCATGGCTTGAGGCAAACAAGCATGCATTTTGGTGCAAGTATGTGGATTGCAAGCTTGGAGGAAAAATCCTGTATATATAGGGTTATATAGCCCTGGCTGCAAACCGCTTCAACTCCCTCATTGGGCGACAGTGTGTTACCTTTTGCTTATGATCAATGGCAGGCCGGAGGAGGCTGTGAACATGCACGGTGTGCCTTCCACAACATCTGTAGGTGACAGGGCTACTCCCTTGATGACATGAGAGGCAACAGCCTCCATCCCCAATGGGCTGGACAAGGTCAGTGGCGATGCTGGGTCAATTTCTGTGTTTCGTGTGGATGAGGGTTAGATGATACTCTGTGACTATGAACGTTAAAAAAGTTGAAACTCTGGCCTACGCTGGCAACTGGCGTTGCAAGTTGTTAGATGCATTTTTTGTTGTCCTGCAAGTTTGTAGACCTGCAAGCTGCAGTAAAGCAGCATTTTCCGGCACGAGAAAGGTGCAGGGCTGTCCACTAGACAGGAGGTACATGAGCCCAGCTCGCCTCAGCGCCTGTACGAGCGGCCGCATTGATCTGAGTTAGGAATTTCTCTGGGCTGGGATTGAGAATGGACTATATATGCACCAAGCAATTATGTCTCATCCTCTAACTCATCATTTCTTCGATGTTGGAGACCCTCACCTCGTGAGCGAAGTCCAAGCTCATGCTGGAGTGATTTTTTAAATGATAAAATTTTTTTGGTTGTGTTGATAATAAAATTCAATGACGAATAGAATGGAGGCCTCGCTTCTGAATGCGGAATGGGCTGTGGAGGTGAGCGCGATTGCTCACGCACATGCCGAAACAATTAAACCCCATTGCGCGTTTCAGTTGCCCCTTGGTTTGCACCCGTGACGTGTTCGATGAATCACGCCGCAGGTGCTCAACCGAGCTGGAGTAGATCCTACAAGCACACTGTGCACAGTATTTGTCCCGAACAATATGGGTAGGGGGTTGCATGTTGACTTGAACAACAGGAAGAACAGGACATGACATGATGTGAAGGGCTTTCTTTGCACATGTCTTCCGGAAGACATGACGGATTTGGCGTTCATTGCATAAATACGTGTGCACTTTTCCGTACAAGTGACACCATTGAATGCAGTGCATGCATGCGTGCGTGCACGTCCGTGTACGAACTATTATAATGGCAATTACTGTCTACAAATTTGTGGTTTTTTATATGGTTCGTCAGTGTGCGTGTGCCAGCAAGTTGTGGGAGCGTGTGGGGCGCCTGGTGCATGCAATAAACGTGGGACCTGGCCTAGCCATGCAAATGCACACAAGGAGGCACATGCCAGTGAGCTCACTCGTTAACTTTCTTATTTTACAGATCTTAACCCCTGTCTTTGCCTCTTTGATGCGCCCAGCGATCATGGGCTACGCGGCTGCAGACAGCACAGCCACAGCTGCCCTGCCAACTTCTGCAGGGGCTGATGCAGGCAAGACAGAAAAATGGCATGCAGTCTTTGAACAGCCAGTGAGGAGTGTGATGCTCAAACTTAGTGTCTAAGGTTATGCCCAAGATTTGGTGCAGCAGCAGAGACATGGGCTCGCCTGCCCAGGCTTACCTCTACCTCTATGCAGCAGTGGCTGCCCTCCAGCGTGCGCAGTTCAGCACTTAAAATCAACTTACATGTAAGAGGAGTCGTCACAAGACAGACGTCGCCATTTTACCTCAATTGATGTCATGCTTGAAGCCATTTCTCCTTCACACAGGTTAAAAACTTATCCCCGTTATTGGGGCCAGGACGTGGTGTGACAGATGTGCTGCTGCCCAAATCCTATTTGTAGGAATGGATAAATAGGGTTTGGCAGAGCCTCGACGAGGCTCTGTTGAGCCTCTGTAGAGCCTATTTGAGCCTCTATAGAGCCTCTTTTGCATTATGATCAGACCCTATTTACCCATCCATACCTATTTGTTTGATGCACACTTACTTACAAACACTTACTCTCACGTGCTTGCACACACATACACACTGTGCAGTGAGTGCGCATGTTATCCCCGGGGTCATGCTCACAATCGCCGACATGCCGGAAGGCGCCACAACATATGCAAGCCGCACGGGTACAAACATTACCGTCATGAAAAGGTGGGTATGTCACACGAACACAACTCTCAGGAAAAAGTGAGTATGTCAAAAAAATCAATTAAATTGAGATTTTCTGGCTTGCAGCTAGCCAAATTTGCTGCTAATTTGCAATAATGCTACAAATGGTCCATGTGGCTGTACACACTTCCTCCGCTCATGACAGCACGGCCTGCATGTTTGTTCCCAACGGGGAGTTAAAGGAGCATTACAAATTGCTGTATTTACCTTGCTTTGCTGGCACCCTTGCTTGCGCATCCTTGCAGGCTGCATTCCTCTGCTTGTAAATTTTGCCCTATGGGCTATAAGTGTGGATTCAACTTGCTGGCTAGCTAACGAGAGAGCTGCTGTGATTGTGTCTCTGGATGAAGAGATTTTACTTTAGGTAGCAACTGTCATTGGTGTGCCCATACATGGCCGTTTTCTGAGTCTAATGCAGTGGGAACCGTGTCCAAGTGGCTGGCGTCTTCAGCGGGTTTGGCAACATCATCACCCCAAACATTACGCATGGTTCCGCAGTTGTCCATGTGATTGATAACGTGAGTTGCATCACTCTGAATACACGCCATGTTCTTGGGCGATTACTTGACCTACATGCCAGATTAAACTAGTGTAGAGGAGCGCACTTGAGGCCCCAAATGGTTAAGCTTATAAAGAATGAGGCCCCTACTAGCAAGCTTTAAGCTCAGATCTGGCATGTAGCCCTACTAAGAAAGTTGATTTTGTACCTGGCCAGTTGGGGGGCACATGCCAGATTGGCCATGGCATGAACCCTATATATGATCCCCCAATCTCCACACTTCATCGCCCACTGCACCAAATTACATGATTTTTAGTGCAACTGTTTTCTCATAATAGACAAAGGCGATGTGGTTGGGGAGATGCGCATTTTTTGCCATTTACCTTCTGAGATGTCAAATTGGGACAAGAATTGCACTCCTGTGTCACAAAAAAATATACTGGTGATGAATAAACGTAGATCTGGCTTGAGTTGGGTCGTTCTGGCTCAAAAAAGAAACCGTTTATGCAACACGGGCAGCGCAACCACCCAGGCCACCAGGCTCATCTGTTATGCCCCAGATTTTACCATGTTCCTAATTGTGTTATATTGCTTGAATGCATGTTTAATTGTTTGGCCAGCTGCCTTCCTCTGGATCATTGTCCAGGAAGATATGGAAGTTCATCCGATGACGAGTCGTGTGTGAGCACCCAAGCTAATCAAAGCTTTGCCATGGAACTATTTTGACCTCACGTGACCTGTCTGCCCCCATTGTCACCTTGCCTGATCATACGTCCTGCCTTTGGCGTCAGGTTCTTGCCCCTGTGGCAACAGCTGTGCCAGCCTCAATGGCAGATTTAGTGTGGAGCACGCAGGTGTGCCGTCTTCAATACTGTTGCACACTTTCTTTGCTGCTGCTGGCAATGAGAATGATGCCTTTTCCTTTGCTGTTTGTATTTGCTGCTGAATGACAATTATGAGAAGCCTGGGTGAGATTGAATAAGGTTCTGTAGGCTAGTATTTGTAATATCGTGGTGCTGTTGGCAAGTTAGCTTGATTGTGCAAGTGCATGCGGGCCTCGTGCAAGTAGCTGTTTAGATCTGCATATGGTTAGCCATATGAATCATCAAATCTGTGCACCATCAATCATGCTTAAGTATGATATCTGTGTGCGCGTGTGCAGGCGGCCTTTGAGGCAGGTGTTGACCCCACTCTATCCCAGGTTTGTGGACACATAAAGGATAGCAATTTTTTCCTCTTCTCTCACAGCAATGCTGTGCATCATGGTTCACTCCTCATGTCGTGAAGAGGTTGTTATACCCTGCAATTTTGGCAAGATCTATTTGTCATATCCTACAACCAGCACATTATGGCGCAGCCCATGCAAGCAAGTTTTGCTCATATTCCGTTAATGAATTGCACAGCATATTTGCTTGTTCAGCTTGTTTCAGTCAGACTGATAATGCCAGCTTGGTGTGCATTATATATGCTTGTAAGAAGGCATCGATATCATGAGCTTGTAGCCCACTCTATGGTTACTCAGCCGGTATTATCTGGTGCTGTGTCTGTCCTGCAAAGGTCACATGCTTTGTGCCCAGCGACTCTGCAATAGCACGGTATGCGGCGGCAGACTCCCAAGCAGTGCAAGCTTTGAAAACAGCCGCTGGCATGGACTGCATAAATGCTCACCTGGTGGGTCTATTGTCTAAAAAGAACTTATAAATGTCCACCAGGTGGGTCTATTGTCTAAAAAGAACTTTTAAATGCTCACCTGGTGGGTCTATCGTCTAAAAAGAACTTATAAATGTCCACCAGGTGGGTCTGTCATCTTATAGGAGCTCATAAGTGCCCACCTGGAAGGTCTGTTGTCCTAGGAACTTGTATTTACTAGCAAGCAATCACCGTGACACTGCCACCTCCTAGGAATGTAACAAGCCTGTGCAAGCAATATTGACAATAAACATGTCACACTTGCTCATTATGTTACTCGTGTGCTGGCATCTGTCTCACCTCCTTTTTCAGGTGCCAGGCGTGAATCTACCACTTTCAGGTAAAGAAGGAACAATGCATTTCTTTCCCTCAACTCCAAACACCCCCAAAGTAGCAATGTCAGGTGAAAATATGCATCGACCTGGTTCGCATTAGTGAAGCTGGCTACACAGTGGTCCCATGGTCACGATGCGTGAGTGCATAAACATGAGCTTTTCACAAAAAGATTGGAGGGGTAGAAGGAAAGGAAAGCTAAACAAAATGCAAACTCCACCCTGCTTATGACACACAGCTCTTCCTGAGGGGTTGAGCACGTACAACACAACAGCAGGATCGCAAATCTCCATTAACAAGCGGTAAGTCAGGCATGAGAAGCACAAGTAAGAAACATTTGCGTAGATGCAACTCCCAAGCGCATGTACGATGTTTCGCTTGCTTGGACTCAGAGAATCAAAGCCACCTGATATTGCCACTCATACCTACTCATACCTCCTTTTCTGCATGACTGTAATCCAGTGGGTCAGAGGCTGTGGTCAGCCAAGGCGCCTACTCAGCTAATATCCTTACACCTAATTTAGGACAGGTCAGGCATGTCCACCCATGTCTGTCCTTTATTGCTGCAAGAGATGAGGAGTGACAGACCAGTGCATTGTGCTGCAATTGCTAATGGACCATTCCTTTATGCATGCTGCCAGCTGTCCGGTTGGCCTAGACTTCTTTGCCAAAATCAGTGTGCTTTAAACTAAAGCCATCAAGAATCTTCCGTATTTCAGCACTAGAAGAGACTCATGATTAAACTTATGGTCTTTTGCGGGTGCAGGGAAATTGCACTATCCACATCATTGACAACATTCTTGCTCCAGTTGCCCCAGCAGGTATGCTGGGAGATACCTTCATGTACCCAGGTCTCTAGCTAGAGACCTCTCTACCTGTAGGTATACACCCGTCGTCTTGCTCATATTGTGATATGCTGTCCTCAGCTGCCACATATGCACTGGATGCCTGCTCTGATATTTGAAGTCATCATTCAGTTTTCAGCTGTGCAGTCCAAGGCTTTAAATGTGTAGGCCTCTTTATTGTCCCCGAAGGCAGAAGCCCCAAATTAGGCTTATCGAAAGTTCCCATGTCAAAGCGTTTTGAAGCGTTAAGTTGAGGGGGGGTGGGTACTTACAATTTGGCTCATGCTCCTCAGAGTTTTGCCCATCGTTTGAGAAGTTTTGAATACATAGTGTAGCTGCAGCAGCTGCCATTAAACTATTTGCTTTTTTCTGATAATGCAAGCACACCCAGCCTTTATGCAACTTGCATGCCGGTGGCCTTCTTCCTTCTTCAAGATGTATCCCAAAGTAGTGCAAGGACAGAATGCGCGCATCCGTTCAGGTCCCAAACCAATAAAACTCACCTGCTCAGGCCAGCTAGCTTATCTATTTACCTACACACATTGACAAGCATATTTTTGTTTGGTTCTGAAGCATGATAAATAACCATGCCTTTCTCTCACAGTGATCTCCTGCTGGGACCTGATCTAACCCCTTCTGCACCCATGGTTTTGATGGGTGCAGTGGCTACAGTGGCCGACATCTCTTGGGCAATGGAAAGCATTGTACGAGCGGGTGTGAATCCAACACAAAACATCAGCACAATCTTTGTTCCAAGGTACGTGACTGCCGTCGCATGTTTCTGTCAGGTGCATTCCATTGTAACACCCTAAGTTGCGTCAAGGATGGCATAGCGTGACATACCTCTAGCGCCTTAGTGTGATGCAACCTGTGAGACAGAAAGTGCTGAGGGACCTCAGGCTGGCTCCTCTCGTGCCAAAGCCTGTCAGCGTCTCCGCCAGGGTCCGCCTCTAAATTCAATATAATCAAGAACTCCCTAGCCTGCACGCTGCCCAGGGGAAATCCTCCTCAGCCCAACCACTAAATTGGTTGAATAGGTAACGCCAGAAACGTTACATTCATTGTGGCAAGAGACTTCTGCAGTGGCAAAATCAGGTGGTCAGGATTTCATAGCATGCACAGCACCGCTCGATGTAAACAGATTACGGGTGACAAGCGGCTTATCCTGAGTGTAATGGAATCACTTGCACCATGTGCTGCTCGTCTTGAACACGCAGTGATGATGCTCTGGCGAGGTACGCAGGTATGAGTCAGGACAAGTTTTTCTGGGGCCTGATTTCTCGTTTTGCTGGCTAAGAGATTTGCTCATGGATTCTCCATGCCACACACCGTGATGCAGGTCAGGAGTCATCTCTTGTCGAAGCAGGCCTCGAGAGTCCTGCAGGCATTGCGGCCATTAATTCCCACGTACGTTTTTGATGCGCATGAGAGGTTCAGGTGTTCGAGAGGTCCAGGTGTATAAAAAGGTCAAGGTGTATGGGAGGTCCAGATGTATGAGAGGCATCTTCCAGCTTGGTGCAGTGCATGGGCTGTGTCCAGAAGGCAGCAGCGCCATATGTGTGGAAGATCACTGCACCATTATTGCCTTCCAATCGGCTGCATGCACAATTTACGTGGCAACAAACCAGCGCCCTGATCTGACAGAGGGAACGCTGCCATCCTCTGCCCTGTGTTTTGCTTGGTCATGCTGCCCTTGTCCATGTTGCACACTCTTATGCACACTTTGAGCACGGCTCTGTTGGCTGGCATGCAGACACAATACAAACACGAGCTGCTCTCTGGCCCCTTGCTTTCATTTACCACAGGTGATCCCAGGCGTGGCGCTTGACATGACCAGCTTTCCAGAGGGCCGCACCTCTTACACAAGCATGGCAGGCACACCTGTAAACGTGGACAAGTTGTAAGTCGGACCTCGTTGTTGGAAGGGGACCCTGCGCATGTTAATGTGGACAAGTCAGGCCTTGTTGCTGGAAGGGGTCCCTGAGTGGCTGGTGTGCAAGATCAGAATGATATGCATGATCAGAGTAAATTTCAAGATCAGAGACGCCTGCATGCCGCACTCCGGCAGGGGCTTGGGCAGTGTAGTCTCACACTTTGGGCATACAAGAAATTGTTCAAGAGTCCAAGGATGACACAACAGCTGGATACTTCTGGAATATAGGAACAGCAAGGGGCAAACTTAATCCATCCATTTCAATCAATCCCATCTACCCAGATATATTGTGTCCAGATCCATGCAGCTGGTTCTCCTGTTCCTGCAGCCTGCCTGTCTGTCATTTCTCCATGGCTCACATCTCCTTCCCACTCACATTGCAGGGGCGCCTCTTTGACAGTGAGCAGTGGCGCATACCGGGCCAATGTTGTCTCCACTGACATTAAGTATGGAGCTTCCACCATCCACATCATCAGTGGCGTCATGGCCCCTGTGTCCATGCCAAGCCCTGGATCTGCACCAGTGGCTGCGCCACCTGCCACCACAACAGTTGTGACCCCTGCAGAGGCCCCAGAAGGTCCAGAGGTCAATCTTAAGATGCCATGGCTGCAGGCAGGCAGCACTGCTGGGTTGAGCAAGCAAGTGTCTGGCGACCTCACGTGGGCCGCAAAGGTGAGTGGTAAGGAGACAGGCACAGGCACCTGTGCACTCAAAACTCCTCTGTCCTGGTAGGGCCCGTTTGGTACACGCTCAAGGATTCCCCTCCATTCCTGTTCCCCTTCGCTGAGCTGATAGATACTCCTGTTTGATCCTTGCCCAGGTATCTTGTTTGTATTGACGCCTATATTATCAACCAGGACTTGATTCTGCCTCCTCAGCTGTCCTAATCCTGCATCTGACCCTCCCTCCCACCCTCCACCCTCGCTTGTTCAGCCTGTGCTGAAATACCCTGCCTGCAGTCAGCTCATTTGGCCGGGCTAGCTGAAGACTTAACTACAAAGCTGTCAACAATATTTGCCCCAAGTGTACGTCGTACTTTCTGAGCTAGTCATTCCAATGAAAAGGGTGGCAACGTCAGCTCTAAAGACAGTGCCCACATCTTGCGCGGCAACTTCTGCATTTTCTTCAGCAAAATGTTGAAGCGGCTTCTTGCAGAAGTGTTGTTGCTTTCCCTTTTGCTGCTGAAAGTCTTCAAGTCCTCCAAGACAGAAGTGCGCTTGAAGCCACCCTTATTGCATGCCTGCCTCGTGCGCTTGAAAAGGCTGACACCTGTGCCTGCGCGTGTGCCAGCTGGCATCAGGGGCCCACCATCTAGCATTGGTTTGCAAAAATGCTGCCTTACCTTCTGCATACACATGCGCCTCTTAACAGGATGCTGCCCTCTCACGCTATGCTGAGACCTCTGTTTCAGCACAGCAGTGGGCTGCTCCCAACACACTCCAAACACCAAAAGGCACCAAGACTGTGGCGTCGTACGTCATTCCAAACATTGCCTTGCAGGAAACAGACCTGCCAGAAGGTGGGTGCGCCTCCTGCCAGCCTCAAACATTGCTGCACACGCTCTGTGACTCCTGCAAGCCTGCTGCACCACATGCGCGCACCCCTTTATTTGTTTGGACAGGCTATAATGATACTGATTCTCCAGTGGCCCCCTGTGTGCGTGTGCGTGCATGTGCACGTGTGTGTGTGTGCGTGATCTTGCTGTTTGAATGCTTGTTGCTCCCCCTTTCTCCTGCACTCCTTGCTACCATGGGGCAGGCCCCGCGGACTTTACTCTGTTACCATTTTGAGTTGCTGCCTTCATGCCTTTCTACCATTCTGCCCTTGTAACCTTCCTACCCTCCTGCTCTAAAATTACCATGGGTCATGGAACGCTTCTGGCATGAATCTGAGCCTCTTCTTTCAGCACATCATGCAGGCATTACCACGTACACCTCATTGGCTGGAACACCCCTTATTGTCACCAAAGCGTGAGTGCTTGTCGACAAAGCGTGAGTCTAGGCAAGCATTCGTGAATGTCATGGCATCAATCCATCTTAAGCTGTCAGAAACATTGCAATCTTTTAAAATTGCTTTGCAAGAAGACATTTGAGAGTTTGTAATTAGCACCTCAGTGGATACCTGAGCAGGTCTTGGCATGCTCCTCTCATGGCGCGTTTTCAGCATTGTCCTACACTAGCATGGAAGTCCTTGGAAGCATTAGCGTGCAACATGCCTCACACTTTTGTATATGAGCATGCGCATGTTTTACAAAGCTTTACGGAGCTGGCAGCCCACTGTTTGATGCACTTGTGCACACAAATGGAAGGTGGATATAACCTGCAAACTGTCGTTTTTTGTACCCACAGAGGCTTGCCATGCTTTGTTGTTGGATGTCCCTGCAGTGGAAGTGCAATTGCTGTTGCAGCTCCCGCAGGAATGGGCGGTGGTGCAGCAACTGTGGTCAACAGGATGCAGGCAGGACTGTCAATATGCTACGTGATTGATAAAGTGATCACACCTTTGGTGTAGAACTACTTTCCTGATCCCTGTCCAAATGCGGCATGAAGTTATTGGTGCACAATTGTTTTGCCTCTGTCCTTGTGTTAGTCTGTGTGCATTGCTTTGATGCAGGGCTGTAAGTTTGGCGGCTGCAGGGTGTCTGGAAACCAGTTACTGTAACAAGTTAGAATGCCCATTTGATTGAGGTAGCATACATAGCATTCAAGCGCGCAGAACATTTAGAGCGTTAGGCCAGCACAAAGATTGCATGTTTGCCCTGCAGCTCAATCACACTCTTTGTTCACGTTGCTTACCTGCCCTCAAGTACCCAGACCTGGTTCTTCAAGTGCACAACATGCAATGGAGCATTTTAATCCATTAGAGAAGGAAATAGAAAAGCTACGTAGGCAGTGAAACCACTCCCCACATTGATAAGGGAAAGGAGACACATTGGCCCATAGAGCCGTGAGTCTTCTCAACCAGGGAAAAGGAAGAACTAGTGAGGATCTGCAGGGTGACAAGCAGCCCCCTGCTCCAGACCAAGACTTTGAGAGCAACTGGATTTTTCAAGAGCGCGTCTAGCTGTTGTCAGTTTGTGCGCATAAAGCAAAGAATGAGCGTGTAATTCGAGAGCAATCTTATGGGCATTGCTTGTATCAAGGAGCTCTTTAAGATGATTCAAAGTTTGTGAGGTGCAGATAGAGCCTCCCACACCAAGAAGAATAGTGTGAAGGATAATGTTGTTGGCCTTCAAGTGCTTACAAAGAACCTCACGTTGTTTTCTAGAGGCCTCTTATTGGTGTCCAGGCCGTGTGTCTTCGCAGTATTTAAACTCAACGAGGTGTATCTCCCTCTTGTTGACATTGAGCTCCTGAACTCTGTGTACATCTCTGCTGCATTGTCTTGGGTGTGGCACCTGGTGCAAATGAGGAGTGATAGGCGATTTGCGTTTTTTAGTAGGTAAGGGAGTGACCAAAATGGCATCAGGGCGACTTTAGGTGAGTCTATCTCTAGCAGATTAATGAGCATCAAATAGCCAGCTGGGAAGTGTTCTCTTATTAGCATGCTCAGGAATTTAAAGGTTTTGTTGGGCCAAACGATCAGTGCTTCCAGCATCCAAATGGACCAAACAACCTGCCAGAGAGCATTTCCTGATGTCTTTCATAATGAGCCTGCAGGCAGCATTAAGGAGTTCAGTGATCATACTTGAGATGATTGTATATTGACACCCTGAGAGAATACGGAGAGCACTATCTACTTGCTGACAGAGTGGACACTGAAGGCTGGTGGACATTTTAAGGCGGACAGCGTGTTTTTGATTATGAAGGGTGCCTGTGCGGTAGTGGAAGATATTGCGCTTCATTTGTACAGAGAGTTTGCACATGTGCCAAAAAGTGTTGCTAATGCCTGTGTGGACGTGTGTGAGCAGGCTCTGGTAATAAGAGTAATATTCTGCTTTAGAGTTGGCATAACCCAGTCTATGGTTTGAGTGCATGTGGGATTTAAGTGCGGCTTGGAGATTTGGAAGGTAAATCAATCTGGGGCCGTTTTGGAGAGCTTCAGTGCCAGATCCCTGCTGATTAACTTCTTCAACAGCTTACCAGCTGATATCAAAGAAGGGATTGCCACCAGGGCCTGCAGTACGGATGGTCATTCCAGCTTGGAGGCTGTTACCATGGCAGGCTTGGAATTTTGCAAGGGCGTCTGCACATTCATTTCTGGCAATACCAGCATGAGAATTTACTTTGTAAAGGAAGATGTGGGATTGAGAGTTTGGATAGTATTAGAGGAAATTTTGAAGTTGTCTTGTTGGACATGGTGGTGATGCTTCTCAGGGTACAACAATTGCTTCCTAATTTAATGGAGTGAGGTAAGGTTGTCTGTGGCAATATGAATATGATCATGTGCGATAGCAGCAGCTATAACTGCTAATTCTGCTCTCCCTATGGTGTTGGTTACACCAGCACCATTTGGTTCAACTAAGTTAGAGTTGCGCAGCTTCTTTAGAGCTGGGGTGGTAGACCCCTGCCCCAATAATTCTTTTACCTCCTTGGATATGGCAGCTACCATCCGTGTAGGTCCAGGATCTCCAGTCAGGAATTTAAAGTGTGAGTCCCGGTTTGGAATGACGAGGAAAGAGGGCCACATCACCCAAGTAGGTTTGTGGGAGCACATGGTAGTTTGCATTTTGTCTGAGTGAAGTTTCTCAAATTTCTTGAGACCAGGCGCTATCTCAGCGTGCCTGGCATTACAAAAGGGATGGCTAGCAATGTTGTTGATGTGCCAATTTGCTTCAGGGATGTTACAAGCAAGATTTTGCAGCCATGTAGGGTTGTGTTTGTTTAGGTTCCAGATTGCTATGATGTGAAGATTCCAAGAGGGCTGGGGATGGGGAGTCTTGACTTATCCAGGATCGAGGGTAAGTGTGGGCAGTCTCATTCGCTGGGATTGTTCCAAGTTGATAACACAAGTGGGATTAGACTGTCAGGAGCCTTAAAAAAGAGTTGGTGATCATGGATCCATTCCAAGATGGTAGGAACATGAAAGTCGCAGCTGCCTCAGTGCTGAGGATGCTGAGTAGATAGCATACCTAAGGCTAAGATTCATGGTATGGTCGTTGTAAATGGGATGGCATACTGAGAAACCAGTGAATTGGGATGAGAGGGCGCCAAAGAGTGCATCTCGTGAGTCTGCACTCCAATAATGGGGGTTAACCAGGGTTGAAGTCTAACAGAGAGGCCATTTTTTCCTGAGTTACAAGAGCCTACTAGTATTCTTGGAGGGCAGTATGTATGATTTGGCAAAGTTTGTGAGTAGGAGCCCTTGATTTTCTTGCCGTGGTATTTCCTTTCTAGCTTTGTTTTCCTAGTAAGCAGCCCTAGTCGTTCAAATGCAAGGCTTTTAGGTGCAGGTGTAATGTCGTTATGGAGACCTTTAAGCTTGGCTGTGAGGAAAGCTGTATGAAGGATGTTGAGGCATTCCTGTGTCGTCCTGTGTCATCATGCCCTGGCATTTTCCGTCTGTGCTGTAGATACATGCTACTCTTGATGAGTAGATTCCTGGAAGAGTAAGAGGTGGAGGATTTGTGTTGAGGGGGGGCTGCTCAGTTGTAGGTTTAGGCTTGTACGTATCAAGGTCTACATTACAGATCCAGAACTCAAAGCTCCCAGTGGGTTGTATGTCTACTTATGGATTCGTGGGGTAGACATCAAAGGTGACTTTATTCCGTAGATCAGTGTCCAGTTTTTGAATCCAGTAGTTGGCCTTCTTGGACATGTCAAAGCCTTGTCTTCCCAGATTGTCTAGGGTTTGGTCTGCTGTGAGCAGAAAGAGGTCGGGCTCATCAACCCGAGTCTCAAAATCCTGGATACACTCAGAGAGAGGTTGGGCAACGTGTCTTATAGCTCTTCCGGTTCCCAGGTGGGTTCCCGGGTCACGTGTATGAGTTTGGTGTTAATGGATTCAGGGTATCTTTTTTGTTCATCATTGAGGTGAGCTCAGCCCGGGCAGGCCCAATTGTCATTCTCGTCAACTTCCTGTCCCTGCCTCTCTGTGTCATAGCCAGTGTTCTTAAGGCACACCCAATGGTAAGTCCGGTTGCAGACCTCATAGATGTACATGTCATTCAAGGGGGTAAATTTGTTTCAGGTTGGAGGCCAAAATTATAGAAGCAAATTTCACAGCATGCACACTCACCAGCAGATTGGGCGATAGGGTCAATTTTCTTAGGTGTGAAGCCAGCCTTCTCAAAGAAAGGGAGTGCCCAATTTCCTATGGTCATGGGCGCAAAGCAGATATTGTGTTGTTTTTGATGGTGGGATTCCTGATTAAAAATTTTGGCAGGTTTGGTTGTGACAACTCTCCAATTATCTACGGAAATTACTTCCAAGTCATAGAAGTAGATGGGATCAATAGCATCTGAGGCATTGAGAGAGCAAGCTTTGCTTATCTTGTAGTTCCAAATTGCATGTGCCACGGATGTTGGGTCTCATGGTTGAGTGCAGGGACCTGGGCATTCCAAGTCAGTGTTGAGCTGGAGGACTCTTCTCCCCTTTTGCTTAGGGGTATCTGATTGGGAGTTGCAGCTCAGAGTTGGGTGGTCAGCAGGAGCAGTGAGAGGTAGATGTTGCGTAGGGAGTGTGAAAGGAGTTAGGTGGGGGGCCACATGATCTGTACAGGCTTTGCAATTGGAATTGTATTTAGAATGTGTCCTCTTGCTGATGGGTCTGTCATGCTGTTGTGCCTTTTGATGTCTGCTGTTTTGGTGGATTCTGGGTAGAGAGTTTCAGATTTGTTCGTTTGGTGCTGTTGTGTGCAATTTGTTTGTGCAAATTCTGTATGGGCAGTACTACAAGTGAGTGAAGGTTTATTGGTGGAAGTACAAATGATATGGCGTCCACTGACTTTATGCCTGTGATGCATTGCTGAGTGTTGCTGAGGAGGGGGCACTACTTGTGTGGGTGGTATGCTGTTGCTCTGGAGGTTCATATCAGCAGTTGTGGATGGGAGTGTTGCGTTGAAGTGGGTGTCCACTAGTCCGCTGATGCGTGTGTTATTTATTTTGCGGTAGACGGCGAGGGTGCTAGCATCAGTGCTTTTATATGCTAGGAGCTTGTAATTCCAACGGGGGTGAGATCTATTGCATGGGGTAAGCTAACAAGGGCTGCCAGTCTGTTGAGTGCTATTTTGCTTTTTACAGTGACCTTGGAGAATTTCTCTTTTAGTTGGGCCACTGTGACAATGTGAATTCTGTTTTGGGAAGTGAGATCGTGGAGCCCAATTAAACCGAAGCTCATGAGAGGTTTGGCAATACAGGTGATGAGAGTAGAGAGTGTGTGCGGAGGTGGTTTGCGTAGGGAGAGAGCTTAACTTATTTTCATGAGACTGTTATGGAGCATTTTTTCTGCATCTTCAGTTAACAGTTGGCGGGCTTGCATCAGGTTGTTGAGCTGACGTATAGTGTGTAGGTTGGTGCCTTCTCTGATGGTGAGAAAGGTATCAGAAAGATAGGAAACTTGCTTGGTGAGAAGATTGAGGGTGACGTTGCTGTGTCTAGCTGACAGATCCTCTAAGCTGGATGTGAGGGCTACAGCTAAGTGTCTGTGGTTTCAACACACATAGAAGGTGCTTTAAGGCCAAAATTGGAGGTGTCTTCACGTTGCATGGCCGTTGCAGCGCTTTTCCAGAGTTTGAATTTGTGCTTGATTGGTCTACTTATCAAGTTGTCCCGAATGATTAAGTCAGATGGGGTGCAGGGGGTCACAGCAAAAGCGTAGGCAAGGCTGGGAATGATGACCATGGTACAAATGATGTTCAGTGTCTGGGGCGGGGAGGCATAAGAGGCACCAAGGACTTCCAGCTTGTTTCTAAGGTATACTGTCGTGCATTGGATTTGGTGTTTCCAGTTGAGGTCCATGGTGAGTTCCACTCCAAGGTAAAAGAAAGGTGAATTAGAGGCTATGAATTAAGCTTTTTGTTGTTGCACTTCTATTTTTTTGTTTAAGCTGGTGGCTGAGGATTTAAAAGGGCGTCAAGCCATTCTCGTCCTTGGGAGGGTGATTGTGAAGAATGCCAGTGGCTTCCTTGCTTGGATCTTCAGGCTTTGGATTGTGCCAGTGGGGCAGAGCAGGTCGTCAGCAAAAGCAGCACTGCTTAAGATGTTGGTAAGGTGGGTGTCTGTAGCACTTTGGTCCGGGATGCACGTCCATTAGATGAGATGTGTTTTTGATTGTAAACAGCACCTGCAGGATTTAAATGGGAATTGACACAATTGTCTTGAGAACTATTACCATGTATCGAGCAGTGCAAAGAAGGACAAAATAAATTTTTAAGGACAACTCAGTCCTTGATGGACTCTCCGGTAGCACACACTACAGTAGCAGGGCGGGCTTTGTGCAAGCATTTGACAGTGCTCCACCAGAGAGGAGGACTAGTGGCTCAGTGTTCGTCAGGCAGATTTTCAAATGCAACCTTATCTGCCCATTGTTCTTCGTTGTGCTGTTGATTTTACATACTGGACAGAATGATTGCAGAGGTATTGTGCAACCATTTAAATCTAATGGCGATCTTAGGCCGATTGACTTAGTACTGTATCTGCACTTAAAGGTTAAGTCCTGCTACTTCAAAAGAAGCATACCAGACATTTTCATGTCACTGGGCCCTTAATACCATACTTGCAGTTTTACAATGCATAGTCAAGACCGTGAGATTCCTCGTTCCTGATCGTGTTCAGATTGCACCATGTGTAGGAATGTGGTTTCTTAGTAGCTCACCTTATTTCAATGGTATGAAAAGGCCAGTGTGGAATCGAAAAGCTTGGCAGCGCTTACCCATGCAGTTTGTGCTTCCACTCAAGACAACAGTCCAAAATGCGCTTGCTCAAACGTATGCGTTTTCTAGCGTGGAACCGGTGACCAGGATGGAAATAAACATCATGAACATGACAGAGACCATGAAGAAGCTGGCCCAAACTGCGAAGGCAATGCTCCTAGGGTAGCCCGCTTTGGAAACCAGGGCTTTAGTGTCAGCAGGGGCAACCTGCGCAAAGTCAAGCAAAAAGGACTCAGGATAAGAGGTAGTACAGGACGACCACAAAAATGCTCGTTTGTGAGTTTGCACTCATGTCTCATCCACATGATACAGCATGCATGACTGCATCATTGTCTGCTGGCCCCTGCTGCAGCGGTTGTACTTCTTGCTTGCATGGGCCCATTCAGAATGCTCAGGCTTGTCATGTCAGATCACTGCTATTGACTGATCAACAATTTGATGTACACACACTGAGCGAGGTTGAGCGTGGGGCCCTACCTTCCCCAGCTCTCCCAAAGCCATGCGACAGAGGGCACACGACTGCACAGGCTATGAGCTGCAACATTCCTTACGCTGTGGCATGTCTTCAATCATTTACCCTTTTGCTTTCCAACCATCACGCACACACACGGTTTGGCTGCCACGCCGCCCCCCCTCCCCCAAGCCTCTGAGCTTACGCTGCCATCTTGTAGCAATGACCTTGGTTCTTTGTTTAGGCTATCAAGTGTTCCACAATCAAAGCAAAAACATTGGGATTCTCAATAAGTGTCCCTCCGGTACTCCGGGCTCAGCAGAATATCTCCAACCAACAGCTGTCTGATCTCAAACACACAGTCTCGGACACCAATTCGGCAGACGCAATATAGCGTGACAGGCTCGAGTCTTTCAGCTAGATCACCAGGCATATCATATGCCGCATATGCCGCATATGCTGTTGAATTGTGTTGCATGACTGCATTGAGATCTCATCCTCCTGGCTTTGACAACTCACGTCAGTGGTGGCCTGAGGGGAGACATGGCTCAAGGCTTGTTGTCGCATTGAAGGCCCACTGTTGTGGTTCAGGGCCTTCTCAACTCTCTCCTTAATGGCAATATAGGTCTGCAAGGGCACATGCAAACCCAATACGTTACTTGAAAAACAAAAATTATGATTTCTTAGAGAGGCAACGAAGGCTCGAGCACCTTTCAATTAGAGCCAAGCAAGTCGAACGACACGTCAATTCCACATCAAAAGCATGAAACAGGGACAAGCTCTGTGCAACTCAATGGGAGAAAGAGCAAGTGAATGAACACATTTGTGTTGCAGCTATGCATTTACATCAGATGCGGATAATCAGTCAATTGATAAGTCGCACACACCATGCCGCCATACAACTCACCTGGGGTTTGCACCTCCCTGCCTCTTGAGGTGTTCCATCTTCAAGGGGGGGGAAGTAAAATATCCATGCATCATAACGCTTTTCAGCACTTATTTTCAGGTCCTTGCGGAGAACCTGAAGAGCCGCGTCGGAGTCAGACCGTCCTGCAGGGGGTCAGCCGAGGGGTAGTCAACGAAGAGCACAAGATCTATGCCGACTTGTCGGTACTTATGGCAACAAACAACACATGCATAACTCATGCTCAGGTCAATGAGTTGTACATACCATGCAGCCTAGAGGGTGCCGTTATGGCTGAAGCAGAGCGCTAGCGCAGTAATGTGGAGCTCTAGCAGGCTTTGTGCGGCTGTCCCTTCACCTGTTAAGTTTGCATCCAGCCAAACATACCAAGTTTGTCGGCAATGTACACTGCCAAGTTCTCCACGGCGTCATTTGAGGGCCGGCTAGACGCACGAGGACAGGATACCATACTAGAACGGAGTTTGTTCGTAAGATGTATATGATCAATTTGAAATAGTCGAAGATTTATTGTCGCCAGTGCTCACAATAATTTCCCTGAAACCAGCAAGCAGCCAACGATGTGAATAGATAATAAATTTTGGTGCGTTTTGAAGGTGGAAGGTAGAGGACTGTGCAGGTGCTCAAACGGCTTGCACAAGCTCTTCTGTGCATGCAAAGTCAACATTAATGCTCAGCTGAGCAGCCTTGAGCCTCATGCACGCTTTATCATCCTACCAGAGGATCCTTGCTACAATGCGCTGTTTTTAAGCCACAAGCCTATAAGAATGTGAGGCATATGATGCTGCTGTCACCCTAGGGGGGTGATATGTAATGCCTTACATATCCCGGGATGGGCCCACTGACGCTTATGCCTCACCGCTCTCATCCCTTCTCTGACCCGACCAGGATCATGTCACTTGGGGAAGTCAGGCCCCTTGCTGGGTGGTCAGTGCCTTACAAGGCCACTTATTAGAGTGCTCTAGGAGTGCGTCAGAACCAGAAGGTCGTGGTAAATAAGAGCTCTTATAATTATCCTACATCGAACCCAGTCATAAAAAAAATTACTGACTACTTCTGAAGCAGTGCTTCATGTATGGAGTTTGATGAATGAATGGTTGGGAATGACACTTACCTGCCAGGACAGGAGCAAGCATACATCTTAGCACTTGCAAAACCATGCTGTGTACACCTAGGATAGACTCTGCCTCTCTGAGGGGCAGGGAGGTGATACCACAGAAGTACTTGCCCTAGTATTGCCTTGTGAGCAATTTATGTGCAAAATGCTTTTGCGCTATAAGAAGCATTGATGAGGAAGGGGAGATCCCGGATGCAAACAAGAAGGCTGTTGCTGACAGCAGCCCTGGAGAGTCTCTTGCGTATGAGCAAATTTGCAGAAAGATAGCTTAACTTGCATAGCCCATGGAATATCCAGTTAGAAATAGAAGAGGAAAGATGCACTGGCAGTCTGTCACGCATCATTTTGTCAGCAAAACTGTGTGCTCAAAATGTCTGTCAAAATGTAGCAGTTGTTGGTCGGATGATTTTGCTGATCCTAGATTATTGGTGGACCATGGCTCATACATGTCCTCCTGGTCTCAATGCACCACAGATCCAATATTGCTCTGATTATGGTGTGACAACCAGTTATTCCTTTTGTGGCTTTGAGGCTTCGTTTGTGGTACATTTGATTTCAGAAGAATTAACGGTCAGCGCTGCAATATGGCAGCATAAGCTCATAGTCTATAAGTCATAGGCGCTGGGGAGGGGGACAGCGGACCTCAGGGCATGAAAAAAGACTACACAAGAAGGGATACCCCTGTCAGCGTCGATTGAGGGGAGATTTTATAGCTGGTGCAACCACCAGGCAAACTCCCACCATCAAACAGGGAAGTGGAATGTCAGTGAGGGTCAATGACAAAAATCTAAGACTGAACAAATCAAAGGGTTCTGAAATGAGCCATGCGCTTTTTCTGCATTTTGCTTCGGCCACAATTAATGTCGCTCATTGAAGTAAGATTCATCTCTTCTGTCCACCTGCACATGTGCAAAATGGATTGTCACGCATTTGCTTAAAATACGAGGTATCTGTTCTGCGCTGAATTCCATGGCATGCATCTGCACAGGCTAATTAGACCTGACTAAATGGCTCAAAAGCCAAAGCCTGGCGTACCTTTTACTGGCATCTATGATTTTTGCTGCATGTTGAAGTGAATGTATGCCAAGCTCTCGTTTAAGTTTCCTCACATCATTCTGTCCAGGCCAAGCTTCTTGAGGTAAATTCAAGATTACGCTCCAATTATGACTCAGTTTGTGGTCCGTGCAATCCTCAGCTAGACTGCCTTTAAAGACTGCCTTTAAAATTTGTTTAGCAGGTACAGCTACATTTCCCATACCTTCACAATCGTGCCCCCTCTCTTACATAGCTTGAGTGCTTTGGGCAATCTGGAGCAAGTAAGAGCAAGGCTCCACGCTTGACACGTACTCATTTTTGTATTTTTGATCTAAATTGTTGATAAGTTGAGAGTAGTGATTTAGCTTTGCCCAATCACGAAAAGGTCCGACAACAAGGCGCCGATCCGCTGTGAGCCATCTTGGCTGCAAGAGAAGCTAGCTGAAAGCAATTCGGTTTTCTTGAGAATGATAAAGTGACAAATTGCCCTTCTTCCCTTCCAACAAGAGCAATTCGCGTGGCACTTACATGTCACCCCAATTTTTCCTTTGTTTTCTTTTACGTGGCCTGCCACCATCATGTATAAACAAGCAAAAGCAGCAGAAAACATATTAAAAGCCTGCCTGAATTTCGACATCCTCGTTGATGGCTTTAGTATGACCTTCAAAATTTGCCTGGAGGCACCAAAATCAAACAAGTCATGTGCGATTCCTCCAGGGACATGGGCACTCACGTGCAAAAACAAACGAACTGCACAATTGAATGCATTTTGGAACAGGAAATTTTGCTCTGCTCTTACAACCCTCGCGCCTTCCTCTTGAGCTGACAAAGTAGAATGGATCATCCATTTTGAAGCCACGATAGCTTTCATGTAGCAGCACAGTCTGCAATAAGCTTATGCAAGAGGAGGAGCTGGTAAAATTGGCTAAGGGCTCACAGGGCTTGTCACTTGGTCCTGGCTGAATTCAGGGTAGGAGCTGTACAACAGCACCAGCCTGGCACCTGGGTCAGGTGAGGTTGCTTATATGATTGTGACACTTCAAGTGGCTTCTTCTTCCTTTTGGACTGGCACTTAGTAACAATTGACCTATGCGTTTTCATCATTTGCACCAGATGTCACGCTCAAGACAGCCGTATAGAGCTCAATTCCAGCAAGAGGGAATATACAACTTATAGAAGACGAATGCTGTAAAAACAAACAGCCTGGACACCAGATGGAGACCTCTAGATAAACCTAGCAAACAGCATGAAATTCTTTGAGGGCTAAAAAACTCATCCTTCACATCATTCTTGTTGGAAGGTTCAAATCATATTGCACCATTTTAAAGAGCTTGGCCTTGATCCGCAAAGAGCCCATAAAACTGCTTTCAAATGACATGCCCACCGTGCATTGTGTGCACAAACTAAATGCGCTCTTGGACTGAGTACTCTCTAGCTCCCCACAAGTTATCTTTTCTGAAAGATGGAGGGGTCATTTCCAGACGATGTGTCTCCTTCTCCTTAATTGATGCAGGGAGCATCTTGCTGCCGCAGACGACCGGCGTATTTTTATTTTTTTCTTTTTTAATGGGGATCGGTTGTTTTTCTTCCTTTCCTTATGTGTGAGGAACACACCTTCATGATTGCCAAGCTGGCTTAGTCTCTCCTGTCCTTTCTCTCTCCAAAAGATTCGTTTATGAATCATAAATTATGATACAATCATTAGTCAACACAACCTAAACACAATTAAAAGATTGCAAGTCACATCTGTGAAAAAAGTACCGACGGAACCTCTCCCGCATAAGGTGTAAGTAAGTAAATATGATTAAGGCATGAATATTACTGGGAATTTAGAAAATGAAAAAGGGGCACATAAATGGAACAAGGGCAGTATAGTAAAGTCGCAGTGTGAAGAAAATGAAGAGGCAAAGTCATAATCATTATGGCTTGGCTATCCTCAAGAATTGTTAGAAGACGAGTTTCTTATCTCCGGCTTGCCTCTGCTTGCCCCTTCAAGCGCGCAGTTAGCTCATTGTCTATACCTTGGGTCTTGTTTTCCTGGAGAGGATGGGCTACTAGCGTACCCCTGTTGAGAGAGCAGCAGGCATTGAGTAGTAAGGCGTGGATCAGGAGAGACAAAATGCTGGAATGCAAATGCACTTGAAATTGCTCTACCATGCTTTTTATCTGTTAGGCGAACATGATTAATCTGGGGGTACACTGTGTGCAACAGCAAACAAGTGAGGAGTAATTTCTGATGCTTCATCAGGACCATCTGACTATAGCCAGCCAAACAACGAGATGGGCGGATTGCATGCTTGAAAAATTGGAATATTGGAGGAATCAATTTCCTGCTTGGGGGTCTGCTGCAGCTCTGGTCATTTCCTGTCTTTTGGCCTTGCTCACGAATATCGCCTCCAAGCTGGAGATTCAAGCAGTCCACAAAAAAGCAAACCCATGCATGGCCTATTTACAGAGGAGTGAAAGCAACATAGCAGGCATGATGCTGACTGCATGCACCAAGGGAGGGAGGGAGAACAAGCTTATGCTCTGCGTTAATTTTCAGTTGTAATGCAGGCCAGCAGGCATACAACTGAAGCATTAGGTGTGCCACACAGCATCCCAGTGTCCTTCATTGTCTTAAGCTGGCAAAGCAGGAACACAGTCATGATTCATTTTAAGACACAGCTGTACGCCTGTTGTTCAAGACTTTTTAAACCTTGCTTAAGGGCTGCCTGCTCATACCTCATGGCAGCTTGCCAGTGTGCATCACCCCTGCCCTCTTGGATGTCTCTAATAATCGCAGCAAGGCGCGCTTGCCTTCCAGAGGCTGTCCTCTGCAAATGCAGGCATACCTCATGTAAGTTTAACCTTTGATTCCAGGCTTAAATGCCCTAAGGTGTGAGGCGATTAAGAGCTTTTAACCCCTGCATTCCTCTCACGCACTACATGCATGCATGTGCAGGGGATGCAGAAGCGGTTCAGTGCAAGAAGGGTCCTCTCCTTCTTGAGGCGCTGCTCACTGATTAGGCATGCAAAGAAATGACCTACACTGGTGCTCACTACATGCAAGAATCAAGCACCTTATCACTGACTGAGAGCGCTGAAAGTCCAGAATGTCTAGAGAGAAATGTAATGATTCAGAGACTCGTGCCCCCAGTTATTCGCTGGTACAAAGCCGGTGGAAAGAGTTAAGTGTGCTTTCCTTTTTGCCAAATGCATGTGTAAACATGTGTTCACACACAAATGACCGCGTGCACAGCACAGCACAGCACACATACACACACACACACACACACACACACACAAACACGAACACAAACATACACAAACACATTCAAACACACACCACCTCACGCACACAGTGAAACCACTGAAATTCGCACCTGGTCATCCGGGTGCTGGTGCGCTCTCTGCTCTGGGCTCGGCAAGGCGCGCTCATTTGTCATCATGCTGCCTGTGAACATGTCGCCTAATACAAAGGCCATTCCAGTGGCCAATGTGCCAAAGATCCACAGCCTGGCTTGGGACCGAGACGTTTGGTTAAGAATCGTGCCCCAGAGCCCCATGCTGCCAGGTTGTCTCCCTCTCTCTCTGGCTCTGGGTCCTCAGAAATGAATATGCTCTAGAGCATCTATTAATTAAGTGGTAAGATTTTTTCACAAAATCTCATATACTGCCTAGTCATCTTCTGGGCTGAATCTGGTGGCAGCTAAACCAACTAAAGCTAAGAAATATTTTTCTGTGTTCCTAAACATGCCGATGGCAGACGAGCTCAAGGTGAGCTCGACACAACCGCCTGTTCCTTGCATCGTCGTGAGGCACAGATCTACGGTGATCGTGTCGCAAGTGAAGAATCTGTTGCTGGCTGATCTGTCGGCGTTGCTACTCTGACTGAGCAGGCAAAAGGCAACGCGTGCTTCCAAGCCGGGGACTACCAAGGAGCTGTGGCTGCTTTTACGGAGGCCATTGCCCTTGACCCCAGCAACCATGTGCTGTACTCCAATAGATCTGGATCTCATGTGCGTATCTGGCTTGGGTGGGGCAATTGCTCGGTGCATGGGTGTGGTGCGTGTGCAAGATGGAGCGCCAGTGTGTAGAAGGAGCTGGAAGCTGCACCTGGAACCCCGTTGCCTCCTCCTCACCTTTCGCCTACTCCTCTGCCCTTGCAGGCTAGTTTGAGAGACTACACTGCCGCCCTTGCTGACGCTGAGAAGGTAAATGTGGTTAGCCGCACGGGAGAGCATGCTCAGGAAAGCCACATGCAGGCTTGGCTGAAACGGCACATGCTTCGCAGAGCTGAGCTTGCACGCTGCCTCCAGGGACACTGTAGAACCTGATCTGGATCGCTGACCCATGCCAAATGGCCATGGTAGACTCACGTACCGCAAGTCTCTCTGCCCCTTGTGACCCCCTCAGTGCGTGTCCATCAAGCCTGACTGGAGCAAGGGCTACAGCCGCCTTAGCGCCGCTCACTTCGGCAAGGCGCAGTATGATGATGCCATCCAGGCTGCTGAAGAGGGTGAGCAGGCCTGGGTGTGGGGGCAGTTGAAAGCGGGCACTGGGCAGGGGGTGAATGTGCACCCACTTGCTGCTGAGCATGCTCGCTCATGCAGGCTTGAGGCACGCATCACGCCGTAAGTGTGCGCAAATGCTTTGCGGGTGCTCCAGCTACGCTTTCATGCACCAAGTCCTAAGTGGGCGTGCATGCAGGAGTGTGCCCGCGTGTGCCAGTGCACTTGAGCAAGAGCGTGTACAAACATGCTCACGTGCAGCTAGTCTAGAGCACCCCACACACGACAAGCCACAGAGCATGTGTGCTGCCTGCATGCCTGTGCCAATCCTGCATCCTGGGTTAGCACACGCACTGACTGCAACCCAAGTAAGCCACGGAAAGCAGGGCCCCTGAGGAGGGCCTGCTGCCCGGTCACCCTTGCGAGGTTCACAAGAGCACCTGTCTGCTTATGGAGTTCGTTCACCTTGCTTCATCAGGCACGTACACATACATACATGTCAGTCACCTCATCAACCTACGTGACCGGCATCCCTTCCCCCCCCCTCCCTCTCTCCCCCCCCTTCCAGGCCTTAAGCGTGACCCAGAGAATGCCCAGCTG
>LKMJ01000111.1_pt1 | contig 50008 bp, 40 predicted proteins | sample 643391 | NCBI WGS metagenome assembly LKMJ01 (sample SAMN04112250, study PRJNA286221) | soda lake metagenome | biome: soda lake; feature: Kulunda Steppe; material: water; isolation source: sample PL-Br10 brine of Picturesque Lake | place: Russia: Kulunda steppe | collected 2010-07 | reverse complement strand
TTACACGACGAACTTCGAACAGGAACGCTACGTGACATCGCCGACAGCGCTGGAGCCAACGACTTCGACGCGTTCTGTGAGTGGATCGACCGCCATGCGTAAGCACAGAGACCAAACAGGATGATACTGAGGCCCCTACCGCTGAACACACTCCAATCTACGATATATCGGACGACATCTATCGGGAACTCGTGTTGCGGATCGCCAAGACTGACCGAGACAGACACCGCGACATTTACCACATCTTGGGGAAGACTCGATTTCTCACACTCCGATATTGACCCATAGACACGTCATGTTCTACTTCCAGCGAGCCTACTGGTAGATTTTCGCCCGGTAGTGTCCCGTGGGTACATTTTAGGTATGGTATAAAAATCATCTCTAAATAATTTAGAAACTATTTTTGCTGGAACCGTTGTTACGCAGAGCTCCCCCAGAGAACCCGTCTACCATTGTACTTTCGGGGAATTGCCAACGATGGGGGAGTGAAATGACGACTCTCTATCGAAATGTGCTTCTATATGTTCTACGCTCTGCCCTATGATTTAACGCTCGTTTTAAATCGGATTATAGGGCCCGTCAGTTGGATCGGTCGATGTACGGGGTTCACAGATCGACTGTTACGATAAAACACCCATCGGTTGTCATGAACGCCGTGCGAGATGTAGCGCGTGTATGCAGCAGTAGATGATGTGCGGACGGAAGGGGTTCAGCCATCGATAGCGAGGCCGAAAGCCGAGCGATCGGCCTTTCTCATCGGAGTTTTTGTGCCGAGCGGTTCGCTGAAGGCGAATCCGAGGGACAAAAAGTCCGCGTTATGTCTTCAGCACGTCCACTGAAACCTATTCAGTATCTTCTAACAGTCCCTGTAGACGATCCCGTAGTGCTTCCCGTAACGTTCTCGGAGACCGGTCAGCGTCCCGCGCAATCAACACTGTTCCATCCGACTGTTCGACGATCGCCTGTGGAATCGATCCGTACAGCGCCTGTGCTGCGAAGCTCTCACCGGTCGCACCTACACTCACCGTGTCGTACTCTCGGACCGTCTCCAGAAGCGACTCCCGAACCGCCTCGCTCACGACCACCCGCGGTTCGTACTCGGCGTCTTCGATGCCCGCGGCCGTCGCAACCGAAGCGATCGCTTCCTCACCCGCCTCTGTGGGCGTCGCCGTCTCATCGTCATCCGCATCTCCCGTTTCGTCCTCGTCCGCTGGCGGTTGCACATTCAGCAATGTCAACGACGAATCCTCGAAAGTGCGGGACAGTTCACCCGCGCGACGGACGGCACTCGGCGCGTTCGGTCCGCGACCCGCCAGGGCCACGATCCGTCCGGGCGACCGACTCGGATTCGTCACGAGTGTGACCTCACACGACGCGCGTTCGACCACGGGATCAAGTGTGCTCCCGAAGATCGCGTCACGCCGACGCCGTTTCCCACCCCAGCCCATCAGGACGTGGTCGGCCTCTTCCTCTTCGATCACGGACAGAAGTGCGCTTCCGGCATTTCGTCCCACCATCGCCCGCGTTCGAAGCGGGATGTCCAGCGTCTCCGCCGTCCCGCGAGCGCTGTCGAGCAACTCCTGCTGTCGTTCGACGCGTTCTTCTTCGAGTTCGATCTGCTCGGGGGACATCTGCGGTGGCACCTCGATCACGTTGACGGCAACGAGTTCAGTCGGCCCGTCGTGCCCGTATGCGCTCGCCGCCGCGTACCGAACGAGCGTCTCCTCGGTCGCCGGGTTCGCCACCGGGACTACGACACGATACACGGGTTCGTCTTCGGTTTCAGCCTCAGGTTCGGCGGCGATCGCTTCCCCGACGAGACTCGTCGAAATCGCACGGTCCCGCGCGTATACGACATACCAGAGCACTCCGATCCCGATGATGCCGACCCCGATCCCCTGGACGATCGGACGCATCTGAACCATCACACCGAGGCACGCGAGTCCGCCGAGGATCGGAACGGTTGGATAGAGGACACCGGGAATCCGAAAGTCCGGATCGTACCCGTCGGGATCTGCACGCCGCAACACGATGACGGCCACGTGGACGAGAGCATACGTCACGAGGAAGGAGAACGCGGCCACGTCCGCCAGCGTATCGATCGGAACCGGTCCAGCGATCAACAGCAAAATAACACCACCCGTCGCCAGAATCGCTCGGTAGGGGGTCCGATAGTTCGAGTGAATCTGATTCAACCACTCGGAGAGGAGCCGATCACGGCCCATCGCGAAGTTGACTCGTGCCGCAGACAGAATCGACGCGTTTGCAGAGGAGACGGTTGCGAGCACGGCTCCGACAATCATCGCCAGTGAGCCGATCGTGCCGGTATATTCAGCGGCAACGTCCGCAACCGGGATGTTCGACGCTTCGAGAACATCGATCGGGAGGACGCCCGTCGAGACTAACATCACGAGAACGTACAGGATCGTCGGCGTCACGACCGCTGCAATCATCGACAGCGGGAGATTCCGTCCGGGGTTCTTGATCTCTTCGGCGGACGTCGCGATCACCTCGAAGCCGATGAACGTCACGAACACCGTCCCCGCGGTCAACCCAACTGCCCCCCATCCTTCGGGGGCGAACGGTTGTAGCAGGGTCGGATCGATCGCTGTCAGTCCGAAGACGATGAATCCGATGATCAGGATTACGAGGAGAATGACGATGACGTTCTGTAGTGATCCGGTCTCTTTGACACCACGATAGTTCACGAGGGTGAGGATTGCACCCATCACGAGCGCGGATGCGATAATTGGGAAGATCGGATGCAAGCCGGCGAGGTACTGGCCGAACCCGAGCATGTAGAAGGCGGTCGCAAACATCAAGCCGGCCCACATACCCCACCCAACGATGCTCCCGAACAGTCCGCCGAGTGCCCGATTGACGTAGTAGTAGCTTCCGCCGGCCTTCGGCATGCCGGTTGCGAGTTCGGACAGCGAGAGCGCAGCGAGTAACGCAACGAACCCACCGATAGCGAACGAAACCATACTGGCGGGGCCTGCCCGGCCAGCGACGATGCCGGGAAGCACGAATATCCCGGCTCCGATCATCGTCCCTAATCCGAGTGTATACGCCTCGAGGAAACCGAGATCGCGAGCCAGCTCCTGATCAGCCATCGTCACTCACCGCCCGCCTTTCAACGTAATTGATTCAGAACGACGAGCAGTCTCCGGTCGGTCCATACCGCACTAACCCAACCGATATAATATAAAAGAAGCGATTCGATTGTCGATTCAGTAATTCAGTCGTATATAGAATGAGCTTCCAACAATACTAGGGTATTATATTGATGGGTCGATATGGCCAGTGTAGAGCTGGTGGCCCGTGTCAAACTCCCAAACCAACTATCGGATCGACGACATCGACCGGCGGATCATCCATGCGCTCATGGCGGATGCCCGGAACACGTCGGCTCCGATGATCGCAGAACAGGTGAACGTCTCGCCGGGAACGATCCGAAACCGAATCAAGCAACTGGAAGAATACGGAATCGTCAGCGGTTATCATGCCAACATCGACTTTGAGCGGGCCGAAGACAAACTGACGTATCTCTACGTGTGCACCGCTCCACCGACTGAGTTAGAGGCTCTCGCCCAGGAAGTTCGCAACATCCGTGGCGTGGTTAACGTCCGGGAGCTACTGACCGGGAGCGGAAACCTCCACGTTCTTGCGGTCGGTGAGACGACGACGGATCTCAAGCACATCATGCGTTCGCTCTCGGAGTTAGCGATCGAAGTCGTTGATAAGAATCTCGTTCAGAACGAACTGTTCGAACCCTACGCCCAGTACGGGGGAGACGATGCAGCGCCGGCCTGGGAGCCGACGGACTTTCTCAGACTTGCCGGCGGGACGGACATCGTTGAAGTGACCGTCGGAGAGGACGCACCCATCGTCGATCTCTCCCTCGCAGAGGCTGCAGACCGAGGCGTGCTCGATGAGGATGCGCTCGTGGTCGCAATTGAACGCGAGGGACGTGTCCTGACACCTCGCGGCGAGACCGTCATTCAGCGGGACGACGTGGTGACGCTGGTTTCGAGAGGTGGAAAACCAGAGGAAGTCATCGATGCATTCCATACGTCCACCTCACAAACGGTGTGATGTCCGATGGTACGGTGTTCCCACTACGGGTACGAAGGTGAGGCGTCGAGCTTTGCGCTCGGATCGATCCGTGCCGACTCCGGGTATAATCAGCCGGATGCCGTAATCCTCGCGTGCCCCCACCGTGGGGCAGCATTGGGTGGGCATTCCTACCGAGAGAGGGCTGCGTAATGTTGCGACGAGTCCTGCAGCGGTTCCGGGCTGGAACAGAGGTCGTCTACGAATGCCGGAACTGCGGGACGACCGTCGAAGATGTGGACAGTGACTGCCCCAGCTGTGGGGGCAACGAGATTGCCACGTACCGGATCAACGGAGACCACTCATGACAGCACTAACAAGCCGCATCTTGGTACCGGTAGCGAACGAAGAGGACGCAACGCGAACCTGCGAAGCGATCGCGGAACATCTCTCAGAGGACGTCGACACGACCGACGTTGTTGCACTTCACGTAATCGAGAAAGCGGATGGAGCACCCGATAAGGCACCGTTGGCAGCGCGCGAAGAACAGGCGGAGCGACTATTCAATATCGTCGAGTCGAACTCGAAAACCTTCGGATACGACGTCGAAACACGGCTTGTGTATGGAACCGATGTTCTTGAATCGATAGTTGACGGTGCAGTCGAAGCCGATGCGACATCGATACTGTTCGTTCCTCGCCCGAGTGGCCGTTTGACGCGATTGTTGACGGGGGATCTTTCGTCCCAATTGATATTGGAGGCACCTGTTCCCGTGATTACGCTCCCGCAACCATCTGAAACCGAGGAATAAAGACTGCTCCCATCGAGCCTACAGTAGAAACTCCGCTGGTAGTGTTCCCGGGATATCACCTGTTCGCGTAGCGAGGAGTCCTCCGGGAGTATCGCTTTCGTGGATGGTTCAGGCGTCGATACCGCGTTTTGACGAATGTCACGACGGATCCGATGTAGCGCGTATGTCGGTGACGCTATCGTTCAACCGTGTGCGTTCTGGTATATACGTCTCCTGTCCGGGACTCGCCAGTCAGCGAGACTTCCGCCAGCGCTGCGTCGGTCCCGATCGCCCGTGACGGTGCCGACGTACTGCGTCGTGACCGACCGTACTGACCGGTCGGATGAAAGCCCCGGATCGCATGCGTGACCGTCCAATACGTATACTTCTACTAATACTCACATTTCTATAACGTTTTTTGAAAATAAAACCCAGAATCGAATATATTTTATATATGATCCGGAAAAGGCGATATATGGAAAAAGAACTCGAGCGCGACCTGGGTCTCGTCTCGATCGTTGCCATCAGTACGGGTGCGATGATCGGGAGCGGGATCTTCGTGCTTCCCGGGATCGCGATGGCCGAATCCGGTCCCGCGGTGATTCTCGCGTTTGCACTCGCTGCTTTGCTCGTCTTTCCCGCCGCCCTGAGCATCTCCGAACTCGGCACCGCCATGCCCGATGCCGGGGGCGATTACGTCTTCATCGAACGCGGGATGGGTCCGGCGGCCGGGACGATCGCCGGACTGGGAACCTGGCTCATGTTGATGTTCAAAGGGGCCCTGGCGCTCGTCGGCGGCATGTTCTATCTCGACGTGCTGTTTACGCTGCCGAGCCACGTCTCGATCGCTCTCATCGTCGGAACCGCACTCATCCTCATCAATCTCGTCGGCGTCAAACAGACCGGACAGCTGCAATCGGTCATGGTGATCGTACTCATCGCTATCCTCACGGTGTTCGTCATCGCCACGATCACCCGCGTCGAGAGCGCCCAGTACAGCCCGTTTTTCGCTCGCGGGTACGGTGGACTCATCACCGCGACGACGACAGTGCTCGTCTCCTATGCGGGGGTAACCAAGGTCGCCGCGGTCGCAGAGGAGATCGAAAACCCCGGTCGGAACCTCCCGCTCGGACTGTTCGTCTCCCTCGTTTTGACCTCGTTCCTGTACGTGCTCATCGTCTTCGTGCTAGTCGGAACGGTCGAGGCCCAACAGCTTGCCGACTCGAACATCCCGATGGTCGACGCCGTCGGGACGCTCGAGTGGGGCGGCGCGTTCGTCCTCAGCGCCACACAGCTGGCTTTCATTTCCGTCGTCGCGATCGTTTTGGCCGCGGTCCTCGCGTTGGTTTCGACCGCGAACGCCGGTGTGCTGACGGCGTCCAGATATCCGCTGGCGCTGAGCCGGGACAACCTGCTCCCGGAGCAGTTCTCCTACGTCCATCCGAAGTTCCAGACCCCGGTCGTCGCGATCCTCTCGACCGGCGGTGCGATGCTTTTCATCATCGTTGCGCTCCCCGTCGAGGACATCGCCAAGACCGCCGGCGCCTTCCAGATCCTCGTGTACGTTCTCGTCTGTGCCGCCTTGATCGCCTTCCGCGAGCGGAACCTCGAGTGGTACGACCCCGACTTCGACGCCCCGTGGTACCCGTGGATTCAGCTGTTCGGTATCGCTTCGGGCGTCTACATCATCCTCCAGATGGAGCTTTTGCCTCTCGTCGGGGCGGTCGGAATCATCGTGTTCGGTCTGGCATGGTATCTCTGGTACGCCAGAGATCGGGTCAATCGTGAGGGCGTCGCCGTCGACGTGGCGCGTCGCCGGGCGGGCCGACAGTTCATCGCCGGCACGGAACGACAGCTCAACGCCGACGCGGCGGTCGACGGGGAGATACTCATCGCGTTACGCGGCGACGCGAGCCGGCTCGAAGAGAACCGGCTCCTCGAGACCGCTGTCCCGATCGCACGGACGCGAAACAGCCCGATCCGGATCATCCGCTTCGACGAAGTCCCCGACCAGTATCCGCTCGATCAGGCGACAGGGCAGACTCCCGAAGACGTCGAGTTCGAAAAGCGGACCGACGAGCTGGCGAGCGGCTACGACGTCGATATCGAGGTCGGCGAGATCGTCAGCCACGACACGAAACACGCGGTCGTCAACTACGCCGAACGGACCGGCGTTGATCTCCTGTTGAGCCAGTCGGACCCGGTCAGCCGTCTCCGGACGCTCTTCGGCAGGGACACGGACTGGATCATGGATCACGTCCCCTGTGACGTGGTGTTCGTCCAGCCCGGAAAGCTGGAATCGCTCTCCGAGATCGCGATCATCACCGACAGGAGTCCGCTCAACGACCCGCTGAAGGTAGAGCTCGCGAATGCGATCGCGAGCGCGACCGGTGCCTCGATCCGGTTCGTTTTCGCCGCGGGGGGAAACCCGTCCGATCAGTACCTCGATACGATCCGGGCGTATCACGAGGAACTTGACGCCAAGTGTTCCGCGCCGGTACAGGGTGAGATCGTCGAAACGGACGACATAGACTCCCTGATCGAGGCGCTGGACGCCGCGGATCTGGTGATGCTCACAACGGTCACACACCGCCGGCTGCCGGACCTGTTGTTCAGTCAGCGCTCCGACAGGGTGGCAGCGAGACTCGATATCCCGGTGCTTTTCGTCCACTCCTCTCGGAGTCGGCGGAAAACGTTCCTCGAGCCGATCATCGACCGGGTCCTCTTCAGGAACTGACGCTCCGATCCGTCCGTTCGGTCTGGTTTGCCCTGAAAACCATCCGGACGTCCGGATACATTTATCCGAACGTTTCCCCTCGGTTACTGTATGTCTCCGTCCGATACGGGTCGTGAACAGTGGTCGACACGGATCGGCTTCGTCCTCGCCGCCGTCGGGAGCGCGGTCGGGCTCGGGAACATCTGGCGGTTCCCGTTCGTGACTGGGGAGGCCGGCGGAGCCGGGTTCCTCTTCGTGTATCTCCTTTTCGTCGTCCTGATCGGGCTCCCAGCGATTCTCGTCGAGTTCGTCATCGGTCGGCGGACGCGGCGAAACCCCGTCGGCGCGATGATGGAACTCGGACAGGGTGCCTGGCGGTACGTCGGCTGGATTTTCGTCGTGACGACGTTCGTCATCATGTCCTACTACAGCGTGATCGCCGGCTGGACGATCCGGTACACGATCCTCGGCGTTCGGGACGGCTACGCTGCTGATCCGGCCGCAGCCGGCGAACAGTTCGGTGCCCTGGCCCAGGGAACCGATGCCATGGCATTTCACGCGCTGTTCCTGTTGGCGATCGTCGTCATCGTCGGCTTCGGGATCCGCCGTGGTATCGAACTCGCCGTCAAGATCATGGTGCCCGCGATCATGGTGATCGTCGTCGGACTTGCCGCCTGGGCTGCCACCCTTGACGGCGCGGGTGCAGCCTATCGTTACTACCTCTCGCCCGACTTCGGCACGATCGCGGCCGACTGGACGTCGATCCTTCCTTCGGCCGCCGGACAGGCGTTCTTCACCCTCTCTTTGGGCTTCGGGATCATGATCACCTACGCGTCGTATCTCGGTGAGGACAGAAACCTCGCCGAGGACGGTGTCGTCATTATCGGGCTCGACACCGCGATCGCGTTCGTCGTCGGGTTGATCGTTTTCCCGATCCTCTTTACTGCCGGAATAGATCCGGGCACGCCGGGTGTGGGGGCGATCTTCGTCACGCTGGCGGCGGCGTTCGGCGAACTCTCCGCCGGCGGACTGGTCGGGGCGGTCTTTTTCGGGACCGTCGTGATCGCCGCCCTCTCGAGTGCGATCAGTCTCACGGAGGTCGTCGTCGCCTACGCGATCGACGAACTCGGGATTCCTCGGTTTCGGGCGACGGCGCTGGTCTGTAGCGGACTTTTCGTTCTCGGTCTCGCGCCCGCCTACGATCTCGTACTTCTCGAGCTATACGATGGCTTCGCCGACGGCGTCCTGCTCATCCTCGGTGGACTGTTGATTAGTGCCTACGTCGCCTGGCGGTGGTCCGACGAGGCAATCGAGGAGCTCTCCCGTGGTATCGGCCCGCTGGGATCGCTCGGGAACTATTGGATCTGGATGGTCCGGGTCCCTGTCCTTGTCGTGTTGTTCGTCTCGCTCGTGCTCGGCGTCGTCGAATACGCCGGGTTCCTCGAAGATACGTTCCTCCCGTGGCTGGCGGGCAGATAGACGATCGCCCATGGCGCCCACCGCCGCCTCACGCCGGCAGGGTTTTTATCTTCGAGCGAGCGTTCCTTACTGAATGGTTCCGGTTGCGATCGTTCGGACGATAAGCGGGCTGCCGCCCTTGACCGTCGAGATCCTGTTGATGTTCGCCATCATCGGGTTGGCGCTCGTGCTTTTCGTCACCGAGCCCCTTCCGATCGACGTCGTCGCGATCGCCATTATGTTCACGCTCGTTGCCCTGGGGCCGTGGACGGGCGTCGATCCAGCGACCGGCATCGGCGGGTTTTCGAGTACGGCGACGGTCACCGTGCTCGCGATGTTCGTCCTCAGTGAGGGGATCCGTCGGTCCGGCCTGATAAACATCATCGGCAACGAGATCGCCGAACGCTACGGGAACAGTCCGTACAAGCAACTGCTAGCCGTGCTCGGACTCTCAGGGGGGACGGCCGGCTTCATCAACAACACGCCGGTCGTCGCCGTGATGATCCCGATGGTGAACACGCTCTCGAAAAAGACCGGGATCTCCCCCTCGAAACTGCTCATGCCGGTTTCTTTCGTCGCGATGTTGGGGGGCATGTTGACGCTCATCGGCACCTCGACGAACATCCTCGCCTCCGACATCTCCGCCCGGCTCATCGACCGACCCTTCTCGATGTTCGAGTTCACGCAGCTCGGATTGCTCGTCCTCGTGACGGGTGCCGTCTATCTGGCGACGGTCGGCCGGCTTTTGATCCCCGAACGAATCGAAATGAGCGACGAGCTGATCGAGGGCTTCGAAATGACGGAGTATCTGACGGAAGTCGTCGTCACGGCCGACTCACACCTGGTCGGCAAGACGATCGACGAGTGCTTCACCGAACTCGACGTCGACGCCGATATCGTCCAGTTGGTCCGGAACGATCGGGTCTTCACCGAACCGCTGGCGCAAAAGGAGGTCCGCCCCGGCGACGTGCTCGTGCTCCGGACGGATCAGGAGAGCCTGTTGACGCTCATCGAAACCGAGGGACTCGAACTCGCCCCCGACGCCGAGGTCACCGAGGATCGGCTGCGGGCCGAGGAGGAGGACACCGAACCCGAAACCGAACAGCGACTCGTCGAGATCGTCATCTCCCCGGAAGCGTCCGTGCTCGGTGAGACCCTCGAATCGCTGAACTTCCAGCACCGATACGACGCGACCGTGCTCGCGCTCCGACGCGGCGGCGAGATCATTCACGCACGGATGGACGAACGTCGGCTCCGCCCCGGAGATACGATGCTCGTTCAGGCCTCAGAGGAGACCGTCCAGCGGCTCGCGAACGATCGCGACTTCATCCTCGCACAGGAACTGACGCTGCCGGACTTCCGGTACAACCGGATCCCGATCGCGCTCGGCATCATCGGGGCTGTCGTCGCCATCGCAGCCCTCGATATCCTCCCGATCGCTATCAGCGCGCTCGGCGGGATCGTCGCGATGGTCGCGACGGGCTGTGTCCGACCGAACGAGGTCTACTCCTCGGTCGACTGGAGCGTCATCTTCCTGCTCGCGGGGTTGATCCCCCTCGGCGTCGCCATGGAGCGGACCGGTACCGCCGAGTGGCTCGCCGAGGCGATCCTCGTTTTCACCGCCGCGCTCTCGCCGGCGATCGTGCTGGGACTGTTCTATCTGTTCACGGCGCTCGTCACGAACGTCGTCAGCAACAACGCGAGCGTCGTCCTCATGATTCCGGTCGCTATCGAGGCCGCCGAAGCGATCGGCGCCGACCCGTTCACCTTCGTCCTGGCGGTGACGTTCGGCGCCTCGACGGCGATGCTCACGCCGATCGGCTACCAGACGAACCTGATGGTGTACGGCCCCGGCGGCTACAGGTTCGGCGATTTCTTCCGGGTCGGCGCGCCGCTACAGCTGCTTTTGACCGTCGTGACGACGCTCGGGCTCTTGTACATCTGGGGTGTCTGATACCTTCCCCGGACGGACGTGGAAGCGACGAGTGGACACGTATTTGTCGCTCGAAACACGACCCAAACCCGTAGAATGATCGAGTCACTGTTGCTTCTCGTCGGCGTCGGCGTCGCCTGTTTCGTCGCGTACAACGTCGGTGGGGCGACGACGGGCCCCGCGTTCGCCCCCGCGGTCGGTGCGAGCGTCATCACGAAGACGATCGCGGCCGGACTCATGTCGGTCTTCTTTTTCGTCGGCGCCTGGACGATCGGCCGTCGCGTCGTCGATACGCTCGGCCAGGAACTGGTTCGTGATCCGGCGATCTTCACGCTCCCCGCCAGCATCGTCGTACTCTTTTTCATCGGTGGCGCGCTGTTCGTCGGCAACGTCTTCGGCGTCCCGGCCTCGACGTCGATGACTGCGGTCGGATCGATCGCCGGTCTCGGGTTGGCGTCGGGGCAGTTGAACTGGGCCGTGCTGGGTGAGATCGTCTCGTGGTGGATCGTTGCGCCGATCATCGGTTTCTGGGTCTCCGGGATGATCGGTCGGTACTTTTACGTCTACATCGACAACCTCATCGCGATCGACCAGACCGATGGCCCGCTCGTGAAGATCGACCGGAGTAACGCGATTCCTCGTCCCGTCGCCGGTCCGGGGACCACGCGCCGCGAGCTGGCCGGATCCGGTATCGTGATCGGAATCGGCTGTATCATGGCGTTCAGTTCCGGAACGAGCAACATCGCCAACGCGGTCGCCCCGCTGGTCGGCAGCGGCCAGCTCGATATGAACGTCGCGATCGCGATCGGCTCCATCGCCGTCGCGATCGGGGCCTTCACGATCGCCCGCCGGACGATGGAGACGCTCGGCAACGACATTACCCATCTCCCGCTGACGGCCGCTATCGTGGTCGCGACGATCAGCTCGATACTCGTTATCGCGCTGTCCTCGATCGGGATCCCGGCGAGTTTCGTCGTAATCGCGACGATGTCGATCGTCGGCCTCGGCTGGGGGCGGGCGACCCGAACGACGAAGGTCGCCGACAGCGTCCGTGGAGAGGAAACGCCCCGAACGTCCGTCGGGGCGCTGACGGCCGACGAGGGGACCGCCACTGTCGGGGACCCGACCGTTTCCGAATCGACCGACCCGGAGCCGATCGGCGAGGAGAGCCCCGAGGAGGTGCCGTCCGCGTCGGATCTGTTCAACCCCTCGACCACCGCCCGCGTCGTGATCATGCAGAACGTCGTTCCCATCTTCGCGACGGTCGGCTCGTACGTGACGTTCCTGATCATCTTCACGGTCCGCTGAGAACACCCGAACCCACGCTTTTCCGACCCCGACCGACCGATATATACGTCGCTTCGACCTGCTTTTGAACCGTGTCGGACGACGTGATCCGCGGCGTCGATCTCGACGCCGAGACCCGGTGTGCCCACTACGGGACAGACGAGGACGTGATCGCGATCAGGTTCGGCTGCTGTGGGGAGTATTACGCCTGTTTCAGGTGTCACGACGAACTCGCCGATCACCCGCCGGAACCGTGGCCCGAAACGCGCCGCACGGAACCAGCCGTTCGCTGTGGCGTCTGTGAGACCGATCTGATCTCGGTCGAGTATATGCGGACGGACGACTGTCCGAACTGCGGCGCCGGCTTCAATCCCGGCTGTGCCGAACACTATCACGTCTATTTCGAGTGGGTAGACGCTGAGGCTGCCGACGAGGACGGTTACTGAAAAGGAACGGCGGCTCCGGCAGGGTGAACTTTTCAACCGTCCCACCCCGAGAGTCCGTATGAACGGCGAGAACCTCGAGTGGCGGACGCTGGATTCGGAAACCGACTACACCTGCCCCGGCTTCGACGTCGTCCGTGACGACGTCCGGCTGCCGGACGGCACCGAGACCGATTTTCACTACGTCTCCGAGCCCCCGTCCGTCGTCGTGTTGCCCTTCACCGACGAGGGCGACGTGGTCGTCATCCGCGAGTGGCGACAGGCGGTCGGTCGAGTGAACTACGGGCTTCCCGCCGGTGGGCTGGAGGACGACGACACCGATCTCTCCGCGGCGGCCCGGCGTGAACTCCGCGAGGAGACCGGCTACGAGGCCGGCGCGATCGAGGGGCTCGCCACCTACGAACCGGCCAACGGGCTCTTCGATTCGGTGTTCCACTACGTCGTCGCCCACGGCTGTGAGCCGAGCGCGGCGCAGTCGCTCGACGACAACGAGTCGATCGCCGTCGAAACGACGACGTTCGAGGATCTCCGAGAGCGGGCGGCCGTCGGGGACCTCCGGGACGGCCGCTCCGCGCTGGCTGTATTGCAGTACGCGGTCCGAACCGAGAACCGGGAGTGACCGGTTACTCGTCGATCTCGACGGTTTCGATCTCGATGTCCTCCTGTGGGTCGTCTTTGCGACCGGTCGGGACCGAGCCGATCTCCTCGACGATATCCATCCCGTCGATGACCTGCCCGAAGACGGCGTGTTTGCCGTCCAGATGCGGCTGGGCGCCGAGCGTGATGAAGAACTGACTGCCGTTCGTGTTCGGTCCGGAGTTGGCCATCGAGAGGATCCCCGGTCCGTCGTGCGTGAGATCGTCGTGGAACTCGTCGTCGAACTGGTAGCCGGGGCCGCCGCGGCCGGTCCCGGTCGGGTCGCCGCCCTGGATCATGAAGTCGCCGAGGACACGGTGGAAAACGACACCCTCGTACAGCGAGTCGCCCCGGATCTCGCCGGTTTCGGGGTCCTCCCACGTCTTCGTGTCGACGCCGGGATCGGCGTCCGCCGCCGGATCGTGTCGGGCCAGATTGAGGAAGTTCTCGACGGTCTTCGGGGCTCGCTTTTCGAACAGCTCGACGGTGATGTCGCCGTGAGTCGTTCGGAGGGTGACTGTCGGGTTCTCGCTATCTTCGATGTCTCTGCCGTTGCTCATACGCATAGATCGGGCGGGCCTCGCAAAAGACTGCCGACTCCCGACTCCGCTCTGTCGCTTCCCAATCCCGTCTGTGCGTGCTTCCGTCGCTTTCCGACGTCCGTTTCCGTGCTCCACATCGCTTTCCGGCTCCCGCCGTCTTTTGGGACGACGAACCGAACAGTCGGTATGGACACCGCCGTCGTCTGGTTTCGCGACGATCTCCGTGTGACGGACAACCCGACGCTCTCGGACGCCGTCGGTGCGGCCGACCGCATCGTCCCGGCTTATATATTCGATCCCTCGCGGTACGGCGAAAGCGAGTACGGTCCGGAGAAGACCGATAGCCACCGGGCTCGATTCCGACTGGAGTCCGTCGTCGATCTCCGGGCGTCGATCCGGGAACTGGGCGGGGAGCTTCTCGTCCGTCGCGGCGACCCCGTCGACGCCGTTCCTGAGATCGCCGACAGCGTCGACGCCGATGCGGTGTTCGCACAGACGAAACCCGCCACGGAGGAGCTACGGACCGAGAACGCGGTTCGGAACGCCCTCCCTCGGGGCGTCGAACTCGAACGACGCTGGACGCATACGCTGTATCACCTGAGTGATCTCCCGACGCCGTACGATGCCATCCACGATACGTTTACGCCGTGGCGAAAGGAGGTCGAGGCCGAGGCTGACGTTCGGGAGCCGATCGGAGCCCCTGACAGCCTCCCGACGCCGGACGGACTCGACTCCGGCCCGGTTCCGACGCTCCCGGAACTCGGCCTCGACGAGCCAATCGACGATGACCGGGCCGTCCTTCGATTCGAGGGCGGTGAAACCGCCGGGAAAGCCCGCGTTCGGAGCTACGTCTGGGAGGACGATCACCTCAGAAACTACAAGGGGACCCGAAACGGGATGGTCGGTCCCGACTACTCCTCGAAGTTCTCGCCGTGGCTCGCGGCCGGCTGTCTCTCGCCGCGGTGGATCCACCGTGAAGTCGGCCGCTACGAGGACGAACGGGTCTCCAACGAGGACACCTACTGGCTCGTCTTCGAACTCGCCTGGCGGGACTTCTTCCAGTTCCAGTTCCGCAAACACGGCGGCTCCTTTTTCACTCCCGGCGGGATCAGGGACGTCGACGTCGAGTGGGACCGAGACCGGGCGGCGTTCTGGCGGTGGGCCGACGGCGAGACGGGGATCCCGTTCGTCGACGCGAACATACGAGAGCTGAACCGCACCGGCTACATGTCCAATCGGGGCCGCCAGAACGTCGCCTCGTTTCTGGCCGACGCTCTGAACGTCGATTGGCGGTGGGGAGCCGCCCACTTCGAGGCGAAGCTCGTCGATTACGACGTCGCCTCGAACTGGGGCAACTGGGCCTATCAGGCCGGCGTCGGAAACGATTCCCGCGACCGGTATTTCGACGTCCTCTCACAGGCCGAACGGTACGACCCCGACGGCGAGTACGTCCGGACGTGGCTCCCCGAACTTGAAGGAGTTCCGGGCGATTCGATCCACCGCCCGTGGACGCTTTCGACGGCCGAGCTGTCCGACTGTGGGATCGAACTCGGCGTCGATTACCCCGAGCCGATGCTCGATCTGGAGGCGAGATACCGGGAGCTTTGAGGGCCCCGGAGCGCGGGTACGGGACGATCGACAAAGCGAGGTAACTGCCATCTGATCGGGATCGCCTCGGGGACGCACCGGTTACGGCGCGAGCGCCTCGAGCGTCCGTCGGCGGTCGTCGTCGTCCATCCCTTTGAAAAATCCGATCTGGACCGCGTCGACCTCGTCGATCGCCTCGAAGCGCTCGATCCGCTCTCTGGCCTTTTCGGGCGTTCCGGCGGCGACGACGTCGTCGAGGAGCTCGTCCGGGACCGCTTCGATCGCGCCGGATTTGTCGCCGTCGAGCCACGTCTCCCTGATCGTCTCAGTGACGTCTTCCCAGCCCGCCTCGGCGATCGCCTTCCGGTAGAACGGCCCGTACAGCGCGATCATGAACGCAACCTGCGAGCGGGCGTACTGCCGGGCCGTCTCGCCGTCCTCCAGCGCACAGCACCGGATCGTGTACGAGACTCTGATGTCTTCGAGGCTTCTGTCGCCCAGCTCGGCGCCGCGACGGAGGTCTTCGATCCGTTCGAGCAGCCCGTCGTAGGGGATGAGCTGTGGGACCCACCCGTCGGCGAACCGCCCGGCGAGCTCCGTCGCTTTCGGGCCCAGTGCGGCGACGTCGACCGGCGCCGGCGTCTCCGGCGCCGGACAGATCAACGAGAGCCCGTCGGGCGTGTAGATCTCACCGTCGTATTTCACCGGATCGCCCGTCTGGACCTGCCTGACGATCTCGACGGCCTCCCGGATCCGCCGGAGGGGTCGATCGAACGACAGCCCGTGCCAGTTCTCGGCGAGCGCCGGCGACGAGGCGCCGATCCGGAGCCGAAAGCGGCCGCCGCTCAGCTCCTGCATCGTCACCGCCGTCTGACCGATGAGGGCGGGCGATCGGGAGTACGGCGAGATCACGTCGTTCGTGATTCCGATACTATCTGTCTCCCGAGCGAGAACGCCCAGTATCATCGGGACGTTTCGTCCGGACGTCTCGCCGGTCGTCAGAAAACCGTACCCCAGCTCCTCGGCGTATCCGGCGAGCGAGTACAGTCCATCGAGGTTGTCGTACTGGCTGACCGGTAACACCACGTCTCGGCTCGGTTCGATTGACATACTCGGATGTGGAGCCATCCCCACATCAAACCAACCACTCGAATCGGTCCCACGGTCAGCCAACAGACACATATCCCTCCACGGACTCGGATATATCGATGAAACGACGAGAGCTACTCGCTGGGACGGGCGGTTTCGTGGCCCTCGGCGCCGCCGGCTGTCTGGGCGCCGTCGGAATGGACGAACACGAGGCGTCGCCGGCCGGCGTCGCCCCCGACGTTCGCGACGAGGCGGGTTACGAACAGGTCAACATCGACGCGTTCGTCGTCGATCGGTCGTTCGATATCGCCGGCGTCTCCGAGGAGATCACCGTACGGAACTACCTGACGGAACACGAGAAGGGGATCGATTTCGGCCCCGTCGGGACCGTACAGGCGGCCGCCTTTACCGTTCTCACGTCGCCACAGATAACGATCGCCGGCCGGGAACTCAACCCGATCGCCCGGATGTCCTCCGACGAGCTCATCGATCTGATCGAGGCCGATTTCGACGAGATAGAGAACATCGAGCACGTCTCGGACGACGATATCGGCGTCCTCGACCAGGAGACCACCGAGTCACTCTACGTGGCCGACGCGGCGTTCAACGGCGTGACGGTCGACGTGAACATCCATCTCACCGAAAGCGTCGAGACGGCGGACGATCACCTCGTCACGATCGGTGTGTATCCCGAACCGGTCGAGGACGCCGAGTCGGAGAACATCGAGACGCTACGGGACGGGATCATCAAGGACATCGACTGATCGGGGGTCAACATCGGATCGTTCGGCGGTCTCGCTACGCAGTATTCCACGGAAAGGACCGCTCAGCTTCCGGCGAACCGTTCCTCGAGTATCCGCTCGGCGACGCCGGAGAGATGCACCTGTCCGAACGCGGCGACGAGAAGCGCGCCGACCGAGTTGAACATGAGGTCACGGACCGTATCATCGATCCCGAACTGGGCGAGCGGCATCGCGATCCCGGTCTCGTCGGCGATGATATCGAGCCCGAACTCGAACAGTTCCCAGAGCACGCCGAACGACAGCACGACCACGAGCACGTACACGAAAAAGAACTGCTTCGGTAAGTGGATCTGATCGCTATGGAGATCGACCGCCCGGGCGAACGTGTAGCCGACGCCGGCGACGAGCGAAGCGGACATGGCGTGGGTCAGGTGATCCCACCACTCGATCTGTGCGTACAGTCCCGCTGATCCCATCGTATGCAGGAAGACGGCGAGGGTGATCCACAGTCCGAGCCACGGATCCAGCGGGATCCGGTAGTTCCGTTCTAAGAGTGCCGGGACGGCCGTAATGAGAAGCGAGATGCCGCCGTTCGTGATCGCCTTCGGTTCTCCGTAAACGATCCCGTAGACGACGATACCGATCAACACGAGCTGCATTCCCCGTGTGAGCCGACGTTGGTTCCTGACGGAGGGTCGGGGGAGCGCCGTCATCGTCGGACCACCTGTCTGAGCCGTGCACCGAGCTTGCGCCCGCGTCGCTTGAAATACGCATCGAAGAGAACGCCGGCGGCGAGCCCGGCCAGCGTCACCCAGATGAACTCGACCATGAGCGCGGCGTTGGCCTCCGTCCCCGTCATCCCCGGTTGCGTGAGAAACTCGGTTCCGAGATGCCGATCGGCGTTCCACCGGACGACGGCCCACGCCGCGACGGAGGCCATCGTGGTCATGGTGACGAAGACGACCGCGAACCAGTGAGTCATTCGGACGCTCGTAAACGTGTGTAACTCGACGGTGACGATGAGCGCCAGCCCGGCGACGGAGAGATAGTACGCGAACGTCCCGAGTTCGCCGCCGAAGAGCCCGCGAACGAGGATCGGCAACAGCGCGAGCACCAGCACCTCCCACGGGAGCATCATCCGCCAGTCACGGTAGGCGACCGGGGGAATGAGAACGATCACACCGGTGATGGCCACGAACAGGATCCAGAGTCGGTCGAAATCGATCAGACTTTCGAGGAACACCAGCGCCAGCACGCCGACGAGAAGCCACGAAATGATCGCGTTCACTCGACCGCTCCGGAACAGCGCCGAAAGCAGGTCCTCCGGCTCCTCTAGGGTGTTCTCACGGGGCTCTTCATCGGTACTCATTACCCCAACGATGTTGTTCGGACCCATAAACCTCACTCAACTCGATCCGAGGTGTTCGGCGAGAATCCGCCTACGTCGATGCGAAACAAGTGATCCGAACCGCTTGTTGATTATTCTCGATCGGTCTAAATTATGTATAAATTATACTTACACCTTAATTTAAAATATATTATACATTTACAGACAGACTTTCTCCTCAGGTCTGAACCTGAGGCTCCGTCGGTGATGGGACAGCGACAATCGATTTAAAATCTGTATTAGTGGGGTAGATGTCGTTTTGTTCCTCATGAACGTCTCTCGAACATCAGACACAGTTGCGAACCGTTTCGATCGAGACGTTTCGCCATCGTACGAGCGATTCTTTGCTAAATATCCGGAGAAGGTTGTACGAGCGTGATTTATCGCCCGTCCATGTCCGGTTTTCAGTTTTGGAAACACTGTCCGCACGGTGGCTGCACCGTCCTGAAATAGCAATAAGTAAATATATTATGCTATTTGAGAATTCAGTCCCTTTTCGGATTTGGTCGAGAGAACAGGCACCCCACTTTTCGGGGAGTCACGCGACCGGCGGAGCGAATCGAGTGTTTTGGTCCTCTTCGACTATTGGCCCGAAGCGCTTCACGGACGATGGTATGATCGCTCCCCTTCAATCCAGCCGAACGATGAACGCCCCCCTCCTGTACGCTCCGACCGGCCACCAACGTTCGACAAAACAATCCTCTCGTCCCAGAACGCCGTTATCGTTCGGCCCATATCCCGTTTGACACGGTGTACCGTCTAATGTTTTCGGTCGAATCGACGGCAATGATACCGACTGTCGTACCGACGGATCGGTTGTCGGCGATGACGCTACTGCCGATCGGCGAGCATCGGCGCGATCTCCGCGAACGCGTCCAGATGAGCGTCGATGTGTTCTTTTTCGTGTTGGACGCTGATCGTCCACTGTTGGGAGGCGTCGTGAGGGTGGGGCAACACGTTCCGATCGAGCATTTCGAACCAGTAGTTCTCGTGGAACTCCCGGTCGACCGTCCGGTCGAAGTCCCGGTAATTCTGGATCTCCTCGTCGGTAAACATCACCACTCCCTGCGAGTTGACGTGTTCGACGTGGCCGACGAGTCCGGCGTCATCCATGATCTCCTCGTATCCGGATACCAGTCGGTCGCCCAGTGCGTTCACGTGATCGTAGGCGTCCTCCGTCAACACCTCATTGAGCACAGTCGAGACCGCGCGCAACACCAGCGGGCTCCCGTTGTAGGTTCCGTAATGGGCTGCGCCGTTCTCGATCTCGCGCATGATCTCCTCTTTTCCGCCGAACGCCCCGACCGGGTAGTTTCCACCGATGCTTTTCGCCATCGTCACCAGATCCGGCTCGACGTCGTAATACTCGGCCGCCCCGCCGGGGGCGACTTTCACTCCCGTTTTCACCTCGTCGAAAATATAGGGGATCTGGTATTCATCACAGAGTTCCCGGAGTCCCTGAAGGAACTCGCCGTGGGGCTGGGTCACTCCCACGTTCATCACGATCGGCTCGACGATGAGCGCGCCGATCTCGTTGACGTTCTCACGCATGATCTCCTCGACGGCTTCGAGATCGTTCCAGGGAGCGATCTCGACGGTGTCGGTCACCGCGTCGGGGACACCGTGGCTCTCGACGACGGTCGCGGGGCGGTCCGGGTGGCCCAGCTTGTGTGCGGGCACGGCTTTGCTCATCAGCACGTAATCGTGGACGCCGTGGTAGGCGCCCTCGATCTTCAACAGTTTGTCCCGACCGCTGTACGCACGGGCGATCCGGATCGCGTGCATCGTGCTCTCGGTGCCGCTGTTGGTGAACCTGACGAGATCGACCGGATCCCAGCGGTCCTTGAGCGCCTCCGCGGCTTCACCCAGCAGTTCGTGGGGGTGCGTGTAGAGTGTGCCGTTCTCGAGTTGGTCACGGATCGCATCGGTGACGACCGGGTGGTTGTGCCCGACCATGCCCGCGCCGTTGTTCAGGTCGAAATCGATGTACCGGTTGCCATCGACGTCGTAAAGATACGGCCCATCCGCCCGCTCGATTACCATCGGGTACGGTTCGTACGCCCGATACGTGCTCGCGACGCCCGCCGGGATCGACTCTCGCAACTCGTGGTACGCTTTCTCGCTTTTAGGCGTTCGCTCTCGGTAGGACGCCTCCGTACTCTCCCAGAGATCCATACGATATTGTCTCGTTTCGAATATATAAATGGTGGTCCTCGCCGTTTTTGGACGTCCACCGGGTTCACAGCGGTACCGTTCGGATTGCTGTCGACAACCGATCGCGTGTCCGACGACAACCAGCGAGTGAGTTATTACGCTCCGGTGTGAGGGTACGAGCCACGAACCAAGGATGGTCTCGAACATTCACGCACGGATCTGTCGAGTCGGCGTCCCGGGACGGCCCGCTCCGAGGCGACCGTCACGACGGAGCGACACTCGAGTGGCGAACAGTAGCGAACCCCCGACACGGCGGCGGAGGGACGTATGACGGCTGGACCCTCACACGGTGATGGGGAAACGACGATCGATCGGATGGTCGATCTGATCTCTCGGGAGGAGATCGAGCACGTCTTCGTCGAGTTTCCCGACATCAACGGCATCTCGCGCAGTAAACAGGTCCGGGCTGACTACTTCCTCGAAACGTGGGAATCCGGGTTCCCGGTGAACCTGCTGATACTCGTACAGACGCCCCGCAGTGAGGTGCCCGAGAACTCCGGCGTCGGCGAAGAGATCGATTACGGCGATGGTCTCCTTCGCCCCGTTCCCGAAACCGTCGCCGCCCTTCCCTGGCGCGACGACGCGGCGCGGGTACTCTGTGACGTCGAGTACGGGGGGGATCCGGCCGGTGCGTCCCCCCGAAGCGCGCTCAAACGAGTGCTCGAGAACGCGACTGGGTCGTTCGAGTTCACCGTCGGGAGCGAACTCGAGTTCTATCTGCTCTCGGAGACCGACGAGGGGTACGAGCCGGTCACCTCCCACAAACACGAGTGCGTCTCCTGGGCCACGGAGGAAGTATCGCCGTATTACAGCGACCTCGCGACCTGGAGCGACGACTACGGCGCGCCGATCAACTCGCTGATGCACGAACACGGCCCCGGCCAGCTCGAGGTCCTGTTCGATTACGGCGGCCCGCTGGATCAGGCCGATGATACCTTCGATTTCAAGCGGCTGGTGAAACGAACCGCACGCTGTCACGATCGGTGGGCGACGTTCATGGCGAAACCGTTCGCCGACTGCGAGGGGAGCGGCTATCACCTCCACGTCGGCGCGTTCGACGGCGAAACGAACGTTTTCGAGGGCGATGACGGTCGCCTCTCAACCGAAGGTCGGCAGTTCGTCGGCGGAATCCTGGAACACGCGAACGCTCTCGCCGCGATCGGGACGCCAACGATCAATGCGTTCAAACGGTACAAGCAGGGCTCGTTCGCCCCCTACACCGCCTCCTGGGGGTACGACAATCGTATGACCGGAGTCCGGATCCCTTCCGGAACGACCCGTATCGAGAACCGGATCCCGAGCGCCGACGCCAATCCTTATCTCGTGATCGCAGCGACGATCGCCGCCGGCCTCCACGGTCTCGAGGCGGAGATCGAGCCCGACGATCCGGTCTCTGGCGATCCGGCCGGCGAGCGGCCACCGCTCCCGCGATCCCCGGAGATGGCTCTCGGGGCGCTCGAAGCCGACGACGAACTGGTCGACCGACTCGGCGAAGACCTCGTTCGGGGGTTCGTCGCCGCCAAACGACGGGAACTCGAATCCTTCCGGAACACGGTCACCGACTGGGAGCGTGAACAGTACGTCCAGACGCTCTGATCGCTCGTATTGACCGGAACCATCCTGAAGTAACGGTAACCAGCCAGCGATAGAGGGACGAAAGTTCGCGCCGATAGTCCGAGAAAAACGGTTATACGTGACCTGATCGTACAGCGGGTAACTGCGTCAATGACGGATACCACGGACCAACCGACTGTCGTCGTCATCGGTGGGGGAATAGCGGGCTGTCAGGCGGCGCGCGAGCTCGCTTCGGATCACGCGGTGACGCTGCTCGAGCGTGACAACGTCGCGACGGGTGCGACCGGCCTTTCAGCCGGACTCATCGCGCCGACGCTCTTCTATAGCGACCGGCCGGCCATCGCCCGCTACGCCACCGATTTCGTCCGACGGCTGGACGGAGCGTACGGGTTCGAGTTCTACGAACGCCATCGGCTGGATTTCGTCACGCCGGCGGAGCGCAGCGAGGCGGAAGCGACCGCGGCCGCCCTCGCCGACGAGGGCTTTCCGGTCACCTATCTCGACGCGTCGATGGTCGCCGACCGGCATCCGCAGTTCGATCTGAGCGGCTTCGCGGGTGCCGTCCGCTATGAGGACACGGGCTGGGTCGATCCATACACCTACACCAGCGCCGTTCGGGCGGAAGCCGAAGACGAAGGAGCGAGGATCGAAACCGGCGTCACGGTCACGAACATCAGGACGGACGGCTCCGGCGTGACTGGGGTCGAAACCGCACGAAACGGGTCTTATCCCGCAGACAGCGTCGTCGTCGCCGCCGGCTGGCGAACCCCACAGTTGCTCCCCGACAGCGTCACCATTGCAGCCCGTCCGTACCGAACACAGTGTCTCGTATTGAACCCCGAATCGCCGCTGGCCGAGGACTTCCCGCTCGGTCGGATCGGCGACGAACACCTCTATTTCAGGCCGGAACACAACGGTGACCTCCTGATCGGCGGCGGCCACGAACTGATCTCGGACCCGCGTGCAGTCTCGACCGACGCCGACGAATCGTTCAGACTCGACGTCGCGGCGTTCGTCTCCTCGTTCATCGACGGCTTCGAGGCCGCGGGGTTCGTCAACGGCTGGAGCGGTGTCGATACCGCTTCGCCGGACACGCGGCCACTCATCGGTCCGCCGCCCGACGGGCCGGACGGCCTGGTCGTCGCGACCGGGTTCAACGGACTCGGTGTGATGATCTCGCCGGTCGTCGGCCCCGTTGTTCGACATCACCTGACCGGTTCCTCGACACCGTTCTCGTCGGAGGTGTTCGATCCCGGTCGGTTCGGTTCTGTCGGGGACGAGTTCGAATACGTTTCGACCTCCGAGATCTGATCGGCGACCGTCCGAGCTTCCGGTCGCTCCGAGGGGCCCGACGGGTATGCATCCATCAGAATCATTACCCGGGCTGACCTGAAAGGAACCAATGATACTCGTTCTCGATCTCGAAGTTCAGCCGGATTACAGATATCTCGGTCCGGAGATCGCCCATCATCTGCCGGGAGAGACGGAGTACCGCGTTTTCGTCGACGACCCGGTCCAGCCCGACCTCGATCGCTACGACGGTGTCGTGTTGAGCGGCAGTACGGCGAGCGTTTATGACGGAGACCACGCCGACTGGATCGAACCGGCGGAAACGCTCGTTCGGCGCTGTCGCGATCGAAACCTGCCGCTGCTCGGCGTCTGTTTCGGTCACCAGCTCGTCCATCAGGCGCTCGGGGGGACCGTCGAAGGGGACGAACGGCGTGCCACCTTCGTCGAGTGCGTCTCCATCGACGAGAGCGACGAGATGCTCGAAGGGGTCAACCACGTCGTTCCGGTGCTTCACGCCGACTTCGTCGACGAGCCCGGGGACGAACTGGAGACGACCGCACGGACCTCGTACAACGAGCATTTCTGTAGCCGCCACCGTGAGGCCCCGATCTGGACCGTTCAGTTCCACCCGGAGTTCACCGAACGGGTCAGGGACAACCCGAGCGACTGGTCGGACGGTGAGTTCTCCTTCGGGGACACGAACGCCACGCGAGTGCTCGAGAACTTCGCCGCGTACTGTCAAAAGCAAGCGGCTCGAGAGGTAGAATAATACTGCAAGGGTACCAAGTCGGGTCCGAATGACTACAGTTTCCGATCGGGCTGATGTCGTCGTCGTCGGCGGCGGGATCTCCGGGTGTGCGATCGCCCGAGAACTGGCAGCCGATCACGACGTCGTACTGATAGAGAAGGGGCAGGTGGCGGCCGAGGCGTCCGCGCTGGCCGCGGGGATCATCGGACTCTCGACGACCTACGACCGGTATCCGGCTATCGGTGAGTACGCCGCCCGGTTCATCGAGGAGTTCAGCGGGACCGGGCAGTTCGACTACACCAGTCGGGGGTCGGTTCGCCCCGTTCCTCCCGAGAAGGAACGCGAGTTGCGGATGGAGGTCGAATACCTGCAGGAGGGGGGCCACGACGTCACGTTCGTCCCGGCCGATAAGCTCCGTGATCGTCACCCCTGGCTCGATCCGGATCCGTACGCCGGAGCCATCGAGTACCGCGAAGAGATCGGAAAGGGCTGGACCGACCCCTACACCTTCGCGATGACACTCAAAGAGCAGGCCGAAGCTAGGGGCGCGAGTATCGTGACCGATACGGCGGTCGACGAGATTCTCACCGAGGGTGGCGACGTACGCGGCGTCCAGACTGACTCCGGGGTCCTCAGCGCACCCGACGTGGTGGTCGCCGCGGGCTGGTGGACGCCCCGCCTCCTCGACGGTATCGTCGAACTCCCGGTGCGGCCGTACCGCACACAGGTAGTCGTCCTCGATCCCGGCGTCGACGTGCGGGAGTGGCCGATGGGCGATTACGGGGAAGAGCACGTCTACTGGCGACCGGAGGCGAACGGACAACTCCTGATCGGCGGTCACTCGTTCCCGACGGACGATCCCGAACGGGCGAGCAGAGACGAGGACGAATCGTTCCGACAGCACGTCGCCTCGGTCGTCCCGAAGATATTCTCCGATCTCGGGGACGTGGCGTTCGTCGACGGCTGGGCCGGCGTCGACGCTGCCACGCCGGATACGTACCCCATCATCGACGCGCCGGACGACGCTCCCGAGGGACTCGTCGTCGCGACCGGATTTAACGGCCGGGGCGTAATGACCGCACCGGTGACCGGTGCTGCCGTCCGATCGCTGGTTGTGGGCGAAGAGCCCCCGTTCCCACTCGATCCGCTCCGGATCGACCGCTTCGAATCGCGTTCGCCAGACTTCGAGTTCGTGAGCATCAGCAGCGCCGACTGACCGCTGTCGTGGTACGTCAGTTTCGCGCGACACGGTGCCCAGTGCCGGAAGAACGATAGCTGGGACGCCACGAACACCGTCTACACTAAAAGGGTCGTGCTCTTCGGCCGACCTTTCACATCTCGCGAAAACATGTTCGGCCACTCTCCCCGCGTATTGAAAATAACAGGCATAAGCTTGTTAGGCTAATCCATCTGCCGCGAAAGACAACCGATCGGGTCGCCTGACTCCGGCGTGCGGCAGGCTTTCACGCGTACTCCGGCGCAAGACTGCCGTTCGATTGATAACACATCCCACGTACTCCGAACTGTTCCCGATAGTCGTTTTCGCATTGTGTGACGATCAGTGTCACTGCCGTTTTTCGCTCGGGTATATAAATGGTCCGCGGACGGTACCTGTCGTTTCCCTGTGTCAAATTTCACTTATAGTGAACTTTTCTATCGCCACGTAAAGCCAGTACCCCCGGGCAAAAGCCCGGAACGACGACCCGTAGACTTAATAGCGTATTTCCTGTTTTCCGGGTATGGGTTACTGGTCCGAGCTAGAGGCCGAGTACCGGGAACGGACGCCGACCAGCGAATCGGTTCACGACGAGGCGAGCGAACATATCCCCGCCGGAGTCGCGAGTACCTCCCGGCAGTTCGAGCCGTATCCGTTCTACATCGATCACAGCGACGGCGTCTACCTGGAGGACATCGACGGGAACCGCTATGTCGATTACGACATGAACAACGGGGCGGGGCTTTGCGGACACACCCATCCCCGGATCACCGACGCCCTGCACGACCAACTCGACGAGGGGACGCTCTATACGATGCCTCACGAGCTGTTGACCGAGGCCGCAAAGGAACTGAAAAAGCGGTGGGACGCCCTAGAGAAAGTCCGGTTCACGAACAGCGGAACGGAGGCGACGATGCACGCCATGCGGATGGCGAGAGCGTACAGCGGCCGGGACAAGGTCCTGAAGATAGAGGGGACGTATCACGGCGCCCACGATTACGTGCTGGTGAGCGGATCCCCGCCAGTCCCGAAGGCCGGACACGCGAAACGACCTCGAAAGGTGAAAGACAGCCACGGTGTCCCGGACGCGGTCGCCGAGACGATCGAGGTCGCGCCGTTCAACGATCTGGAGGCGACCGAGGAGATCCTCCGTGACCACCGAAACGAAATCGGCGCCCTCCTGATCGAACCGGTCATGTTGAACAAGTCCGTGACCCCACCGCGCGAGGATTACCTCGCCGGTCTCAGGGACCTCTGTGACGAGTACGGTCTCGTCCTCATCTTCGACGAGGTGAAGACGGGGGTGAAAATAGCGCCGGGTGGTGCCGCCGAACTGTACGAGGTCGAACCGGACATGGTGACGATGGCCAAATCCATCGGCGGGGAAACGTCGGTCGGTGCCTTCGGCGGCGCCGACGCGATCATGGACCAGATCGCGAGCGACTACGCCTGGCACTACGGGACGTACAACGGCAACCCGTTCGTCCTCAGAGCGCTGGTAACGGCGCTTCGAGACGTGCTTACCGACGACGCCTACGACCACGTCAATCGGCTGGGCAATCGGCTACAGGCGGGGTACGAGGACGTGATGGCCGACGCCGGGATAACCGGAACGGTCGAATCCGTGAACTCCCAGGGAATGATCCAGTTCACCGACGCGAACATCACCAACTATCGGGAGTTCGTCGAACACGTCGACGACGACTTCCACGATCTCTTCTGGTTCGGTATGGTCAATCAGGGTATCATCCCGCATCCGTACGGCGCTCGCCAGCAGTGGACGATCAGCGTCCAGCACACCGAAGCGCACATCGACGAGGCCATCGAGGCGTTCGAAAACATCGCCCCGCGACTCGCCGAAGCGCAGGACGCCTGAGACGGCCAGAGCCGAACGGGGGCTCTACCGAGGCCGGGGGCGGTCCTTGCAACCGCGACGACGTATAGACGACTATAGAACCTCTCAGTCGGCGAGTTCGACCTCCGGCGGAACGAACGGCTCGATGTCGAGACGCTCCACCGTCGCTGTGGTGGGGGTACCCGCCTCGTTCCAGCCACGGAGCTGGTAGTATTCGTCCAGCATCTCTTCGAACGCCTCCTCCGTGAGGTAGTTTCCGTCGGCCGGACCGCCGGCCTCAAGCGGCTGTTTCAGTCGCTCCGGGAGGCTGTCGTCCTCGCGCCCGAACCCTTCCCGGAGGTTGAACAGGCGGACGACGTTCCAGGCCCGTTCGCCGACTGTCTCGAGGTCGTCGACGGACACGTCGTAGCCGAACTCGTTCAACCACTCGGCGACGCGATCGTAGCTGTAGGCGGTGAAGTCACACGCGACCATGCTGTAGGAGAGCGCCCCTTCGTTCTGTTCGTCGACGACGACCGCCGCGTGGCCGTCTGTCTCGAAGGGGTCCCGATCACCACCCATCGCGTCGGAACTGATGGGGAACGCCCGCTGGTGACAGCCGCCGCGGTCCGACGTCGCGTAGGCCAGCGCCATGCTGAACGAAGCACGGGGGTCGTAGGCCGGTAGCTCCAGTCCCTTTACCTCGACGGCTGCCTCGCGCGCTTTCGGATCGCCGTCACAGAGCAGTTCCGCCGCTCGGGCCGTTCCCTCGGCGAGCTGGTCGCCGATTCCCTCGCGGTGAGCGATCTTCCGGACCAGCTCGGCCGCGGCCTCCGCATCGCCGAACTCGATGTCGCTGTCGACCATCTCGCTTTCGGACATCTCCATCAGCCACGAGACGACGTTTCCGAGCGAGATGGTGTCCATCCCCAGCCTGTCGGCACGGTCGGCCATCTCCGTCACCCCGGTCACGTCGGTAATGTCCGTGTTCGCACCCATCATCCCGATGCTCTCGTACTCCGGCCCCCAGGCGACGCTGGCGTCGGGGAACGCCCCGTCGACGTCGGTCCCCGAGAAGTCCGTGACGTGGCCACACGCCACCGGACAGTTATAACAGGAGTCGGGGCGCTGGTGGCCCGGCTCGAACGCGTCGATGTTCAGGTCATCGACATCGGGTATCTGTCCTCTCGTCCAGTTGTGAGACGGGAGTGCACCGATGGTCTGTGTCCAGTCGACGATGAGTTGCGTCCCGCCGTCGCGAGCCCAGGCGACCTCGTCGCTTTTTCCGAGCCGCTGTGTGTGCTGAATACGGAGGTCCTGATGCTCCGAACCGCTCGGCTGCGTTCCCGTCGCGACCACGGCCTTGAGGTTTTTGCTACCCATCACTGCGCCGACACCCCCTCGACCCGCGTGGTGGGACGCTTCATCGCTGGAGATGGTCGCGAACTTCACCTGGTTTTCCCCGGCCGGTCCGATGGCCGCGACTTTCGTGTTCCTGCCGGAGAACTCCCGGGCCGTCTCCCGCGCGTCGTGGCTTCCCCACAGGTGGTCCGCGTCCTCGATCGTTATTTCGCCGTCGTCGACGCGGAGCAACACCGGTTCGTCGGCCTTCCCCTCGAACACGACGCCGAGATAGCTCGGCATCGCGAACCGGATCATCGCGGGGAAATGCCCGCCGGAGTACGAGTCGACGAACGTCCCCGTAAGCGGCGATTTCGTTACGACTCCGTATCGCGAGGTGCCGGGAGCGTGTCCCGTCAGCGGCCCGAACATGAAGAACAGCTTGTTCTCCGGGGCGAGCGGATCGGTGTCGGGTTCGAGTTCCTCAAGTAACATCGAGGCACCGAGGCCCTTCCCGGAAATGAACGTATCCCGGTACTCCTTGGGGATCTTCTCCGTCTCGACGGTCCGTTCGGTGAGGTTTACGCGTAGCAGCTGACTGAGTTCGGACGGCATCGACCCTGTCGTTGCGCTATCGGTCTCGACTGCCATTGTGTCAGGTAGAAACCGACTGTATAAAGATTTGATGGGGCAGACCACTGTTCCGAAACCACCCGGAGATAGCTACGTCACAACTGTCCACATTCCTTTTAAATTCAACCACCAGCGAGCCCCCCGATAACTCCCGGACGAGTCGCGTTCAGGGATAGATATTTATCGACATGTTCCCATCGACCGGCATGGGATACGATACCGTCATCGTCGGATCAGGTATTGCCGGCCTTTCGGGAGCGTACGAACTCGCTCCCGATCGGGACGTGCTGGTCGTCGACCGCGCCGGGATCGGTGAGGGGACGTCGAGTCGGGCGTCCGGCGTCATGACAGCGCCGGTCGACTACCCGGATCAGCCGGAGTGGGCCGAACATACGACCGAGTTCTTCCGCGACCTCGACGGCAAGGGAACTTTCGAGTGGGTCGATCGGGAGTACGTCCGTGGCGTTCGCCCCGAAGAGAGAGACACCGCCGAGGAGACCGCCCGAAGAGAGGGGGTGACGCTCGTCGACGCCGAGACGTACGACGACGTGTTCGACGATGACGCACCCTACGACCGGGCGCTGGTCTGGGACGACTGCGGGTACTGCGATGTGGACGACCTCCTGGCGACGCTTCACAGGGAAGCGAAGGATCGTGGTGTCGAGTTCCGACCGGATACGGCCGTTACCTCGGTACACGTCGAGGACGGGTCCGCGACGGCCGTCGAAACCGAGTACGGTACCGTCGAGGCCGGTACGGTCGTCGTGGCGGCAGGGTCGGGAACCCGCGATCTGCTGGGGGACGTGCTGGAACTGCCGATACGGAAGTTCACCTGGAACGTCGCCTACCTGAGCGCGGAACTCGAAGCGGGGTATCCGATGGGCGGTGATCCGCGCTACGGGGCGTACTGGCGCGGAACCGACGACGGACACCTGCTCGTCGGCGTCGAACACCGCTACGGTTCCGACCCATCGGCGAACGAAACAGCGGAGGAGGCGGTGATCGGCGATCGTCTCGATACGTTCATCTCCGAGGAACTGCGTGGGCTACTCGCTGCCGTCGACGCCGAGACGGACGTCGTCCGGTACGAGGTCTGTCCGATGGCCGATGCGACGACTCCCGACGCGAAGGGGATCATCGATGCGCCTCCGGAAGGGCCCGACGACCTCGTGATTGCCGCCGGATTCCACGGTGCCGGAGTAATGGCTACCGGGAGCATCGGGGCCGCGATACGGTCGCTGGTGGTCGACGAGACGGTCAGCTTCGACCTCGACCCGTTCAGACTCGACCGGTTCGACACCCGCGACACCGATTTCGAGTTCGCCTCACTCTTTTCCGCGGGCGCCTGGAGCACGAACGTTTAAGCACGGTGGTAGCACAACACAAGCCCATGGCGCCGACCGAAGAGACCGAAGCGATACTCAAAGACCGGGATATAAGCCACCTGTTCGTCGAGTTCCCGGACATCGACGGCGTCTCCCGGACGAAGCAGGTCGACGCGGAGTACGCCCTCGAAAAGCGGGAGAACGGGTTCTCGGTGAACATGCTCATACTCGCGGTCTCGTCGATGACGGACGTCCCGGAGGGAACCGGTTACGGCGAGGCGATAGATTTCGCTGACGGTGTCGTCGTCCCGGACTGGGGGACGCTCCAGCGGCTCCCGTGGCGCGACGACGCCGCCCGGGTCATCTGCGATTTCGAGTTTCGAGGGAAGCCGGTCGAGATCTACACCCGGCGGGTCCTCCAGCGGGTGCTCGAGGACACTCGCGACGAACTCGGGGCGTCTTTCGGCCTCGGCAACGAACTCGAATTTCACCTGCTCGAGGCGACTGAAGACGGCTACGAACCGGTCACCGACCACTCACACGAGTACGTCACCCGGCACACGGAGCGGGTGCAAACCTTCTATAACAACGTCAAACACTGGAGCGACGCGATGGGCGTCCCCGTCCGGAGCATCGTCCACGAGTACGGCGCGGGACAGTTCGAAGTGCTGTTCGATCACGCCCCGCCGCTCGCGGCCGCCGACAGAGCGTTCACGTTCCGCGAGGTGGTGAAGGAAGCGGCCGCGACGGAGGGACGCAAAGCGACGTTCATGGCCAAACCGCTGACCGATTCGGCCGCGAACGGCTATCACCTCCATTTGAGCGCGTTCGACGGCTCCGAGAACCTGTTTGCGAACGGCGATACGCTCTCTCCGCTGGGGGAGGCGTTCGTCGGTGGGCTACTCGAACACGCCGACGCGCTGGTCGCTCTGGGCTGTCCGACGCTCAACGGATACAAACGCTTCACTCCCGGCAGCTTCTCGCCGTACACCCGATCGTGGGGATACAACAACCGGACGGCCGCAGTCCGTATCCCGGAGTCCTCCCCGACCAGAATCGAAAACCGGATCGCTGGCGCTTCGGCCAACCCGTATCTCGTCGCTGCGGGGACGCTCGCCGCTGGCTTACACGGTGTCCGTGCCGGACTCAACCCGGGGGAACCGGTCAGTGGCGATGCACAGGGCAAGCGTCCGGAACTGCCTCGATCCCCCGAGATCGCGCTTCGCGCACTCGAAAACGACGACGAACTGGTCGATATACTCGGCGAGGAGTTCGTCGACGTCTTCACGACGGTCAAACGACACGAGCGGTCGCTGTTCGACAATCACGTCACGGACTGGGAGCGACGCTATCTCGAAGTCATCTAGGAGGCTCGCGCCCGGAACGCTCGTTCGGGGTTACCACCGGTGTCTATAAGTCGAGACCCGAAACATAGCCCACTGTGAACGACTACAGGTTCCTCGAAATCGAGACGACGGACCGAACGACCACGATCAGACTCGATAACGCGGACGCGCTTAACGCCCTGAACGCAACTCTCAGGTCGGAACTGGTGGCGGCCCTCGAAGCCGCCGAGCGTGACGAAAACGTCCGTGCGGTTGTCCTCGCCGGCAAGGGACGGGCGTTCTCCTCGGGGTACGATTTCGGCGAGGAGGGCTCGGAGACGATGGACGATCTCATCAGGAGCTCTTTCGACCATATCGACACCATCTACAACCTCGATCTCCCGGTCATTGCGGCCGTCGATGGCTACGCGCTCGCCGGCGGCTGTAACCTCGCGCTCGTCTGTGATCTGACGTTCGCCACCGAGCGTTCGGAGTTCGGGTACCCGGACGTCCACATGGGCGAGATCCCGCCACGAATGGTGCTTCCGACTGTCGTCGACTCGCTGAAAGACGCCCGCGAGCTGCTCTACACCGGCAAACACGTCAGCGCCGACGAGGCCGCCGAAATGGGACTGGTCAATCGGGTCCTCGATGACGAAGCGGCACTCGAAGACGCCGTCGAAGCCGAACTCGATCACATGAAGAAAACGCCGAGCTCAGTGATCAAGCTACTGAAGGACAACCTCAACGACATCCAGGAGACGCAGGGATACCGGGCTAACTCCGCCGGGAACATCGACGAATTCCTGTTCGCGGTTTCCTCCGAGACCGAGGTCGCAAAGCGGTTTCACGAGATCGTAGACGAGGAGGGTGTCAACGCAGCGATCGAGTGGATGAACACCGCCGAAAAGGATTGATAGCGTCAGTCCCTCCCCATCTCGATACTCGCGTCGACCGCCGAGAGCCCGTCCGCCGTCGCGATGACCGGGTTGATATCGAGTTCCAGTATTGCGGGGTTTTCCGACACCAGGTCCGAGACGGATCTCAGGAGATCGATCAGCTCCGAGCGGTCTACCGATGGGAGATCACGGGGGCCATCGAGTAGCGCCTGGGCGTCGATATCGTCGAGCATCCTCCTCGCGTCGTACTCGGTAACCGGCAGTGCACGGAACGCGGCGTCATCGAGCGCCTCAACGAGTACTCCCCCGATCCCGCAGGTGACAACCGGGCCGATCTCGGGATCGTCCGTGACGCCCACGATGAGCTCGATACCGTCGCCGACCATCGGGGAGACGAGAACACCTTCGATTTCGGCCGACGGGTCGTACTCGTTCGCACGCGTGAGGAGACGGTCGAACGCCTCCGTTACCGCCTCCTGGCCCGCAACGTCGAGTTCTACCCCGCCGGCTTCTGACTTGTGGACGATATCTCGGGAGGCGATCTTCATCGCGACCGGGCCATCGAACTCGGCCGCCGCCTTTCGAGCCTCGGGCGCCGTCTCCGCGAGTTCGAACGGTGCAATCGGGACGCCGTAGTCGGCCAGCAGTTCCTTCGACTCGAACTCCGTGAGTGTCGACCGATCCTCGTCGAGCGCTGCCGTGACCGTTGGATGAGCGTTCGAGCCGTCCGGAAGGACAAAATCGGATTTTCGGTCGACGGTAGCGAGATGGGTGCCGTAGTCGGCGAGCGCTCGGAGCGCCGACACCGCCGTATCGATGCGCTCGTAGACCGGGACCCGATTCGCGGCGAGCTGTTCGAGCGCCGTCGAACAGTTGAGTTCCTCCCACATGCTGGCGAAGACGACGGGCTTTCCGACCTCGTCCACCAGTTCGCCGAGCTTGCGTGCGATTTCGGGATCTCTCTCCCCCGGGTCGCCGGCCCAACACTCCTCGTAGCCGAGTGCGGCCCCCGCGACGAGGAGCGCATCGACGTTCGGATCCTCGAGGATGTATCGAGCCGTATCGTACCACATCACCTCGTGGTCGGCCGCGCCCATCACGTCGACCGGGTTATCGAGGCTCGGCGAAAGCTCGTATATCTCCTCGAGTGTTGCCTGCGTCCCATCGGACAGATCGGGCAGGTCGAGTCCCGCTCGTTTCAATGCGTCAGCTGTCACCGTCGCATGTCCCCCGCCGTCGGTGAGTACGGCGATTCGGGGGCCCTCCGGGATGGGCGCGTTCGTCAGTGCCTCGGCGACGGGGACCAACAGATCGATGTTTTCGACGGGCTGAACGCCGGCCTGCCGATACGCCGACTCCAGCACGTCGACGTCCCCCGCGATCGATGCCGTATGTGATTTCACTGATCCTTTCCCTGCCGACGTTCGGCCGGATTTGTGGACTACAACCGGCTTTTCACGGGAGACACGCTTTGCCGCCTGGAGAAACGCGCGACCGTCGTTCATGCCTTCGACGTAGACGACGACCCCGTTCGTCATGTCGTCGCTATCGAGAAACGTCAGGTACTCGTGGAACTCGATATCCGTCTCGTTACCGACCCCGATATTATAGCTGAACCCGACGTTGCCGCTGTCCTGTGCGTCCACCGACAGCTGATGGCCGATGTTCCCCGACTGGGTGAGCATTCCGAGGTGTCCCGGTGTCGTCCTGATACCTCCGAGCAGGTGGACGTTCCGATGCGGGAAGTCGACTCCCTCGATGTTCGGACCGAGGATCCGAACACCGGTCTCCGCCGCAGCCTCGGCGAGTCGCTCCTCCAGTGTGTCCTCGCCGACCTCGCCGAACCCCGCGGTGTTGATGACGGCACCGGCGACGTCTTTCTTTCCACACTCGTAGATCGCATCCGGGACGTACGCCGCCGGAATCGTGACGAATACGAGGTCGACTTCCCCGGGAATGTCGTGTACCGAGGCGTACGCCGTTCGTTCGAACACCTGTTCTCGGTTCGGGTTCACGGCATAAACCCGTCCCTCGTACTCCGACTCCACGAGATCCAGCATTGCCCGATATCCACGCTTTTCAGGGTTGTCTGAAGCGCCGATCACGGCGATCGATCGTGGATCGAACACTCGCCCTAACTGTCCCATCGGATAGAGATACAGGGAACTATCTGTAATAGCTTGTGATGACCGTACCGTCCGTTCGCGGGGGGATCTGTCTTTTAAGTCGTACATCGATCCCCTCTCGACGGTATTTCGCGTCCGGGACGGAGTGTCTGACTTTTTCGCTTCACCGTCCTGTTCGTTACGATGTGTAACTGCCGAGAGATCAAAGCGAGTCTGCTGTCGAAGCCAGCGGGGCCGAACGTCCGGTTACCGTATCGGTCCGACCAGTTCGGGCGATTCGGCGATATACGACGAGCCGAAGTCGGTGGATCGGTCCTCGAATCTGTCGAGCGAGAACGGTTCGGTGGAGAACGGTCCGCTCTCTCCGGTCGCGACGAGCCGGATCGCCTTCCCGATAGTCGGCGCCGCCATGATCCCGAATCCGTGGGTACCGGTCGCGATGATCAGCCCCTCGGGGGCGTCGGTCGGTGCGTCGATGATCGGGTACCGATCGGGCGTCGCCGAATCACCGAACCGACAGGTATCGCCGGTGACGAACTGTGCCCGACCCAGGCCGGTGATCAACTCGGGGATCGTCTCCGCGATGAGTCGCCGGAACCCCTCCGTCGTGTTCGATCGCGGTGTTCCCGGCGGCTTCACGAAGTACGTCCCGCCGCCGACGTGTAACTCCCCGGTCGGCTGCGGGCGGAAATACAGATGGGACTGTTCGTCCCACGCCATGGGGAACGATTCCGTGAGCGTGCGTTCGTGATCGAGGTCGTACGTCTGATACCGGTACGGTCGGGTCGGGACCTCGACGTACTCGGAGACGAACTGTCGGGTCCGCCAGCCGGCAGCGACGACCACCTGTTCGGCCTGGATCCGCTCGTCGGTTTCGGTGTCGACCCCGATGACGGTTCCGTCTTCCGTGACGAGATCGGTCACCTCGACGCCAGTCCGGAACGTCGCTCCCTCGCTTTCGGCGTCGTCTTTGACCGTCGTCACGAACGTGTAGGGGTCGAGCCAGCCTGCGTCCTCATAGACGATGCCGCCCGCGTAGCCGTCGAGATCGAACGTATCGGGGAACTTGCTATCGAGCTCGTCGGGGGTGTAGAACCCCACGTCGAAGCCGTGCTCTTTGAGTTCGTTTGTGTGATCGACAAGCGGTTCGGCGTCGTGTTCGTCCGATCGGAGTTCGACGTACGTCCGCTCGTGAAACGAGAAATGTCCGGTTCCGTCGTACTCCCGGAAGAAATCGATGGCGTACTCCGCAGCGGCGGGGGTATCGGAGTACTCCTCTACGATCGTGACGAGTCCCGAAGCTTTGCCCGTCGCACCGCTCCCGATCTGATCTCGCTCGAGGACGAGGACGTCGTGGTCCGGTGCTAGCTCTCGAGCTGCCATACAGCCGACGATCCCCCCGCCGACGATGACGACGTCGTGCGTCTGGCTCATTGTCTCACCGTTACTTTACACAATGCTGTCTAATCACTTTCGCTCGATGGGGCCGAAACACGCTGCCGAAAGGCGACGGTTCGAGAACGACCCGGACAATCCCGGGTTCCGTCCCGAACCCGGGTCCCGCTGCAAACTACCTGGCGTCCCCTCGAGCCGCCGTCAGATGGTCGACAGCTTCACTCGAAGAGAAATCACTGGATGCAAGCGACTGCGGGAGACTGAAATACTGGTGTGCAGTATCGGATATCTATCCCGGGACACTGAACGGCGGGAGATCTTCTATGGTGTTCGATTTCCCGAATGGTGAAACCCGACGAGAATTCAGCATCGATCGAAGGAACATCGAGCAACCGTCCCACACAGGATCTAGAAGCGCTACCGTCAGCAGGAGTGCCGAACCGGTTCGATCGATCGGCGGAGGGACGATGCGAAACCGGGCGAAACAGAAAAGCACGTCACTCGACCTATTCGGTCAGCTCAGTTTCTGTATCCGCGCTTCAGTTATTTCCGTTTCGGACATGTGACTCACGAACGGGAACTCCGAACTCCGGGCGTCGAAACGGTCCAGTCCGAACGGATCGAGCGAGAAGGGGAGTTCCTCGCCGGTCACGAGCGATCTGACCGCTTCGGCGACGGCCGGCGACGACATGATGCCACCGATGTGGAGGCCGGTGGCGACGACGAGGTTTTCCGGACCGTCGTCGGGTGCATCGATGATCGGATACGTATCAGGCGTCGAGGCGTCGCCGGTCGGACAGGTGTCCCCACGAACGAACGTCGCGTTTTGCAGGTGGCGGAGCAGATCCGGCATCTCCGTCGCCAACTGAACTTTGAACTCTTCGGTCACTGTCGTCCGCTTCGACCCCGGATCAGTCACCGCGAGTTCGTCACCGCCGACGTGGACCGAGCCGTTGTGCTCCGGTCGCCAGTACCGATCGACTGTCGGGTCCCATCCCATCGGGAACCACTCGGGGATCTCCCGTCCCGGATCGAGCGTGGCCGCCTGCCAGCGGAACGGCCTGATCGGGACTTCCAGATGGGGGAGACACAACTCGCGTGTCCGCCAGCCTGCCGTGACGACGACGGTGTCCGCGTGAACGGTCCCGTCCGTCGTTTCGACACCGACTACTGAGCCGTCATCGACACGGAGATCCGTAACCCGTACGCCGGTTCGTATCTCCCCACCGCGGTCGGCCGCCGCGTCAGCGAGCGTCACCGTGTACGTATAGGGATCGAGCCAGCCGGTGTCGTGATAGATGAGCGCCCCCTCGTAGCCGTCGAGAGCGAAGACGTCGGGATAGCGATCTTCGAGTGTCGGTACGTCGACGAACTCCACTTCGAAGCCGAACGCTTGCATCCGGGCAGCCTCCCCACGCGCCCACTCACCGCTACTCTTCCCGACGAGTCCCACGCTCTCCCGCTCCGTGAAGGCGAACGATCCGGTGCCGTCAAACTCGGAAAAAAAGTCCGTAGCCGTCCGTGCGAACTCGGGGTGTGCCCGAAAGGACGCACCGTTGGTTACCATCCCCGAGGCCTTTCCAGACGCGGCTCCGGCTATCTGATCGTTTTCAAGCAGCAAAACGTCTTGATCAGGGGCGAGCCACCGGGCTACGGCACAGCCAGCAACCCCTCCACCGACGACGATCACCTCGCGTCTCTCGGCGTCCATATCCCACGTTACCGTGCCCTGATACTTGTCTATGTCGTCCGCTCACACATCGCTCGTCTTCGATAGGGATTTCACCTCTCCCGAAAACTTAATGATGGAATGCGAACACCGAGTCGTATGACCGAAGAAAACTCGTCACGTCTAGTGCAATCGACGATGACGTCGCTACGGATACTCGAATTCATCCACGAAGAGCGAGGGGCAAGACTGACTGATATCTCAGATGCGCTCGACATCGGATACAGTACGGCACACAACCATCTGGCGACGCTTCGCGAACAGGAATGGCTCCGAAAAGAGAACGACGTCTACGAGATCCCGTACCGGTTCCTCAATTACGGGAGCATGGCTCGTCGTAATACACCCTACTTTCGGACCATACGAGACCACGCGAACGAGCTTTCGAAACAGACGAACACGGAAGTCGAGTTCCTCGTCGAGGAGTACGGACGGATCGTCTCGATCATGGATATCACAGCGAACGCCCCGGGGTACGGTGACGTCGGCGATAGCTGGGCCGACGTCGGAGTCTTCTATTACATGACCAACACTGCTTCCGGAAAGGCGATGCTCGCGGAGCTGTCCGAACAACGGATCGAAGCCGTCCTCGAAAAATGGGGACTCCCCGCTCAGACGCCGTACTCGGTGACGGATCGTGAGACGCTATACCAGCAACTCGAAGCCATTCGGAACAGAGGATACGCGATGGCCCACCAGGAGGTCCTCGAAGGGTTTTCCAACGCCAGCGCGGCCGTCACCTACCCCGACGGGCGGGTACTCGGTGCGCTCAGTATCGGATGGCCGACGTACGTGTACGATGACGGTCCGGACGAGGAGTTGATCGACGAACTACTCGCAACCGTCGCGGCGATCGAAGCCGAAATCGCTGAGTGACTGACGCCCGGCGACAGTACTCCCTCCGGAACACTACCCCACCGGCGACCTGATAACAATTACAACTGTGTTATTCTCTTCTGAAAAGGCAGCTCTGGTCGCGCCATCTCCGTCCCGGAACAAGAGATACACCCGCCAAACGCCGTCGACAGTTCGATCCGAGGATGTCTGTTCTGTGAGCCACCGGGCTGCAACGGCCGAAGCTATTGATCCCCGCTGTGTTCGTTCTCTACAACTATAGATATATTTACTATACGCTTCTTTTCCAATCGAAAATACACTTATTAACAAGCGATGAAATCCCCGAAAAGCACCACATACAGATCGGGAAGGCTGGATTCGGATCGTGACATCGGCCGCCCTCGTATGACACAACTGCTCGGGATCTGGGGCCACTGCGGTACTACCCGGGATTATCCTTACAAGCCCACATAACAGGTGAAGAACGAAAAATTCGGCGTTATAACGATAGCACGAGTCGGTGCGACTGTGCGCTACAAATAAAACCACAGATCGATTGTTGATCGGTCCGCCCTATCGATCTGGGTTACTGAACTCTCCAAGCCGTGCGGTCATCGAACCATAGAATTATAAAATAAAAATAAATGTCAGAAATAGATACTTTCTGAGTTAGTCACCGAAAGCGCCCACACGCCGGTGACCAGTTTCCCCGCTTAATCTCGACCCGATCCGGTCGATTATGCCGTTGGGTTCCCACTCACCGTGCCCGGACACGACCCTCGCCGGAAACAAAACCTTCAACTGAGAGTTCGTTGTACCTCCGGTCGTTATGGTCGACAGAGACGATCTCAGACAGCAGTTCGTCGAGGCGTTCGAAGGCGCGGAGTACCCGGTCAACAGCCCGATGGATCTCGTTCCCGCGCTGCCGGAGGGTCCGGGAACGAAATTCGAGTCGGGCGATTTCTCGATGACTGCGATGGAACTCAACACCAAAGCGAGCGGCAATCAGGAGTTCCCCTACGAAACCGTCGAGGAACTCGTCGACGACGTGATGGAGAGCCTCGAGGACGAAGGCTACCTCTGATCCCGAAGCCGACGACGTTTTGAGGACGCACCGCACAGAACAACCGGATAGCCGATGAAACGGGCAACCTTCGTGAAGCTTTCGGCGCTGGCGTTCGGACTCGTCCTCGTGAGCTTTCTGATCCGTGGGTTCTCGGGACTCGTACTCACGAGCGAGACCGCGGCACTCCTCTCGGCCCCGACGATGCTCGCCGGCGGTGCACTCGTCGTCTTTCTGACGCTCCGGTCGGTGCTTGCGGTCTCGGGCCTGCGTCCGCTGCAAGAGTGAACCGGTGCTGTGTTCTCAGGTCTCGGGTTCGGCTTCGGTCGGCGGGGCGATCTCGATGAGTCCGGCGATCTCCTCGGGAAGGCTCTGTTCACCATCGGCCGTCCGGACGGTCACGAGCCCGAACGGGGCGACCTCGATCACCTCGAGTTCGACCCCCGGCTCGATCCCGGCCGAAGAGAGATACCGGAGCTCCTCGTCGCCCTGGTGTCGGATCCGACGCACAACCAGCCGATCGCCCTCGGCCGCGTTCGAGAGCCGATCGGTCGATTCGGCTTCGGGGAGCTTCAGATCGGCGTCCGGAATCGGATCGCCGTGGGGATCGACGCCCGGATTGTCGAGGACCTCGGCGATCCGCTCGGTCAGCTCCTCGGAGACGTGATGCTCCAGTCGATCCGCTTCGTCGTGGACGTCCGCCCAGTCGTAATCGAGCTGTTCGGTCAGAAACGACTCGAGCAGCCTGTGGTGCCGGAGGATCTCGAGGGCGACGATCTCGCCCTCCTCGGTGAGGGTCACGCCGCGGTACTCCTCGCGATCGACGAGTCCGTGCTCCTCGAGCTTTTTCAGCATACTGGAGACCGTCGGTGACGTGACGTCCAGGTAGTCGGCGAGCTCGGAAGTCCCGACGCGCTCGCCGGTATCGTTTCCGATCGCGTAGATCGCCTTGATGTAATCCTCCATGACGGCACTCAGCATTGTCACCGGCTATGCGACCGGGAGGGATAGTGTTTGTGTCGACCGCCCCGGACGCTCAATCGGGCCCGATAATCCTCCGATGCCAGCCCGTCGCACCGCTCGGACGGGGCGACGTTTCCGCCTCCGTCTGTACCGTCCCGTCGCTCCGGATCGCCCGTACGACGACCTCGAACTCGCCCGTTGCCGGATCGTCGAACTCGTATCGCCATCGCCGCCAGGCGTGGGCAGCGATCTGGTCCTCCAGTTCGGCTTCCGCCCACGTCTCCCCGCCGTCGACGCTCACCTCGACGGCCGCGATCTCTTCGATCCCCGTCTCGAGCCCGCCGAAGGCGACTCCACCGACGGTGACCCGATCGCCGTCGCGTTCGACACCCCGAACGTACGACATCGTGTTGACGATCGCCGCGTCGTCCCATCCGCGCTCGGCCCAGTAGGCCTCGTGGCGCTCGTTTCTGATCTCGATACGGTCGATCCATTTGGTCATTTTCATCCCGTACCGCCCGGGGACGAGCAGCCGGGCCGGAAAGCCGTGTTCGGTCGCAAGCGTGCGATCGCCCATGCCGTAGGCGATCAGGATGTCCTCCCGTTCGACGAGATCGAGCGGGATCGCCTCGTCGTAGCCGTCGGCGGCGTGTGTAACGACGCTCACTGCCCCATCGACCGGACCGGCCGCCTCGACGAGATCGGACAGCTGAACCCCGACCCAGTGGCCGGTCCCGATCAACTCACCGCCGACCTGATTGGAGATACAGAGCATCGTCGTCGTCTGTTCGATACTTTCCTCGTGCGTTACGAGTTCGTCGTAGGACAGCGAGTACGGTGCTTCAACCGCGCCCTCGACGTCGAGTGTCCACGTTTCCGGATCGACGATCGGCGGCCGGACGTTGATATCGACGACGTAGTGTTCGCCCGGCTCTGTGACCGCTTTCGGCATGCCGTCGAAATCGAACTGTGAGTCGCCCTCGGGCACCGAGACGGACCGTTCCAGCGGTTCCCGAACGCGTTCGCTCGGCTGCCGCCCGAGTAACCGATCGAACAGGGCCCGGAGCCCCACGAGAGAGACGATCACGGCGAGCGAAACGCCGCCGATCCGTTCGAGGAACTGTCGTCGGCTCTTCGTTTCCCAGCCGCCGGGCGGCCGGACCAGCGGACGGCCGCGGACCACCAGATACGGCGGCACCGTCGCGACCACGACGCCCCCGAGGAGCCCGATGGAGAACGCCTCCCCGGCGCCGAAAAACAGCAGCAACGATGCCGAAGCGGCGACGATCGCAACCGGCGCACCTGCATCCGAACCGATCGGTCGCACGACCGCGAGGAGAGCCGTTAGCCCGACGATACCGCCGATCACGCCGGCGACGAGCATCGGCGTCGCGTAAAACCCGAGCAGATCGATGGCCGCGGTCGAGAGCCAGCCGGGCGAGCGAACGATGATCCCCTCGGCGACCGTGACGATCGCGAAACTCCCGACGAGCGGTTCGGCGACGTACAGTCCGGCGATCCACATCCCGCCGATGAGGGCGCCGAAGAGCGCTCTGGTCGGGAGTGCCGAATCGGCAGACGGTTCAGAACTCATGACACGAGTCGCCATCGACCGTGGTACTGCTGGGGACGATGGTCCCGGGTCCCCTGACGGATCGGGATCGCTGCGATCGCACTAACCGAGGGAACGCCATTCATTGAACCATGGTATGTGATCTATGCGCAAGAGCGTGACGGAGGCGGCCGTCGACGGGACGGAGGGAAACCGCTTTCCGAACCGGTGCCGACGCTTCGCGTATGGATGTCAGAGCAGTCAGCGACCTCTCGCCGGACGAGCGGGCCGCCCTCTTCGATCGGGACGCGGGCGTGAGCGAAATCGAGAAGCCGGTTTCGGAGATCGTCTCCCGAGTGCGTTCGGAGGGCGACGTAGCGTTGCGATCCTACGCAAGCGAGTTCGACGACGTCGAGGTTGGGAACATCGACGTCACGGACGAAACCGAGCGGGCCTACGAGGCGATCGACCCCGAACTCCGGGAAGCGATCGAAACCGCGACCGAGAACGTCCGATCGTTCCACGAGCGGCAGGTCCCCGACGACTGGCGCGAGAGCTTCGGGGGGCGGGAGCTCGGCCGGCGGTATCGGCCGATCGATCGCGTCGGTGTCTACGCCCCCGGTGGTACCGCGGCGTACCCCTCCAGCGTCCTCATGGGCGTGATCCCGGCAACCGTTGCGGGCGTCGAACACGTCGCCGTCGTCACGCCGCCCGCGGAGAAGCTACCGCCGGCGACGCTCGCGGCGGCCCACGTCGCCGGTGCGGACGCCGTCTATCAGTCCGGCGGCGCACAGGCGATCGCTGCCCTCGCATACGGAACCGAGACGGTCTCGGCCGTCCAGAAGATCGTCGGCCCGGGCAACAGGTGGGTGACGGCGGCCAAAGCCGAGGTCCGCGGCGACGTCGAAATCGATTTCCTCGCCGGTCCCTCGGAGTTGCTCGTCGTCTGTGACGACACCGCCGACCCCGACCTCGTCGCGGCCGACATGCTCGCACAGGCCGAACACGACCCCAACGCCTCCGTCGTCTGTGTCACTGACGACGAGCCCACCGCCGAGGCGGTCGCCTCGGCCTGCGAGGCGCAAACGGACGCCCGTGAGCGTTCCGAAATCATCGAGGCAGCACTCGAAAACGACGCCTCCGGCGTCCTCCTCGCGCGCTCGATGCCCGAGGCGGTCCTCTTCGCGGAGGAGTACGCCGCCGAACACCTCTCGATCGTCACGGCCGACGACGAGGGGGTCCTCGATCGGATCGATTCCGCCGGGAGCGTCTTCCTCGGCGAACACTCGCCCGTCGCCGCCGGCGATTACGCCTCCGGCCCCAACCACGTCCTCCCGACCGGCGGGCTGGCGAAGGTCACCGGCGGGCTCTCGGTCGATCATTTCCTCCGATCGACGACCGTCCAGAAGCTCGACTCCGACGCGCTTTCCGACCTCCGGGATACGGTGACGACACTGGCCCGCGCCGAGGGGCTCGAAGCCCACGCCGAGAGCGTCGAGAAACGGTTCGAGTGACGGCGCTTCCCGTTCCCGTCTGCGAACTGTACCCCTCGTTCCCCGATGAATTAAGACCGCAGCGGTCGATCCGGACGGTATGGATTACGAGACCATCGACTGTACCCGCGAGGACGGCGTCGGCCGGATCGCCTTCGATCGGGCGGACGCGCACAACTCGATCAACGAGACGATGGGCGAGGAGCTTCCGGATGCGGCACAGCGACTCGTGAGCGACGACGACGTGCGCTGTATCGCGGTCACGGCCAACGGCGCGACGTTCAACACCGGGGCCGATCTGACGATGCTGTCGGGCGATGGAAGCGACGAACCGCTCGTCCGATCGGTCGCCAACGGGCTCCACGAGTTCGTCAGCCAGCTGGTTCACGCGCCGAAACCGGTGATCACCGGCGTCAACGGCGTCGCGGCTGGCGGCGGGCTCGGTGCCTCGATCTGTGGCGATATCGTCCTCGCCGGCGAGTCGGCCCGGTTCGAGTTCGCCTACCCCCGGATCGGGTTCTGTGGGGACGGCGGTTCGACGTATCTCCTCCCCCGACTGGTGGGCCTCCGGACGGCCCAGGAGATCGCCTTCCGAGACGAACCGATCGGTCCCGCTGAAGCCGCCGATCTCGGGCTGGTGACCGAGGTCGTCGAAGACGGAGCCCTCGAGGATCGACTCGCCGAGGAGGCTGCCCGCCTCGCCGCCGGACCGACGAGTGGGTACGCCGAAACCAAGCGGTTGCTGACGAAGAGCCTCGATACCCCCCTGGACGCACAGCTCGCCGACGAGGCCGGCTCGATCGCCCGGCTGACGAACACCGAGGATTTCGCCCGCGGGCACGCCGCGTTCGGCGGCGACGAACCGCCCGAATTCATCGGTGAATGAGATATCTCGTCGCCACCGACTCCGTCCACACGACTGCGGCGGCCTGCGATTATCTCGATCCACGTCTCGGTCCCGCCGACGCCGTTTCGGTTCTCTTCGTTCCGCCGTCGTCGTCACGGAGAAATTTGAAATAGGTGTCCGATGATCCCACGGTATGGAACTACTCGTCCTGCGTGAAGGGGCTCACGGCCGATCGACGGATTCGTACGCCGAAACGCTTCGACAGCGGCTCGAGGAGCATACCGTCCGGTACGCATCGACGCCGGACGAGGAGCGTCAGTGGATCGAGTCCGCCGATATCGTGACCGGTACCTCGATCGATCGAGCGCTTCTCGAACGGGTCGAAGACCTTCGACTGTTCGCGTGTTCGTTCGCGGGGACCAGCCACTTGCCGCTCGATTCGTTCGCCGATCGCGGCATCGAAGTGACGAACGCCTCCGGCGTCCACGCACCGAACGCGTCCGAACACGTCATCGGATCGATACTGGCGTTTTCCCGGCGTCTTCACGAGGCGGCTCGTGCGGACAACTGGCAGCCCGCCTCACCGGGCGAACTCTCGGGGTCGACGGTCGCGATCGTCGGACTGGGCGCTATCGGGCGGGCAGTCGCCGACCGGTTAGCTCCCTTCGATGTGACGACGATCGGGATACGACGCGATCCTGCGGCTGGCGGGGCGACGGACGAACTGCTCGGCCCCGACGACCTCCATACGGCGCTCGCCCGGAGTGACTTCGTCGTGCTCTCGTGTCCGCTCACGGATGCGACCCGTGGACTGATCGGTGACGCGGAGATAGCGACGCTCGCCAGCGATGCGGTACTCGTCAACGTCGCCCGCGGCGAGGTTATCGAAACCGATGCACTCCTGAAGGGGCTCCGGCGGGGACAGTTGGGTGGTGCGGCGCTCGACGTGACCGATCCCGAACCGCTTCCGGACGACCACCCGCTCTGGGATCTCGATGAAGTTCTCATCACGCCGCATACGGCCGGTTCGACGCCGCGGTATTACGACCGACTCGTCGAGATCGTCACGGACAACACGAAGCGGCTCGAGGCGGGGAACCCGCTCCGTAACCGCGTTCGGATCGAGGAGCGCTGAGAAAACTGGAGTCGATTACTGGAAGCCGATCCGGCCGCCGCTCTGGCGTCGCCCGTCGGGACTGCCGCCCCGGAACTGGTCTTCGACCTGATCGTAATACTCCCTGATATCGTCGGTGATCGTCGGTCGGACGGATTCCAGCGCCTGTCGGAAATGCCGCATCTCGACTTCTTCGGCCGTCTCCTCCTCTCGGAGCGCGTGGATTGCCGCCTCCCGGGCGATCGATTCGAGGTCGGAGCCGACGTAGCCGCCGGTGATCTCGGCGAGTTCCCGCAGGCTGACGTCCGGAGCCATCGGGGTCTCCTCGGTGTGGATCCGGAGGATCTGCTCGCGGCCCTCGGTGTCGGGTTCGCCGATCATCACGAGCCGGTCGAACCGTCCCGATCGGATCAACGCCGGATCGATCATGTCCGGTCGGTTGGTCGCGCCGATGACCATCACGTCCTCCATGTCCTCGAGCCCGTCGAGCTCCGTCAACAGCTGGTTGACGACGCGCTCGGAGACGTTCGAGCCGGTGTCGGTTCCCCGGCCGGGGGCGAGCGAGTCGAGCTCGTCGAAGAAGATCACCGTCGGCGAGACCTGTCTGGCCTTTCGGAAGGTCTGACGGATCGCTTTCTCGCTTTCGCCGACCCACTTCGAGAGCAACTGGGGGCCACGGACCGAGATGAAGTTCGCGTTCGTCTCGTTGGCGACGGCCTTGGCCATCAGCGTCTTGCCGGTCCCCGGCGGCCCGTAGAGCAACACCCCTGCCGGGGGTGAGATCCCCATCCGCTCGAACTTCTCGGGGCTGTTCATCGGCCACTCGACGGACTCTTTGACCTGACCTTTCGCGTCGGTGAGCCCGCCGACATCGTCCCACGAGACCTTCGGCAGTTCGACGAGGACCTCCCGCATCGCCGAGGGTTCGACCTCGTTCAACGCGCCGCGGAAGTCCGTCCGCTTGATGATCATCCGGTCGATGAGGCTCGGCGGGATGTCCTCCTCGTCGAGGTCGATCTCGGGAAGATACCGGCGCAGTGCCTTCATCGCCGCCTCCTTCGTCAGGCTCTCGATGTCGGCGCCCACGAAGCCGTGCGTCTCGTCGGCCATGCTGTCCAGCGAGACGTCGTCAGCCAGCGGCATTCCCCGGGTGTGGATCTGGAGGATCTCCTTGCGTCCGGTCTCGTCCGGGACGCCGATCTCGATCTCCCGATCGAACCGGCCGGGACGGCGAAGCGCCGGATCGACCGAATCGACGCGGTTCGTCGCTCCGATGACGATGACCTGTCCCCTCGATTCGAGCCCGTCCATCATCGTCAAAAGCTGGGCGACGACACGTCGTTCGACCTCGCCGGTCACGTCCTCGCGTTTGGGCGCGATCGAGTCCAGTTCGTCGATGAAGATGATCGCGGGCGACTCCTCGGTCGCGTCCTCGAAGATCTCCCGCAGCTGCTGTTCGCTCTCCCCGTAGTATTTCGAGATGATCTCCGGGCCGGCGATCGAGAAGAAACTCGCGGACGTCTCGTTGGCGACGGCCTTCGCGAGCAGCGTTTTGCCGGTCCCCGGTGGGCCGTGCAACAGCACTCCCTGTGGCGGCTCGATGCCCAGTTTCTTGAATATCTGGGGGTGTTTCATCGGCAGTTCGACCATCTCGCGGACGCGCTGGATCTCCCCCTGTAGCCCACCGATGTCCTCGTAGGTGATCCCGCCGCCGGTCTTCTCGAAGCCCGAGATCGGCTCCTCGCGGAGTTCGACCTCCGTATCCTCGGTGATGAGACAGACGCCCTCCGGTTCGGTCTCGACGGCGATAAGCGGGATCGCCTGCCCGGGTGAGCGCATGAACGGGTGGTTCGTCGAGGACATCACGGGGACGATGTCGCGCTCGACCACGGGTCGTTTGAGTATCTGTCGTTTGACCATCCCGGCCGCGTCGGAGCCGAACTGGACGGACGCCTCCTCCGGCGGGGCGAGAACGAGTCGATCGGCCTTCGTCGCCTCCGCCTTCCGGATCGTCACCCGCTCGCCGATTCCCACGTCGGCGTTCTGTCTCGTGAACCCGTCGATCCGGACGGTGTCGGTGTTCCAGTCCTGACGGTCGGCGCGCCAGACCTTCGCCGCGGTCGTGTTCGCTCCCTCGATCTCGATGATGTCGCCCGGCGACAGCTTGAGATGGAGGAGCGTGTCGGGGTCGAGGCGAGCGATGCCCCGCCCGGAGTCGTTGGGGTAGGCTTTCGCGACCTCGAGTTGAACCTCGTTCATCCTGTTATATACTCTTGTCCGCCCGGAGATATGCCTTTTGCTCATCACTCCCATGGCGGCGCCTCCGTGAGACTCCTTTTGTTCGAAAGCGGTCGAAACGTCAGTATCCGACTCCGACATTGTTTTGACCGTTCGTTCGGTATCGCCGTCCGAATGATAGAGCGGCTGGCGAGACAGCTACGGAAGGAAGAACGCGATCTCCTCGTTCTGGAGACGGTACTCCGCCACCATCCGGTCGGTATCTCTCGGATCTCGGAGCTAACCGGGATCGACGAGCACAAGACGAGGTATTCGCTCCGGATGCTCGAGGACGCCGGTCTCGTCGAGCCGACGTCGGACGGTGCCGTCCCGGCCGAGGACATCGCCAGCCGCATCGATGGGATCCACGACGGGATCGACGGACTCGTCGGGCGGGTCGAAGAGCTGAAACGGATCGACTTCCCGTGATCCGTTTCAGCAGTTTCGAGGCGGAGCCTCCGGCCTCAAGGAGCGAGGACTTCCGACGCCAGTCGGAAGGACGACGCGAGTAGGCCGGGGAGGACAGCGTGGAGCAAGCTCCACAGGCCGTGCGAGCGGGCCTGCGGCCCGCGCGCAGAAGCCGACAACTCCGGCACAGACCACGGACTGTAGCCGCCCTTTCTCCCCAACGTCGATAAAGCACCAGCCATACATCTGACGTATGGAGGTGCGGCGTACTGTCCCCGTGAAACTCGACGTGGACAGCGACGACGCCGGTCTTCTCCGCGAAACCGTTGACGAGTTTTTGTGGGCGGCGAACTACGTTGTAGACCACGCATGGCAAGGCGACTACAAAACCACGAGCAAGGCCCAGTTGCAGGAGGAAACCTACGACGAGGTACGCGAACAGACGCGGTTACACGCGAATCTCGTCCAGAACGCTCGCAACAAGGCCGCCGACGCCGTACAGGGCGTCGTCGCCCGCTGGAAACAGGGCGAGTACGCAGGAAAACCACACTTCTCGAAGCCCACTGTCGTCTACGACAAGCGGTGCGCGACGTTCCACGACGGCCACGTCTCCCTCGCCACAATAAACGGACGCATCGAAGTCGAGTATGTCCTGCCCGACGAGGGCCGTGACACACCACACAGTCGGTATCTCGACAACGATGACTACGAGGTGACGGGGGCAGAACTCCACAACAAGGACGGCAAATGGTTCCTTCATCTCCGAACAAAGGCGGAGTTGGAGTCCGACACGGCGGAACAGGCAACGACCGGGCACAGCACAGTCCTCGGCGTTCGCAAGAGCGGAGCTCTTGCGCAGCCCATCAGAAATCTTCGATTTCTGGGGACGTTGACCTCGGCGTGAACCAACTTGCTGTCACTTCGACAGGCACGTTCTGGAGTGGTCACGAGTTCGACCACTGGCGACGGGAGTACGAGAATCGGCGGGCGTCACTCCAGCAGTGTGGGTCGCGTCACGCTCACGAGAACATCCAGTCGGTCGGGCGCAAAGAGACGGGTCGATTCAAGATGATGCTCCACCGGATTGCGAACGGTATCATCGAAGAAGCCGCCGAGAACGGCTGTACGGTCATCGCCTTC
>LKMJ01000110.1_pt1 | contig 50020 bp, 50 predicted proteins | sample 643391 | NCBI WGS metagenome assembly LKMJ01 (sample SAMN04112250, study PRJNA286221) | soda lake metagenome | biome: soda lake; feature: Kulunda Steppe; material: water; isolation source: sample PL-Br10 brine of Picturesque Lake | place: Russia: Kulunda steppe | collected 2010-07 | reverse complement strand
TGGCGATAGATTTTTAATATTCGTAAGTGAATGGATCATATATGTCCCGTTCCGACGACCATGGTCATGTAAGTGAATCAAGACGGAAGCTGCTCGGAGTGCTTGGAGGGAGCGCAACAGTAGGAATGGCGGGTTGTTCCGCACTGTTTGGAGAAGATGATGACGATGACGATGACGATGTTCTGGATGATATCGATCCCGATCCACAGGCCGACAAGGCGCAGGCTGCCTGGGAGCGCGCCGCGAACAACCCGCTTCCGGAAGACGAGGATCTCCGCAACGAAGCGTATATCGAGATCGAAGAAGCCGTTCGCGACGACATGGTGATGCTGCCGCTGTATCACAACCTCGAAGAACGGTTCTGGTACGATTATGTGGACGTACCGAAAACGGGCGTACTCGGCGGACACCACTTGGTCCACAGAGAGACGACAGTTGATGGGGCAGACGAACTCAGTCTGAACAACTCGACGTTCAACGAGGTCGACCCGATCATGTCGACAGATACGGCGTCGTCTGAAGTAATCCATCAGATGTATGAGGCATTAACCGAGTATCCAAACGGTGTCGCTGAGATCGAAAACGTGTTGCTCGATGAGTTCGATGTCTCCGAGGACGGAACGACCTGGACGTTCGAACTGAAAGAAGGTATCGAGTTCCACGACGGCCGAGAGATGACCGCGGAGGATGTAAAATACTCGTGGCTCCGAACCGTCGATTCCGAATTCTCAGAACGTGTGGGCTTTACGCTCGATCCAGCGACTGGTGTCGGCCTCGACTATGAGGATGTCGAAGACAGCGGAATCACTATCGTTGATGAGTACACGCTCGAGATAGAACTCGTTAGCCCAAACCCCGACGTACTCGACATCATCTCTTACAGCAGTTTCTGTGTCATGCCAGAAGGACTCGTCGGCGATGTCGAGGGATACGACGGTGAGATTGATCACGACGAACTTCGGACCGAGACTGCCGTCGGGACTGGTCCATACGAGTTTGACTTCTTCGAACCAGATGAGGAGGCGAGAGTCGAGGCCTTCGACGATTACCACGGTGACGGTCCGGAACTCGATTCGATCCACTGGACGATTGTCGAGGACGACGACGCACTCTGGACACGCGTACTAGAACAGAACGCAGACATCTTTGGCATTCCAACGCAGTTCTACGAGCCAGATGCGATCGACGCAGAAGAGGACGACCGTGGCCGCGACTCAGGAACCTACGGTCCAGCAGGCGAACTCGAAGAAGAAGTGAACTATCTGGGTATCCCGGAACTCAGTACCTTCTATTTTGGTATGAACGCGGACAACGTCCCGAAACCAGTCCGGCAGGCAATCGCGTTCGTCACCGACCACGAAGAGCTTGTTGAGGATGTCTTCGAGGGCCGCGGTGTCGAGGCCTTTAGCTTCCTCCCACCAGGACTCTGGCCAACGGGTGCTGACGGCTACGACGACTGGGTCGACGAGTGGCCTTACAGCCCGAACGAGACCGACAGAGACGCCGCCGAGGCTGTCCTCGAAGAGGCGGGATACACCGATGAGGATCCATACGAACTCGACCTTACGACTTACGAAGATGCAGCCTTCGAGGAGGCCGCAGAACAGACACGGGACAAGCTCTCGGACATCGGTGTCGATATCGACCTTGAGGAAGAACAGTTTGGCACACTCCAGGACCGCGGCGAAGATGGAGACCTCGAGGTGTACTCGCTTGGCTGGATCTGGAGCTGGGAGTCCGTCGAGTATGGCCATTTCTCGCTCGAACCGCGCAATACAAACACTTCGACAATGCCTTCAGAAACCAACGGGTTCTACCTCGACTGGCACGTCGACCTCACCGAAGAATAACACTACGGTGTGAACTGTGCCCTGGAATACCCCTCTCATCCAGTAAGATCGATGTCTATACAACACCTCCCGGGAGCAGCAACTGTACGTGAGCGTAGATGAGTCGCTGGAGTTACTTCTTCAAGCGACTGTTGCTCACGATCCCGGTGCTGTTTCTGGTACTGACCTTCCTGTTTATCCTGTTGCGGTTGGGACCGCTCGATCCAGTCGCCGCACGGCTCGGTCCCGAAGCGACGGGAAGCGACGCAGAACAGATGCGCGAACGGCTGGGGCTGAACGATCCACTGTGGGAGCAGTATCTGGATTTTATCTGGAGTCACATCACCCTCGATCTCGGTCAGTCCTGGGTCGTTCAGGCCGAGCGACCGGTGTGGGATATCGTCATTAGCTCCGCGCCAGCGACGCTGTGGCTCGGCTTCTGGGCGATCTTGCTCCCGCTTTTTATCGGGATCCCGCTTGGCTTTTATGCGGGACTCAACCCGAACACACGGGGTGATTACTTCGCGTCGGCGTCGGGAATCCTCTGGCTCGCGATGCCGAACTTCTGGCTCTGTGCGATGGCGCTTGCATTGCTTCGGCGGACACGTGATGGGATGTCGATACCGCTTGGCATCCCGTACTACTGGGACGGATTCCAGGTACTTTCCTTCTATACGATCGATTTCAACTGGTACACGTTTGGTCCAGAAATAAACAGCATCGTTGGGACACCCAGTCTCGACTTTTATTCGACTGGCTGGACCGAACTGTTCTGGGTGATCCAGACACCGATCAGCATGGACTGGTACGCACTGGGCCAGGATATCAAACTCATTCTCCCGGCGGCGCTCATACTGGGTTCCGCGTCGATGGCCGCCGAGTTGCGTATCGGGCGGACAGCGATGCTCGAAACGATCAACTCGAACTACGTCGAAACAGCGAAGGCAAAGGGGCTGAAAAATCGGGTCATCGTCTGGAAACACGTGTTCCGTAACTCGCTTATTCCACTTATTCCAGTGATCTCGAACGAGGCGTTCCTCCTCATCGGTGGCTCGGTCATCGTCGAGACGATATTCAACATCAACGGACTGGGACGGATCTTCTTCCGGGCGATTACCTCGGGAGATATGCCCCTTGCCGGTGCGTTGCTGTTCATTTTTACGCTGTTTATCCTGTTTTTGAACATCCTGCAGGATTTGCTGTTCACAATCGTTGATCCACGAGTGGGGTACGAACAATGAGTCAGGCAGAATATTTCGACGGCAACGAATACACCGAGAAAACACTACGAAAACGCGTCAAAGAGAATCCACGGCCGGCACAGATCTGGCTGGCGGGCGTCGCCGCTCTCGTTATCCTGGAGTTTGGTCGCATCCTCTCGGGGCTGCTCTCTCTCATCTCTGCGATAACGTTTATTTTCGGTGGGACAGCCGGGCTTCCTGGCTGGGTCGGCGGCAACGTGGCAGGCTGGTTCGGTGGAAACGTCGCACAGCCAGTTGGAACAATCCTCGGGGTGGTTGCCGAGGTTGTCACCGTCCTCGCAATGTTTTATGTTCTCGTAACGCTGGTGATGATGTTTGGGGTCCGTTTCAACCTCGCCGAGTGGTACGACCCGGAGATGGGTCGGTCGAAACAAAAGCGGGTCGATCGAGCAGCGGCCACACTCCTGCTCGGGGCCGTCAGTGCCGTGCTGGTCGTGACACCGGTCGGTGGAATTCTCCGATCAGAACTCACCATTGGTTTGGTCGTCCTGGATTCGATTTCGTCGGCAATCCCGTCGATAACCAGCCGGGAAGTAATTCCAAACCAGGGGCATCGGACACCGGACGGTTCCTGGAGTGGGACGTTCCTCGGACTCTCACCCGCCCAGGCCTGGCTGCTCCGTTTCAGCCTCGTGCTGGTGTATGCTGTTGTTGCCCTCTTCTGGATCTGGAAAGGGTACACGATCTATCGCGAGCACTACCGTGAGGCTGACTGGACCCCGCGAGATGATACGATCCGCCGGTTCCGGCAGAACTACTGGGGACTGTTCGGGTTCATCGTCGTCTTCATGTTTATTGTGCTCGCAGCGTGGGCACCGGCAGTGAGTCCCGCGCCGGCCGAGACGAACATCTTCTCGCCGTACAGCGAAGAGACACAGTTCCTCAGCGAAGAGACCGGAGAGGTCGAATCGGTGGCGATCGGAAACGCGAACCTGAACTCGCAGTCTGACGGCCAGAACACTGTCGGGCTGAACTCCTACGATGACTACGACCGGTATCATCCACTCGGGACGACAGATCGCGGACAAGATATGCTGACACATCTGGCGTACGGCGCACGAACGTCGTTGGTGATCGGACTGACAGCGATCGGACTCGCTGGTGCGATCGCCGTTTTCCTCTCACTGCTGACTGCCTACTACAAGGGAATCGTCGACATCGCGACCATCCTCGCGAGTGATACGATCATCTCGATCCCGGCACTGCTGCTCGTGATGATGATTTCGGTGATTTTCAATGACAGCGGGCATTTCCTGGCAGAGCCGATGGACGGCGGCTTCCTGTTAGCGCTCGTGTTTGCCTTCGTCTACTGGCCGGGTCTGTGGCGATCGATACGTGGGCCGTCGTTGCAGGTTGCAGAACAGGAGTGGGTCGATGCAGCAAAGAGCTACGGCCAGTCGCCGTTACAGACGATGCGAAAACACATGGCCCCCTACATCGCAGGCTATATCATGATCTATGCGTCGCTGTTGCTCGGTGGCGTGATCATCTTTACCGCCGCATTGACCTTCCTCGGGCTCGGCATCAATCCGCCGACGCCGGAGTGGGGTCGGCTCATCGACAGCGGACAGGATTACATTCCGACATCCTCCTGGCACGTGGCAACGGTGCCAGGGTTGGCGATCGTACTCGTCGTCACTGGCCTGAACGCACTCGGTGATGGAATCCGCGACGCGATCGATCCGGAGGCGGATGTCGGCCACGATGCAAGTGCTGCAGTAGCAGGAGGGAGTAGCTCACGATGACCGACAGATGGACGAACAGTGAGGAACCGATCATCGACATCCGGAACCTGCAGACGGCGTTTTTTACCGAGAAGGAGACGATCCGGGCTGTCGACGGGATCTCCTTCGATATACACCCAGGTGAGACTGTGGGAATTGTCGGCGAAAGCGGCTCGGGAAAGAGCGTTACCGCCCGCTCGCTGATGGGACTTGTCGATTCGCCGGGCCGGGTACTTGATGGGAGCAGTGTCCGGTTCAATCATCTGGGGACAGTCCGGGAGTACGCAGATCGGTTCTCCGGTCGGACCGTCGATCTGCAGGATATCGAAGACCAGTATGACCCTGTTGCGGTGTTCGAGCAATCAGATGTGGATCTCACGCCGCAATCGCTGGGCTATCAGGACGCGCGCGATGTACCGCTCGCGGACGTCGTCGCAGCCGGATATGGAACAGATCTTGTCGACGAGACGGACTGCGTATTCGTCACTGAGGGAGACCCAGCCGAACCGGAGTCAATAACAGACGGATTTATCGAGCTGACACGACTCAGTGGTGAGGCACAACGGCTGATCCGTGGCGGACGGATCGCGATGGTGTTTCAGGATCCGCTGACAAGTCTCAATCCAGTCTACACCGTCGGCAATCAGATCAAAGAAGCGCTTCGCCTCCATCAGGGGCTCCGGGGTGAAGAAGCGACCCAGGAGGCAGCCAGACTGCTCGATGCAGTCGGTATCCCCGACGCTCGCCGTCGTGTCGGCGAGTACCCACACCAGTTCTCCGGCGGCATGCGCCAACGAGCGGTCATCGCGATGGCACTCGCCTGCAAACCCGAGCTGCTGATCTGTGACGAGCCGACGACCGCGCTCGATGTGACGATCCAGGCCCAGATCCTGGATCTGCTCGCCGACATTCAGAAAGAACGCGATCTGGCGATCATGTTTATCACTCACGATATGGGGGTGATCGCCGAGGTGTCGGACAGAGTGAACGTCATGTACGCCGGCGAAATCGTCGAATCAGCACCAGTCGAGCCGCTGTTCGCAGAGCCAAAACATCCATACACCAGAGGGTTACTCGAGTCGATCCCGGGTAACCAGAGTGGTGACAGACTCACGACGATCGAAGGGACGGTGCCGACGCCGAACGAACCAGCGACGTACTGCCGGTTTGCCCCACGCTGCTCGAAGGCATTCGACGATTGCGAGGCAGTGAATCCGGCTTCGGTCCAGGTGAGCGAGACAGACGAACACACCGCGGCCTGTCTGCTGTATCCCGAGGAGATGGAACAGCGTGATGCAGTTGCATACCACAAGGAGCGAACCACTGGTGGTGATACTCAATGAGCAAGGAAATCAGAATCGATCAGACCGAGACTGACGTCGCAGAAGCGACAGAGACTGTAGCCGAGAGTGACGTGATGGTAGAAATCGATGGGCTGAAAACCTACTACGATACCGGCGGCCTGTTCGGTGGCTCACCTGTCAAAGCGGTCGACGGGATTACCATGAACATCTACCGGGGAGAAACGCTCGGGCTGGTCGGTGAGTCAGGCTGTGGGAAAACGACACTCGGTCGAACGCTGATCCAGCTTGAGGACGCTACTGCAGGCGAGGTCCGGTTCAACGGCAAAGATATCACCACACTCAGCGGCGACGAACTCCACGACTGGCGACGGAATGCACAGATGGTGTTTCAGGACCCACAGTCGAGCCTGAACGATCGGATGACAGTCGGTGAAATAATCCGGGAGCCGCTGGATGTCCACAGCTGGAAATCGCCCCGAGAGCGCCGTGGACGGGCTCGTGAACTGCTGGATACAGTCGGGCTCCAGAGTGAACACTACTTTCGGTATCCTCACCAGTTCTCGGGTGGACAACGCCAGCGAATTGGGATCGCCCGTACCCTCGCTCTGGAACCGGAGTTTATTGTTCTCGACGAGCCAGTGTCGGCACTCGATGTGTCAGTCCAGGCCGAAATCATCAATCTGCTCGAAGATCTGCAAGAGGAGTTCGGGTTAACCTACCTGTTTATCGCGCACGATCTCTCCGTCGTCCGCCACATCTGTGACCGGGTCGCGGTGATGTACCTGGGCAATATCATGGAGATCGGGCCGACAGAAGAGCTGTTTACGAATCCGGCGAATCCCTACACCCACGCGCTGCTGTCGGCGATTCCTAAGCCAGATCCGACGAGTTCCCGAGAACAGATCACCCTCCATGGAACACCACCGAATCCACGACACCCGCCATCCGGCTGTCCGTTCAGCACACGGTGTCCTGCGCGAATCCGACCCGAGGAGTACAGCGATCTGGATGACACACTCTGGGAACGGATCAACACGCTCCGCGAGATTCTTCGTGAACGTGAGCGCGCAAACAGATCATTACGGGAGCGCATCCGCGAACGGCTGGGGAGACAGACACGGTTCGCAGCAGTCGATCAGCTGTATGAAGAGCTGTTTGCGTCTATCACCGTACCAGCACACGTCCAGGAGACACTCGACACGATCAAAGAACACACGTCCGCACACGATGAAACACAAGCACTGACGGTACTCAACGAAGAGTTTGGAAGTATCTGTGAGGGGTTCGAGAGGACAAATGGCAAGCACCCCGATGAGAACGACACGGTACAGCCAGCGTTCCATGAGGTCGGCACCAGCGGCAGAAAAAGCTACTGTCATCGTCACAGCCCGGAGTACCGCGATCCGGAGACCGTAATCGATGAACGCCATCGGTGACATGTTACAGCAAACAGTGCACAAAGAAGGTCTGCAATCGGTCGGTCGAATCGTGTTCGACGCGGTTGCGTATGCGACGGTGTTGACAGCAGCGACGACGGCTGTCGCGGTGAGTGCGGGCATTACGACTGGTGGCGGGTTGGTTCGTGGGAAGGTGCTGTTGTTCGTCGCAGGCTGGCTGTTGCTTGCCTATGCGACTGCGAAGCTCTGGCCGACCTCGCGGGAGAAGACAGCGTCAAGCGGTAGGTCGATTCCGGGGCATGCTCAAGCGACGCGGTTTCAATCGTTTGTTGACGGCCTCGCGCCGTTTCGGTGGATACAACCACCGCCGCCGGAGAAACGAATCACCGTCGATGGGAAGCTGTTTCTCGCCGGCTGTTTCGTGTTGCTCGTCTCCTTTCTGATGGAACGTTGGTTCGGAATCTAGCAACGACGGTGTAAAGAGTTAACGGGCTCGAAAGGCGAACAAACGGTATGGAACGAGTCAGGGACGACAGACGAGACGGGACGAAGCAGACAACAGGGGCAACAAAAGAAGCCTGGGCACAGACACTCGACGAGATGTCCCAACTCGCAGCCGACCGTAGCGACGATGGCTGGGAGGTGCACACAGCACGAGCGACACACACCGATCCGGTGACGCGTGATATGGGTGATCACGACCGGTTCGGGCTGATGCATATCCTGCCCAAAGGCGACTGGCAAACGTTCGAGGAGGCCTACGACGACGGATTCACAGAGTTTCTGGTCTACGGCGCAACGGTCGAACAGCGCCTGTTTGCGGTGACCGAGTTCATCGATTCCGATGAGAAACGGTCGATCATGCTCGCGAACAGCTACGAGTTGTTACGAACGCGTGGACTCGCCGAAAACGCCGAAGAAGCCGGTGTGCTGTACAGCTATATCAAGAAGATTGACGGAACAATCGTGGCCTCGTTCGAACACGAGGAGTACGAACCACTCCTTGGCATCTCGGACGACTAGCTGTCACCGCCGCCGACTGTGTTCTCCTCCCGTTCGTAGATCATCCTGACCAGTTGCTCGGTGCCACCCTCGGGTACGTCTATCTCGGCATCGAACTGTTCGAATCCGACCGACTCGTAGAAGGGAGTGAGATTCTCTCGACACTGAAGAGTAAAAAATGGCAGCTCCTCCAACTCTGGATGATCCAGAATGGCAGTTAGCAACTGCTCGCCGTACCCCTTGCCACGCCGGCAGCTGGCAACGATAACATCGTAGATAGTCGCGTAGTAGACATAATCAGTCAGCACGCGGGCTGCAGCGATCAACTCCCCATCGCGTTCGATCCCGACTGCGACCGATGTCGATTCCAGCGCACGCCGGACGGCTGCTGTCTCCCTGTCTTCCCACCACTCGTACTCGTCGTACAGCGAGCGCAATTCCTGTGCGTCCGCCGCTGTCAGTTCTCGTACGGTCGTCATACTGTGGTCCCGGTTTCGAAGAAGCATAACACTGGTTGATGGATGTTACGATACGACGCATCGAGAAACCCACACTGGTCAGCCGTACGCCCAAGTGGGTTCGTGACAGTCGGTTTCTACAGAGATAGCAGGCAGAGTGCCTCGTGGTCGTACGGAAATCGGAGATTTCCGTGATGACGAGAATCTTCGATTCTCGAACCACTCGACCCCGAGGGTGAATGCCGTCACGATATGCCACAAATTTAAGGAGTTTGAGCGATAACACAGTGACAACGACCAGAAACAAACCACTCAAAGTATGGAGTTGAAGACCTCAATTCCATTGCTGGTCGTTTGGTAGTCTGGAAATGCGACTCCTCTCAAACCCGTCCAGTGGGCGTGAGACGGGAGTTGTCGGGTCGTGGTGGAGCGACCGACTCCCACGGACACATCGGCGTGTTCGAGTGTGAATTCCAGCCGACTCCTCACGGAGAAGGTCGGGAGGAATTAAATTCGCCTGCGGGTGCGGTGCGGCCCCAAGACGGGAAGCCTCGGGGCTTGACCCCGAGGTACTTCACGAGTGCCGGGACTGTCTTACCCGACTCTGTACCGGAGAGCGAATGACAACCTGTCCGGACTGTGGTGGAACACTAGAGAACCTCTCGAAACCGCGCGCAGAGTAACAGAGACGCTATTACAGTTACACTCGGAAAACACAGAAACACTACTGAACGAGTATCGTGTTGATTGCTTGCATACCACGCACAAATTTTTGTCACGATGGCGGTAACTGAACTGCATGCCTGGTCCAGTGTTTCTCGACGGGGACACAGTTTCCCTGCGTACGATCGAGGAGGAGGATCTCCAGCGTCTGCAGGAGGTCGTCAACGACCGGCGAGTCTGGCGAGCGATCGGTAGTCCCAGGCCGGTCAACGAAACGCAAGAAACAGAGTTCTTCGAGGAGACAGTCTGCAGCGACGACTCGATCGATCTGCTGGTCACAGTCACAGGGGAGGTAGTCGGGATGGTCAGCCTCTGGCCCGAGGACTCCACGGCCTCGAAAGCCGAACTGGGCTACTGGATCGATCCCGCCCACCACCGGAACGGCTACGCGACCGAGGCAGCCACGCTCCTAATCGACCACGGATTCACACAGCTTGGGCTCCATCGTATCGAAGCACGGGTGTTCGAATTCAACGAGCCCTCACAGAAGTTGCTCGAACAGCTCGGCTTCGAGCACGAGGGGAGCCACCGGGAGGCAACCTTCGTCGACGGCGAGTATCAGGATGTTCACTGGTACGGCCTCCTCGTAGACGAGTGGACAGGCTGATAGTGATTATTGCGAGTCTTTACCACTATGCCAGCGCAAAATGCGGGTATCGCGGCGTGATATGACGGTATTTGTGACCCAGTCACGAAAATAACCGCAATAATCACTATGAGTTTACCAGTCAACAGAGAGTGTCCCGTCGCCGTGTGGATCGGGAGCGATCTCCTCGCCGGTCTCGCGGTCGACAACGTGGATGACGCCCCGGTCTTTCTTTGCCGGACAGACGTCAGCCGCTTTGATGTTCTCCTCGAGTTCGCTCTCCCCAATAAAGTAGCTGTTCGGGCTGGCGATCCCGGTCGTGATATCCATCTCCCAGTTAGCCGAGACCTCGGCACACTTGCCGGCCCCGATGCATTTGTTGGCCTCGAAGATAATCTTGTATGGCTTTTCCTCGATCGGTGGGGCGTCGTTGCCACCGATCTCACTCGGATCGATCGGCTCCTCGGCCATGTTACTCGTGGATCTCCACCGCTTCGAGGTGGATTGGTGATTTCGGCTTGTCCTTTCGGTTCGTCTCCGCAGCGCCGATCGCTTCGACGACATCCATCCCGTCGATTACTTTTCCGAAGACGGCGTGTTTGTCGTCGAGGTGTGGCTGGGGACCAAGTGTGATGAAAAACTGTGAGCCGTTCGTGTTCGGACCACGGTTTGCCATCGAGACAATGCCCGCCTCGTCGTGGCGCAGGTCGGGGTGGAACTCATCGTCGAAGGTGTAGCCAGGGCCGCCACGGCCGGTTCCCGTCGGATCGCCCATCTGGACCATGAAATCATCAATCACTCGATGCACCGGAATATCGTCATACAGCGCCTCGTCTGTTTTCGTTTCGCCGCTTTCGGGGTCTTCCCACTCTTTTTCGCCCGTGGCAAGTCCAACGAAGTTCTCGACTGTGTTCGGAACCTTCTCTTCGTACAGTTCAATTTCGATCGCTCCTTCGCTCGTCTGCAGCGTTGCGGTCAGATCGCTCATGGCGTACTATGGGAGTGCTGACAGTAAATGACTGGCGATACCACTATCTTGAGACAGCGAGAGGAAACCTCGGCGTTTACGCCGAGGAGGATGTCATCGGAGGCTGAGGCGTTTTTGTTTCATCTCGTCGAGCTGTGCGCCGATTTCCTCACGGTCGCCCGCACGGAACTCCGATGCGAACTGGTGGGCCTGTTCTAACTGCTCGATCGCCTCGTCGTAGCGGCGGACTGCGGCGGAGGGCTGGCCCATCGCTAGGTCGTTTCCAGCCTGTTCGTACTCGGCAGCGAGTGTCATCCGTGATTCGATCAGCTTCGTCACGATATGCTCGATTTTCATCCGAATCTCCCAGCCCCCTCCCGAAAAGTCGATGTCTGTCCCCCAGCCAGCTGTGAGTGCATCCCGGTAGTGTTCGAACGCTTCCTGCCAGGCGTCGGCTTCTACGTCGGTTTTTTCGGTCCCCTCTGCACGCTCGACCGCCTGTTGTCCGAGCGCCTGTGGTCTGACTTTGAGATGTCGAAGCCTGTTTTCGATCGTTTCGAGTTTCGACTCGATCGCCTGTGGCTCGGGAATCTTTGCTTCTCGTGCGATGACACGCGCCGTTTCGAGGTGGTCTCTGGCGTACCAGTAGCGCTCGTATGCTGCGGTGTACTCGCGAGCGTCTGTCTGGTGTTTTGCTTCGGTCATCAGTGTCTCGGCCCGAGTCAGTCTGTTTCTGATCTCTGTTCGATCGTTTTCGACTGCCGTTTCGTTGATTCGTTCACGCAGTGTCTGTGGTGGGTCGATCTCAGCGCGGTCGAGATACTGCCTGGCACGGGATATTTTGGCCATCGCATCCTCTCGTGCTTGCCGGGCAGCGTCCAGTGACCCCTCCTCGATTTCAGCCCCCATCTGCTGTGTCAACTCTGTTGCATCCTCGACAGCAGAGATGACTCGCTGCCAGCAGTGTTTCGCCTCGCGGATGTAATGGACTGCCCCAGCCAGGTTCTCCGAATCGGCTATTTTGAACCGATATTCGCCATCGTGCCAGACGTCGACGACCAGTTTCGACCGCAACAGCCCCTCATCAGCATCGACCGATTTCACGTTCGTATAACTGATTGACTGTGCACCTTTTTGCTCGGGTGAGAACAGAACAAAGAGGAGCTGTTCACTCGTGACAAGTGCGAGCGTCTCTCCACCTTCTGGTTTCTCGATCTTGTCGGTCCCGCCGTTGTGCTCTCGCACGATCCCGTTTTTTCCGGGGAGCCGGTACTCTATTTGTTCGTTTGCCCCGATTTCCCCTTTGATTGTCTCGACGAGCGCGTCAGATTGCTCTGTTGCTGCCGCGTTTCCCGGCACGAGCTTATCGCGCAACCGTTCGTTCGTCAGAGACATCTTATACTGCTCCGCTACTACAGCGTTCTAAGCCATTCACCGTATTAATAATTCCCCTGTTAAAATTATCGATACTGATTCTACTCCGCAAGTGGATCCCGTTCCCAGAACGCACTCTCTTTTTTTAGTTTTGGGACCCAGGTATCGCCATCGAGTGCAAGCAGTGCAACTCGTGAGGCCGGAACCTGTTTGAGCTCGTCGTGTGGGAGAAACGCCTGCATCTGTTCGGCGAACTCGACGACTTCCTCGTGGTCTGGCATCGAATCCCGGTCAAGCCGTCCTCGCGAGTGACCGACGTGCATGTAGGCTTTGAGTTCGACGAAATCTGCTCGTGCGCGTTCACACATCGCGGCGTACCACTCTGGATGGTGCATGTTGTGTCCATTCACCAGTGTGGTTCGGATGACCGTCCGAGTCTCCTCTTTGGCTGCCAGGATGTCGAGGGTCTCGATGAGTCGTTCCCAGGCGTCGTCTTCGACTGCTTTGACCGTTTCCTCGAACGTCTGTCGATCCGCTGCGTCCACGGAGATGTACAGCTGTGTTGGATCGCAGTCGGCGATGACCTCGGGGTTTGTTCCATTCGAGACGAGAAACGTCGTGATATCTCGCTCGTGGAACTCCTCTATCAGCTCCGGCAGGTAGGGATACAGCGACGGCTCGCCATCGAGCGAAATCGCGACGTGTCTTGGCTCCATCGCCTCGTCGAATCGCTCGCGGGGAACGTCCTCGTTGCCGCCGAATCCGGAGAGTAGCTTCGTCTGGAGTTCGATCGAGGCCTCTGCCACTGCAGCTGGGTCGTCCCACTCGACATCACCCAGTTCGTAGGCGTGGCCGGCATGGTCTCGCCAGCAAAACACACACCGTTCGTTGCATTTGACGACGGGTGTCATCTGGATACAGCGGTGTGACTCGATCCCGTAAAAAATATTCTTGTAACATTTCCCCTCGCCACGAAGCGCGTTTTTCGTCCAGCCACAGGTCTGGACTGCTGTGTGGTTCTCGCTGTGGTAGCTGGGGTTGTCTACCTGCTTTGGGCCACCCTCGGAGTCGCTCATATGTTCGAACAACGGCCCCATCTGGTAAAACCTTCTTCTCTCGTGTTCAAAACCGAAAGTGTGGGGGGATGGAGAGAGATGCAGAGTGGGGGTCTGCAGCGGGGAGATCGCAGTGGGGGATCGCAGTGGGGATGTGGGGAATCTGTCCCCAGTGAAATTATTTGGGACTATGTGAATAAATCTTGTGTTACTCGCAATATAATCACGGGTCACGGACAACAACTGCAGTCTCTTCACAAACACGCTCGACGCCATCCTGCGATGCGAACGCTTCGTGGAGGCGGTCGTAGCTTTCGAGGACGGCTTCCACGATCACTTTTGTCTCGCCAATCGTCGGCATAAAGTTCGTATCACCGTTCCACCGTGGGACGATGTGTGCGTGGAGGTGATCGTCGATCGAACCGCCTGCCGCTGCGGAGCCGAGGTTGTAGCCAACGTTGTAGCCGTCCGGAGCCAGTGCCTGGTCCATCGCGTCGATGGTTCGCTGGAGGAGCCGTTCTTTTTCGAGCAATGTCTGGCTATCTAACTCGCGGTAGTCGCCAGTATGCTGATGAGGAATTACCATTGCGTGGCCCGGATTGTATGGATAGTTGTTGAGAACGACGTACGCGCGTTCACTCCGAGCGAGATGGTAGTACTCTCTGTCTGGTTCTTTCTCTGGCAACTCACAGAAGACACACGCTTCGAACTCCGATTCACCCTCGCGTTCGACCCACTCGATCCGCCAGGGCGCAAAAATCTGATCCATATCCCTCCTCACTCTCTCCGACCATACAAGCGTTCCCGTCTGTCTGGTGGGTCCATGCCTGCCTCACCATCCGGTCACCTCAGATAGAGGCGAGTTGCTGTAAAACAGTCCAGGTCGGACACCTATTATCATAAGATAATTCGAAAAACAAGGGACTTGAACGGCAGTATCAAATTAGATAATTCATTAGGTAAACTCTTTCACCGGCACAAAAAACAAGTATATAAAAATACCGGCCGTTCAGCACCCTGTGCGCAAGGGACCGCTTCTGAGGGAGTTATAAACAGTTAGAAGCACTGTAAGCGCGTTATGGAGAAAAATAACGAACCATATATGGATAAACTAACTCAACGATCTCTCTTTTTTATATCTATATGCATCCATTGTATTCGTACAATGGCGACAACAAACGATTCGATTGCCGATATGACGGAGCAGTGTCTTCACTGTGATGGGCAGACACCACATGCTGTCTCGGTCGAAATTCTCACAGAAAGCACCAAGGAAGAAAACGCCGAGTTCTCTCGCGAGCCCTACCGGGTCAGTGAGTGTATCGAGTGTGGGGAACGGACGACGACCCGGATGAACAACGCCTAGCGGGTGGTCACTTCACAGCCGTCTTCGGTGACGATGACGGTGTGTTCTTTCTGGCTCACGTAACAGCCCGCCTTTTCTTTGAGCACCGGGTAGCCGTGAACAATGTTTTGTTGTTTGAGTCGCCGGAGTGCAAGCTGTGGCCGTGAGACATCAAGCCACCGTGTCGCAAACGGGAGTGTCCGGAACTCGTCGGTAATCTGATCGAGTGCCTCCCGGGCCTGGCGGTCTCGGATTGATCGTTCGTTGTCGAGCGCGAAGATCTCCTCATCACTTCCTTCTTTGACTTTGCCGCCGCCGTCTGTCGCAAACGGTTCGATTGCGACGACGTCACCGACCTCGAGCGTCGTTCCGTTTGGCACTTTTCGGTTTGGGATGTTCGGTGCGGTGTGTTGTTCCCAGTGGCCGAGCCCGTGGCCGGTCAGGTTCACGACTGGATTGTAGCCGTAGCCGTTGATCGTCCGTCCGATTACGTCCCCGAGTACCGCTGTATCGATACCGGGCTCGATCATTTCGATGGCGGCATTCAGCGCCTCGGCCGATGCCTCGACGAGTTCGTCGTTGCCAGAGAGGTCGACAGTGATCGCCGAGTCGGCAAGCCAGCCATCGACGTGGACGCCAATATCGATGTTGATCATCTCTTCGCCGAAGGTACTCTCGTCGTCGACTCCTGGGGTTGCATGGGCTGCCTCTTCGTCGATGGAGATATTCATCGGAAACGCCGGGTTGCCGCCGAGTTCTCTGACCCGGTCTTCGACGTACTCCACGAGTTCGAGGTGGCTCGCACCGACTTCGATCCGATCGACTGCCTCCTCGCGGACTGTTTTGAGAATCTCGCCGGCCTCCCGATGTTTCTCGTACTGCTCTGTGTCGAGATCCACGTCGCTGCTCATACCGCCTTTTCGGCGGTCCATGGCATAGGCGTACCGTTTGTCATCAGGGTTGTGCAGTCTGCATCCCCTCGGAGTTGTACGCACTCCCAGTCTGCCCGTCGGTATCGATGGCGATCACGCCCGCCTGCGCACCGGTTTTGCTCCCGAATCCACGGATCACACGTGCGGTTGCCCTCTCAGGGGTGTCACCACCCTCGATTGCCTCGACGACTTTCCGCGCAAGCCCGTACGTCGCAATTGCTTCGCCGGCTCCGGTCGCGCTGGCCGCAGCTGTCTGTGATGCGTAAAACCCCGCCCCGACCTGTGGCACATCCCCGACACGGCCGGCCAGAGCACACCACCGACCGCCTGTCGATGTGACGGCAGCGACGCCCTCGCCGTCTGTGGCGACCGCGCCAACGGTGTCTGTCCCGCCGAAGTGTTCGATGACCCAGGACAGTTGTTCGCGTTTCTCCGCCGGGGGCGAGAACTCCCTCCAGCGGCTGCGAGTTTGCTCGCTCCAGAGGTCCTCATCAGTCGGGATATCGAACGCACTGGCAAGTTCGATGGCTTGCTCACCGGCAACGAGAACGTGGGGCGTCTCCTCTGCGACCACCTGTGCAACGGCCCCAGCCTGCTCGACGCCAGCCATCGAGCACGCCGCTCCAGTCCTCCCATCACTGCTCATGACGCCGGCGTCAGTTCGAACGGTCCCATCGCTCTGGACAGCACTGCCGACGCCTGCGTTGAAGCGCGGATCTGCTTCCAGTATCGCGACCGCCTCGACGGCGGAGGTGAGCGGATCACTGTACTGTCTGCCCACCGACACCGCTTCGTCGAGAACAGCCTGGCGTTTCGCTGGCTCGGCGGGGTGGCTCCCCGCACCACCATGGAGTAGCAGATCCATACGCTACACTGGAACAGGACGCCTAAAAACAGTGCTGTCGCCCACCGAGTCGAGACCGGTCTCCCCTCGGACACGCACAGACGGACCGAGCGAATAGAAGGATATTGAAGGTATAATACTGTGTATAGTTCAGTGGTAGAGAGATGCTTCGAGGAAAACGGCATAACTTTACAGCCTGACCCAAAACGTAGCAGCATATGGAATTCGACCAAGTTGAGGTACCCGAGGAGGGTGAAGCTGTAGAGGTAATCGACGAAGAAGCAGACGAATTTGAAGTCCCAGAAAACCCGATCATCCCGATCATCCACGGTGACGGGATTGGGACCGACGTGGGACCAGCCGCCCAGCAGGTCCTCGACGCTGCCGCACGGGCAACGGGCAGAGAGATTAGCTGGATGCGTGTCTATGCGGGCGAGAGCGCACGCGAGAAGTACGACGAAAACCTCCCCGAGGATACGGTACAGGCACTACGGAAGTTCCGGATCGCGATCAAGGGGCCGCTGACAACGCCGGTCGGCGCTGGGTTCCGGTCGCTGAACGTCGCGCTGCGCAAGAAACTCGACACCTACTCGAACGTTCGACCGACCTACCACCTCGACGGTGTTCCATCCCCAGTCTCGAACCCGGAGCAGATGGATATGGTTACCTTCCGGGAGAACACCGAGGACGTCTACGCCGGTATCGAGTGGGAAAAAGACACTGACGAAGTCGAGCAGGTCAAAGAGTTCGTCGAAGAGGAGATGGGCTTTGACGACACGATCCATCCCGGCGCGGTCGGTATCGGCGTCAAACCGATCACCGAGTTCGGTACGAAACGACTCGTTCGCAAGGCGATCGATTACGCGCTCGAACACGACCGCGACTCCGTTACCCTCGTCCACAAGGGCAACATCATGAAGTTCACCGAGGGACAGTTCCGAGACTGGGGCTACGAGGTCGCAGAAGAGGAATACGGCGACGAGGTCATCACCGAGGACACGCTCTGGGAAGAACGCGACGGTGAGCAGCCAGACGACGCCGTCGTCGTCAACGACCGAATCGCGGACAACATGCTCCAGCAGGTTCTGACCCGGACTGACCAGTACGACGTTCTCGCGACGATGAACCTGAACGGCGACTATCTCTCCGACGCCTGTGGTGCCCAGATCGGCGGTCTGGGAATCGCCCCTGGTGCGAACTTCGGTGACGCACGCTGTCTTGCCGAGCCAGTACATGGCTCCGCACCGAAATACGCCGGCGAAGACAAGGTCAACCCGACCGCGATGATGCTCTCCGGTGTCCTGCTGTTCGATTACATGGGCTGGGGAGACGCCGCCCAGCTCGTGAAGGATGCTGTCGAGGAAACCATCTCCTCGAAACAGGTCACCTACGATCTGCACCGCCAGATCGAGGGCGGCGAGAAACTCGCCACCTCCGAGTTCGCAGATGCTGTCGTCGAGAACATAGAAACGCTTGCATAGCGAGCGCTGCTGACGCTTTCGGCTGCGCCACGAAAAAACGCTCGCGTACAACCCGACATTCACGGAACTCCTTTTGAACGGCTCCCGAACAGTTCTCGCGGAACGTCCGAACATCCGTGAGTATACACCGTCGGTGGATCCGACACCGGGAGGGTAGGTCCGAGAGGTTAAAATCGATAATAGGGACATAAGGTATTAATACAAGCGGCGTATATCATGATTTGTAATGTTGGATTGCAACCAGTGCGGTGCGCGCATGAGCCACAACGACGAAACGACAAAGCTCACAGAGTACGCCTGTCCCGACTGCCACCACACCGTAATCGCGCCCAAATCGACCTACCGCGTAACGGCTTGATCGACGAACAACCTACTGCTTTTCCAGTTTCGATACCCACTGTACTGGCAGGAATAGTTATCTAATTTACACACCTCGGTACTTTTAGGCTCGACTAAAAATCAACACCTTTTTGTTGTTTAGGTCTACCTAAAACAATATATGAAAAGAAAGCCAAGCGGCTATCGCGAGGGAGCTACCTCGCATACACGACGAACGATGCTGGCAGCGACAGGGGCAGCGGTCGGCTCGGTCGCGCTTGCTGGATGTCTCGGTGGAAGCGATGCAGACCTCCTGGTCTACTCAGACCGGCGTGACGAACAGATCAATCCGCTGTTCGAGGATGCTGAAGACGCGCTGGATCTCGACATCGAGGTCGAGTACGGTGAAAATCAGCTCGGACAGCTGTTGACCGAGGAGGAAGGAACGCCGGCCGATCTATATTATACCCAGTCATCTGGGGAGCTTTCAGCGCTGAAAGCTGAAGGACTAACCACCGAGTTGCCCGAGGAGACAGTCGAAATGGTTCCAGAACAGTACCGGGACAGTGACGGCCAGTGGATTGGAGCGTCGGGACGAGTTCGGGCAGTGCTTTTCAACTCGAGTGAGTTTTCCAGAGAGGAGCTGCCGGAGGATATTTTCGCCTATGCTGAAGAAGACCGCTTCGAGGGGCGTATCTCGACGCGGCCAAACTCCGGGACATTCCGGTCGTTTATTGTCGCAATGATGGAACTCGAAGGCGAGGACCGGACCCGTGAGTGGGTCCAAAAAATGGTGGACGACCAAGACATCGAACTGTACGGAAGCGGGAGCCAACAGGCCGAAGCGGTCCACGATGGTGAGCAGGATATCGCACTGGGCAACCAGTACTACGCGGGACGGATCATCAGTAACAATCCGGACACTGCAGTTGACGTTGCGTTCACCCGTGACGACCCGGGGGCGCTGTTTAATGTCTCTGGGATCGCGATGACTGCAGGCATCGACGACGAGGATGCGGCCAGGGAGTTCATCGAGTATACTCTCTCAGCGGAGGGCCAGGAGTTTTTCGTCGAGACAAACGGCGAGTACCCAGTAGTCGATGGCGTCGAGTACGTCGGTGATCTGCCGACACCGGATGAGATCAACCCACCGGAGTTCGATCTCAACAAGCTCGAGGATGTCGAACGGGCACAGGACTTGCTGCGAGAAGAGGATATGGTTGTCTGATCCCCACCGACTGGCAACGAATGAAACCGTTTATTAATTCGAGCGTGTACAGGTAACCGTGTCTAGAAACCGGCTCTCACAGCTGTTTTCCGCAGTTGAGTGCCGGCTCTCTCAGCTGTTCACCCTACTGACCGATCGGATCGAAGCGAACGCCTCGCTGGCGCTCGCCGCGACGAGTGGAGTGGTTGCCGTACTCGTTGCCTCGCCGCTTGTCTGGATCTTCCTTGAGGCGTTGCAGGTCGATCCTGCGCGAGGCGTTCGGCTTCTGACGATGTCCCGAACCGTCGATATTCTGCTTGCGAGCGTCGGCCTGATGGTGTTTGTCACTGTGTTTTCGATTTGTCTGGGTGTGCCACTTGCCGTGGTAACGAGCAGAACTGATCTGCCCTTTCGTAGGCTCTGGACAGTACTCATTGCCCTCCCGCTGGTTGTTCCGAGCTACATCGGCGCGTTCGCCTTCGTGTCGGCGTTTGGCCGCCACGGCGAGTTCGGCTCGGTTCTGGGTGTGACGATGCCACGGATCGACGGATTCTGGGGTGCCGTGCTTATCATCACACTGTATACGTACCCCTATGTTTTTTTGACGACGCGGGCCTCGTTGCTCTCGCTGGATCGATCGCTGATCGAGGCCGCCCGAACGCTTGATTCCGGTCCCTTCGACGCCTTCCGCCGAGTTATCCTCCCACAGATTCGTCCTGGCATCGCCGCAGGTTCGTTACTCGTTGCACTGTATGCGATTTCAGATTTCGGGACGCCCGCGTTCATGCGCGTCAGCGTTTTTACGAGTGTGATATTCCAGGAGGGTGACATCGGAAACCTCGCGTATGCGTCGTTGCTCTCGATCCAGTTGATCGCGGTGATCGCGGTGATCCTCGTGCTGGAAGCCGCACTCGGGCGCGAGGAAGATGTTGGCGGCGGGAGCAGCCGGGGATCACGGATGCGCCTCGGCGTCTGGAAGTGGCCTGCGATCGGTGTGATGTCAGTTCTTACGTTCGTCACACTTCTCGTTCCGGTCGGTATCTTCGGTGCCTGGCTCGCCCGTGGGACTGGTGGTGAGGCTCGGTCACTGAGTTTCGAGGTGATGTATGCTGTAAACTCGGTGTATCTTGCTGGGCTTGCCGCACTCGTTTCCTGTCTGTTCGCGCTCCCCGTCGCGTACTACTCCGCACGATCGAACTCGACACTGGCTCGGTTGTTCGAGCGAGTAACCTACGTTGGCTTCGCTGTTCCCGGTGTGATCATCGGGCTGGCACTGGTATTTTTCGGATCCCAGTACGCGCCATGGCTCTACCGGACGAGCGTCATCTTGCTTGTCTTTGCCTATGTTGTCCGGTTTCTCCCCCAGGCGGTTGGAACGACACGCTCGGCGGTGCTGGGAATCGACGACGAACTCCCAGAGGCCGCCCGGACACTTGATGCTGGCCGGTTAGAGACATTCAGACGCGTGACGCTCCCACAGATCGCACCCGGCATCATCGCTGGCGGGGCGCTTGTCTTCCTGACGACAATGAAAGAGCTCCCGGCGACACTTCTGTTACGCCCGTTTGGGATGGATACACTCGTAACAATCATCTGGAGTGCTCACGATCAAGTGCTGTATGCCTACGCCGCATTACCTGCGCTCATTCTCATTCTCATCTCTGGTCTCTCGATGCTCATCTTGCTGTATCAAGAAGAGTACGGGCTCGGATGATCACGTTGGAAAACGGCGACACAATAGCTCAAACTCCTGTCTGATCAGTCAGCACGCATCAGCTGTGGCCCCGAGGACGATTCGGTCATGGAGAGTTCACAGCCGTCACTCCCGAGTGAGATTTCCAGGTCAGTCACGGCGAGTCGGTACTCGCTTTCGTGGGAGCCAGACCGAGAGAGTCTGATCTGTTCTTCGAGCAGCCCAGCCTCGGTCAGCTCGTCGACTTTCCGGTAGGCCGTCGAGGTGGAGAGTGAACACTCCTCGCAGAGTTCGCTCGTCGTTCGTGTCTGCTCACTCGTGGCTTCGAGGATTGCACGGCAGTCCTCGTCTTCCAGCGCACCGAGCAGTGTCGAGACAGTCTGCTGGTCGGTCACAGATCGGTTCTCGTCGTGACGGGCCGGCGCTGCTGCAGTCCGAGTGGGGGTGGAGCTCATTGTATATGAGTGTACAGTCCCAGACGATGGGAGAGTACAGCACGAATATAGAGGGTGGTTTAAGTAGCCGTGGTATAACGGGTCGCACCCATATCAGCCGCTCTGTCGACCTGTATGGCTTCAACTCGACGCCCCCAGGCTTTCGTGTATCAGTGGTGCACAACCACAGGTCATTCATTTATCTCACCACCGAATAATCGGGTATGTCTGACCGTCTCTCTCGTCGGTCGTTTCTTGCCGCTGCTGGTGCTGGGACGATCGCACTGGCTGGCTGTAGCTCACTTCCGTTCGTCGCCGAGGAGGGCGAAGCCGTAGCGCTGGGTGAGAATATCGACACCGTCACGTACGTCGGTGACGATCCGCCGTCGGGAGAGCCCGACAACGCACCGCCGTTTGGCGATCGTCGACTCCCGATTCCTGTGTCACTCGATGAACTCTCCGACAACGTAGAGGATGGCGGCCCAGGCCAGGACGGCATCCCTTCTATTGATGACCCAACGTTCGTTTCGCCCGAAGAAGTGGGTGGGCTGGACGAGGACTCGGTTGTACTCGCTGTCGGCGGCGAGGAGCCAAAAGCCTATCCGCGGCGGATCCTGGTTCACCACGAAATCGTCAACGACACCATCGACGGGACGCCCGTAAGCGTCACCTACTGTCCGCTGACCGGCACGGCACAGGGGTTCGAGCGCGGTGAGACCGAGTTTGGTGTCTCCGGTGAGTTGGTCAACAACAACCTGATCATGTACGACCGGGAAGCCGAGCGCTGGTGGCCACAGATTCCAGCAGTGTCGATCCCGGGTGACTGGCACGACACCGCGGGCGGGACGACTCTCCGGGAGTTCGACGTAATCAGAACGACCTGGGGTCAGTGGCGGTCTGTCTACCCCGAGACGGAGGTGCTGTCGACAGACACCGGCTCCGCGCGCAACTACGACAGAGATCCCTACGGTGCCAGAGGCTATTACGAGGATGATGACACGATTTTCCCAAATATCTACACGAACGACCGGTTTCACGCAAAGGAGTGGGTCTATGGTGCACGGACCGAAGACGGCGCTGTTGCATTTCTCAGGGAGACCCTCCACGACGTGGGTATCGCAACGGTCGAACTGGGCGAGAACGAAATCCTTGCTGTCCACGACCCGGAACTGGATACTGCTTACACCTACTGGGCTGACGGCGACTCATTCAGCTACGACAACGGCCAGGCTGTCGACGAATCCGGTGAGGCGTTCGATCCGGACTCGCTCCCGCTCGAACGCATAATCTCGTTCGACGCCTACTGGTTTGCGTGGTTCGCGTACTACCCGACGACGAAACTCTACGAGTAATCCCCGTGCCTATGAAAGCAGCCATCACAGAGACGATCCGCCAGACAGGGCAGGCAGTCCGGCTTGCGTTCGGGAGTCGCGGTGGTCGCGCGGTGTTCGGGCTCTCTGTTGTTGGGTATCTGTTCGCCTACCTGTATGCAATTGATAAACTCGTTCCGGGTAGCGGCCAGTGGGGGATGATCGTCGCAGCCGACCCATGGGATACGCTCTTTCGCCAGACGTTCGGCACGTTCACCTACGAGCCGGTTGCACTCTTTCAACTCGGCCCCGTTACCTACCAGTTCTCGTTGAATACGGTGATCGGGCTGGTGATTGCGCTCCTCGTCGGCGTCAATCTCGCGGTCTCGTATTACGTCTGGCGACAGCCAAAGGCCTGCGGGGTTGGCTCACAATCTGCCGGTCTCTTTGCCGGGATCCCCGCGTTGCTTTCGGGGGCGGCCTGCTGTGGCCCGATCATTGCGCTTATCATCGGGATTCAGGTGACCAGTGGGTTCGTGGCGTTTATGGAGTTGCTGCTACCGATCTCTGTGCTCTTGCTCGTCGGTGCACTCCTACTGATTGGCAGACAGGTCAATCCCGAGGTTGCGCGGTCATGACGTGAGTCATCTCTTCTCACCCGCAAGTTTCTGTACCCGCGAGACACCACGGTTTGGACCCTTGAGAATAAGCGTATCATCTGCCTGCAATGCAGTTGTTTCAGCAGGATTGAACTGCCACTGACCCTCTCTGCGGAGCGCAAGCACTGTCATTCCAATCTCGGTTTCGTGCTCGAAATCAGTGATCGACTGCCCGAGCAGTTCGCTGTCACCTGCAATTTGAACGCTCGTGATCACCTCCCGGCTCTCGCGGATCGCCTGCCCAAAGACCGGGTGGAGCTCTACATCACGGAAAACAACCTCCGCGATGTCAAGTGCCGCGTCGGAGATGACTTCGGCGGCGACTGCCAGATGGAAGATCCCGCGTCGGCCAGCGGGATCGGTGCCAGCGTGTTCGCTCTCTGTGACAACCCACAGCTCCAGTTGCTCACGAAGTTCGTCCGAGCGGGCTTCGAGTGTTTTGACCTCGTCGGCAAACCGATCGTTGTCATACAGCGCTGCACTGTAGGAGAGTCCGATCGCCAGTTCGGAGAGATCCTTGAGCTCGGACACTGTTTCGAGTGCCTGATCGATTTCCTCGCTCGTTCGCTGCGGTTCCGGCTGCTCCCATACGTCGCCCGTTGCCTGCTGATAAAAGGCGGCGATACCCTCTTTCGGACCACGGGCGAACACCACATCGCCGGCGAGGAGTTTGTCCGAGCCGTTCGGGTCGAACACCCACTGATCGTCCCGTCGGACCGCGATCACTGCAACGCTTTCCTCGACATCGAGATCGAGTTTGCGAATCTGCTTGCCGGCAACCGGCGAGTCGTCGGCTACGGTGAGTCGAACGAACCGCTCTTCTGCGGTATGAAAGGCCCGGAATTCGGGTGGCACACTCAGCCCGCGGAGTGGAATCCGGGCGATATCGGCTGCCGTTTCCGTAATATCGACCGCACTATCGACGACCTGAAAGATTCCGACCAGCGATTCGGCATCGGCGACGTTTTTCGCCCCGAGCATCAGCGCGATCCGGGCGTGATATCGGAGATAGCTGGCACGTTCTGCGAGCGCAATAACCTCTTCGGCAAGCTCTTCGTTGTCGAACAGGACTGCAGAGTAGGCGAGATCAACCGCAAGCTCCGAGGAGTCTTTCAGCTCAACGAGTGTCTCGCGGATATTCCTCGGCTCGTATCGGATCTCTCGCATACACTGGAAGATGGGTGAGACAATGATAAGCGTTGGCGTCACAGCTGTCTCGAACTTTTATATAGATCCTCCGACTGCATCTGGGTATGCTTCGCCACGACTCTGCGATGGACGTCTATCGGGGAGCACTCCCGGTGATCGTGATCAGTCTCGTCGCAGGGCTGTTTGCTGGAACGGTGCTTGGCAGCGAGACAATGCGTGATGGTATCGAGAGCGTTCCCGGAATCCTCGTACTGTTGCCAGCCTTTCTCGCCACGAGGGGTGGTGTGTATGGCAGTCTCGGTGCCAGACTCTCCTCGGCGCTTCATCAGGGCCTGATCGAACCACGGTTCGAAATCGGTGATCGTCGACTCAGAAATGCCGTCGTCGCATCCTTCGTCAACGGGATGGTCGTCTCCGTCTTTATCGCGGTGATCGCCTTTGCCGTGTTGATCGTGCTTGGACAGAGCGGGAATCTGCTCCAGCTCGTTGCGATCATGGCAATCGCTGGCTTTCTCTCCGCAATCTTGATGCTCTCCGTGCTCGTCTCGGTACTCTTTATCGGCTATCGCCGCGGGCTCGACCCCGACAATCTCATCGGTCCGGTCGTGACGACGCTCGGTGATGTCTTCGGTGTCATCTTTCTGCTCGTTTCGATCTATCTCGTGGGGCTGGTTCTATGAGCGTCGACAGCGGCAGCGGCGAGGATCTGAGCGGTCTCGCCGGGGAGATCGCTGACTCATACGAAGCCTATGCAAACGTCGAGACACTCGATGACTGGTCGACGCGGACGATGGTCGCGACGATGGTCCCGCTTTTGATCGGCCTGTCGGTCCTCCAGATGGTTTCGGGTGGTGTGTTAGAAGCCTACGAGGATGTCCTTCTGGAGAACCCATCGCTTTTGATTCTCGTTCCGGTCCAGATCGGGACTGCCGGCAATCTCGGCTCGATTATGTGTTCGAGGCTCTCGACACAGCTCCACCTCGGCACCTTCGAGCTGTCGCCGTCGAATCCAGATGTCCGGGCAAACAGCGCTGCCGTGTTCGGACTCGGACTCACAGTGTTTACCCTCGTCGGCGTTGCTGCGTGGGCAATCGGCCAGGCGCTCGGTGGCAGTCTCACCTTTGTCGAAGTCTTTTCAGTCTCGATCATCAGCGGCGTCCTTCTCTCGGTGTTCGTCATCGTCGTCAGCCTGCTCTCTGTTAGCCTCTCCTATCGGCTCGGCTACAATCCGGACGACACGACGATCCCTGTCGTGACGAACGTCTGTGATATCACTGGTGTTATTATTCTCTTTGTCGTCGTGAGCGTCATTATCTTATAACATCGCCGCGAGACGATCGTTGATTACTCCTCGTCCAGTTCGCCGCCGAGTCGCCTGGTTTCGATCCCATCGTGGAGCGCAGACAGCGCACGCGCGGGCCAGCCGTCGTGGGCGACCGTGATCGTTGTCTCCGGGTTCTCGGCCGCCAGCCGGTTGACACCCTCGACAGCGGCCAGATAGGCGCTGTCGTCGAGTCTGTCGGGCAATTCAGCAGTGAGTGGATACACATCTCCGAGCGCTGGCGGGACCGGTCCGAACGGAGGAATCAGCCGCCAGCCATCGTCACCTGGCGAGCCGGTCGTGAGCCACAGTTCTTCGGGTGGATCAAGCCTGTCGAGGCGGTCGTGATGGCGGGAGACGGCCGGCCGGCGGGCGCTGTCTTCGGAGAGGTAAAAAAAGGCATCCTTGGCGACTGGATCCGTTCGTTCGAGCTGGTCTGCGTACTCCAGAAGCGTGCGGTAGCCATCCAGCATCGATGGATGCCCACGCGCGCGTGCTTCGACGAGTTCGAACAGATTCCCCTGCCGGATCGCCTGCTTGATGCGACGAATCTCCCCAAAGCTTACCGCGAGATTGTGTTCCGCGAGGAGTCGGTGGCGCTCGGTCTCGTCTGCGGCCGCGACCGCCTCGGGGGTGTGTTCCCGGCAGACTGGGCACTCACACGGGAAGTATTCGAGCTCGTCGAGGTGTTGTGTTCCGCGGACAGTCAGATACCGGTCGTCGCGGGCGTACAGCGCGTAGGCCGCAGAGTCGAACAGATCACAGCCAAGCGCCGCCGCCAGGGCGAACATCATCGGGTGGCCGGCACCAAAGAGGTGGACAGGCGCGTTCTCGCCGAGCCCGCGTTTGGCCGCGGCGACGACATCGACGAGATCACCGAAGCGGTACTCGTTCATCAACGGCACGACCGCGCCGATCGGAAACAGATCGAGATCGGTTCCGTAGGCTTTCCTGGCTGCCTGCTCGCGGAGATCGATGTGTGTCGAGCCCTGGATCGGTGCGCTGACGAGCATCTCGCCGGTGTCGATCGTCTCGGCGAGTTCGAGTCGCTTCTGTGTCGTTTCCTGTTCGTCGGCGGCTTGCTCGCGTGAGACATCCGGCGGCGTGGGAATATCGACTGGTGTGCCGATATCCGAGCCGATCTCGTGTTGGAACTGGAGAATTTCCGCAGTATCGACGTCGATCGAGCCGTACTCCGAGAGCTGGAACGAGCCGGAATCGGTCATGATCGCTCCAGAGAAATCGAGCAGCTCGTGCAGTCCCTGCTCCAGGACGGGCTCACGAAGCTCCGAGCTGCCATGGAGCACGTAGCTGTTGGTGATCAGGATCTCCGCGCCGAAGGTTTCTTCGAGTGTTTTCGGTGAAACCGTCTGGACGTGGGGGTTGACAACCGGGAGCAGTGCCGGTGTCTCGATCGTACAGTCGGCTCGGGGGATCGACAGGCTGCCGAGCCGCCCAGCACCGTCGTAGGCCCGAACCTCGAAGAGCTCGCGCATTGTCCAACTCTTAACTGGTGTGGCGGTAAGCGTTGCGTTCCGGGGACGTCTGCGAGTTGGCGCAGATACTGTGACAGGTCGGCACGGAGAACTCCGTTTTCACTAGGATGGTCTCGTTGGCCCGTCCTCGTATTTCCCCCTGAAATTGTCGATGAGTTGACCCATCATCGCGTACCAGTCGTTGAGCATGCGTTGCATCTCGTCTGCGACTTCGTCCGCGTCCGCCGGATAAAAGACGTGATAATATCCGCCATCGTCGTAATTCACCTGTTCTTTCCGAACGAATCCGGCTTGCTGGAGCCGTTGGAGAGATCGATACACCGTCGACCGCTCTCGGTCAACCCGTTCTGCGAGCGTGTCAACTGTGAGTGGCTCCGCTGCCTCGACGAGAGCACGAAAACTCCGCTTGTCGAGCTCTTTGAGTCCGTGAAAACACTCTAACAGACCCTCACACTCCATATCCTCCCGGAGCATCGCTTGCATCGAATCGTTCATACCGTTCTTACGCTGCACAGCAGTATAAGATTGTGCAATATGTACACTACAAACACAGGAAACCGGGTGTGGGATACCACTTGCCAGGGATCACACTGTAATTCGGAGATGGTATTGTGTGTATTGCGCAATTCTTTAATACGCACGGCCAGTACGTGTACTCGCATGGCGACACAACAACAGACGGTAAAACAGTTCGCGTACGACTGGGAGTACTCCGCAAGTGTATCGGTCCTGTTTGGAGTGTTCACGATCGTGGCAGTGATCGGGTGGTTAGTGAGTTCGCTGCTGACTGCAATCCACGTTTTTGCGCTACCGGCAATCCCGGCAGATGCCCCAGTCCAGGGAAGTATCGAAGTTATCACAAGCCAGTGGGCCTACATTTTCGGTATTCCGCTGGCCACACTGGGCGCAGTGTACTACCTGACGACCATTGGACTCGCTCTGTGGTGGTTCGATACCCGACACCCACTCATCATCAAAATTTTGACACCGATTACCGCGACAGGTGTACTCGCTTCCGGGTATTTCGTCTGGCTTCAACTGTTTCAGATCGGAGCTATTTGCCCGTTCTGTATGATATCAGCCGCAGCGACGGTGGTTCTGTTCGGTATTGAACTACTGATTCTCCACCAGAGTAACACGCCTTCGTTGCGCGAACTGTCAGGTGATCTTGTCTCGGTCATGAAACACACGAATATTGCTGTGATCGTGTTTCCACTGCTCGTCGGCCTCACGAGCCTCGTCGGAATGTTCGTGATCCCCCTGCTACCGCTCCCAGAACCAGTACCATTCGCCTGATCTGACGTGTCGGTGTTCGCAGCATCACGATCAATCTTGTATTACATCTACAATACTGGGCAGACAATCATATGGACAGTTTCCGATTTACGAACCTGGCCGAGGAAAAGAAGCTACTCTTCGGGGACCTCGATAGAAATTCGCTCGCGCTCGATCGCGAGCCGGAACGTCGGAACCGTTTTTCTGACCCGCTTGACCAGTCCTTTGTCGGTAAGCGAGTGGAGGGCAGATCTGACCTCGTCGACGCTCGGATCCGTTCCCGTCCCATCCTGCACGTCGTGGAGTGTCGCAACGACACTCTGGGTCTCCTCTTCGGGGCCGGGGAGCACCTGGATGATGTCAGCCTGGAGCTGAGAGCCAGCGACGCTTCGCTCGCCCGAGCTGCCGGCCCCGACCAGTTCCTCGGCTTCGGGTGTCGCACAGATCAGGCTATCCTCGTTGCGGTAGTAGTACTCGCCAAGCTCCGATTCGAGATACTGGTGGACCTCGCTGCCGCTTTCGAGTCCCCACTGTGCCTGGAGTTCGGCGTTTTTCGTCGGCTGGAGCTCGACCAGTTCGGCCAGCCGCTCTCTGTGTTCCTCCGAGAGGCTCATACTTCCCGCTATTCAACAGTCCGTAATGCACGTTGTGGTTTCCAGAAAGCACGTCAGGGTGTGGCCAGCCTTCGCAGTCGGTCGCCGGCGACACGAAATCTGACCAGTGCAGTGCACAGGTCACTCACAACACGCAGCGATCGTCTCACGCATCCGTTCCCAGTGGCTTCCCTTCCAGAACTGCTGTCCGCAGTCCGTACACTGCCAGACTGCTCTGATCTGGTCGGGGACGTGCTCCGGGAGCTGTTCGGTTTCAGGGACTGCTCGGAGTGAGCCATTACATCTACCACAGTAGCTCGGCTGCTCGGCCACGTCGAGGTCGATGTCGACACTCGATAGCTCTCGCAGCTGCCCCTCGATATCCCTGGATTCGAGCAACACGGAATCCGCCGCTGCCCGTGCCAGTTCACGATCACGAGTGACAAGCGTCCGGTTCTCTTCTTTGGCTCGCGCTCTGATCGCCTCGTCCGCTTCGAGTCCGACATCGAGCGCGTACACAGTATCGTAGCCACAGAGTCGGAGATACACCGCGAGCTTGCCAACCATCACATCCAGCAGGAACGCGTTCGTCATCACTCACGCTCGAAAAACTCCCGGATACCGTCAGCACTCCGGCTGTTGAGCACGTCCTCGGCTTCAGCCCACCCACGCCGGGCGGTCTGAACTCCATAGCGGACGTACTCGTAACTCGATGGCTGGTGGGCGTCGGTGTCGATAACGATTGTTGCGCCCTGCTCGATGGCACGCATTATCGTCTGGCCGGTCAGATCCAGCCGGCTCGGGTTTGCATTTACCTCCAGGGCAGTGTTGTACTCCGCGGCGACGCGTGCGAGCCGGTCGATATCCACATCCAGCCCCTCGCGCTGGTTGAGCCGACGACCCGTCGGGTGACCGATCACGTTCACTTCGGGATGTTTCGCCGCGGTGACGAGTCGATCGGTGCCGTCGCCATCCAGCGCCGTATGTGGTGAGGCAACGACGAAATCCAGCGCTTCGAGGACGTCGTCATCGACAGAGATCGAGCCATCTTCCGCGATGTTTGCCTCGACGCCGGCGAAGATGCTGATCTCGGCGTCCTCGTCCAGGTCGCGGATTTCATCGATCTGGTTGGACAGCTCCTCGTCCGGGACACCGACACCGCCGACGATCCCCGGCCCTGTCGCGTGGTCGGTGACACAGATATACTCGTGGCCGTAGCTGATTGCTCCCTCGACCATCTCCGAGATGCTCGCCCGGCCGTCTGACCAGTCGCTGTGCAGGTGGAGATCACCTCTGATGTCACCGTGGGTGAGCAGATCTGGCAACTCCCCGTCCGCTGCGGCGTCGACCTCGCCACGATTTTCCCGGAGTTCGGGCGGAATCCAGTCGAGATCGAGCGATTCGTAGACGCCCTCCTCAGTTTCACCGGCGATCCGGTTGCCAACACGCTGGCCGGTCTCTTCGTCTGTCACGTCGCTCACGTCGAAGACACCGTACTCGTTGACTTTCAGTTCGCGGTCGATCGCCCGGTTTCGAACCGAGACGTTGTGCATTTTGCTTCCGGTAAAGTACTGGAGTGCAGCCCCGAACTCGGCGTCGTCGACGACCCGGAGATCGATACGAACCTGCTCGATACGAATACTCGCTTTGTTCGAGCCCGCCTCGATCACCTCGTCGGCCAGATCGAGTGTCTCGAAGGCGTCGATCACCGCCTCGGGATCGTCGCTACCGACCAGTACGTCTACGTCCCCGACGGTTGGCTTCCAGCGACGGATCGAGCCTGCGAGCTCACAGCGCTCGACTGCGGACTCCGAAAGGAGTGCCTCGCGGACGCGCTCGCCACGCGGACGAGCCTCCGAGAGAAGCTGTCTGCCGTGTGCCTTCCGTGCAAACTCGATTCCCTCCAGAATGTTCTGCTCTGTTTTTGCTCCGAATCCCGAGACGGTCTGGATCTCGCCAGCCCGCCCAGCACCCTCCAGATCTTCGAGTGTTTCGACACCCAGTGTCTCGTACAACGTCCCGACAGTTTTTGGACCGACACCCTCGACCCGTGTCAGTGCCTCCATGTCGACGGGGAGTTCCTCCCGCAGGTCGTCCAGTTCCTCGATTGCACCAGTTTCAACATACTCGACGACCTTCGAGGAGATTGCATCGCCAACGGCTTCGATTGTTGCGACTGCATCGGCTCCATCCGCAGCGAGTTCCTCGATTGGCTCGGGGTGTTCCTGGATGTTCTCTGCCGCCCGGCGGTAGCTCCGGGGTTTATAAGCGACATCCTGTGCCTCCAGCAGATCCGCAAACTCCTCGAGACGCCGTGCGATTTCGTCATTCCGGCTCATACCATCCGTTCGGCGAGCAGGAAAATAAAAGACCGCGTGTTTCAAACGGCAGCAGTATCTGTCCATGTCGGTGTGCGACAGTTTGGACAGCGACAGACTGTGATTGGTAAACAACGAATAACTACACCTGAGCGGTAACTCATCCGATCCAAATGAAACGTATCCATACTGGTGGCGAGACATGTTTGGGGAGATGCGATCCACGGCTGGGTCGACATTCTTCAGTTTCGTCTGGTCACCAGTATCAGGGTGAGTGTCGCCGTAAGCAGACACATCTGTCGGCATGAGTGGGACGACGGGGTTGTTTCGTCGGTTTCTCTCGCTTGCTGGGCCGAAAGTAATCACAACAGTACTTGCAGTGTTGTCGACACCGGTCATTACCAGACTGCTCGGCCCGAGTGGGTACGGCGACTACGCGGTGTTGCTCTCGATTTACTCGCTTGCGATGATCCCGGTCAGTGCGGCGATCACGGAGGGGATCCAGAAATTTGTCGCCGAAAACCGCGACGAAGCGGCCTGGATCGAGCGCGTCGTCCAGTTTTATTTCGTGCTTGCGCTCGTCCTCGTCGCGATTGGCGCTGCCGTCCTCGTCATCTTCACCTGGCTCGGATTTGCAGACCAGCTATTCGGCAGTTCTTTCTCGCTGTATCTGTACGTCCTTGCACTCTACATGCTCATCGGACAGTTTCGTGGGTTTTCCATGCACGCAATTCTCGGATTTGGGCTCGAACACATCAAGGGGCCACTTGATGTATGCAAGAAAGTATCCACTGTCGGGGTTGGAATCGGACTGGTCCTCTCCGGGTTTGGCGTTGTCGGCATGATCATCGGGCATATGGTCGCCGAGGCCGTCGTTGGTGCCGTTGCGGGCTATTATATCCTGCGACGAGTCTCTGTCAGGACACTCTTCGAGATACCAGATCGAATTCCCTACCGTGAGTTTCTCTCCTTCAACGTGCTCAACGTTGTGCTCGTCCTGTTTGTGATGTCGTTGTTCCATGTCGACGTGGTAATGGTCAGAAGCATCGTCGACGACGAGGCGACTGGCTACTACAAGGCAGCGCTCGCCCTCGCGGAGTACATCTGGATCATCCCGATCGTCCTCCAGACACTGCTTCTTCACTCCACCTCGACGCTGTGGAGTGAGGGACGGACCGAACGGATTACCCAGCTCGCCGGTCGGATCACGAGATACTGTACGCTGCTCGTTATGTTGATGGCGATCGGCCTTGCCGCGCTTGCCCACCGCTTCGTGCCGCTTTACTATGGCTCCGAGTTCGCGGTCGCCACCACGCCGTTGCTATTGTTGTTGCCGGGTGCGGTTGGCTTCGCCGTTGCCCGCCCACTGCAGGCGATCTGTCAGGCATCAGGGCAGTTGCGGACGATGATACTGGCCATCGGCGTCGCTGCGGGAATCAATGTGGTACTGAATGCGATTTTGATCCCACTCTATGGCATAAACGGCGCGGCAGTCGCCACGAGCGCGAGTTATGGCTCGATGTTCCTGCTTTTAGTCTGGACATCGCGAACGATCGGCTACGATCCACTCGCTGACTTTCGGCTCGCCCGCATGACAGCAACAGTCACCATTACGGCCGTCCCGACCGTCGCTGCTGGGCTGTTACTCCCGAGTGACCTGCTCGCGTTCCTCGTCGTTCCTGTTTTCGGGACGGTCGTCTTTGTCGGTGCTGCGATTGGGACCGGCGCTGTGAGCGTCGACGAGACCACCGAGTTGCTCGGAAAACTGCCAGTTCCGTTCGGCCCCCCGAGGGCATCGAACTGATCGGACTCGTCCGTCAGTTGCCGTCGGTCAACTGAGTGTTATCGCTCGTTGTGTTCGACCTCAACACTGGAAAACTCGTCCGTAGACGAGGCGTTCTGGAAGACAAGCTGTGTCCCCCAGCCGCCGTGGGTGTCATCTTGCCAGCAGCCGCCTGTCGGTGCTGCGTTGTCCGGGGCAACGTTGTTTCGAACCCAGACGCCATCTGTCGGCTCACCACGGACGACAGCGAGGCGTGTCTTCTGGCCGCCGCCTGTGAGTTCGTGGCGGTTATGCTCGATAATAGCGTTCCCTGACGGCGAGCCACACTCGACTGGTGCCGAGCCGTCGACGCCGTACTCGTTCGGGGCTCGGACTTCGATGAAGTGATCTGGTTCGAGTTGGATCGAGCCGTGCATGTAACAGTCCGCGATATGATACCAGGCGTTGCCGGCGGCGATTCCGTGACGGCCGAGATCCTCGAACTCACAGTACTCGACGATGATCTTGTGTTCTTCGTCGTGACCATCGTAGACGTGGTGGATGCCGTAGCCGGACCAGTTCGCAAACCGACACTGCGTGAACGTCGCGGCGGTGTTTGACCGACGAATCTGGATACAGTTGTCACTCGCATCGAGCACGGCACAGTTATAAAACACTGGATGCTGGGCCTGGATTGTCAGTGCTGTTCCACTACCCGGACGGAGCGTCAGCCCGCTGAATGTAATATCGTCGGCGGTGACTGTTATCTCGCCAGTTACCTCGCCGTCGCTACCGTGTCCGCGGTTGCCGGCGATCGTTACATCGGGGACGTCTGCCTGAAAGCCGCTTGCCGATCCCTCGATATAGATGACATCGCCGGCGGATGCACTGTTCAAAGCGCTGTCAACGTCGCCGTCGTTGACGACAATATCCACATCGTCTGTGTCGTAGACCAGTCGCGACGGGATTCCATCGCCACCGCCGAGCGGGCCGTCGTAACGGTCGTGACGGATGCCGACCGACGTATCGCTCTCTTCGTCGCCGGGCGGTTCGTGATCATCGTCCTGCCATGGAAAGCCTGTCTTCCAGTCCTCACCAGTCGCTGACTCCTGTGGATAGATCTCCAGATTCGACTCGGAGCCGTTGACGAAGGCGTCGGCCTCGCCTTCGATCGTCACATCCGCGACGAGGGTGTCGAACTCGTAGGCGTGGCTGTCACCGGGCTGAATCCGGCCTGCTGCTTTCGTTTCGTCGTCGCTGATCCAGAAGTACTCGTACTCGACTATTGCATCGTCGACGGTCGAAGGGATGAGATCGCCGCTGTCTTCGATTTCCAGGTAGTAATCGACGTACTCCTCGCCGGTCGCCTCGAAGGCATACCGGTGTTCGCGCTCTTCACCCTCGATCTGCCAGGGGAAGTATCCTTTCCAGTGATCGCCCGAGGCAGACTCCTGAGGGTAGATCTCCAGATTCGACTCCGAGCCGTTGACGAAGGCGTTGGCCTCGCCCTCGATGGTTACGTCCGCGACGGTCGTATCGAACTCGTAGGCGTGGCTATCTCCGGGCTGGATTCGACCGGCGGCTTTCGTTCCATCCTCGTTCAGCCAGCGATCCTCCCCGTCGACGACTGCACCGCCGAGTTCGGACGCGATGAGGTTCCCGCCGTCCTCGACTTCGAAGTAGTAGTCGACGTCCTCCTCGCCGGTCGCCTCGAACGTGTAGCTGTGTTCCCGGTCTGTCTCGGATTCTTCGTCTTCCTCTTCGGGTGGATCCTGGCCGGTGAGATCGGAAACGGTCGTCTCTTCGCCGTTGAAAAACAGTGTGAACTCCCCCTCGACTGGTTCAATCTGTGTTATTTCACCACTGAGATCGTAGGTATCGCCGTATCCGTTCTCGGTCGAGCCGTCGATGGTCCACGTTCCGTCGTCGTTCTGTCTGATGCTGTCACCATCGTCGGCGGATCGATCGCCGTTGTCGGTGACCTTCCACGCCGTGTCGATCGTCTCGATCTCGTAATCGACATCGCCGTCGCTCGTAGCGACGAGTTCGAGTCGGTCACGGTCGGGGTGGGCTCCCTCACCGTAGATGATGCGCACCTCGGCAGCGCCGTCGACGTCAAGGTAGGATACTGTGCCACTGAACTTGAACGCGTGTGTCTCCTGCTCGACGCTGCCTGTCAGATGTCCTCCGTTTATCTCCCACTCTCCCGACTCCGGACCGATGTCGGTGTGGGGCTCCACTGTGCTGTCTACCAGCAGCTCATACGTCGAGGACTCCGATGAGACAGTCCCGTCGAAAAATATCGTATTCGGAAACGATTCGTCGTCGGAGTTGGCGCTTGCACCCGCGGTTGCTAGTGCTCCTGCCGAAAGCCCGACACCGCTTACCTGCAGTAGCTTTCGTCGGCTCATCCCCTCCTCGTTTCCAGACTGGCCGTCAGTAGGATTGTCTTTCCTCTCTGGCATGAACGGGTATGTTTACCTTACCAAAATAACGATTATCGCAGATTGGTGGTCGTCTCCCTTCGGTTGCATATTTTTACCTAAATTTGATAAATTTTAGACACTGGATACATGTACGATACATACTGCTACACAGACTGTAGTAGGTCGGCAGTATCGGATAGATACCTGGTGTTATACGCTTCCTATCGCAGAATTCGGTCGATCTGAACCAATGTACTCTAAAACTGTGTACAATGGTGCGCACCCTGTCGCCAGTTGAGTGCAAGCTACAGCTAGATGTTAGTACATCTAACAGCGAACGAACTATTCGACTGTGTCACACGAACAGAACCGTCCCCAGATTGCTCGTCGATCAGCACCCCAGCGGTAGCCACGCTCACGTAGTTGTTCCCATCCCGGAATCTGTTGACAGAGCCATGCTGTTGTCTTTCCGATGCGTCCACAGCGTGCGAGCGTCTGTTCTGCCCCCTCACCACAGGAGTACACCGCATCGTCAGTCAACAGGTGCATACAGTTTTCCCACTCCTCGGGGAGTCGTGCTTTCTGGTCGGGCGTCAGCTCATCGAATCCAACGGGTTCAAACGAGCCAAAACGAAGCGCCCATCGTGCGCTCCACTTGCAGAACCCGCAGTCGTCGTCGTAGACGAGGCGTGGATCGGCCATACAACAGCTACGAGTTGGTGGCTCTTTGTTGTTAAGATATACTGGCGATAGAGTACCGATTACTCGGGTAGTCTGACACCAACTCGCCGTTCTGGTGTGCGAAACCCTGTGCGATTATTGAAACCGGTGATAATCAGCTGTTTATTGGTTTCGCACATGGTATCGCACATGTGAAAAACCCTGTGCAAAACCTTTTATTGGCGTGAGCGCAACAACGCCACACAATGTCAACGAGTGAGCAGCAGGGGCGAACGCATTGTATTGCCGTCGCGGAGCCGTCGATGGCGGCGTTACTCGAGACGGTCGAACGGTGTCTGCTGGATATCGATATCCACCCAACAGACATACTCCGTCGGATTCGAAATGAAACGCTCGACACCGATCCTGTGCCCCATTGCTCACTGCCTGGGGGCAACGCACTCATCTGTTCGGTTGGCGAGGGGGATGCAGTCGCATCGTTTGCAGCGAATTACCTGGCTGGGTATGACGTGCTAGTCTTCGATGACTTCAGTCGGTTCGAAACGATCGGTGATTTTGCGAGTCTCGTCGACACACTAACAAGCGTCGAGACAGCGATCCGAATCGTCGAACACGACATCCTCATCGAGGCCGACGGAAGCTGTGAGTCACTGCCGGCGCTTCTGTTTGGATTGGATGCCTACGGGGTAGAGCTCCAGCGCGAAGTCACCCGAGAAGATATCGACAGTTGGACCGACGAACGCAGCCAGTACAGTGGCGGCCGACCACCGCTTGGTTTCGATGTCGAAGACGGTGTCCTCGCTCCCGGAGCACGATTTACCGAGGTGTGTGAGGTACTGGCAGCAGTCGATTCCGGAGAGATGAGTCAGAGCGCAGCTGCGGCGTCACTCGACTGTGCACGACACACCATTGTCCGGGCGATCGAGGACAGACGAGAGCTGTATCGGCTCCCGAACGATGAGTAACCGACACTGATTGCACGCAGTCCGTGGCTGGATTCCCTCCTATTTCGTTTTCGACGCTTGCGGTGGGAACGTTTTTGTCCCAGCTGTTTGAATGTCGGGCATGGCAGCGGGATGCGAGCTGACCGAACCAACCGTTCTCGCCGCGACGAAACGAGAGCTGTTTGCCCCGGATTCGAGTGAGGGCTATGTCGTCGCGGACACACAGTTCGCTCAGGAACAGTGGATCGACACCCAGCCGATCGACGAGGAGATCCGATCTGCTCTCGCACCGTTCAATCACGTGCGTGTTGGGTCGGGCTATCCGGATCTCGTCGGCGTCGATACACTCTCGGGGGATTTCGTGGCAGTCGACCGACTCGGAGAGGAGCCGCCGTTGATCGCAATCGAGGCGAAGGGATACACCCAAAGCGGGGCTGTCGACATCCAGCGCGGTATTCTGCAGGCATACGACCGGTTACACGAAGCCAACATTGCCTTCGTCACCGGCCCACGTACAGCTATCACACAGACAGATCGGACACTGGCACGCGAACTCAACGTCGGTGTGCTGGCAATCGACGACAACAGAAGCGTCCACATTCTGGAGCGACCACGGATCGTCGGAAATCGGACTGCTGATGAGGCGAGTGCACTCAGACTCCAGGCCAGTACCCAGGGTGTCGCCGACAAGAGTTTCGGACTCAACCACCCCAAAAACTACCTCGCAGTCCCGCTTGCAGCGGCCCACGACGATCCAGCCGAGGAACTCCTCGCTGAGTACGTCGTACACGCCGTCACCGATGCGATTCGCGGTGCGGTTTTCCTCGGCTTGGTGACTAACGACGGTCCAACGCTTCGACTAACATCGCTCGGGGATGAAGTCGTCCGGTTTGGGCTCCGTCACTACGACGATCTCACCAGCGCACTGCGCTGTTTCGAGGAGTGGCAACGATCTCGAAAACGGTTTACTGAGATCGCACCGCTGTGGGGTGAGCTGACCCGCAGCGTTGTCTTCGCCTATCCCGCCACGGAGTTACTCGTCACGGAGCTCCAGCAGCTACACGACGACGGCTTTGATTCGCCCACGCTCGTCGATCTCGTGCAGTGGCTGCACACCCACCACCCTACATTCACGGTCGAACTGTTCATCCGCGGGACAGAGGGCGTCCGTGAACGTGTCCTGACGAACGACGGCGAGCTTCGTGAGGGAACACTCACCGACGGGAGCATCTACCACTCCCCGACCGTCTTCCAGCTGAAGGCGATGCTGTACCACGCTGGAATTCTCTCAGCGCGTGGCTCGGAGCCATCGAATCTGAATCCAGAGGCGGACGAGTGGCGGCTTGCCGAGGCCCTGCCACGGTGGCGATAGGTGAAACGAGTCACAGCGTCGCAAAGACCCCCAACCCTGCCAGACCGAGCGCGGAGAGGACCATGCCCCCGATAATCGTCCAGAACGAGTCACTCCGGAACTTTGCGGCCAGATCGAGACCCCCACCGATCGAGATAATGAACCGACCTGTCGTCTCGTCTCGTTCGAGTATCACATCTGCATCGTCCACCGGCCAGGGTGGATCGTCACAGCTGACCAGCTGCCCGAAGACAGTTACCTCACTCCCCACGGGAATTTGTACCGGTTCGTACTCGGTTGATGGCCCGTAACCAGGGATCAAAAGACCGAGAACCCGATCCGTGATCGACGGAATCTCTCCCTCAGTGACAACGAAGGCGTTGACTGGGTCCGCAACGAGTACCTGTTCGTCGTCTTCCAGATAGAATGGCCCGGCGACGAAGCCGCTTTGTTCTCCGTCCGGACGTCGGACTTCGTTGTTCGCTCGCGCTGGAATGTAGTCGTACTCAAAACGGACATCCGCATCGTAGGACTGTGGTTCGATAACAGTTCCATCGACGGCCTGAACAGTTCCTGTGAGTTTCGCCTGCCCGAGTGCTGCGGAGCTAGCCCGGCCTGCCGGCGTGTCCCTGTGCAGAACGTAGTCGTGGTACTGCTGGATACCACGATAGATGAGACCGATACCCAACGTGAAGAAGATTCCCCCCAGGATCAGAATATACGACCCGGCCGGCTCAGCCTCCTCCTCGTCATCACCGGACTCGATTGGAACCATGTCGCTGTCGTTATCGTGATCGACGACACCGCCGCCACCGGGATGAGCGGGTTCTCCGACGCCGGAGTTGTCGTCAGAGAACGTCTGGTTAGCTGGAGCCGCAGCTGCCACGGTGACGGCAGTTGCGTCGACAGCTGTTCCGGGTCTCATTGTGTTTCTCTCACCACCACTGATTGCAGTATGTGGAGTGAGAAAGGGTGCACCGCTCATCTCGCCACCTGGCGCGTCGGTTGTACTGGTGGCTTCCTGAGTGACTGCAACAACGGTACCCAACTGGTCAGCATCGAATGAAGCCGCTGGCCCAGTGGCTGAAAGGCTGTCTCCCGGTCCGAAGACCGATACGGAAATCACCGCCCCCAGACCGACGCCAACTGCTACCAAAAAAAGACTAACGAGGGACACTCCACGAAAATCAACCTGCTGACCAGTCATCAGCGAACTATCAGGTCTTGTATATAAAAGGAGTTGCGGAACTGGTCCTCACAATCGTTCAGTACACCGGGTGAGGCGTTCTCGTGATCAAAGTTACCGAGAGTTGGGACACCATCTGTTCCCCCGGTGCGTGAACAACGAAAAAGACAGATCGGGATGGTTCGCTTGAGGGGTTACAGCGTCCGCTGTCCTGGCTCTGTACACAGCACTGTTGCCACATCGTCGCCACTCATGATTTCGGGGATGACGACCGCATCGGCACCTGCCCGCTTGGCCGTCGATTCGTACATGTGATCGCCAACACGGACGACGAGTTCGGCATCCGGACAGAGCTGGGTAGCGACGATACAGGTCTGGATGTTGATATTCGAGTTGTCCACCGCAGCGACGACAGTCCCAGCCTCACCCACGTTTGCGCGTTCGAGCGTTGCTTCCCGGCGGGCGTCGCCGTCGACGACGAGATGTCCATCCTTCTCTGCCCGCATGACCGTTCTCTCGTCTTCTTCGACGACAACGACATCCTGCTGTTCGTTCGCGAGATGACTCGCGACAGTCTCACCGAACATCCCGTACCCACAGATGACGACGTGGTCGGTCAGATCGTCGATGGCTCGTTCCTGTTGCACGCGTTTGAGTTCCTCCGTTAGCTGCCCTCCAAACAGTGCGGACACGACCGTCTGGCCGAGCCAGAGTCCGACGACGACCAGCAGAAAGCGACTCACCACTGCCAATCCCTTCGTCGCCGTTTCCGGACCGGTCTGCTCGTCGAAGTGGATACCCACATTGGCTGGACTGATGATCCAGTAGGCTGCCTCGACGACGCCGACGCCGGCCAGCAACATGAACCCCCCGACTGTCCCGACCACGAGTGCGACCAAAGCGCTGATCGGACGGAGCGCGCGTCGTAACAGCGGGCGGTTAGAGAGTCGTGTCATCTCACTGTCTAGTGCACAGTAAGATTGGTGTGCCTATGCAAAAACGTTGAGCCGTCATCCGACGGTCACGAGGTTCGCACGTCGAGTCGTTCTCCGGCTTCAGAGGGTACCAGAGCCACTAGATGGGAGTCGATGCCCGAACTCAGATACTGAATCCAACAGCAAACAGCACTGCTGAAACCAGGATCAGGAGTCCAAGTTTCAAGATGAAAAAGAATCGTGGATAGGATGTCCAGGAGCCGTTTGCTGCCTGTACCGTCCGCTGACGAATCATGTTGTTCGACCCTCGCCTGTAGTACCAGCCAGTGACCGTTGCATCGCTGTCGACGTACTGGGCTGTGTGTTTCCACCCTTTCCAGAGCCGTCCGAGTGCGCCGAGCCGGGACGCAAACAGAGTCGGGACAAAGCCTGTCTCATCCCGCAAGGTTGTGTCAGGTGTGAATTTGTTCCCAGCAGGATGTCTCCCGAGGAAATAGCCGTCGAGTGAGACCTTTTTTCCGTTGACCGGCGATGCATCAAAGTGTGTATACAGCTCACCGACATCTCTCTGTGCTGGCTCTTCGGAGGGAAACCGCCGGCGATACTCTGCAAACGCGCCCAGCGCGTACAGCAACACGGTCAGGCCAGCACCAAGCAACACAGTGCTTGCTGTCGGGCCGGATTGAAGCACCATCCAGACAGTGGTCACGACACCGATGATTGCGCCGAGGTATCTGGCACTGAGCACCTTCAGATCAGTCCAGAATGTCCGCTTCATCGTTCGAATGCCGTCCTGATTTATCTCAGCGAACTGTCGCAGATTGAAGATTGTCCTGCCGTGTTTTTCTTCGAGGGACTTGATCCGATTCCCAGTCAACGGGTGGGTTGACTGGATTTCAGTGATTTTTGCCCACGGTGAGTGCGCGTCGTACAACATCGCGTGTTTGGCGTGTTCTTTTTGGCCACGCTCCATGAGCTCTCCCACGTTTTTATCCTCGGTGCTGTCGATTTCCATAATGTTCATTGGGCCGACGATATTGTCCTTGTACCGCTTTTTCTTCTCTGTCGATTCGAGAACGGAGTCATTTGTCCCCTCTTCTTCTGCGTCGAGTTGTCTGTCTTCTTTCTCGCTCTCACGAGCAAGGCCGTAGGAGATCTTCACCAGGGCAGATGAGAGGGCTGTTGGGCTCGTGTACTCTGCTGCAAAGGAATCAGCAGCGTACTCGCGTGTTCGGGAGACGTAGAGCTGAATATATTTGCTGAGTATGTAGAAGATGTATGTCCCGACTGCGGTGGCTGCGAAGATACCTCGTGCTCGCCCGTCTGCCCGCCGGGCGAGCACTCGTGTGTACAGATAGAGAATAAAGATCGTTTGTAACAGCGTGTTGAGTATCGTCATCAGAATAAAATCTCGGTTGCGAATATGCCCGAGTTCGTGGGCGAGGACGGAATCGAACTCTTCTGGCTCCAGTAACTCATCGAGCCCGCGACTGTAGACGACTCTTGAGTTCCAGTGGTCGCTGCCAAAGGTCATCGCCATCGGGGTCCCGTCGTCGATAATCCCCATCTTCGGCGTTTTCAGCTCGTGTTCTTGACAGATTGCTTCCATCCGTTCGGCGTGGTCTCTGTGTCGGTGTTTGAACTGCTCGAAATCCATCCACTCGATGTTGTAGACGAAGCGCATGAAAAATTCGTTTAGCTTTGGCCCAATCAGCCAGATGACGAGGTTGAACAGGACCACACCCACCAGAACGATCCACAGCGGCGGCAGGGAACCTGTTGTCGCAACGCCGATTGCTAGCAGTATTACCACCAGCCCGAAAACCAAAAACGAAACCGTAAACAACGACGCTGGCGCAAGCAGCGGTTTGTAGTGGCGTAGATTCATAGTATATTATCAACATGTGGATGATAAAAATACCTACCGTTCGTCCCCCATTTGTTCAGGACTGGTACTTTTGAGTCCACTTTGTTTTATTTGGATTCCTTTGTCGCGCTGCCTGTTGGAGGTCTCAATGCTCTGTACCGATTTTGGCCAGACGCCTCGCTACGATCGGCGTGCTGTTCGCCGAAAAGTATGGGTTGGGGCGGAGTTGAACCTCGGTCATTCCGCTTCGCTCCATTCCCTGCTCCAACTCCGCGGTCCCATTTCGCCTCACGTACGACTCCCTGCGGTCGTCGTTGTGTTCGGCAGAAATGGGTTGGGGCGGAGTTGAACCGCCGACTTCCTCCGTGTGAAGGAGGTATCATAACCGGACTAGATCACCAACCCGAACAAATAAGCCTACCTGACCGCCCGACTTAAGAATTACCTTACTCCGCTGGCTGTTTGCGAACTCTGTCGAGTCGTTCGCGTGCCTCGCCGATTGCCTCCTTTGCCTCTCCCTCTGCTCGCCCCTGCAACTCCGAGAGATCAGCACGAATCTTCTCGACCCGGCCCGGCTCTGGCTCTTCTTCCTCGCTGATCAGTGCCTGGACGCGCTCGGTCACTGGCTCCAGTTCTTCCGAAACTCCTTTTTTCGCTTCCGAGCCTGCCCGTTTCAGGTAGTATTTCGTGTCTTCGAAGTGTTTGTTCATATCTGACCGAAGGCGAAGGACGAATATATCCCTTGTGGCGGCTATCATCCGTGAGTATTAGACCGCAGTATGGGTGCAACAGGCACACAAAAGAGGCGGCTGGACCCGGTGATCAGTAGCTTGGATTCTCTTCAGGAACACCCTCGCGTTGGTTCACAACACGAGCGAGCGTAAACAGCGTATCGGAGAGGCGATTGAGGTAGATCACAGCAGTGTCGTTGACTCCTGACTCTTCGGCTGCGAAGCTGACCGCCCGCCGTTCGGCTCGTCGGCAGACCGCACGCGCGTGATGGAGACGGGCACCGGGGTCGGAGCCGCCGGGCAGAATAAAGCTCTCTAGCGGGTCGAGTTCGTCGTCGTAGCTGTCAATCATCGACTCGACGGCATCGACGTGTTTCTCGCGAACGCGGGGGTCGCCCTCGTCCGGATCGGGATTGGCGAAATCAGCCTGGACGATGTGCAGATGGTTCTGGATCGAGCGGAGTTGTTCGTCGATATCCTCGTGACCCGTCGGGCGGACTTTGCCGACGAGTGCGTTCACCTCGTCAACGGAGCCATACGCCTCGATTCGACCGCTGGCTTTCGAGACACGCTCCATGTTTCGCAGATCGGTCAGCCCTTCGTCACCACGGCCAGTGTAGATCTTCATGTCCACTGTTCTGGACGACAGATAGTTAACCCTCCCGGCAGCGACGCGGCGTTGTTGGCCTCACGCCGGGTCAGTCTCACAGTCCACTCGCCAGGTCGTCTCGGTTCGCTCGTCGATCCGATCGTAAAACGCTCGCAGACCGGCCGACTCCGTTTCTGGAAGCACGTGCAAGCGAAGACAGCCATCGCGGACAGAGACACGAAACACATCGTCGGTCTCTCGATCGCGTGCCAGATACAGCGTCAACGGGAGGTTGAGAAAATCTCCGTACTGGTATGGACCGTCTGACAGTGTCTTTGCGAGCAACTCCGCCAGCTCGTCGTTCGAATACGACTGATCAGGTAGCAACTGAAAGAGCGTCTGTCCCTCGTACTCGACGCCGCCGCTGTATGGATACCGACGTTTCGGCCGCGAGGGAATGGAAAACAGGCGATCACCTGCCATCTACGGTTCAGTAGAGCACGATCGTATTTGAATGCTTAGGCGACACGTGACGCTACTCGGTTCCCACAGCACCCTGCGCCAGCGAGGCCATTGCCCGTCGAAGTCGCTCGGAGGCGGCCTGTTTGCTAATCCCGAGTTCGTCGGCAATCTCGGTCAGCGAGCCATCTCTGGGAATATCAAAGTAGCCGACTTCGAGCGCTGCAACCAGCACAGCCTCCTGTTTTTGCGTCAGGTGAGAGCCACCACCCGAGAGTCGGTACTGGTCCGGTCTCAAAAGAGTGGGATTAATTTCGATATCCACTTCCTCCAGGCGAGATCGAAACTCCTGAAACGACTCCTGGTCGGGATAGTTCATCGCAGTTGACCAGTTATCACCTCTCCACTGGGACTGTAGATAGACTCCTCCAGCGTCGATCGCTGCCTCGTATGCCCGTTGTGTGGGTGTTCCTGGCACCGTTTCGATCCAGTACAGCCCACCGAGCTGTCGGCAGTCGAGCTGTTTGAACGCCGCAATCGAGGTATCCTCCGTCATCGCGTTTTCGAGTTGCTCCTGCTCACAGTTCGAGACAGCACAGGTCAGTCGAAGCGGTGTCTCCGGCCCGGTTGCGACACTCCTGATCTGTATCTGTAACTCCGGAAGGAGTTTGACAGTCTTGTAGAGGATCTCGCTCTGGTGGGCGTACTCGACATACATCCGTCTTTCATACAGACGATTGCGAGATACTTAACTGTCGGTGAACGAAAGACATCGAAATACTACCACAACTACGGCCGTTTTTCCCACTCCCGAGGCCTGCTCAGTGGTATTCTCCTGTGACATTGGGCGGTCGGTGAACCGCCTCGGAGTCAAGCCCCGTGGCATTCGCCTTGATCTGTCTGTGAAATACACAACAAGTTGCGGGGAAGATAACGGATATATTACTCGTGAAACAGAGACGGCAAACGCCGCCGTTAGTACGAGCGGACCTTTGGCTCGTAGGTCTTTTCGTGGCCCTCGAGGATCACTGGTTTGTAATAGAGCTTCGGCGAGCCGTCGTTCCAGGCGAGCATCGTGTGTTTCAGCCACTCCTCGTCACGGCGCTCCTGGTACTGCTGTCGCCAGTGTGCCCCACGGAACTCCTCGCGGGCGAGTGCCCCGATTGCGATCGCTTCGGCGTTGTCGATGACGTGTCGCGTCTCGATGGTGTGGATCAGGTCGGTGTTGTATGTCCGGGAGCTATCCGAGACGCCGACGTGCTGGTACTGCTCGCGTGCCTCGCGGATGTCCCGAAGCGCCTCTTTGATGTTCGACTCCTCGCGAAACACGTTGACGTTCTCGGTCATCGTCTTCTGGACTCTCTCACGAACCTCGGCGTGGTTGACGCCATCACGTTCCAGCAACGTCTCGACGCGCTCGCGTTCGTTCTCGACTGCAGTTTCGAGCAGCTGTTCCGGTGAGGCGACGGCCCCACCGTCTGCGAGGACTGGATCCGATCCGTCACCGATCGTTCCGGGTTCGACCGGCAAGTCGACGTCGCCGTCTTCGCTCTGTGCGCCCGGCCCGGTCGGAATCTCTGGCTCACCGAGATCCCCTCCAGCAGCGTGCTGGCCCGCACGGGAGCCAAAGACCAGAAGCTCTGGCAGGGCGTTGCCACCCAGCCGGTTCGCGCCGTGCATACTGACACAGGCACACTCCCCGGCGGCGTATAGCCCGTCGATGCAGGTCTGGCCGTTTTCGTCGACCTCGATGCCGCCCATCTGGTAGTGCTGACCGGGTTTGACCGGCATCGGCTCGTCCAGCCCATCGACACCCTCGAAGTCCTCTGCGAGATGCAGGATGTTCTCCAGGCGGTCGAGAATCCGCTCCTCGCCGAGATGGCGCATATCCAGGTCGACGTACTCGTCGTTGATTCCGCGACCCTCGTTGACTTCGGTTAGTTCGGCCCGCGAGACCACATCCCGGGAGGCGAGTTCACCGTCGTTGTTCGCGTATCCATACTCGAACATGAACCGCTCTTCGTCGCTGTTGTAGAGGATTCCCCCCTCGCCACGGACACCCTCGGAGATCAACACACCCGTCGAGGGAAGCGTCGTCGGGTGGAACTGGACGAATTCCATGTCTTCAACGGGTGCGCCGGCGCGGTAGGCCATTGCCTGTCCGTCGCCCGTGTTCGCAATCGCGTTCGTGGTGTGATCGAACGCCTGGCCGTTGCCACCCGTCGCCAGCACGACGCCGTCGCTGGCATAGAATCCGTCGATTTCACCAGTTTTGATATCATAGCCGACTGCGCCGTAACACTCCCTGTCGCCGGGATTGTCGTGATCTGTCACCGCAAGCCGGGTGACATACCACTCTTCGTACACTTCGATCCCACGTTTGACGACCTGTTCGTACATCGTATGAAGCAGGTGGTGGCCAGTCTCTGCGCCAGCGTAGGTCGTCCGTGGGTGTGACATTCCGCCGAATGGTCGCTGGGAGACAGTGCCGTCTTCCTCACGTGAGAAGGGCATCCCCCAGTGTTCGATCTGGATCACTTCCTCGGGGGCCTGCTTTGCGAACGTATCGATAGCCGGGGCATCGCCGAGATAGTCCGACCCCTTCATCGTGTCGTAAGCGTGTAGCTCCCAGGAATCCTCTGGGTGGAGCGCGGCGTTGATACCGCCCTCTGCTGCGCCGGTGTGGCTGCGCACCGGGTGGAGTTTGCTCACCAGGGCGACGTCCGCCCCTTCTTCGTGTGCTGCGATCGCTGCCCGGAGGCCGGCACCGCCTGCGCCGACCACGATGACATCGTGTTTGTACATAGTTTGCTGTGTATTGGCTTACCAGAACTTCAAATTGTTCTTGATCGACTCCCGTTTGAGCGCCTGGATGTGCTCGGTCAGCGGGATATCTTTCGGACAGACCTCGGTACAGGAAAACTGTGTCTGACACCGCCAGACGCCGTGTTCCTGCTCGATGATCCGGAGTCGTTCTTCCTTGCGGTCCTGTCCTTCTCGTTCGTCCATCGCAAACCGGTAGGCCTTGTTGATCGCTGCCGGCCCAAGGTACTCGTTATCGCCCGCAGCGATGTTACACGAAGACATACACGCACCGCACCAGATACACCGCGTCGAGAGTTTCACCTTCTCACGGTTTTCCGGCGTCTGTCGTTGCTCTTCGAGTTCGCCTTCCGGCAGTTCGTCGGGATCAAAGTACGGCTCGACGGCGTGCATCTGATCGTAAAAGTGCTCCATATCGACGACCAGATCTTTAACCACGTCCTGGTGTGGAAGTGGCTCGATCCGAACAGGGTGCTCCAGATCACCCATCTGCGTCTTGCAGCCGAGTCGTTGCTGGCCGTTGACAAAGAGTGCATCCGAGCCACAGACTGCCTGTCGACAGGAGTGGCGAAAGGTAAGTGAGGAGTCGTACTTATCGCGCGCATAGATCAGCGCATCGAGGACTGTCATCCCCTTGTGGAACGGGACAGTAAAGGAGTCAAACCGTGGCTTCTTTTTGCCCTCGATCTCCGGATCGTACCGGAACACCTTGAGTTGGACAGTCTTCTCTGCGCTGTCGAGATCTTCCTGAATCTGTTCACGGCGTTTCTCTGATAGCTCAGCGGCGACGTCCTCGCGGCTCTGTTCGGGTTCGGTCTCTTCTTTTTGTTCGATTTGCGTGCTCATGATTTTAGAACAGTGTGGTCATTGCCACCGCAACGCGCAGTCCCTGAACGATCAATAAGAGCGTCGCAACAATGAGGATTCCGGCGACGATCTTCTTCGGTCGGCCGGACAGCCCCATGTTGACAAGCCCGTTGTAGACGCCGTTGACACCGTGGAACGCACCGGCGATCAGGAAGCTCACCATGAGCGTAAAGTAGCCGATCTGGCTCATGCGTGCTTCCGTCCCTGCAAAGGTGATCTCCGCGGCGTGGTTGATGAAATGCAGCGTCACGAAGTGAAATGCCAGTGCACCGATCAGGAAGACGGCAGTCACCCGCTGGAGCAGCCACCGCCAGTTCCCGCGCTCGAACGATGAGTAGTGTTTTGCCATTAGAGAACACCTCCGAGGAAGGTTGGAAGACTCGACAGTGTGATCACCGCGGTCAGGATCAACGAGACGTAGAAGCTCTGATTCTGGACATCGAGTCCGAGTCCGAGATCGACAAACAGCAGTCGAATCCCGTTGAGAATGTGAAACACCGCGACGGCGAGCAGACCGATCTCAAGGAACCGGACAATGAGCAGCGCCTCAAGTCCCTGTAACGTTTCGGTGTAGATGTCACCCTGTGCAGCGGCTGCGCCCGGATCGACGCCGGTTGCCGTACTCAACACGGCGATATGTGTAAACAGGTAGCCGACGAGAATCCAGCCTGTGAGCTTGTGCAGTATCCAGGCCCACATGCCGGCTTCGAACTCACGCCATCGTCCGAAGCTCTCGACGATGCCTCGATCGTACGATTGTGCCATATAGTAAGGCCGTAGGATTGCGCGTAAATAGTAGTTTCTACACGGCCTTCCAGAAATCCATTCGAGTCCTTTCACTCTTTGTACAGCTAGCACGATGATGCCCCTGATAAAACGGGTTCCACTCCTGTCTGGTGGACGTTTGCCCGATGCCTTATCTTATATATTATACAGTATCATCCGTGTAATTTCCGGTTACTCACTGCATCATACTGGTAGTGATTGGTGTGAGTCTGTCCCGGAGAAACGCAGTCTCCCGGGCAGTCGGGCACTGCCTGACGACAGAGGAAGACTCCGTCTCCCAGGCAGACGGCCACGGGCCGTCGACAAGCAATGCTCTCCTCGGCAGACGGCCACGGCCCGACGACGCTGGGGCTGCACACGATGCTCGGTGCAGGGCGTGACACCCTACTACTGTGACGCTGTCACGAACATACTCGCAATCATACAGAAGCAGCGCGGAAACCCACGGCTTTAGCCGTCCCCAGAACGCGGAGCGTTCTGGTGTGCCAGTCAGAAATCCTTGATTTCTGACGACGTGGGAGGAAGCGCGAACGCTCCGAACCAATCCACCGACTACG
>LKMJ01000109.1_pt1 | contig 50128 bp, 53 predicted proteins | sample 643391 | NCBI WGS metagenome assembly LKMJ01 (sample SAMN04112250, study PRJNA286221) | soda lake metagenome | biome: soda lake; feature: Kulunda Steppe; material: water; isolation source: sample PL-Br10 brine of Picturesque Lake | place: Russia: Kulunda steppe | collected 2010-07 | reverse complement strand
GATAGCGGCGGTCCTCGGTGAAGCAGTGCTAGCTAGCGAGGAAAAAAAACTCGACATCACGACCACCATCGACGGGGAGCGACGCGATTTTACCGTCGACCGGTCGACACTCACCGACTATCGGGGGATAGTACTGGGAGAATTGCTTGTCTGTCGGGACATCACAGAGCGCAAGCGACGGGAGCGGGAACTGGCACAGTATACCGAACTCGTCCAGACAGTCAGCGATCCGATGTACGTCGTCGACGAGGAGGGCTATTTCGAGCGGGTCAACGACGCCTTTCTCGACTATACAGGCTACGGCCGCGAGGAGTTACTCGGAACTCACGCAACGGAGATTGTCGACGAGGAAGCGTTCGAAACGGGCACGGCGGCCGTTCTCGACCTCGTCGGCAAGGACGAGGAGTGGACGACATTCGAGATAACCGTCTACACGAACGATGGCGAGGAAATCCTCACTGAAGACAAAGTCACACCAGTGATCAGCGAAACAGGCGACGTCGTCGGCTCTGTGGGTGTGATGCGGGATATCCGCGAGCGAAAAGCCCGCGAGCAGAAACTCAAGCGACAGAACAGGCGACTCGACGAGTTCGCCTCGGTCGTCTCGCACGACCTCCGGAACCCGCTGGGTATCGCACAGACGTATCTCGGTTTCGCCCGCGAAAGCGGGAACGAGGAAGATTTCGACGCGGTCGAGGAATCACTCGAACGGATGGACACGATGATCAACGATCTGCTGACGATGGCTCGGGCCGAGACGACTGTCGAAGACACTGAACCGGTCGTGCTGGCGACACTCGTCAAGGATGCCTGGCAGACCGCACAGACTGACGGAGCCAGACTCGAAAACAACCTGCCGCCGGAGAGGAGTATCGAGGCGGACGAATCGCTCCTGCGAAACGTGTTCGAGAACCTCTTTCGGAATGCAGTCGATCACAACGAGACGCCGCTCGTCGTTCGTGTCGGCACTCTCGACGATGGCGGCCTCTATATCGAAGACGATGGTAGCGGAATCCCGGAAAGCGAGCGTGAGGAGGTGTTCGACCACGGCTACACGACCAGCGAGGAGGGGACAGGACTCGGCCTCTCGATTGTCAGCGAGTGTATCGACGCACACGGCTGGACGGTTACGGCCACCGAAGGCAGCGACGGTGGCGCGCGGTTCGAAATCGTGACCGGGCAGCGAACAGACGAGTCGAAGGTGGTCCAGACACCAAACGACTAGTGTGGACAGCGCAAGAGGAAAACACAAGTACTCCCCGGCGAATGTCCAGATATGAGCACGCTCTCGCGACTGATCGACAGCGTCATCCAGATGCCACAGGACTTCGCCGATGTGGCGACACAAGGCCCCATCGAAGGGATTCTAGTTCTTATCGGTGGCTTGCTCGTGACAGTTCCGATGGTATTTTTCGGCGTTCTCGTCCTTGGCGCAATCGTCGACCTGGTCACTCCCGAATCCTTCGGCGAAACGCACCCCTGAGTCGGCTTTTCGTCACTTCTGGACCGTCTGATGCAGTTCACCCATCAGCTCGATTGCCTGTTCGAGATCCGGGCCGAGCGGTGAGCCCATCACGAAGCTATCCGCCTCGTCGAGAATCGTCTCGACGCGGTCGCGAACCTGTGCTGGCGTGCCGGCGACGGCGAAGGCATCGATCATCTCCTCGCTGACGAGGCCGAACGCCTCTCTGAACTCGCCGGCAGCGATTGCATCGCTAATCTCATCTGCGCGCTCCTGATCCAGGTCGTGTCTGTCGAGCACCGGCCCCGGCGCGCCACCCGTGATGAACGCAACTGGTGGCCGGGCAGCCTCGCGGGCGTCGGATTCCGTCTCTGCGAGGCTGACACTCGCGTAGGCAGCGAAATCGAATTCGCCGTGTTTCTCGTCGCGCTCGTCGAGTCCCTCCGCGACGCGTTCGCTCGCCCACTCGATATCCCGGGGGTGCGAGCCGTTGTACAGGACGCCGTCGGCGTACTTTGCTGCCATCCGGGTCATGTGTGGCCCCTGTGCACCAACGTAGACGGGGAGCCGTCGGGTGTCGTAGTTGAGTCGGGCATCGACAGCCTCGAAGGTACCATCGTGGTCGACGCACTCGCCGTCGTGGATCTTTCGGCCGACTTGCATGGTTTCGAGGACGCGCCGCAATGCGTCGTCGTGATCGTAGCCGAGATTCGCAAGCGTCGAACGATCACCCGGCCCGATGCCATAGACTGCACGGCCATCCGAGAGTTCATCGAGCGTCGAGATGCGCGAGGCGAGTGTCACTGGATGGGTCTCGTAGGGGTTCGTGATACCCGGTCCGAGTCGGACAGTCTCGGTTTCGCGGGCGATGTCGGCGAGGACGACGAACTCGTCGCGGTTGTTGTAGTGGTGGCTAACGAAGACGGTCTCGAAGCCCTCGTCTTCGGCCTGGCGAGCGAGCGTCGAGAGCCGCGAGACGGGGTGTTCGGGCGTGAGTTCAATTCCCAGCATGTGAGTACTCCCGCAGTGCGGGTCTAATCAGATCATCGGCTTCCTCCCTGAACAGTTCGTCGCTCCCCTCGAAGTTGCCAAACTCCCAGTCGCGGACGACGGCGACGGGTGTGCCGCCGCCACCCTCGCCGGTGACGAGATTCGCCGCGCCAGCGAGTTCGTCGACGACTGCCTGCACTGTCGCTTCGAGTTCCTTGCCGTTGCGGTCGATTTCCCCGCGCCAGTCGCGGGCTGCTGGCATCCCGGCCCAGCCGAGTGCCACGCCGCGTTGTCCATGCCGAAACGGCCGTCCGGAGGTGTCCGTGACGATGACTGGCACACCGAGTACCTCTGACAGTGCTTGTGCGCTCGCCGTCGGATCTTCGGGAAGCAAGAGCAGATCTGCATCTGGTACGTTCGAGCGGTCAATACCCGCGTTTACAGTGATGTGTCCGAACCGGGTGACGGCGAGCATGATCGGAAACTCCATGAGTAGTTCCTCGCTTTCTTCGATGACCGCCTGTGCAAAGCGTGGGTCTTTGTCCTCGCCAGCGAGTTCACCGACCCGGTCGGCAATCTCTCGGGCTTTCTCACCGGCCTCGAAATCCGAGAGGTCGGCCTGTCTCCGTTCGGCTTTGGAGACAATTGTACTCGCAACACAGACAACATCGGTCTCCTGTACGGTGATTTGCTCTTCGATAAGAGCCCCAATGTCGTCACCGGGTTCGACCTCCGGCAATCCCTCGACCGCGAAGACGTGCATACGCCTACTGGGTGATACCGAATAAAAAGCCGACCGGAACGGAAAACAGTTCCTGTCATTTCATATGGGCTCGAAAAGAACGGCAGATATGTCGTGTCCAAACTGCGATGAAAGCGAGTACTGGGTAGTCCTCGCAACGACGCAGACCGGCGTCCGGATGCCCGGCGATTCAGATGCCAGATCGAATCAGCAAACAAAACGGGAGCTACACATCTGTGATGACTGTGGTGTCTGTTACGACCCAGTCATCGCGAATAGCTAGATTTCGTGGACGTTGATATCGAAGTCGCCATCTGCAGCGGTTGCCGTCATCATCGTCGCGCGAGTCGCTGGGTTCGCACCAGTGACGCTTCCGGGATTGAGCAAGCGGATGCCATTGCGTTTTGTATCGAGTACTTCGTGCGTGTGACCGGCCACACCGACAGCGTCCTCGCTGGTTGCGTGTTTGGTGACTGTGTTGACGATCCGTTTTTCGTAGCCTCGCGGTGAGCCAGTTCCATGTGTCACAACGAATTCGACACCACCCAGTTCGACTGCGGTCACAGCAGGCAAACCAATTCGTGGGTCCATGTTTCCTTTCACAGCAGTTAGTTCGGTGGCGAAATCCTGCATGTCCGCAAGCGCGCTTTCTGAGTCAAAGTCACCGGCGTGAATAACGTGGTCTGCGTTGCGGATGCGCTTTCGAAACGGCGTGGGAATCTGTCTTGCACGCGAAGGGATATGAGAATCACTCACGATGGCAATTTCCATGTACAAACGTGGCGTCGGATACTGTAAGAAAGTGGCTGCTTTCGGTTAATCCGAGAAGAGACTGGTATGGACCGGCGCGAACTCGTCACCGTCGTCGAACTCCTCGTCGGTGTCGGTAATCGCTTTCCCGGAGAGCCCCTCTGCGAGGAAATCAGAAAGCGGTGGCCCGACGTTCTCCGGTTCGACCAGAAATGCATCGTGACCGTGGTCGGATTCGATGACGTGGTGGGCAACCTCGACGTCGGCCTCGCGCATCGCTTCGGCGAGTGACTCTGCCTGCGCGGAGGTGAAATGCCAGTCCTCGGTAAAAGACATCACGAGTGCCTCTCCTTCGAAGGCAGCAAGTGCGTCGGAATCACCCTCGAAGCCCTGCGAGAGGTCGTAATTGTCCATCGCCCGTGTAAGGTACAGATAGGAGTTTGCGTCGAATCGCTCGACGAATTTCTCGGCCTGATAATCCAGGTAGGATTCGACATCCCGGTAGGGGAAAAAGCCCGCTGCAGGATCGGTCGGGAACGACCGGACGGCATCGCGGCCGGCGGCGCGGCGGCCGAATTTCCGCTCCATCGAGGATTTCGAGAGATACATGACGTGGCCAATCTGGCGGGCGAGTGCTAACCCATCACTGGGTGGCTCACCATCGTAGTAGTGGCCACGTTCCCAGTTTTCATCAGTCGTAATCGCCCGGCGAGCAATTGCATCGAGCGCGAGGCACTGCGGGTCGAGACGAGCAGCACTCGCAATCGGGGCGATCCGCTCGACGTGGTCGGGGTGGCGTTTCGCCCATTCGAGGACGTTCATGCCACCGACGCTTCCGCCTACAACAGCGTGCAAGTGCGGGATACCGAGTTCATCGAGCAGAAGTCGCTGGGCTTCGGTCCAGTCAGTGACTGTGACTGCCGGGAACTCGGTTCCGTATGGGTCGCCTGTCTCCGGGTTGATCGACGCTGGGCCTGTCGTCCCGTAACACGACCCCGGGACGTTCGCACAGACGACGAAATACTCTGTCGTATCGATTGCTTTGCCCGGGCCGACGATATCGTCCCACCACGCACGTGCCTGCCCAGCAGTGCCAGCCCGAGATCTGTGGCCGGCGACGTGTGCACTGCCGGTCAGTGCGTGACAGACTAACACTGCGTTTTCGCCAGTGAACTCGCCGTACGTCTCGTAGGCAACCTCCAGTTCCGGGATTGACTCTCCACACTCGAACTCGAATTTACCTAACGAGACTGTCTCCTGTTCGATATCCATCGTCATCCCTCCGCTCGTGCAATGGCGCTGTCGAGATCAGCAATGATGTCTTCGGGTTCTTCGATACCTACCGAAAGCCGGATCAGATCCGGCGTCACACCGGAGGCACGCTGTTCCTCCTCGCTCAACTGGGCGTGAGTCGTACTCGCCGGGTGGATGATGAGTGTCTTCGCATCGCCGATATTGGCGAGGAACTGTGCGAGTTCGGTGTCCTCACAGATCGACTTTGCCGAGCCGTAGCCACCGGCCGGACCGAACGTGACCATCCCACCATAGCCACCATCGAGATACGCACTTGCGTTGTCGTGAGTCTCGTGTGATTCGAGTCCTGGATAGTTTACCCACGCGACGTCTGGATGATCACGGAGATACTCGGCAACGTGTTGTGCGTTCGCACAGTGTTGTTGCATCCGCAACGCGAGTGTCTCGGTGCCTTGCATCGTCACCCACGCATCGAAGGGTTTCTGTCCGTCGCCGAGACTCCGTAGTGAGCGTTGGCGGGCAGCCATCGTCACTGGCTGGTCGGGGAAATCCGCCGCAAACGTCACGCCATCGAAGGCGGGACTCTCACCGCCAATCTCGGGGAAGCGGTCGGCATATTCTTGCCACGGAAACGAGCCATCTTCGACGAGCACACCACCAACGGTGGTCCCGGAGCCATGGATCCATTTCGTCGTCGACTCCCAGACCAGGTCGACACCGTGTTCCAGCGGTCGACAAAGGTAGGGCGTCCCGAAGGTGTTGTCGACGAGTACGGGAACGCCGTGGTCGTGAGCCACGTCACAGATTGCCTCGATATCCGGTGTCACGAGCGAGGGGTTTCCAATCGTCTCGAAATGGACGTAAGCTGTCTTCTCGTCGATTGCGTCGGCGTAGGCATCGGGATCGAGCGTATCTACAAACCGCGGTTCGACCCCTCGCCGGGTTGCCATATTCGAAAAATACGAGTGGGTACCGCCGTAGATCGACGCCGCAGAGACGATGTTGTTGCCTGCCGCTGCGAGCACCGAGGTTGCGGCATCGAGTGCGGCCATACCAGATCCAGTTGCGACCGCTCCAGTGCCGGATTCGAGACTGGCAAGGCGTGTTTCGAGCATCGTGACCGTCGGGTTATCGAAGCGAGAATAGACGTTCCCGTCAGCTTCCAGTGCATATCGGTCTGCAGCATTCTCTGCATCCTCGAAGACATACGACGATGTCTGATAGATCGGTGGCGCGCGCGCGCCTGTGGCAGGGTCCGGCGTTTCCTGCCCAGCATGAATACAGCGCGTCCCAAAACCTGGACGCTCTCCGTTCTCGTTAGTCATGTATGTGACTCATATATCCCAATACATCTATAACTACGAGTTACGGCAAAACTCGCAAAGTATGCTAACAACCACCGAGGAAGAACAGATAATCAGTAGACGACTACCCGCCGGCTTCTTCGGCCCAGATCCGCCACTCGCCGCCCTGCGTTCGCAGTTCGATCTCTGTTGTGGTGGTTTCCTCAAGGAATGTAATGGTTGCTTCGACAACAGCTTCGTCCTCGTCATCACTGAGGAGAGATGTCTCTTCAACCGCGATATCGAGTGCAGCAAACGATTCGTCGGGGAATTCATCAGTCAGTCCGCCCGGACTCTCGTCGTGTTCGAGTTCCTGAACCCGGTCTCGGTCGCCAATATCGAAGGCCTGGTAGTACTGCTCGACGATTTCGGTCGGCTCTTCTGGGACTGGGTCAGTGATTTCCTCGGTGGTTGGCTCGTTTGCGTCTTCTGTTCCCGAACCCCAGATTCGCCACTCGTCGTCTTCGCGTTGCAGCAACACTTCGTTTGTCTCGATATTCGATTGTCCCTGTGAGGTAAACTCGGCGATAACTTCGACTTCTGCTTCAGTGTCGGATTCCTCGCGGAGTGTCGTCTCCTCGATAGTGACATCGAACGGAGAGACCTGGGTGTATGCGATCCCCTCGACGGGATACTCGGGGCTTTCTGTGTGGATGAGTTCTTGCATCCGGTCAGTATCGTCGACATCGAGCGCCTCGAAATACTGTCTGGCGACCGCTTCGGGGTCGTCGGGAATCGAATCTGTAATTTCGCCACCACGGTCGATTGTCGTCTCGCCTTTGATTTTCCAGCGGTTGTCTTCGATAGCAAGCTCTAACGCATTGACGCCAGTTCCAGCTTCCTGGGCAGATGTGACAGAATATTGAATGTCGACGATTGCCGTCTCCGAATCTTCGTCAACAGTTTCTATCTCGTCGACTTCGATATCGGTCTGTTCGGCAGTGGCCTCAAGCTGTTCGTCCGTCGCTTCACCTAGTTCGTCCATTTCGCTGTTCTCGGAGTGAAGCACTTCTTCGCCAGCGTCGCGGTCACCCGTCGAGAGTGCAGTGTAATACTGTTCGACTGCTTCCTCGGGTGTGTTTTCGATAGTCGGCTCGTCGTCACCAGTGGTCTCGTCGTCGTCAGTATCGTCTGTATCGTCGGCCTCACCGCTTCCGGGTGCGCCAGAACAGCCAGCCAGCCCGAGTGCTGCGGCTATTCCAGTGAGTGTCTGTAAATACCTCCTGCGATCCATTACGTACCTCGTCGGGATGGTGACAGTAAAGTCTGTGCAATATCATCCGGAAAATTCGAGTGGCTGTTCCCTTCCGAGCACGGTGGATACGTATGAACAAACAACAACTACGCGAGCAGGTCTGGGACGAGTTAGAAGAAAGCGGTGAGGCCCGATTCCCCTACCCACCCCACGGCAGGATTCCAAATTTCGCGGACGCAAAAAGGGCAGCCAAACGCCTATTAGAATTGGAGGTCTGGCAGGAGGCAGACGCCATCAAGTCAAATCCCGATTCACCACAGTTACCAGTTCGACGGGCAGCACTCCGGCAAGGGAAGATGCTCTATATGGCCGTTCCCCGACTTCGCGATGAAGCCTGCTTTCTGCGGCTCGATCCGGCCGAAATCGAGGATATCGACCACGCGACGACAATCGGCGGCTCCGCCGAAGTCGGCGTGCAAGTTCGACCGGAGGAAATGGAAGAGATCGATCTGATCGTCGCAGGCAGCGTCGCCGTGAACGAAGAAGGTGCCAGAATCGGCAAAGGTGAGGGATACAGCGACCTCGAATTTGCAATCTTGCGCGAGTGCGAGCTGGTGGATTCCGGGACGACGACAGTCTCGACGGTTCACGAGATCCAAGTCCGTGAGCAGGCTATCGACACTGGCGAACACGACGTTCCTATCGAACACGTCTGCACACCCGAGCAACACATCGAGACTGGTTCTGGTGAAAAGAAACCAGCAGGTATCGTCTGGGAGGATCTTTCAGCCGAGAAAATCGAGGAGATTCCGATTTTACAGTGGTTTGAGGCGAAAGCCCACCGGCTTTAGCCGTGGGATGAAGCCGACACGATTGGAGACAACCCACTGTTCGGTAGCCTGTTGGGTATTGTGTCCCAAATCGTTAACTCCGGCACTCTCGTATTATATTTTGACGGCGTTCCCCGGTTGTGGCACGGGGTTTTCGACCCCTACGGACGCTTCGCGTCCACAGCCCGCCGGGTAAGAAAGCCGGAGAACCATTCCACCACGTCCCGTGTGAACGGACGCGAATGGTGGTACCCAGTCGGCTGAATACCCGACCGTTGAGGCCCGAACTGGTATTCGGGCCGTTGGAGCGCCCGGCGCGTCCGGGTGGGAAGGCCCGTTTGACCGGGCTGTGTGCGCTGGAAAGCACGCTCGGGGTCGTAACCGAGCGGCCACCGTTGAACGCCCCACGCGAAAGCGTACTTGAGGGCCGAGGAAACGCGCAATCTTAAACTCCCCTTCGCGGAATCCCACGGCTTATAAGCCGTGGGAGGAGGTCAAAGATGCTACAATAATTGTAACACGAAGACGGTCATCCCCGCGTTGCTTGGCCGCTGGGACTTCCCTGCTCAAATCTCCGTGGCGTCCCCTTCCTGCAGCATAGACTGCTCGCTCCGCCGGCAGTGTTGTGCTGCAAAGAAGTCCTGACGGAGTCCAACGGCTCGCTTCGCTCGCCGTTGGGCACGTCAGGACGTGAATGACGAAGCAGTGGCTGCGCATGCAGCGACTGCAAGGAATGAACGTCCTGACGGAGATTTGAACTCGCCAAGATGTTCCGGGCCTGCGGCGCTTCGCGCCGTTCCGGGCTGCAGCTTGTCTGCTCAAATCTCCGTGTCCGCTTTCCAAACACGGACGACTCGCTCCGCTCGTCGTCGTTGTGTTTGGAAAAGCGTCCTGACGGAGATTTGAACTCCGGTCCCTGGCTCCGCAAGCCAAGAGGATAGTCCACTACCCTACCAGGACTCACTCTCCCGTAGCAGGGAGTTACTGATAGGGGTTACGATTCGAGAGAGCATCCATTCCTATCACAAAGCCACAAGACAACACCTACAAAACTGGAAATTATCTTGAAAAGGCAATAAACCAACATATCCTTTATCCGTAATCCAACACAATCGTAGTCATGGAAACGGATTTAATTTCGGCGGCCGTCGACGAGTTGGACGACCTCTTTTATCTTTTCACACCAGAAGGGGACTATATCGAGTGGAACGCCCAGCTACCGGCAGTCACGGGCTACAGTGACGACGAAATCGAGGAGATGGATCCGGTCGAGTTTGTCACCGGTAGCGACCAAGAGGCCGTCGAAGAAACCATCACACGGACAATAGAAGACGAACGCCGCAACACAGTCCAAGCAGAACTCGAAAGGAGTGATGGGTCGACAGTTACCTACGAACTTTCCTTTGCGCCTCTCGAACGCGATGGTGAACTGGCAGCGATTGCGGGAATCGGGCGAGATGTGAGCAAACGGCTGGAGAACGAACGCCGCCTGCGCGAACTGGCAACGGAGATGCGCTCAAAGTCGATGCCCGTCGTCGAAATCTGGGATGGGGTTGTGCTGACGACTGTCATCGGCTCACTGGATACCCGGCAAGCAGAGCAACTGACCGAGGATCTCTTAGAACAGATCGTCGAGATCGAAGCCGCCGTTGCACTGATCGATATTACCGGCGTCGGTGCAATCGACACCGCGACCGCACAGCACCTGATCGATACGGTCAATGCGGTCAATCTGCTCGGTGCTCGGGTCGTTATTACGGGAATCAGCCCCGAGATCGCACAGACACTCGTACAACTCGGTGTGAAACTGGCAGATATCGAGACCCAGTCCTCGCTCATGGAAGGGTTACGGACGGCACTCACCTGGCAGGGGGTCGAATTCGAGAAATGACGGCACGCTCGCCAGCGATCAACGAAGTTTTCGGCGTCTTGATCACAGCATTTCCGGCAACGCCAACCGACAGAGCGGTCAGCGACCTGCAAGAAACACTGTTACGGGAGGTTGATGACCGACAGCCACGGGGTGTCGTGCTGGATATCTCGCGCGTGACGACACTCGATTCGTTTTTCGCGCGGGTTATCTCCGAGACAGCGAGCATGGTCGAGTTGATGGGCGGCGATGTGGTCGTCGTTGGGATGCGACCGAGTGTTGCAATCACTGCCGCCGAACTTGGCTATCGGTTCGAGGGGATTACCACTGCACGAAATACCGATCACGCACTGACGGTACTTGGCGTAAAGAGACACCGACAATGAGTAACAGACGAGACGGGGGCAACAATCGCAACAACACCAACCAGACCGGCGTCCGTGAGTCCGGTACACTGACGGTTGCGAGCGAAGACGATATCCTGCGAGCGCGACAGGTTATCCGTGAGGTCGCCGGGGATGCCGGATTTGGGATTACCGACGTGACACGAATTGTCACAGCTGTCTCGGAATTGACCAGAAATATCTACCTGTATGCTGATGAGGGAGTCATGGAGTGGGAACATGTTAGCTCCGGCCGTCGGGATGGCCTCGAACTCGTCTTCGAGGATGACGGCCCCGGAATCGAAAACGTCGAGGCAGCACTGAACGGGAATTATTCGACCTCTAGTGGGATGGGGCGTGGACTCGAAGGGACACAGGAACTCATGGATGAGTTCGAGATAACGACAGGCGAAGAGGGAACGACTGTGACTATCCGAAAGTGGCAGCGATGACTGACGACAGCAAGCTAACCATCGAACGCGAGCGAACGCAGCAACTCGAAAGCGAAGGCGATACAGTCCTCGCCAGACAGACCACGACGGACCTTGCATCGACAGTTGACTTTGTCGACCGCGCTATCGACGAACTCGGAATCGTTGCGACAGAACTCGCAGAAAACGTCATCAAACACGCCGACAGCGGCGAGTTGACTGTTGGACAGATTCGTGATGGAGACAGGGATGGAATTCGGCTGATAGCCGTCGATGTCGGTCCTGGGATTACAGATATCGAAGGGGCATTTGCGGATGGACACTCGACTTCCGGGACACTCGGGGGCGGTCTCGGTGCGGTAAACCGGCTGATGGACCGGGTGACAGTCGCCGTCTCGGGCAGGCCAGAAAGCGGAGCACGCGTCGTCGCCGACCGGTGGCGCAGACCGGAATACGAACAATCGGTGCCTTGCCCACTGGATTTCGGGGCGGCCTCGCACCCGAAAGTGCCCAACACACCGAACGGTGATAGCTTTATTATCAAACGCTGGAACGACAAAGCACTCGTCGGCGTCATCGACGGGCTTGGACACGGTGAGGCCGCCCACGAGGCGACAAAAGCCGCCCAGTCTTACGTCGAGAGCCACTTCGACCAACCGTTTGAGACACTGTTCGAGGGGACAGACCGTGCCTGTCAGGGAACCCGTGGCGTCGTCATGGCACTTGCACGGTTTGACTGGACAGACGCGACAGCAACGATTGCAGGCCTTGGAAATATCGCTATTCACGTCGATGGGCCAACGAATAGCATTCCGATGCGGCGTGGCGTCCTCGGTAGCAGAGCCATGACACCGTTAGTCGAAACCATCGAGTGGAAGCCGACCTACCGGTTAGTGTTACACTCCGATGGTGTGAGCTCTCACTGGGACTGGAATGAATGGTCAGAAACCACAGACAAACCGGCGACTCTCCAGGCACGAACGCTGCTCGACCGGTTTGGCAAAGATGACGACGATGCGACTGTCCTTGTCGTTTCTGAGCGTGTTACTGACCGGTGACGGGTGTCCTGTTACCATTGTCAAATGTGTAGGACATTATACAATCCAGTATCTATAGGTAGCTTCCGCTCTGAGTGAGCATAGAACACCGCGATGGACGATGATAACCTGGCCGATCAGTTAGAGGCCATCGCAGACGCTGGTAGCGAACACGCTGCGCTTCTCGAAACAGCAGCTACTCAGCTTCGCGGCCAGCAATCACAGATTGAATCACTGCAGACAGAACTGGAAGAGACGAACGAGGGGATGGTCGCACTGACTCTCGAATTGCAACGGGCCGAAAAGCGGTATCGGTCGCTGTTCGAAGAAGCAATTGAAGGAATCTACAAGACAACACCCGATGCCCACGAATACACAATGGCCAATCAGTCGATGGCCGACATTCTCGGGTACGAGACACCCGAAAAGCTCCAGCAAACATCGGGAATCGAGGAAGTGTTTGTAAACAACCGCCGATACAGCCAGTACAGATCAGCATTGCGCAACGACGAACAACTGGCGAATTTCGAGTATCGCATTCGTCGGACTGATGGTGAGATTCGCTGGGTATCAGATAATGTCCGAAAAATAACCGACGAGAACGGACAAATACGTTACCGGGGAAGCGCCGTCGATATCACCGAACAAAAAGAGTACGAAAAGCGCCTCGAAAGCCGCAACGAGGCACTCGAAGCACTCAATCGTGTCGTCCGACACGATATTGGCAACGACGTGCAGGTTATTTCGACGTGGGCACAACATCTCGAAGACAAAGTCGGACCAGAAGACAGAGAAGCACTCGACCGGATCCGGCGGAAAGCAGAGAGTATTACAGAAATTACTCGCGAGGCAGCCGCTGTCGTCGAGACGCTTGCTGATGAAGAAGAGACCGAACTCGAGCCGGTGGCGCTCGAATCGACACTCCTTTCTGAAATCGAACGCCAGAGCGACTCACATCCCGACGTCAAGTTCGATATCCTGACCGACATCCCGTTCGTACAGGTAAGCGCAAACGAGATGCTTGGCTCGGTGTTTCGGAACGTACTCACAAATGCAGTCACACACAACAACGCGGACGAGCCGATCATCGAAGTTTCCTGCGACCAGCGCGAAGATGACGTTCTCGTTCGGATTGCTGACAACGGCCCCGGTATTTCCGACGAACGCAAAGACGATATTTTCACCAAAGGCGTCCAGTCTGTCGAAAGCGACGGAACCGGTATCGGCCTCTATCTCGTCAATCATCTCGTGACCGAATACGGGGGGGAGGTCTGGGTCGAAGATACCCAGCCAGCAGACGACTCGCAGACAGACGGTGCAATGTTCGTACTGACGCTACCGCTTTCGGCGTAACTCCAAAAACGACGAAATACTCACTTGAACTGGAGGAACTGGCGGTCGTCTGCCCGCTGCTCGTTTGCGGGGTAGACGATGACGAAATTACCGGGGGCAAGCGTCGAGATACTCTTCGGTAGCGTTTGCAATTCCGTGTGCCATCCCAGATCACCGCGACGAGCGCTCATCAGTGCAACTAGGTCGCCCTCTTTTAGGTCGTCACGGAGAACCGAAAGAAGTGCTTGCCAATCGGAGACCGCCTCGAACTCACAGGGGACCTCCGGATCGACCATCGTATACAGCCGTTCGAACTGGTCGACATTGCTGTTTATAGAAAGTGCATGCACCTGCGAGCCAGTCTGTTCGCCAATGCGTTTGATCGTATGTAGTGCCTCGAAGAAGCCGGTGTTGTGATCGATACCCGGCGGAAGGATCAACACGATCCGATCGGTCGTGTTGAGTGGCTCTCGCACCCTGCCGACGACAGTAAGCTGTGAGGTCTGTTTTAGCAGACGGTCGATAATATGACCGAACGTCCGCTGGCGGCGTGATTTGGCACCGTCCCACCCAATGACGAGCGTCGATATCCGGTTTTCGAGCGCCGAACGGGCAATCTCCGAAGCGACATTGCGATGAACTCGTGTGTGGCTCTCGACTGGAACTTCCGCACCCGCGGCGTATTCTTCCATCTCTTCTAACTCCTCTTCGAGGTCTGCGACTTTCGCTTCAGTTGCTAACTCTTGGCCGGGAGAGACAACCGAAACAGTGTAAATCGGCTCTGTCGAGTTCTCGTAGCGAATCGCCATTGCAAGATCAAGCAGTTCTTCCCGGTATTTTGAGTGATTCGAGACGGGAACGAGAATACGCTGTGGAGTCTCGGAGGGGTCGTACTCCTCTTTTTTTTCTGCCCGGAGCAGTGCTTTGCCAGCCCGGGTAACGACCGACGGGCTAAGAAGGCTGACGGCGAGAATCATCAACACCGCCCCGTTTATCATCTGCTGGTCGAAACCGGGCACACCTTCCTCGAACCCGATGAGAACAATTGCAAGCGCAGCGGCGGCCTGCCCGACTGACAGCCCGAACATCCCGAGCACTTCGTGAGTGGTGTAATCGTATATCTGCCCAGTTAACCAGGCAGCAGCAAGTTTGGTAAGCACAACCATCACGATCAGCGAGCCAGCAATCACAAGCGTCTCGGAGCCAGCAAAGAGTGCGCGAATATCCACCAACGTCCCGACCCAGAGCAAGAAAAACGGAATGAGAAGCGCGTTCCCGACGAACTCGATTCGGTTCATCAACGGCCCAGAATCAGGGATGAGTCGGTTGAGTGCGAGTCCAGCAAGAAATGCCCCGATGATATGTTTGACACCAGCCATTTCTGCGAGGATTGCAGAGACGAACAACACCATCATCACGAACAGAAACTCGTAGTAGCTTTCCTCGTCGTGAATCCGGAAAAACCAGCGACCGATACGCGGGACGATCAACCAGACAGCGGCGAAAAAGAGCACCAATCCAAGAATAAATTGCGTCCAGAACGCGAGACCGACCGAGCCACCGACCGAGGCGACGACCACAGCAAGCACCAGCAGTGCAAGCGTATCAGTCAGGATCGTACCGCCGATGGCAGCGGTCATCGCCTCGTTTTTCGAGATGCCGAGTTTGCTTACGATGGGATACGCAAGTAGCGTATGAGAGGAAAAAATTGCCGCAAAAAGCAACGCCGACGTAAATTGGAGATCAAGGATAGCCATGCCGACAGCAGTGCCGACAATCTGTGGAATGAAAAACGCAAAACCGCCGAATACGAGGCTGCGGTCTTTGTATTCGAGAAACTGATTGAAATCGATTTCGAGCCCCGCAATGAACATCAGGAAAATAAGTCCAACCTCCCCGAGGAGTTCGATTGCCTCGTTATCGCCAAGCAGGCCGAAACCCTGCGGGCCGATTGCTGCGCCAACGAGAATGATTCCGATGATACCCGGCATCTGGAACCGTTCGAGCAGCAATGGTGCAAAGAAGAAGGCAACCATTGCGATGCCAAAAACGAGAACAGGTGCTTCAAACGGCAGTTCAAACATTAACTTGGTGGTTGTATCTGGCCCAAGTATATTAAACAATTAGAATTGGAACGGGGGCGTTGAAGAATAGTCCCTTCGAAATTCGCCCGAGACGGTTTCGGTCAAGTTCTTCGTGTTGGTCGCTTCCGAGAGCGATCAAATCGACAGGGCGGATCGTCGCATACTCGAGGATATTCGACTGGACATCGCCGGAGCGTGTTTTGGTTTTGAGTGCAATGCCGTACTGGTCGACAATATCAGTAATTTCCTCGAAAAGCGCCGAAACGTCGCGTCGTCGTTTTTCTTTGGCTTTCTTGAACTCGTTCGATTTGCCCGGCGTCATCGTCGAGTAAATGTCGGCAGCGGGTGGTTCGAACACGTGCAAGGCGATAACCAGCGCATCGTCGAAAGAGTTACAGACAAATTCGAGTGCGTTGAACGACTTTTCCGAGCCTTCGACCGGTACGAGAACGGTTGGTGTCCACTGGACGTCCCCGTCTTCGTCGAACTGGGGCACATCGGTGTGTTTCCTGTCCTGGTCCGGAAAGACGAGCACCGGAACGTTCGTACTCGAAATCAACGTCGTGGTTCGCTCGCGCGAAAGAATCTGCAAAAAGAGCGATTTCGGACGCGGGAGTATCCCGATTGCCGTAACAGCCAGTTCGTCGGCAGTTGCTGCAATTTCTGCAATCGGGTCTGGACCCATCCGGTGTTCAGTCCGGACCGTCGTTTCGGTATCGAACCCGTCAAGAAAGGGCTCGAAGATTTCATCAGCATTATCATCGAGCGAACGGGACGTTTCAGTATCCGAGTTACGGTCCTCGGTTTCGCTCACATGCAAGACGATGACCTCGGTCGTGGCTGCTTCGGCATACGGTTTGACTGTCCGATACGTTTCCTCGGCGTCAACAGTGTCGGCAACTGGTAACAACAGCCGATCGAATGCAGGTTGGGTCATGTGTCTATAATATTTGCGGTCGTCGAGATAGCCGTATCGAAAGTTTCAGTGTGATTTTGTCTGTTGTGTCTTAAAATGTGGTGTGTGGTGTGAATCCGTCGTTCTCATCAGCGCGATTCTCACAGAAAACAATCAGCATTCTTTTGGTTGACCGACACAGAGAGTAGTGTATGTCTGAGCGGGCCGGGCCAGCCGATGATGATAAGCCCAACTTATCGGAGCTTTCAGGGGTCTCTAATGCGTTGTTTCTCGCTCCATCGCTGGGTGGGCAGGGTGGTGATGTCTGTCTCGACCTTATTTCCCAGACTGCACCGAGTGAGACAAACGTCTTAACGATCACCTATACGGATACGCCACAGGAGTGGGTAAACAAGTGGATCGACCACGTCGGCGTCTCGCCAGTTCGCGGTGGCATCGTTTCAATCGGCCAGGCCGATGCAAATGTCGATGATCCGTCGTGGGCAGTCAAGACTGTCGAGAACCCATCGGACCTGACGGGTGTTGGAATCGAACTAAGCGAATTGCTTTCGGGAATGGCGACTGCCTCGGGCGAGGATGAACACATCGCAGTCTGTTTCGATGGCATTACGTCGTTGTTACAGTATGCAGACCTGCAGCGGGCGTTTCGATTTTTACACGTCGTGACTGGCCGTGTCAAGACCGTCGGCGGTGTTGGTCACTACCACCTCGATCCCGAAGCACACGACCGACAGACCCTCGCCACTCTGAAAGGGTTGTTTGATGCAGTTATCGAAGTCGACGAAGATGGCTCCTGGACGATCCAGCACTAATATTTATATCCGAGACCGGCAGCAATCAAAGACGATGAATCAGTTACAGCAACAACCAAAATGCGCACAGAGAGCAACGACAACGCTTAAGCGGCAACCAGCCGTGTCATACGGACAGTAATGGGCGCGATCGAGGACATCTACGCAGATCTTGAGACGGATGTATCAGAAGAACGGTTCCGAGAGGCCGTCCAGCAGAAAGTCGAGCAAATGGAAGGGCTCGCAGACGAGGAAACCGCGGCGATGATCATCGCCCACGAGATCGCGGACAACGAAGTCGAGACGATTTCCGACATCGAACCCGCGATGGACGAGGTGAAATTCCTCGCCAAAGTGCTCTCGGTCGGGGAACTGCGAACGTTCGACCGCGACGGTGAAGACGAAGATGGACGAGTCATCAACGTCGAGGCTGCTGATGAAACCGGGACGGTCAGACTGGCCTTCTGGGACGCAAGCGCACAGGCGATTGCGAACGGCGAACTCGACGACGGCGACGTGTTGCGCGTCAAGGGCCGTCCAAAAGACGGCTACAACGGACTCGAAGTCAGCGTTGAGGAGGCCGAACCCGACGACGAGGTCGAAATCGATGTCGATATCGGTGATGGTGCCACAATCGACGCGCTCACACTCGGACAATCGGATGTCACGGTTCGTGGGCTCGTTCTCGGAACCGAAGATGTCCGAACCTTTGACCGTGACGATGGCTCGGAAGGACGCGTCTCCAATCTGACCCTCGGTGACGAAACCGGCCGGATCAGAGTCACCATGTGGGACGAGCAAGCAGACCGTGCGACGGAACTCGAAGCCGGCAGCGCAGTCGAAATCGTCGACGGATACGTCCGTGAACGCGATGGCTCGCTAGAGTTACACGTCGGTGACCGCGGCGCAATTGACGAAATTGAGGAAGACGTTGCGTTCGAACCCAATGCGACGTCAATCGAGGATGCAGAAATCGGCACCACGATTGATATTGCGGGAGTCGTGCGCTCGACAGATCCGAAACGGACCTTCGACCGCGATGACGGCTCTGAAGGACAGGTTCGAAACATTCGGATTCAGGATGATACCGACGATATTCGCGTCGCGCTCTGGGGAGAAAAGGCAGATATCGATGTCGGCCCGGGCGATGAAGTCTTTGCCGCGGCTGTCGAAATTCAGGACGGCTGGCAGGACGATCTAGAAGCCTCCGCCGGTTGGGGGTCGACCGTCGTCGTCCTCGAAGATGCAACACTTGATACTCCAGAGAGTTCACAATCAACACAAAAGCCACCGGAGGCGGCGGGTGCTGTCTCGGACGGCGGCAGCGCCGGGCTGGATGCGTTCGCAGACGGTGAGACACCGAGCAGTTCTGAGCGTGGTTCGGACAGCCAGCGCACAGAAACGCTGACAGAATTCACTGGGACGGTCGTCCAGACAGGTGATCCAGTCGTCTTGGACAACGGGACGGAAACGATGAAAGTCGAGACGAACAGCCACCTGCAACTTGGCGAGGAGATCACCGCCCGCGGACACCTCGAAGATGACCGCCTCGACGCCGAGGAAATCCTCTAGATGCCCGTTCGGAACGCTTAAGGGCGCAACAGTCCCGCTTTCGCGTATGAGTGTCGAGCTACCGGTCGCACCGGTTGACGACGTGATCCGACGGAATGCGGACGGGTTGCGGGTGAGCGCAGAAGCCGCCGAAGAGTTGGCGCGTCGGATCCAGCGCGAGGGGGCGAGTCGGGCACAGACTGCTGCACGGCGTGCCGACAAGCGGGGGCGCAAAACGTTGATGATCGATGATTTTGGCGCGGACACGGTGCCCGACAAAGATGCACTCGATCTCCCGATTGCCCCGGTCGACCGTGTAGCGCGACTCGACATTGACGACCGCTATCGTGTCTCGATGGATGCTCGGATCGTACTTGCAGCACAGCTTGAATCTTACGCGGAGACAATTGCGACCGCGGCTGCATTTCTCGCACGGCATGCGGGCAGGCGAACTATCAAGGCCGAGGACATCGAAGCGTACTTTGAACTCAAACAGTACTTTGAATGAAATTTGGATACAGCGAAACGTGTCTCGACCACGAGACCGGTGCGCGCCACCCTGAAAGCCCCGACCGACTTCGCGCCATCAGGCGCGGCCTCGCCGATGGCCACGGCGTCGAATACGTCGACGTAGACCCAGTCGAACGCGAGCGCCTCCTCGCGGTCCACGACGAGGAGTACGTCGACTCGTTGCAGACGTTCTGTGATGCAGGCGGCGGGAACTGGGATGCAGATACGGTCGTCAGCGACGGCACCTGGGACGCAGCACGCACGAGCGCGGCACTCACAAACTGGAGTGCCAGAGCCGCCCTTGAGGGAGCAACTGGACGCGAGACACCGTTTGCCATCGGTCGCCCGCCGGGGCACCACGCTGTCGAAGACGACGCAATGGGCTTTTGCTTTTTCAACAACGCCGCCGTCGGTGCACAATCAGTCCTCGACAGCGGCGACGCAGACCGGGTTGCGATTTTCGACTGGGACGTTCATCACGGCAACGGGACACAGGACATTTTCTACGAACAGGGTGACGTCTTTTATACCTCTATTCACGAAGACGGACTCTATCCGGGGACAGGCGAACTCACAGAGACTGGCAGCGGCGATGGCGAGGGGACGACACTGAATATCCCGTTCCCACCGGGAACGACGACCACTGCGTATCTCAAGGCACTGGAGACAGTGATCGGACCGGCAATCGAGGCGTTCGATCCGGATCTGTTTCTTATCAGTGCCGGCTTCGACGCCCACGAGCATGATCCGATTTCGCGGATGCGCATCTCGACGGAAGGCTTCGGTTGTTTGACCACGGCAGTTCGGGATATCGCCACAGAGAGTGATGCCGCACTCGGGTTCGTCCTCGAAGGTGGCTACGGACTCGATACGCTCTCGGAGAGTGTACGGAAAGTGCACGAAGTCTTCGATGGGTACGAACCAGTCAAGCCGGATGAAGAGATGAGCAAAACGGCGAAAAACGTTATCGAATCAGCGAAAGAACAGGGATTCGACGGCGTCTAGAAGAGCCACTCGGCAAGCGCAAGCGAGAGATAGACTTCGAGGACCACACCGACGACGAGCAACAGCCACGCACAAAAGAGCAAGAGGCCGACCTGTCGCCACTCTGCAGGGGAGAGAAACTCCGCTCGCAAGCCGGCGACGCGGCCGAGTGCACAGACAACGATTCGAAAGCTGATGGCTGCTGTGAGGACGAACGCAAACGCGATGATGATTCCGTGTGGAAACAGCGCAACAACCAGGACACTCACCTCAACCTCGCCGAGTGAGGGGGCGAGAACGTATCCCGTGACTGCACCCCGGGTGACCAATCCAGCCGCCGTCAACACTCCAAGCGTGAACACGCCGGCAACGAGCAACGAGAGAAACCCGATGTGCTCGCCGAGAATCACCGTCAGCGAGCCGTGCTGTGGGAACACCGGACCGACTCGATAAAATCCGGGCAACTGGGAAACGTCGAAACTGCGCCGCCAAAACAACATACCCAGGGGTACCGACAGGCAAAATAAAATCGCCGAAAACGCGACATATGGTCGGTGTGCAACCCACCCGGCCCGTAGCTCCCGACGAAGCAGTCGGAACCAGTTAGCGAGCGACTCTTTTTCCCCAGAGGGCATTCAAACGTCTATACGTAGCGTTCGAGCTCGGGATTGTCGAGTGATTCGAGGACATCAGCAGCGGTCTCATCGAGCAATCGCTGACCCTCGGGCGTGACCTTGCGGCCTTCGCCTTCGGCTGTCTCGACGTAGCCTGCCTCTTCGAGTTGCTGGAGTGCAGTGCGGATCACGTTGCCAGAACCATCAGCACTCCGTTTCGGTCGAACCTGATACCGGTTCGATCCCTGTTTGCTCCCACCGTATTCGGTTTTGAGCGCACCGACACCGACAGGTCCGTCGACAGCGACTTTCCGGAAGAGACTCGCAGTGCGGCGTACCCAGAAATCTGCCTGTTCTGGCGGTAGCTCGCGGTCTGCACCGGATTTCGTGTATGGCATCCACTCTGGCTGTTCGACTGCATCTTCTGAATCGAGCGTCTCTGCAAGCGCCTCGATGACCTCTTCGGCCGGCGCATCGTAAAGCGTCGTCATTGGGGAATCCTTCCAGATGGCGTCATATAACAGTTGTGAACGCCGCCAGCAGACAGATTATCGGTCAGGAAGGACGATGACAGCGCGGTTCCCGGAATCGTCATCTCGACGAAGGAGTTCGAGTTCGCCACCGACAGTATCGGCAACCCAGTTGGCAAGCCAGAGCCCGATTCCAAGCGAGTGCACGAGTGGCGTCTCTTTGCCCGCATTGATCGCCTGCCGGTCGCTGTCCGGAATGGGTGGACACTCGTCGTCGATGATCGTAAGCACCTTCGAGTCTGTCCGTTCCATGCGGATCCTGACGATTGGCTGCTCGTCCGGGTTGTGCTCGATTGCGTTTTCGACGAGTTCAGTGATTGCGATTCGATAGGATTTGGGTGCGTTGACGACGAGTTCTTCGGGCAGGTCGAGTTTGACTTTCGCCTCGGGATAATCACGCCGGAACTGGACAGCGAGGTGTTCGACCAGTTCAGTAATATCGGTCTGGTCGTGTTCGGAGGGATTGAAGCCGACTTCTGTCTGAGCAGTACGTGCCTTCTCGCTCAACTGCATCAACTCGTTGGCGGCGCTTTCTATTTTCTCGGCTGCCTGCCGGTACTGCTCGTTGTCAGCGTTCTGGATGACCGATGCGTGGCCGAAAATGAGGTTGAGTCGGTTACGAACGTTGTGTCGGAGCACACGGCTCAAAACGTCTAGTTTCTGCTCGCGGTGTCGTCGCGCGCGGATATCGCGTGCAACGCCAGTCAGCCCGTCGTACTCGCCGTCTTGCATCGGCAGTAAACTAAACCGAATCTCGACGGGTTTGCGCTGGCCGGATTTGGTCACGACCGTCGTCAGCATCGACCCGGATACTTCATCAGATGATATAGTCGAGCGAATCTGCCGGTTGAATCGCTCGAATTCGTCCTCTTCGAGCACTTTCGTGGGGTCCGATCCGATGAGTTCCTCGCGGTCGTATCCCGTCAGTTCGACGAATGCACTGTTTATGAGTTCGAAATGACCGCCCGCATTGAGCATATACAGCCCGTCCTCGGCTTCTTCGACGAGGTGCGCATAATCTGACGGCTCTGTTTTATCGCCATCCGCTGAAGGGCTTTCCTCACTCATCGCATCTTCATCCCGATACACATTGCGGTATTATTGGTGGGAGCATATTTAACTCTTACAGCCTATAGATGCATTCTAATAGATAGTTCACAAATCTGGTAAAGTAATAAACAGATACTACTCGGGAGCAAACCACCACCTGTACGACAAGCACGGTAATTAAATCACGTCTGGTAGTATACGCCCGGTATGGACGAGCAGGATGTGCTGACGCGGCTGGCCGACCTGATTCCTGAGGCGGGAGACGACGCAGCCGTCGTCGATGGATTGGTCATCACGACGGATATGCTTCACCAGTCGACTGACTTTCCAGCAGGGACGAGTCGCTACACCGCCGGCTGGCGCGCGGTCGGTGCCTCGCTTTCGGATGTCGCGGCGATGGGTAGTGAGGCGATTGCGGCAGTGGCAGTCTACGCCGCACCAACGTTCGAGCGGGAGGAAATCGAAGCGTTCGTCGATGGTGCAATGGCTGTCTGTGAGCAGACTGGCGCGTCATATGTCGGCGGCGACATGGACGACCACGAGGAATTTACCGTTGCAAGTACGGCAATCGGCCGTACCGAACAGCCGGTCTATCGCTCGGGTGCAAGCCCCGGAGAGGCAGTCTGTGTAACTGGCACGCTGGGTCGGAGTGCAGCAGCGCTTTGCCTGTTCGAGGCGGGTGAACCCGACCGTGCAAACGAACTCTTTCAGTTCTCACCGCGGGTCGAGGCTGGACAGCCACTCGCAGCCCATGCCACGGCGATGATGGACTCGAGTGATGGACTCGCACGCTCGGTCCACCAACTCGCCGCCGCGAGTGGTTGTGGGATTGCGCTCGAATCACCACTCCCAATCGACGACGCTGTCGAAGCAGTCGCGAAAGATGAAGCCGACCGCTGCGAGATGGGCGTGTTCTTCGGCGAGGATTTCGAGCTCGTCTGTACGCTGCCGGAGTCGACACTCTCAGCAATTCGAGAACAGCTGTCAGTGCCGATCACGAAAATCGGGACCGTCACCGAGTCAGGTGTGACACTCGACGGCGAAGCGATTCCGAACCGAGGCTATACGCACTAACATTTCTGGTAGTAGCGATCAGGCCATCTCGACGATTTCGATTGGAATCGGCGTAAAACAGAGCGCAGCGAGGACGAAAGTCAACACCCCAACCGCCATCCGTTTGCGACCCAGCGGCTCGTCGACGACCGGATCTGCGGGCCCGGCATAGGCAAGCCCGGCGGCAAATAGCCCCCACATCGCCCAGATACCGACCGAATCGATACCATCGGCGATAAACAACAAGTAAGCAGCGAGTCCGAACAGCGCGACCGGGACGAACGAGGCGATCCGTTCCTGTTGCTCACCAGCCATTGCGCGGAGGATGTGTCCGCCGTCGAGTTGGCCCACCGGGAGCATATTCAAAAGCGTAATCAACATGCCAACCCAGCCGCCGAAGACCACTGGGTGAACGACACCACTTTCGAGTTGTCCGGTCGTTCCAGTCGCCCACGCTATCATCTCCATCAACGGCGGGTGATTGAACGAGACAGCGGTGTCACCGGCTTCTGGCGGGGTGGTGACTGGATCGAGCTGGAGTCCAATCGCTGTCACGACGACTGTCGCCACGAGTCCAGCCAGTGGCCCCGCAGCACCGATATCAAAGAGTGCTTTCCGGTCGGGGATCTGGCCTTTCATTTTGATGACTGCCCCCATCGAGCCGATATACGTCGGCAGCGGGAGGAAATACGGCAGTGAAGCCTGCACATTGTGATAGCGACTCATGACGTAGTGGCCGAGTTCGTGGATGCCGAGTACACCAAGCACTGCGACGGCAAATGGCCAGGCTTCGAGCAATCGCCAGGGCTCTGAGGTGACCGGAATCTGATACCAGTACACTGCCCCCGCAAACAGTGTCGAGAGAACGGTAATGACGAACAGCGCACCGTTCGTCCAAGGGATACCTTCAATTTCCATCGACCACGGCTCTGCAACGAGGACGTACTCACCACGGGAGAGCGGAATCCCACCCGAAGTTTTGTATCCGCGCTGTATCGACACCTCGTAGCCACGTTCTCGAAACAACGGCCAGAGCTCTTTTTCGAGTTGTTTGCCCGAGGCAAGCGGTTCACCGACATACAAAATTGTCTCGCCGTCTGTCCGCACCTCGTAGGCATCAAAGACTGGTGCAATCTCTGTCGCATCCGGGGGAGAACAGGCCCCGTCGCTGCTTCCCATTATTCCTGTATACGCCTGGCCAGGGTATAAAAACCACGAACAGATGGGGCAAATACTACTCTCTCATCGTCAACGAGTGAATCGGGAAAAGGGGGAGGGCGTGGTGTTTCGGGGACTGTACGACACCCAGCAGGGTTAGCTTCCGGATTTGACTCGCCACGTGGTCGCGCTCGTGTACGACCACTTCTCGACTTCGAGGTCAGCGGAATCTTTCAGTTTGACCATGAGTGCACCGATCTCTTTCGGCGAGAGCCCGACTTCGTCCGCGATGAACTTACTTTTGAAGTACATCTCACCGTCGTCTGCTTTCTGTTTGAGGTAGCTGCGGAGGCGGTCTTCTTTCGAACGGGTGTCGTCGGGGGACGTTGTCGTGCTCATGTTTTTCCTCACTCAACCGTATGCCCCACGAGAGTATATAAAGAAAGGAAGCTTCGTGTTGCTTTGACTGCATTCAGCTTGAATCAACGAAAAATGTCGTTTCACGACGGCCGCAGATGTTTCAAGACATTTTATAACGGCCTCAGAAGTTGTAATCCCGAAATCCACCCCCTTAGTTAATTTCATCATAATACAGCCGCAATAACAGAAATTCACTGCGGAAAAGAAGAACTTTTTGCCGCAATTTGGCGAAAATCGCTATCTAATCACCCATCGTTACCAACAGATACCACCGAGCACCCCATAGGGAGTCGTGGGGTACGGGACGAGTCGATGAGAATCTGCAGGCTGCACGGATGCTTGACAACGCTTAAGATGGAATCGGGGTTACGGCGAGGCAATGAAAGTGATTGTTTCTATCGGTGGGAGCGTCCTCGTGCCGACGGTCGAGTACGACCGGATCGACGAGTACGCAGCGGTCATCGAACGCCTCGATGAGGCTGGCCACACAGTAGGAATCGTCGTCGGCGGCGGCCCGACAGCACGGGAGTATATTACGACCGCTCGTGACCTCGGAGCAAACGAGATCGAACTCGACCAACTCGGCATTGCAGTCACACGGTTGAACGCACGGTTGCTCATCGCCGCACTCGACGACCGGGCGGCCCCGACACCCCCACAGGACCACGACATCGCACGCGAGGCGATACGTCGCGGCGACATTCCAATCATGGGCGGCACCGTCGCCGGGCACACGACCGACGCCGTTGCGACCGCACTGGCCGAATACACCGACGCTGACTTGCTGGTATATGCGACGAGCGTTCCCGGTGTCTACGATGCTGACCCTGACACTGATCCCGATGCCACAAAATTCGACTCACTGACACCCAGCGAGTTAGTCGATGTCGTTGGGGGAATCGAGATGGAAGCCGGTAGTAACGCGCCGGTGGATCTGCTGGCGACGAAACTGCTCCAGCGGTCGGGGCTGCGGGCCGTCGTCCTCGATGGAACAGAACCAACGAACGTTGCGGATGCCATCGAAGGCGAACATACGGGCACGGACATTGTCCCGGAGGAAAACACATGAGCGAACCGGACCCATACGAGGTACTCGACAGTGAGAAACACGCGTTCTGGGCGGATGCCGTTGCTGACGTCGTCGAGGAGCGAAGTGACGAGGAGCCAATCGTGATCAAAGGCGGTGTCTCGCCGTCGGGCGTGCCACATATCGGGCACGCAAACGAGATTCTGCGGTGTTATATTGTCGCGGAAGTACTCCGAGACCGCGGTCACGAAGTCCGGCAAGTCTTTACAGCCGACGACAGGGACCGACTGCGGTCGATTCCCCGACAGCTTGCCGATCTGGATGGTAATCTGGTGGGGCTGGGTGAGGTCGATGCCGGTGCACTCGGCCGAAACCTGGGCAAACCCTACACTGATATTCCGGACCCGTTTGGCTGCTGTGACTCTTACGGCGCACACTTTACGGAACTGCTCAAACGCGAAATCGACCACCTCGGCGTCGAAGTCGATTTCGTCTCGAACACCGAACTGTACGAAGACGGTTCCTTCGAGGGTGTAACCCGTCACGTCCTCGGAAACCGCGAGCAAGCCCGTAAGGTACTCGCCCAGTATCAGGACAAAGTCGACGAGGAGTACGTTCCTTTCTTTGCTCGTTGTCAGAAGTGTGGACAGCTAAGTGAGACGATCACCGAAGTCGACCTCGAGGCAGGAACAGTCTCGTATCGCTGTACGGACACCGAGGCTGGCGATGGAACCATCGAAGGCTGTGGGGATGAAGGGACAGTCAGTCTCCGGGAAGGAAAACTTCCGTGGCGCTTCGAGTGGCCCGCCCAGTGGAAAGTCCTCGGTGTCGATTTCGAACCGTTTGGCAAAGACCACGCCGAAGGCTCCTGGCCAAGTGGGGTCGACATTGCCAGAAACGTCGTCGATGTCGAACCGCCGGTCGGCATGGTTTATGAGTGGTTTACGCTCGAAGGCGATGCGCTTTCTTCTTCAGAAGGGAACATCGTCACCGTCGACGAAGTGCTCGATATCCTCGAACCCGAGGTGTTCCGGTATTTCTTCAGCAAAGCACCGCTCAAACAACGTGATTTCAGCATCGAACACATCGACCAACTTGTTGATGAGTTCGATCAGTTCGAGCGGATCTACTTCGACGAGGAAGACGCCGACGAAAGCAAACGTGAACTCGCCAAACAGGCCTACCCGGCCGTCGTCGATGAACCCCGAAAAGAGCGAATTCGGATCCCCTATACGTTCGCTGCAGTGCTTGGGATGACAGACGACCCCGACCAACGCGAGGAGATTGCCCGCAGAGAAGGCCACATTCCCGACGGTGCACCCGAATGGGCAGTCGAGGAGGCACTCGCCCGCGTCGAGCGCGCAAGCGAGTGGGCACGGCTGACGGACAATGCGTTCAATTACGAACTCAAACGCTCGGAGTTGCCCGCTGTCGAGTTCGACGAGACAACCGCACAGGCACTCGACGACCTCGCGGCGTTCGTCGCGGACGGCCACGACGGCGACGAGATACAAAGCGAGATTTTCGAGATTGCAAGCCGTCACGATCTCGATGTCGGGGAGTTTTTCAGCGCCGGCTATCAGCTTCTGTTCGACGACGATGAAGGGCCAAAACTCGGTCCGTTCCTTGCCAAACTCGATCAGGAATTTGTCGTTGCGCGGTTGCGCCGCGAGCGCTAGCCGGGAAGGATTATGGTAATACCGGCAACGACGAGGCCGGCAAGCCCCATCCGAACGGCTGCAACGTACCAGCGCTGTTTCGAAATCGAGCCCATATAGGCTCCGACACCGCCGAGTAACAGGACACCAAGAGCAACCGAGAGCAAGACAGCTTGGAGCATCGACAACAGCACTCCTTCGAGCAAGAAGGGCAACAGCGTGACGATAACGCCAATGACCGGCCCTGTCGCCGCAGCGAACGCGAGGACGATCTGTTCGTTTCGGAAATCCCTCGTCAACTGGGTGTCACCCAGACTGGTCAACATCGCGGCCTCGATCTGGGCTTGCTCGCGGCTGGTTTCAGCCCGCTCGATCTCCCAGACACTCCAGACACCCGATGTTCCGAGACCAACGGCCGCCCCAAGTCCGATGCCGATGACAGTCAACCCATCCGTGACGGTTCCGCCCATGTACGCGCCGATGACGACACCGATACTGGTCAGCGTGCCATCGAAGCCGTTTGCGACGAAGTATCGGCGTGCGAGCGAGCGAACATCTTCTTTTCGAAGGACGCGTTGGAGGCCAGCGATGCGTTCCCGTGGGTTCATCAGTCAATCAGCCATGGATCTTCGACGATCTCTTTTCCACAGGATACCTCGTCAATCGAGTGAATCGACCCACTCAGGTCTGTGATTCGCTGTTCAATCGAATCCAGGTCGATATCTTTCCCTTCGATTGTGACCCGAATCGTGCGAACGTCTTCTTCGATTTCGACCAGTTTCGAGGTGACGCCAGTCACGTTTTCGTGTTCACTTATCTGTTCGGTAAAGTGAACGATCTTCGGATCGTGGGGTTTCAATACATCGAGAACGACCCGTTTGATCGGAGCCATACCGCCGTATTCGCTTTCCCCGTACAAGTGAGTGGTGATCGACCGAGAAGCCAAAACCTCTTTGCTTGAACCCCCTTCGGTACTGCTAATGCCAGACCTGTTGACGTGGGTCCTCGTCGGCATCGTCCTCTATACGATGATTGCGATGGGGCTGCGATCAAAAGGATATCTTCCCGACTCTATCAAGGTGTCAGGCCCCCTAATGACGATTCATACGAAGCGAGGGCGTGACTTTCTCGACAGACTTGCCCGACACGAGCGATTCTGGCGGGCATGGGGCAATCTTGGTGTCGGCATCGCCATCGTCGTGATGGTCATTACAGGACTTGGCGTCCTGATTGCCGTCCCCGCGATTATCGCACAGCCAGACGCAGGAACGCTCGATAGCCCACAGAACGTACTCGTGATTCCGGGCGTCAACGAGTTCCTGCCGCTTTCTGCGGCGCTCGAAATCGTCTTTGGGCTCCTCGTTGGACTGGTCGTCCACGAGGGTGGACACGGCTTGCTCTGTCGGGTCGAAGATATCAAAATCGAATCGATGGGACTTGCGCTGTTTGCGCTCATCCCAATTGGCGCATTCGTTGAACCCGATGCAGACGACCAGCGCGCTGCCGACCGGGGCGCACAGACACGGATGTTCGCCGCCGGCATCACCAACAATTTCGCAGTCTGTGTGATTGCACTTCTCTTGCTGGTGCCGCTTGCCGCCTCAATCGGTGTCGCACCGGGAGCACCCGTTGGCGATACGATCTCCGGCTCCGGTGCTTCCGATGCCGGGATCGAACGCGGTGATGTCGTTACCCACATTGATGATGTCCCAGTCGAGAATGGCTCACATCTTGAGACAGTGCTCAAAGCAAACGACGAGCACGAAGTCACCGTCGAACGAGAAGACGCAGAGACTGTTCAGGTCGACCGGCGGTTGCTCATCCTTGGAAATGCCGAGGGAGTCGGTGATGACATCACTGGGACGGACCCACTGACCCGTGTCACGGGCGTCAACGAGACCGGAGTCAATACAGAACAGGAGTTTGCGCGGGCCGTCGATGACCACCCAGTGAAGACACTCGTGACCGACCGCGGTAACGAAACGCTGCCAATCGGTGCCTACATCGCGGAGGTACCCGATGACAGCGCACTTGCAGCGGCCGGAGCACCGAGTGATGGCACATCGATCACCGTCACAGCACTCGACGAGCAGCGTATCTCGAATGCATCAGCGTACGAATCGGCACTCGAAGAGTACGAATCCGAGACCACTGTCACCATAGAGGCATACGTTGAGGGTGAACAACAGACCTTCGAGGCCACTGTCGACGATGACGGTCTAGGTGTACCCGATCAAGTCATCGCGGAGGGATACAGTGGCTTCGTCTTCGATGATTTCGGCGTCGATCCATATCCGGCAGAGCAGTTCCTCTCCTGGCTCTCGGGCAGTAATGCCGCAGAGTTCCCTGCCATCACGTCAATCCTCGTCTACATGGCGAATCTGTTGATCTTGCCGTTTGCAACGTTGGTCGATCCACAACTCACCTACAACTTTGCCGGCTTCACCTCAGATATCAGGGGCTTTTTCGTCGTAGAAGGGTCGCTTTCGGTACTTGGCGGTGGTGCATTCGTCGCGGCGAACCTGCTCTTTTGGACCTGGTGGATTAATTTCAATCTGGCACTGTTCAACTGCATCCCGGCCCTGCCACTGGATGGTGGTCACATTCTCCGGGCAAGCTCTGAGTCTATCGTCTCCAGACTTCCGATTTCACAGGGGCGTCTGGTCGTTAGCCTCATCACGATTGGAATCACCATCGGGATGATCTTTGCCGTGATCGTGATGGTCTTCGGGCCGCTGTGGCTGTAGGCATGGCACACTACGTCTACATACTGGCATGCGATGACGGTTCGCTGTATACAGGGTATACAACCGACGTAGGCCGTCGTGTCGGCGAGCACAATGCAGGCAATGGAGCGAGATATACCGCTGGCCGGCGACCCGTCGAAGTGCGCTACGTCGAATATCACTCCTCCCGAAGTAACGCCCAGAGCCGCGAATACGAGATTAAATCACTCACCCGAAACCAAAAAGAACAGTTGCTTCCCGACGACTCGGACAGCGTCGGGATTGCGTTTGCAAACGACGAGTAATGCCCTGCGGTGACAAGTCCCACCCCGCTTCCGTCGTGCACTTTCACTTTCACTCCGGTTGGGTTGTTTATTTACCCCTGTCGCTATTTAATTGGATGTAGAGGGGCGATCCCCTCGGGCGTTTGTCACACGCTCTTTCCCCCTTTTCTTGTCTCCAACTCACCTAGAGGTCTTCACCAGCGTCGCCATCGACACCGATTGCATTCGCCGTCTCGACTTTTTCGATACCATCAATGTTACACAAGGCGTCGATGTCTTCCTGTGCGATCACGACACGCAGCGCGCCAAACTGCAGCCACTTCTCGACTGTGCCACCCACACCTTCGATCTGGGCCTCGACCGAGGCAACAGCCGATTGTTCGTCAGATTCTGCGGAAACAACGAGTGTTACCTCCTCCCCTTCGATGGGCTCTTTACGCATCCGTCGGACGGGGTGTGAGAGATACATATTAGGCAAGCGGTGTGCGCTCGACGACCGTTCCCTCGACAGTGGGATACTGTTCGACGATTTCGCCTTTGGGCAGGTCGCCTTCTTCGATCATCTCTTCGAGCAGCCACCACGCCAGTTCGACGTGTTCGTTTTTGATCGTGTAGTACTCGGCGGGCACTCCGAGTGCATCCAGTCGTTCGGGGTCGGCCCACGCCTTCCCGTAGACGATTGTTCCATCGTCGGTAATCTCATCGAATGGACGCCGGACATTCCGTGCCATCCGTTTAAGCCGGCTCCGGTGCTGGGCAGCGTCTTTGAAGACTGATGTGCAGAAATACACTCGCTCGTGGTCACCCATCGTCTCTAAGATGTCGTGGCTGCCCTCGACAGCGCTCATGTGGCCCTCTCTTAGTTCGTAGCCTTCTTCTTGCATCCGCCGGAAGTTGCCCTGGCTCATCTCGAATTCGTTGATATTGCAGAATTCGGCTGCGCCTTCGTCCAGAAATTCCAGAAACTCCTCCTCGGCACGGATGCCCGGAATCTCGAAGGCAGGTGTAATCCCCTCTTCGCGGGCGATATAGAGGATGTCTTCCCACTCGGTGCCGTGCAGGTCACCCCACAACTCGAACGGTGGGTGGAACCGAATCTCGTCCAAGCCCGCGTCCGCAAGCTTTCGCATGTTCTCTCGCCCACCCGTGATTCCCGTATAGAGGTGGGTGTGGTGGTCCTCGCCGAACTCGTCTTTCAGCAGTCGCAGATAGCGACAGGTGCGTTCGAGCACTTCCTGTGGCTCCCCGCCAGTGATCGACGAGCCAAGTGCGTCCATGCGCTTTGCCTCCTTGATGATGTCCTGATCGCACTCGACTTTTCGCTCGTTTGCATACACGTCCGTGACGTTTTTTCGGTTCTCGCCAAGTGGACAGTAAAAGCAATCGCGCTGGTCACAGTAGCCATAGACGAACAGCACCATTTTGCCACCCTCGGCACACTGCTCACAGCCCTTCGAAATCATTCAGCGGACTGTAACGCATCGATCTGTAAAAACAATGCGAAACGCGGCCCAGAGTGACCAGAATTCGTGTTTACAGTTGGGTATTCCGGGTGGAAGCAGCTCAAAACTTCTCTAGCAGTCGTCTGTAAAACCCATCAGTCTCCGCCTCGTCCTCCTCTGCGAGTTTCTCGACGATGAGTTCCGGGGTCGAGCGTGCGAGTCGCCCCTTGACCGGCGAGCGATCAACCTGCAGTTGTCCGTTTTCGATCCCCCGTGCTTCGATGCCATCGACAGTCAACTCGATTGTGGCTTCGTCGGTAATCTCACGGGCAAGGTGAGAGACGAATACGGCAGTTGCCCCTCGCTCGTCGAGTGCTTCGAGAATGCCTGCCATGATGTTCGCACTCGCACCAGGCTCGGTAATGCTTTCGAGTTCGTCGACGAGGACGAGGACCGAGCGCTCGTCACTGACATCCGTGACGAGATTGCCAAACTCCCGCAGTGTCGACTCGAAGGCACCAGCATCGAGCGTGCCCTGTGTCTTTGCATAATAGTGAAACTCCTCGATACGCTCGATTTCGGCCCGGTCAGCAGGCACGGGCAAGCCCATGTGCGAAAGGACCACGACAAGCCCGACGAGATCGAGCGTCGATGTCTTCCCGCCGCTGTTGACACCCGAAAGCAGTGCAACCTCCTCGACGTGGTACTCGATTGGCTCGACTTCCTCGAAGGGAACATCCAGAAGGGGAGACTTCCCACCCTCGATGGCGAAGCCATCGCAATCGAATGTCGGCATCACACAATTGAAATCCTCGGCAAACCGGGCGATTGCGAGTTCGACATCGAGTTCGAGCGCTCGCCCGACCAACTGCTCGCAGTCATCTCGCAACCCCGAAAGGTCGTCCGCAACAGCCTGCTTTTTGCGGGTCGCACGCCGGTCGCGCATCGCAGTTAGCTCCTCGCGGAGTCGGCTGATGACCTGTTTGTCGTGTTCGACCGGATAGCTGGGCTGGTCGTCGAATGCCCGCCGAGCAATCGACTCGTTGTCCGTCAAATCGAGCACATCGACGAGTTGGTCGCGTGCATCTTCGACGGCCTCGGTGTACTCGTCGCTCAACTCTCGCTGTAACAGCGAATCGACACCCGCGCCGCGTTCGACAAGCGAGAGCAGATCTGTCCCCTCAATAGTCACGTCGCGTTTCTCGATTGCCTTCCGGAGGTGGTCGTTTGCCACTCGCTCGGCCTCGCCGACTGCCGTGTCGAGATCATCGAGTGCGTCGTTTAACCTGTCGAGTTCCGCATCACCCGCAACTGTTCCATCAGTGTCGAGTTGGGAAAGCGCGTCTTCGAGCGTATCTAGATCACAGGACGCATCCAGACCGGCCTCGCGGTGGACCTGCGCGGCGGCTAGGAGTCCGTCTCTGTTGTGGGCAAAAAAGGAAAGCACACGCTCGGGAACCACAGCGGCCGGGTTCTCCAGTGCGTCGGGTTCGATCCGCACGTCACCCGGAATATCCGTCCCTGCAAAGCTCTCATCGAGAACGATCACCGTCGAGTAGCCACGGGCCAGCTCCGAGAGCTTGCGGGCGTCATCGACGAGTTCGACACTCACCTCGGGGATTGCTTCGCGTGCTTCGGCGTAGGTCTCTCCGTCTTTGGTTGCCAGACAGCGGTCACGAACACGGACGTCACTCGGAGAGTCGAGCGGTTCGACCGCTTCGAGTGCATCCAGTACTTCCTCCTCCGGGGTTCGTTCAAGTGCGTCGCGGGTAAATTCCTGCACTTCTTCGACCCGAGAGGGCACGCCACTGGGATACAGCGTTTCCAGTCGGCGGGCAGCGTATTCGGTGACAGTCCGCTCCTGTAGTAGTGACAGGGCTTCCTCGTGCAGTTCCCGTGCACGCGGTGTCGCAAGGAAGCCACCCGGATCGTCGTGTTCGTTGCGGATCGCTCCGCGAGCGATTCGGGCCGCCCGGCCGTCGGTCACCCCCGGTGCGCGCGCAATCGTTGCAACGTCTCCCTCGCGCAATGCCTGCTCGGGATCGTCGAGTTCCCGCAGTGCTTCGGCTGTCTTTTTTCCAATGCCGGGAATCGACGTGAGTTCCATCTACTCACTCATTCGCACCACAGAAAAAAAATCCAGCGAGGGTTGCGGCGTACTTTGCCGGCAGATTCTGGCAAAAGTGTTTAACCGAATGCAGTGTGTCAACACAGCTATGCAGGTCGGCGTTATTTCGGATATCCACGGGAACAAGGTAGCACTCGATGCAGTCATGGCGGAGATGCCCAACGTCGAAGAAGTGATTTGTGTCGGAGATATCATCGGCTACAACCCCTGGCACGCCGAGTGTGTCGAGTTTATACGCGAGCAGGAGATTCCGACGGTGATGGGCAACCACGACCGCGCGACGGCAGGGCATGGTTCGTTCGGGTTCAATAGCATGGCAGGCGCAGGTGTTACCCACGCACGCGAGCAACTTTCCGACGAGCAGATCAGTTGGCTTCGTACGCTGCTCGACTCGCGGCGTGTCTGTGACGACCGAATCAAGATCGTTCACGGACATCCGAACGACCCCGACCGGTACACCTACCCATCCGATTTTGGACCGGAGTTACTCGGCAAGGAGGATGTGCTCGTGATGGGACACACCCACATTCAGGCATACGAGGTCTTCGATGAGGGTATCGTGATGAATCCCGGCAGTGTTGGCCAGCCCCGGGATGGCGACCCGCGTGCGGCATTTGCAGTCGTTGATCTGGATGCAATGACCGTCTTCGAACACCGCGTCAGCTACGATATCGAGCGTGTACAGGAGGCTGTTCGGGAAGCGAATCTGCCGGAAAAAATCGCAACGCGACTCGAAGACGGTCGCTAGAAGACGTTCTGGAGGAGTTCGAGGGCGCGTTCGCGGTCGTCCCAGTCAACGAATACAGAGACTGACGTTGCACTCGTGACGACATCGTGGAGATAGATGTGTTCGTTCGACAGTGGCGTCAGGACGCTGTTGACTGCGCCGCTTTTGTCCTGGAGTTCGCCGCCAGCGATCCGGATGACTGCAATGCCCTCTTCGAGAGTGACACTCGAAAGGATCTCGTCTTCGACGACTTGCTCGTGCAGTACTGTCTCGGCTTCTTCTGCGTCGTCAGCATCGACATAGAAGGTCATCGAGTCGAGTCCACTGGAGTTTGTCTCGACGTTGATGCCAGCTTCCGAAAGCGCTGCGGAGAGCCGCGAGAGCACTCCCGGCTGGTTTCGGATCGACCGGCCTGCGACCGTGATACAGGCGAGTTCTCGCTCCTGTAAGTCGATGAGATTCTCGAATTCGCCTTCGATGTTCGTCCCGCCGGTGAGAAGGTCACCGTGTTGATGGTGGACAACACGGACTTCCATATCCCCGGTTTTGTAGGTCAGTGCCGATGGCGCGACGACTTCTGCACCACGGAACGAAAGGTTTCGAAGTTCATCAACAGTGATCTTGCCGACGTTGCGTGCGCCTTCGACGACGTTTGGGTCGCCAGTCATGACTCCCTCAACGTCAGTGACGATGACGACCTCGTCGGCATCCATGTAATTGCCGAGCATGACCGCCGTCGTGTCACTGCCGCCACGGCCGAGTGTCGTGATGGTTCCGTTGTGGTCCTGTGCCAGAAAGCCAGTGATGACCGGGACGACACCGCCTTCCATCTCACTGGCACACTCCTGTGCGCGTTTCATCGTCTCCTCGACATCGACCTCACCGTACTCGTCGGTGATAATCGGCCAGTCGCTGCGGCCGGGTTCGAGGAAGGTCGCATCGATGCCGCGGGCTTCGAGTGCCCCTTTCAGCATTCGGACGGAGGTTCGCTCGCCCATGCTGACGATTTCTGCTTTGTCTTCTTCGGTCGCATCGAATTTCATCTCGTCGAGCAAGAGGTCGGTCGTCCCGCCCATTGCACTGACGACGACGGCGACCTCGTGGCCTTCCTCGACGGCAGCAGCAATCGAATCTGCCGCCCGGTTCATCCGGTCACCATTTCCGACGCTCGTACCGCCGAATTTGGCAACTATCCGCATACAACCACCTGCCGTGGGTATCCGTGACTCATTTTCCGCCCCTTTGTCGCCATTGTGGATAACTGCTTTCATCTCGGATACGTTCCTTTCAGTGGCTTTTCACCACCGGGAAAGCGAGACTCGCCTGTCGGAATATCTGTCAGGGGGACTTAACTGGCCAGCGACCGTTATCCCAGCCATGGAACTGCGGGACGCCGTCGAGGCCGATGCCGGGCGACTCGCCGCGTTAACCGATGCGCCGCGAGACGTCATGCGAAACCTCGTCCACGACCGAACAGTCCGAATCGCAGAGCGTGACGGCGACATTATCGGGTTTATCAGCTACGATGCCCGCAACCAGACCGTCCACGTCACCCAGATACAGGGTGAGACTGCAGTCTACGAACAACTGCTCGAAGAGCCACTCCGGTTTGCCCGCACCGAGGAGATGGTAGTCGAGTTGCTCGTGTTGCGCGACGAATCCGATGTCCAGGCCGTTGCCGAAGAGATGGGATTCGAGCAGGCCAGTAGCGGCCCCCGGTTCGAGGGTGAACCGACACTCACATATCGAATCGAAAATCCCTGACGAGCAAAAACCGGCAATTTTTCTCCCGTCGTAGATGGTGCGCGCAATGTGCGCACCGAGACGAAACTGGCCAGTTTTGCCCGTTCATATCTGAGCCACCATTTTTAAGGGAAGACGGACGTTCGCCAGCCGTCAGACAACCGGCATATGCCCACGCTGTCTGGTTGTTTTTGGTTTATACCGTCACACGGGGTTTTAAGTATGATCCCAGAATGCGTTTGGATGCAGTCGCGACTGCAAAAGTCACACGCTTCATGTCGTCGGTTGTGCATATTTATCGACATCCGGCAGAGGTCGAAAGTCACACTACTCACAACCGACATTAGCGCGTGATAGGGATGACAGGTTGGACTTTTTTCCGACGGAGAAACAGCGAGAATGGATAGATTTGATTGCTAATCAGTATCGATTGGTTCTCCAAACAGTATTTGACGGGGGCACTCGAATGAGTGTCGTATGCTCGAATTGGATGATGTCCACGCAGCCCGAGACAGGGTTGCCGAAACATCGCGGCACACGCCGCTTGTTTACTCACATACCTTTTCTGCGATGACGGGGGCTGATGTCCACGTCAAACAGGAGATGCTCCAGCGGACGGGGGCGTTCAAGATTCGGGGGGCAACGAATCGGATCGCAACACTCTCGGAAAAACACCGAAACGCAGGCGTCGTCACCGCGAGTGCGGGCAATCACGCACAGGGGGTTGCGCTTGCGGCCACGCGCATGGGCGTCGACTCCAAAGTAGTCATGCCCGAGGGGGCACCGATTTCGAAGATCAAAGCCACGCGAAACTACGGCGCAGAGGTAGTGCTCCACGGCGTCGATTACGACGCTGCCGCAGAACACGCCCGCGAAATCGAACAGAAGGAGGGGCGATACTATCTGCCCGCGTTCGATGACTGGGAGGTCATGGCCGGGCAGGGAACACTCGGACTCGAAATCATCGAGGACTTGCCGAGTGTCGAAACGGTCGTCGTCCCAATCGGCGGCGGTGGGCTCATTTCGGGAGTGGCGACGGCAATCAAGGGAAAAAAACCCGACGCGCGGGTGATCGGTGTGCAAGCAGCGGGGGCTTCGAGTGTTGCCGAATCACTCGATAAAGGCGAACGGGTCATCAGAGATAGCGTCGATACGATTGCAGACGGGATTGCGACACGGACAATCGGAGAGAAAACGTTCGAAGTCATCCAAAAGCGGGTCGACGAGGTCGTGACTGTCTCGGACGCCGATATCGCGGTTGCGATGACGACACTGCTCGAACGGTCCAAAACGCTGGTCGAAGGTGCTGGCGCGGTCGGATTGGCAGCACTGCTTGCAGGCGAGTTCGAGTACGAGGATGACGAGACAATTGTCCCGCTTCTCTGTGGCGGCAATATCGACATGAACACGCTGACGACGGTCATCATGCGCGGGATGATCGAGACTGGTCGGTATGTACGAATCCGGACAGTCCTTCCCGACCGGCCGGGGGCGCTCGATTCACTCGTGGCGGTGCTTTCTGCACACGATGCGAATATTTATGCCATCCAGCACGACCGAACCTCGCGGGACGTCTCGATGGACGATGCAGAAATCGAAATTGATCTCGAAACCCGTGGCCACGAACACGTTGAGACAGTCCTCGACGGACTCGAAGACGCGGGGTACGATATCGAAATTTTGACTGGCGAGAAAACCTCGGCCGGCGCTGAATTCTAACAGCGATTGTTGCGGTTCTCGGTGTTAGTACTCAGTCCTGTCCATTTTCGCTAATCTCCAACTGTTACCAATAGAGGTCCCGTCGTGGAGGTGTCTGGAAATTTGTGATTATAAGATAGAGGCGCAGTGAAAGAGCCAATTTGAGCTAGTGGTCTGCGATGTTACGTTATGCAGTCTGTAGTTATCATTCTCTGTAATTCCAATCTGAGATACTATTATAATAATCAACTCGAAATGAATTGATATTCAAAAAATGGTTGCGAATAATAACACACCAATCAAGGGGGAACTTACTCGGCGGGATGCACTCAAGGGGATGGCAGCAGTGGGGGCTGGTGCCGTGGGTACACAGGTAGCAAGTGAAAGCGCCGAGGCAGGCGCAGTCAGTGGCGGTTGTATTGCTGACTGGCCGGACGCGATGGATGACCGGATTCAACTCGACGGCGACCAGCCAGCCGAGACGGGACACATTCCACAATCTGGTGATCTGGTAATCTACAGAGAAAGCAGGCAGAGTGCCTCGGGGTCGTACGGAAATCTTTGATTTCCGTGATGAGCGTTGGACGCCGTCCAACGAACCTGCGAGCGGGCGAGCCCGCGAGCAGATGACGAGAATCTCCGATTCTCGAACCACTTGACCCCGGAGCAGTTCACATTCACGGAATCCTCTCTGATGACATTCTCGACTCAATCGACATCAACGGCGCAAACCAGGGGGCTGCGTTTAGACAAGCACTGGAGGAGAAAAATGCATCCCAACAGTTGGTTACGGGGATGTGGGACTCAACAACGAGTTGGACGCCAGCGAAATGGAATGCAGAGGATGCCGGAGAGACGCTTGCAATCTGGCTCGAAAACAACTATCACAAATACGATTCAGTCAAGATCCTCGCTCACTCCCTTGGCTCGCGTGTCACTCTCACCGCGTTGAACGAACTTGAGAATGTGACTGTTGATTCTGTTGGGCTTCTCGGTGGCGCAGTCGATCCGGATTCAATCTGTGATGAATTCAAGGACGGAATCGAGCAGAATGTCGACAAGGTGTACAACTACCACTCTGAAAACGACGGTATCGTTTGTAACATCTACGCTGTCCGCGAGCTAGGCTCGGGAATCGGCTGTGGTGGCGCTGACTGTGAAAGTGGCTGGTGGTTCTGGAGTGAAGACGAGTCACTGGATAACTTCACGGATGTTGATGTTACAGATGACGTTCATGGTCACTGTAACTACTACAAACCGGATTCGATGGAAGAAGGAAACTGCGTCCAGGAAATTATTGACCGACAGCTCTAGAATTTTCAGGGTTTCCTACGGCGAAACTTTCGTTTCGAGTTCGCCACGTTCGTCGAGTTCTGCGAGGATGTCGCTTCCACCAATAAACTCACCCTCAACGAACGTCTGGGGAATCGTCTCCCAGCCGCTGTGTTCTTCGAGTGCAACGCGGTACTCATCGAGTGATTCGAGGACATCGACCGTTTCGACATCCGCGCGGTACTGTTTGAGTAAGCCAAGCGCCCGACGGGAGTAGCCACACTGGGGCATGTGTTCTGTTCCTTTCATAAAGAGGGCAACGTCGTTTTCCTCGATTGCCTGCTCGACACGTTCTGTGACTTCCTCCTGTGAGAGGCTCGAATTGGGGTCGAATGTCATATTGTTTCCTTCGACGTGCAGTATGAAAAGCCCTGTTACCGCGGGTGCGATTGATTTCGGCTGTCGCTTCCGAGTCGTTACTACTATATTTGGTATTGCGTTACACCCTATGTAGAGAATGATGGAAGAAGACCCTATGAAAAAACTGAGTCCGAAAGTAGCAGCACTACTGTCGTTCCCCGGCCTGCTCATCGTGTCGCTCCCGTTTTCGTTCATCGCGGGCGCACTCGCAATCATTGCAACAGATAACATTGCTCTCGGCTGGGGCGTTGGCATTACCGTTGCAACGCTGTTTGCACTCTGGGCGAGTTACGGCATGTACAAACTCTCAAGCGAAGTCAGAGCCGAAGACGGTGCTAAGGACGTCCGTCTTAGCTTCTAAGAAGCTGAGAATTTTTCACACTTTTGCCTGCAACCGACAGTTTGCAGTAGTTACTGCGGTAATTCTCGCTCGGCAGCGAAAATGAGATTCTTTCGGCACTCATAGCCCGGTTCTCTCAAGACCGAGCGGTAAAGACTCGCAGTAATCAGTATTACGCCACGTTTCGTGCCTGTCGAACCCGACGAACCAGTGCAACACCAACAAGGATGTAGACAAGCGCAGCCACCGGCAGCAACGTCTGGTCGATTACCCACACGACAGCGAGAAACGAGCCGCCGAGAAACAGGAAGATAAGCCCGACTGCAGCGAGTTTGTCTGGATCTGCCATCACTCGAAAAACCGGCCGTGAAAACCAAAGGGGTTGTGGTGTGGGAGTTGCCCCCGAGCGAGTTCATCGAGCGTTGACGCATCCAACACGACGAGTTCCGACCGTTCCGTGCTCACATCGAGTGTCGGCGCGAGAATGACCCCCTCGTCTTCGGCATTGCCATCCGGTTTCTGGACCATCCACGGCTCCTCGACGTAGGTTTCTCGTTCCCACCATTCCTGTGCTGTCCCCGTTTTGGTGTCGGCTTTGACCAGCCCGTTTGCTCCCTCACGGTCGGTTGTCTGACCGTAGACGTACCGATGCGGACGGGTTTGCCGGGCGCTCGGAACGGTCGGCAGTTCGATCCCACCGTCGTAGAGACGGCGTTGTGACACCGCACCATCGGGCGAGATTCGAAACCGAACGAGTCGTCCGGGCGGCGCTGTGGCAAACCCCTCGGTTTCCAGTCGAGACAGTGACAGTGCATCCACAATAGAGCTATCCTCGTAGATTGCCTGATCGAGGACAACGTCGCCGGCGTCGTCGAAGGCATTGGCTGTGTGAAACGTAAAGAACGGACCGACCGTTGGCTGGGCGAGCAGTTGTCCCGTGTCACGGTCGATCACGTATAGACGCGTGTCGGCATCGTCGTGCCAGTCGAGCAGTTCGAAAAAGCCCTCGGTAAACGGCGAGAGCGCGCGCAAGATGTTGATCCGAAGCGGCGTCTCGATGAGGACGATCCGTGTTTCGCTGACACCGATGCTGTGAACGTATGCCGGTGAGTCGGTCGGGATCGAGCAGATGAGTTCTCTGCGGCGAGTGCCGTCAGGGGTTCGAAAAAGTTTGTACTCGTGTCTCCGGCCGAACGACAGGGCGTGGCCGACGTGTTCGCCCCGGTGGGAGTCTGCGACCAGATGGGCCGTAATCATATCCGCGTCGAAGAAATCATCGAACGCGAATGCGCCGCGAGTATCGAGCGTCTCGCCATCGAAAGCGACCCACCGAGGAACTTCCGTCTGTGCGACAAACTCGCCGTCGATTCTGGCGACGTGGACGTTCGCGTTGTCGGTTGGCTTGGGTGGACCGAGCCGCTTCAGCCAGGAGAGTGCTTTCGTAAATCCGCGTTCGTCGGTCGCAAACTGTCCTGTCAGCCGGCCAGCCATCGCATCCCGGTAGGCCTCCGTCCGGAGAAATCGGTTGCTGTAGTGGATCTCACCGTCTTCGAACTCGTACTGTCGAAGCATCGCAAGGCCATCGAACCAGTGGCACAGTCGCTTCCCGTTGGCCTCGAATTTTCCGGGTCCGTTGCGGATGAGCGTCCCCGAAAGCCACGCTGGAATCGACCCCGTCACTTCCAGTGGACGCTTACTTACCTCCTCATCGAGCGAGCGAAATCCTGGCAGGAATGCGGGGTTTGACACGCAGACATGTACGGATAGCAAACGCATAATACCGGGGGAGATACCGTTGCAGGCCGAGGTATTTTTGATCCTATTGCTGTAATCTTGTGCATGAAACGACTCGCTGTCAGCAGGACGTGATTCTCGATGGAGATTCAATTTCTCGGCGGTGCACGCGAAATCGGCCGCAGTGCGATTCTAATAAATGACGCGCTGTTGCTCGATTACGGCATCAAAACCGACAACCCACCGCAGTACCCCATCGGGGATGTCGACCCGGAGGCAGTCGTCGTCAGCCACGGGCATCTGGACCACGCGGGAGCGGTGCCGGCACTGCTTTCGGGAAGTGCTCGTCCGCCCATCCACTGGACGCCCCCAACTCGCGCGCTCGCGCTGCGGTTAGCCGAGGACACGCTGAAGTTACACGGAAACACCCCACAGTGTCCGTTCACCGAGACCCACGTCCGGCGGGTCACCCAGGTGTCGGAAACACATGCCTACGGAGAGTCTTTCGAGGCCGCAGGACACGACATCACCTTCCTGAACGCCGGGCACATCCCCGGCAGCGCACATGTCCTCGTCGACGACGGCGAGACGCGCTTGCTGTACACAGGTGATTTCCACACCGACGATCAGCGCCTCGTCGCCGGGACGACCGCCCGCCCGGACGTTGATCTGCTCATCACCGAAAGTACCTACAGCAACGTCGACCACTCCGATCGCGACCAACTCGAATCGGATTTCGTCGAGAGCGTCCGAACGACGGTCTGGCAGGGTGGAACGGTCATCGTCCCGGTCTTTGCAATCGGACGCGCACAGGAGGTTCTCATGGTGTGTGAAGCAAACGATATCGACTGTTATCTCGACGGGATGGCAACGGAGGTGACACGCACACTCCGGCAGTACCCCGAGTACGTCCGCGACCCCGATGCCTTTCGCCGGGCCGTCTCGAACGCTCGTTTCGTGACAGGCAAAGATGGGCAACGCTCCCGGTTGACCGAGAAAAACACGGTCATTCTCACGACAGCCGGCATGCTCGGCGGTGGCCCTGCCGTCTCGTACATCCCACAGATTCGCCACAATCCAACGAATAAAATCGCACTCACGGGGTATCAGGTCGAGGGGACGCCGGGCCGGGAACTCGTCGAGACGGGACGGGCAGAGTTCGACGGACGGGTACTGCCCGTCAGCGCACAGGTCGAACAGTACGATTTTTCGGCCCACGCAGACCGGGAAGGACTGCGCTCGTTTCTCCAGTCGTACCGTGAGACGCCAATCGTCTGCAACCACGGTGACGAGTGTACACAGTACGCCGACCGACTCGCCGAGGACGGATATGAGACGTGCGCGCCAGAACTGGGCGAGAGGCTGACAGTTTGACGACCGTTTGTCGTGTGCACGAACACAGATCTTTAACTGTCTGCTACACACTCTGTGAGGTATGTCGGCAGGTGATCCGAGGGTATCGTTCGAACTCGAACAACGCAACTTCACAATAACGAAAGAGGTAACGACAGACGGCAAACACGCCAAGGTCGATATTGAGATTGCCTCGGAGCGAAACGAACAGACGACGGTAACAGTTGAGGAACCAGTTCCGACGAGTGTGACGGCTGCGGAAATCGGATTTTTACCGAACCACGAGCCAGCAGATTCTGATCTTCCCGATAGTGGGCGACTCCTTCTGGAGGAACAGCTGGGGCCGTGGGAGGTTGCAACCATTACCTACGGCATCAAAGACGTGAAAAACGGCGAGGTGGACGTCCTCGCCGACGAACCACAGCTTATCGATGTCGAAGTTCCCGAAGGTAGTCAGGAAGCAGACGGTATGGACGACACAGACGAGGACTGGCCACCGTCACCGAGTCCGTCCCTAGCCCCGACAGATGAAGTGGGGTCGGCAGATGCAAAAAGCACGACAGACGAAAAAAGCGACGAGACAGCGCCATCGCCAACCCCGAAGCCACCAACAGCCAGTCAGTCTTCCGATCAGACCTCCGACGAGAGTGGGCTCGAATTACCACTGGACGAACAGACTGCTGCCCGGCTTGCTAAACAGCTCGAACCACATCTTGGCGACGAGAGCGAACTTGATACAGAACTGGAGCAGCTACACGAGCGGGTCGAGGGCCTGGAAGAACTCCACGAGCGAGTCGATGGACTGGAAGAAACGACAGACCAGTACGAACAGACTGCCCAGAAGGTCGACCAGCAGCTAACACAGCTTCGAGAGACCGCCACCAAACTGGAAGACGAACTCGCAGAGACGAGAGAACGCATCGAGGAACTCGAATCCTGGCGTCGAGAGATAGCAAGCATCTCAACAGTCAAGCAGCCAGACCCAGACAGTCAGGAGCAAGAGACCGCCGCCGAGCAGGAGGCAGAGTCGGACAGGGACAGCGAAGGTGTTCCGGACGAAAACGCCGGTTCAGTGACTAGCTCGGAAGGCGAACCGGAGACCGGTTCTGAAGACGAAACCGAGGTCCCATCCAGCCCCGGCGCAGAGCCAGCACCCGACGGGCAGGAAGCAGGTTCCGGGCAGCAAGTAAGCGAATACGAGCAAGGCAATAGCGTCGAAAACCGGGATTAGCAATCACATCCATTCCCGCTATCCGACACGTGCCCCATTCTGGGCCGCTTTCGGTTCCGGCCAAAGGAAATTATGAACTTCCACGATAACCCCTATCAGTCGTCAGCAGCAGCCCCCTTCGAGCAGACCACACCGTCAACAACCTCGGGGTCAAGTCGTTCGAGACGCGGCGCGTCTCGTCATCTGCTCGCGGGCTCGCCCGCTCGCAGGTTCGTTGGACGGCGTCCAACGCTCATCACGGAAATCGAAGATTTCCGGACGACCCCGTGGCATCCGCCTTGATTTTTCTGTGAAAGAGCGTGCCAACACATAAGTAAAATTCAGCCCTAATTACACATGTATATGAATATTCGAATGACGGTTCGGCGAGCACTGAAACGGTCGAGATATGCAGCAATGGGTGCTGCAATCGGTGGTGCGGCGGGTGGGCTATTCGGTCGCTCGACGGCGAGTACTGGTGGTGCGACCGGCGCGTTTATCGGTGCGGTTGTCGCAGAGAAACGGTATTCGGAGGGAGGCTTGATTGGGCCGGTGGGTCGCGGTGAGGAGACAAAAAAAGAAAAGGGCGGGATGGTCGAGCGAGTGAAAGTAAAACGCAAAAAAGCGTAAATTCGGAAACGTCGCTTTGATGCCCGAGCGCCCCGCTAGTGCCGGAAGTGGCCGAAACCGAGCGCAAGCGCGTCGACATGACGACGGGTGCAATCGGGCCAAAATTGCTTCACCTAGCCTGGCCGCTCGTTCTCGGCAATCTCCTCCAGACATTTTATAACCTGGCAGACATGTTCTGGGTCGGGCGAGTCAGCTCCGAGGCAGTTGCTGCGGTGTCGCTTATGTTTCCGCTGTCGTGGTTGTTCGTCTCGACGGCGATGGGGATCACGGCTGCGACGATTGCGCTCGTTTCCCAGTACGTCGGTGCCGACGACGACCGCCAGGCTGACCGAGTCGTCGCCCAGACAATTTTGCTGACGCTTGCCGTCTCGACGACGCTTGCCCTTCTCGGATGGTTCTTTCGTCACGAGTTACTGACGCTCATCGGTGCTGAGGGCCAGGTTTTCGAGGAGTCGCTCGATTACATCGAGGTCATCTTCTTTGCGCTTCCACTTACCTTTCTGTTCTTTGCGTTCCGTGCCTCGCTGCAAGGTGCTGGCGATACGAAAACAGCGATGTGGCTGATGGTAATCTCCGCGGGACTGAATGTCGTCCTCGACCCGTTTTTGATCCTCGGTTGGGGGCCGTTCCCGGAAATGGGCACCCGTGGCGCAGCCTGGGCGACGTTCATCGCGCGTGCGTTTGCCACCGCCGCGGGGGTTTACATTCTGCTTCGTGGTGGCTTCGGAGTGCGCTTACGTCTTGGTGATCTCCGGCCCGACCTAGACGTGCTTCGCAAACTCGTCGGTGTTGGTTATCCAGCGACGATTGACGGCTGGGCGCGCAGTTTCGCTGCGGTCGTCATGGCTGCTTTCGTGACACCCTTTGGAACGGCCGCCGTCGCTGCCTACGGGATTGGTGTTCGACTCATGTCCGTCTCGTGGTCGGTCGCTGGCGCGGTCGGACAGGCGACTGCGACGGGCGTCGGCCAGAATCTCGGCGCACAGACGCCGGACCGGGCCGCCCGTGTCACCTGGGTCGGGACCGGCGCGACGATGGGGATGTTGTTCACCGCGGCAGCGCTGTGTGTAGCATTTCCCGAGTTCATGATAGGGATTTTCGTCGACGATCCCGAAGTAATCGCCGAAGGCAAGACATTTCTCTATATTATCGCGCCCTTCTGGGCGTTTTTCGGTGGGACGATGGTCATTCAGGGTGGCTTTCGCGGTGCTGGCCAGACGAAAGTGGCGATGGCGCTTTCCTTTCTCGCCCGCTGGGTATTCCGTGTCCCTGTGGCGGTCGTTCTCGCCTTCTCGACAGTGACGATTCCCGGCACGAGCCTCGTTATTACTGGGCTTGGAATCGGTGTCGAGGGGATCTGGCTCGCCTTCTCTTTCGGTGCATTCCTGACTTTTCTGGTGGCCACTTTTTGGTTCCAACTCGGACGGTGGAGCGAGGGTATCATCGACAGCGAGGCGACTACCTCGTCAGATGCAATCGCTCCGTCAGCAGAAATCGATGCACCAGAGCCGAACCCGCAAGAACACGAGGATTAGCTGTCGACGCCGAGAAGCTCCCAGAGCTGTTCGGTATCGCCTTCCATCTGGGCGAGTAACTCCCGTATCTGTCTGCGTGTCTCCGAATCGACGACAGCGTGGACCATCCCCTCGCCGGGTTGGCCGTACACAATACTTGCACCTGGTGGTGCAACGAGCACCGCCGGCAGCGCCGCCAGATCTTCCTCGCCATCAACTTCCAGAAGCGTCGATTCCTCGCGCTCGAATGCCTCCCGGAGCGCAGACAACAGTTCTGCAGACAGCGTTGCTGGCGAATTTGTGACCTCTTCTATCCTGTCGAATCCATCGAAAGATGCGAGCGTATCGGCGATCTCCTCGCGGACTGCTTCGCGTTCGGTTCGTTCGTCGACGAGGGAAATGTCGGGGGTTACACCAGCCTCGATAATGTGGTAGGTGACGACATCACCGACAGCAATGAGTGGCCGCTTCGTCTGCGAAAGAAGCTCGGAAACGTCGGTATAGATCGGCCCGAGCGGCTCTTTGAGTTCCGACCGAAGCGACTCTTGTAGCCTGACGACGGTCACACTAGCGCACCTTCAATGCGTACGTTCCTGGTTCCGCGACCTCCATCTCCTCTGCAATTTTGCTTTCTTCAGGATGGGAGATGACGACGTAACCGGCCCAGTCCTCGGTCAGCGAGGTCGACCCACAGCCGATACAGGCTTCGATTTCTTCGCTTTCCTGTATTCGGTGACAGTCCCGGCAGACGAGTCTGTCCCCCATCAGTTCTCACCGGCTTCCGCCTGTGCCTGGCGCTTTTCGCGCTCTTCTTTCAGCCAGCCGTGTTTGCCGAGACCGATCTGCTTTGCCGTCAGCCCGATTTTCGAATCTCGGGGATTTCGCTCGTCGATACTCTTTGTCACGATCCGTGCGCGGACGGAATCGCCAACGCCGATAGTACGGTTGGTATCCCGCGAGGCAAGCTGCTGGTTTTCTCCGTCGTGAGCAAGGTACTCGTCGGAAATCTGGGAGACGTGTAACAACCCGTCGACTGGACCGATGCCGACGAAGGCACCGAAATTGACGACCTCGACAATCTCGCCATCGACGACCTCCTGCATCTGTGGATCGAACGTCAGCGCATCGAACTCCGCCTCGTAGTAGACACCAGGTTCGTTCGGGACGACTGCCCCTTCCCCGATGTCGTGGACCTCGATGACGGAGACGACAGAGCCGACATCCTCATCGACTCGGCCTTCGAGTTTGTCCTGTAGCAGTTTCTTGACGAGATCCGGCGTGACCTCCGCCAGATGCTCCGGTGGTACCTCGACTGTATCGCGTAGTGTTACCCGTTTGTACATGTCTAGTTCCCGTTATATTATGGTTGAGTGATAGCTAGTTTGTTCTGGCCGCGTAAACTAATTACTGATACGCCCGCCTCAAGAAGTCGCTCTTGTAATGGCCCGTCGTTGGTACAGACGTGTGTTGCCTTCTCGGCGAGTTCGAGGATAGCATCGTCGGCGTACTCGGCGTCTGTTTCGTACACCTGGCAGCGTTCCTGTGCGAGATCGAGCCCAACACTGGCTGCCGTTGCCTCGGTTCCTGCACCCACAGAGAGCTTTTCGAGTTCGTCGATAACTGCCTGTGGCGTAATGAGCGTTTGCTCACCGAGCAACCGCTCGATTTCCTCGAACACGCGCACGTTGCATTCGACGGGCATCATGAGTGCATTCGTATCGAGAACGACCGTCACTGTAACGTTCCGTAGCCAATGAGTCGCCAGCGAGCGCCGACACGGCGGTTGATTGCGATCTTGACACCCTCTTCGGCACAGACTGGCCGTTTGAGTGTTACTTCACACTCTCCGCCTCGGGCGCTCGTGACCGAGCCAACGGTCGTTGCGGTCCCGATGGTGAGCATGAGCGGTTCACCCGTCGAGATTTCCTCGACGTCCTGTTTGCCTTTCTCGTTTCCGACGATCCGGTCGAGCAGGTTCACCTTCATCGTAAAGGAATTGTGAACCGGTGGGAGCGTTCCCGGTGGGCCGGCAACCTGTCCGGCGAGTGCATCACCTTTCGTGACCGCCGGGTCGAGACCGGTCCCGACACCGAGCAACCCGCCCGGTGTGGCTGTCTCGACGTCGTCACCACCAGCCTGTAGCGAACGGACTGTCGTCTGGAGTGGTTTCCATTCGGTCTGTCCGCCTTCTTCGACTTCGCGTCCCGGTCGCAGTTCGACTTCCTCACCAACCGATAGCTCACCTTCCGAAAGTGAGCCACCAAGCACACCGCCAACCAGCGAATCCCAGGTCGTTCCCGGGCGGTTGATATCGAAACTGCGTGCAACGAGCAGTTCTGGCTCCGTGCTTGGATCTCGCTCTGGGGTTGGGATCTCTTCTTCGATGGCCTGCATCAGCAGATCCATGTTGACTTCCTGTTGTGCACTGACCGGGACGATTGGTGCATCCTCTGCAACAGTGCCGGCGACGAACTCTTTGATCTGCTCGTAGCTCTCTTTGGCCTGTTCGCGGTCGACGATATCGATCTTGTTCTGTGCGATAACGATATTCTCGATACCGATGATATCCAGTGCCATCAGGTGCTCTTCGGTCTGGGCCTGGGGGACGTCTTCGCTCGCAGAAACGACGAGCACGGCCCCATCCATCAGCGACGCGCCGGAGAGCATCGTCGCCATGAGCGTCTCGTGGCCCGGTGCATCCACGAACGAGACCGTCCGAAGCACCTCGCTTTCCGAGCCGTCCGGACACGTTTTCTCAACAGTGTACCGCTCAGGTTTGTCCAGATCCGGACAGTGCCTGAACGTCGCGTCGGCGTAGCCGAGCCGGATGGAGATCCCCCGTTTCATCTCCTCCGAATGCTGGTCTGTCCACTCTCCACTCAGGGCCTGCACCAGCGTTGTCTTTCCGTGATCGACGTGACCGACGAGTCCGATGTTTACCT
>LKMJ01000107.1_pt1 | contig 50738 bp, 35 predicted proteins | sample 643391 | NCBI WGS metagenome assembly LKMJ01 (sample SAMN04112250, study PRJNA286221) | soda lake metagenome | biome: soda lake; feature: Kulunda Steppe; material: water; isolation source: sample PL-Br10 brine of Picturesque Lake | place: Russia: Kulunda steppe | collected 2010-07 | reverse complement strand
TGTTCACGAAGGATTACTGGCAGCTGCTCTTCGAGTGTTTTCTGATCGATACGTGTTCGGGTCATTCTGACTGATCACCTCGTGTTCGATTCAATTCTTCCAAGATGAGTTTCGCATCATATGCGAACGGTAGGTCGCTCGCTGCAAGCGCTTCTAAATCATCTCGTAAGTTCTCTGCCCTGTCAAGGGCCGACTGGTATGGTTCAGTTGTTTCAGAACTCATGTCGGACCAAGTCACCTCCAATCAGCCGGTTGTTGTTCAATTTCATACCCATTCTAATTTTGAGTGGATAGACTTTTGACCCACTGCAATTTAAAACCTTGTAGGCACAAGAGGTGGATAACAACATGTCGAACAACTCCTCAAACGACTCTAATGACGAACCAGAGGCCGTTAGGACCATGGAAAAAAGCAGTAATTCGAATTCTGCGTATTCTACTGGAAACGACGAAAGCGTAGACAACAAGTCACACACAGAACCAGATGAAATCCCTGAAAGAGACTTAGATAGGAAAAAAATCAATGATTTCTTCGAAAAGAAAGGTGCAGTTGAAATCCTCGCTCAACTAGCCGAAGAACCCAAACGCTTCAGTCAGATCGACAACGCGCTCGTAGTAAGCCACGGAACTATCGCAAATCGCCTCACTGACGGGGTTAAACTCAACCTCTGGAAAGAGTATTTCCACTATCCAGACGACGGGGGGAAAATCAAACTATATCAACTCAATCCTGAAGCACAGGATTTAGCTAAAATAGCCCAACACGAAAATATAGCAGAAACAATGGAACACAAACGGCAAGCCACCGAACAGCACGACGAAGCCGTCTCCAATTTCCAAGACAAAATCACAGCAGGTGATTCTGAGGAATAATTTATCAGTCTACTTCAGAATTGGCACCATATATTCAGTACTGCATCATTCTCGTTTGACCTTCCTCAATCGGTGGCAGACAAGTTCGACCTGCTCTTAGTTGGCTGCCTCTCATAGTTCTTAATCCATCATTCCTGGTAACCAAGCGTACTCGTCGGTCTTTTTCACTACGGATTCACACCTCGGTGTTGATCGCGCAAGCGGATATAGGTCATTGTCGAAACGACCACAAAAACCACCAGCATCAGTACAAAACCCTTACTTTTCAACGTCTGGCAGGAATATAGAGATCGGGCAAAACAAATCTCGTCGATATCTCGATGCACCATCCGTCTGCATTAGTAAGAAGAATTCTGAACGAACAACTCGAAGATACTCTTCGCAGAGCAACTCAGTCAGACCTCCAGTATATCACTCAGTGATGATCTCAATGGGACCTTATTTCAGATTCTCAAGGATTTGGAGGAAGCGAAACGCAGGAGCGCCGTAGTCACTCGTGTCTCCCCTTGCTTCTGTTTGGAGATTCTCAATCCGTTCGGTGTAATCCTGATTGATAATGAGTTCGAGTTCTTCTCCCGTTTCACTTTTGAAACGATTACTAAGCTCTTCGAGACCCTCAATCAGACCACTTCCTCTCTCCCAACCTGTAACCACAGGTGCCCAGAATTGGAAGGCATGATCTCTGGCGTTCCCAAACGTATCGTTCACGTAACGGTAATCTTCGAGGAATTTCTTCTGGAGCTTCTGGAGAGAGTATTGGTGTGCTTTAGTGTTCGTGAATTCAGTCCACCAGCCGTCGTCTGGAGTTCCAGAATAGAGTTTACCACTCATATGTGTCACTACTTCGCAGACATAGACATTTTGTCTGCCTTTGCCGCGGCCATTGTTGATAGCGATGACATCGGCCTCCATTTGGTTCCCCCGTTCCTCAGATCGGTTGTTATAGCTAACAACTTCGCAGCCATTCATCCGCTTGTGATACGCACCAACCAGCAGTTCGCCCCACGTTGCATTCACCGGCATGACAAAACAACAATCGTGGATTGACAAGAACACACGGGGTGAGTAATCTGAACCAAGTCTGAGCGAATCATCAACCGTCACAAGGCCGACTGGACCTGTCTAACAGACTCTGAGTCAATTACGTCCGCAAGTTAGAAAGTCGGTTCACTAGTAATTCACGGATCCTCGCATCCCCAGACCACTGCACCACTTAATCACCCGAATACCGGTTCATGAGCACATCCTCACATACTCTCATCCCCGTTCAGCAACTCATTTAAATCACTGTTCGTCTCATTAGGCTCGCCTCCCCACGTTTCAATACATCCTAGATCACCGTCCGGCACGTCATCGTCGCCACTCTCTGTCGGGTCGCTCAAATCGTCTTGTTTAACCGGCCGGCCACCACGATTGAATTTATCAAGTGGAAACGCGTACGCCGCCGCCCGGTACTGCTTGTGGAACGTGTTCCGCCGCGTCACCCCGAACACAGAACTGACGCGTTCGCGGTCACAACCGCGGTCGAGTGCACGTCGCACCAACTCGTCTTCAGCGCGTTGGAACGCTAGTGCACGGTCATCCGGCACGTACCCACGCGCCGACACATCCACATCCTCCAGGAGTCCCCACGCCCCGCTCTTAGCATCCTGATCCACAAGTTGTTCGTCGCGCCCCGACACCATTCGATCTAACCCCATCAGCACCCACAACCGCTCCCGCACCGCCGTCTCCGACAACAATACTTTCATCCGCACGAACACATCACGAAACGGCGCTGGCCCGATTTCGTCCAGCACATTCAACAACAACACGTCATGCGGTAACAACACCCGCATATCGTCGTGTGTCAGCGGGACCGGGGCGTCCTTGATAGTTGGCCGGTGATGGAACCAATTATGACACGCCCGGCACGTGACTGCTAAGTTCGCCGGGTCATCTTCTTCCACATCACTCGGGTTGCGTTCAATATGATGGACGTGCAGGATTGCCGTGCCGCGCGGCGGGCCACACGCGCCACACCACTGACATCGGTTCTCGCGTGTAGTCAGCATTATTGCGCGTGTCGCCGCATCCACCGTATCCGCCCCGTGACTCCACCGCCTCATAGCCCTACGCTCCCAGTACATCGCATCGTCGTCGTACACGAAGGCTCGTTATCGGCCGACGCACGACTAGCGATCGTTGCCATAGACGAATCAGGCATTGCCACTCTCCTTGCCATCTGACGCCTCCACACCATCATCAGTACCATCAGCATCGCCTGCAGCACTCCGGCTCTGTGCCGACCGCAGCGACGACGATACTGGAGCCGGTTCATTCAGTCCATCCGGATTCGTTTCCGGCGTGTCACCGTCTGATTGCTCCTCAGCAGCATCCGCAGATTCATCCATCTCCCGCCCATCTTGTTGTACCGACCGCAGCGACATTGAGACCGGCTGGAGTGCATCAAGACTCTCGCTCGGGTCCACAGCTTCGTCGCCATCTCCACCGTCAGCTCCAGACGGCCCGTCGCCCGACCCCGTCACGCCGGCTCACCCCCCGACACACCATCACCTTTTGGCATCGACAGGTTGCTATCACAAGGTTGCACAGTAGTCGTGTCTACCAGACTCACAGCATGCGGCTGTGGAGCCAGTAAGACAGGCCACGTCAACTGGGTCGCAGAGTCACTGCACGTGTCGACACGACCCTCCAGCACGAGCTTGCACACACTCAACGTGAAGTATTCCATCGGCTCATGCCGGCAGTCAACGCATTTCAGATACCCTATTAGGAAAGCCGGTCGCTCGCCCGACTGGAAGGTAAACACGACAAGAGAAGCGCCTTCCCGAAGTTTTCCACCGCAGGCCTCACGTATCGCGGCCCCTTCTCCAGTTTCAGTCAATTCTATCTGGACAATATATTCATATATCTGACCGTCGGACTCTTGTCTGGCAAGTTCTATGTCGTACATGGGTTCTTACGTTTGGAGTGGGAACCCGGCCCGCGTGGTCCAACACGCGGGTATTCTGGCACGAATACCCCAATGGAGCCGAGTGTTCAATTACTCTAAGGAGTGGGGCACGTATAATCTTAACGGGTAGTAAAGGTTAGTAGTAAATATAGATATAATAGGATGAGCATAAGGGAGACGGAAAAACATATACTCACAGAATGCCGCTCAAAATCGATGAGAACACTGAGAGGGTTATTGACAAATTCGTTGAGAAGGGTAACCTAACTACCGGTTCGTTAGTGGATTTTACCGGATTATCTCGCCCAACTGTAACAAAGAGGCTGGATCGATTGCATGCTGCAGATTATATTGAATACCTTCATGAACCAACAGCTCTTTGGCAGTTAATTGAGGATCCGAGAAAATCGTGTGACTCTTGAAAACGTTCTCGGTGTACACAATCCCCTGAGGAAGGAGTAATGTGAACAGATTATGATACCTGCCCATCTAATTCGAGTACTGGAATCGTCCTCGGCCGGTCATCCCCGTATATAATCTCGTTATTCTGTAAGTCGAAACGGATGGACTCGCCCATATAAGACGAGCGCTCAAGCTGAGTAAGTGCGTCAAGATCACCAAGCTTCCAGCAGACAAACCGATCGACGTGGGTCAGCAGTGATTCGTCTTCGAAGAAGTCACTAAGTTTGACCTGCAACGCAGCGTTATCAAACCCGTTTTCGGTGTCAAGTATTGCGTTCACCTCGTCATCCATCCGGAAGTCAGCGATTCGAATGCTTTCAGGTGCACCGTTCGCGCTGTACCGTTCTAATGCTGCGATGACCTCTGCCGGGTTCGACGGAGAAAGTCCGTCTTGATTTTTGGCATGTTGGAGGCGTTCTTCGAGTGAGCTTCCTTGCGACTGGATGCTGCGTTGCTTGTTTTCCAGCTTACGACGTTGGATATAGTTTCGGTACCAGGCATCTTGACATACTTTGGTCATGTACCGGTTCAGTTCATCAGTGATAGCTTGGTAGACACCGCCGGACTTGTTCCGAATCTTCTCCCGGTTGGCAGAGAGTTCGAGGTCTTGGCAGTTTGCGATGAAGAAGAAGTGGAAAAACTCGTTGTCTGCACCGATTGCATCGTTGTAGCGTTCGACCTTGATGTGATCTTTCGCTAGCCAGATACCGAACTGTGCCGAGTGCTTACCATAGGTCGGTAGCTTATTTCGTGCTTCTTTTCCACCGACCATCCCCACGACTTCAATCGCTAATTCGCGGCCATCGTCGAGGGTGACGGTCAACTCACGAGGCGGGTAATGCTTGCACATTTTTTCCGCAACGAACTCGCCCTCTGGATGCCTGTTTTCAGACGGGAACCGTAGGCGGTTGTCGGTCGTAATCTGATCCCGAGTATCGTCGATTGTCGGCGACAACTCAACATTGATGTCCATCTCATGAAAGTCATCAACGAAGTGCCACGCGGTTGAGCCGCCGATTGTCTTCCATTTAATGTAGTGCTCAATCTTGTTGTAGGTAAGCTGTCGTGGGTCGAAGCCCTGACCAGCACGGAACCCATGTACTTCGATTCGAGTTCGGGACGATTCGTCGCTCTCTGTCTTTTTGATAGAGTATGTGGGTAATTCACGGTTGTTCAGTTTCGCCCACGGCTGGTCCATCACCGACTCAATCTGCGTCCCATCTGTGACTGTATCTACCCGAATCTTGTCGCTTTTGTAGTAGATCTTGGTACCGTGGCCCTTGTATCCGATCGCGTCATCTTTGTTGGAATTTCCGAGGTCAAAAAACGACGACAGGTCGTTTTCATCCATTCCATGGCCATCATCCTTGATGGTGAGAGTGTTCCGTCCCTCAGCGTCCTGCTCAATCTTGATATCGACTTGCGTTGCGCCTGCGTCGTAGGAATTGGATAGTGCTTCTCTGATAACTTCCAATGGGTCCTCGAAGTCGCTCGCTATCTCGATAAACTCGTTGACCTCATTGACTTTTGGTGTCTTATGCATAGGTTGTGTCTATTTCCTCGAAGTACGGGTTAATCCGTTCGTTGATTAGCTGGTAGGCGAACTTGCGGAAACCTTTCTGATCCTTCACAGCCTCCTCCAAGTACTCCGCGACCCGCTCTTTGTCGCCCTCGGCGATCAATTGGCGGAATTTGCGAAGTTCTCGTTGCTGAATCGCAAGATTGTGCATAGCTACCGAGCCAAGGATATCTTTCTGATACAGGTCGTCCATCTCGTTTCGCATTCGTGCTCGGTGGAAGTTGTCGTTACAGACGCGACATTCACAGGTATCGAAGTTCGCTTCGTCAATCGGAACGGTCTCGAACAGATTGACGCAATACTTCCCGTTTATCGCTTGGTGCATATAGGAGGCAGAATCGAAGGTATCGGCCCCAACAGCGACGAGCAACGGCATTGCTTTCCCCGATATCCCTAGTACGTGTAAAGGGAGATCTTCATAACCTCGCTGTTGCATCTCCTGTTTACAGTCAGATACTGCTTCGACGAGAACCTTGACGTTGTCTTTCCGTGGGACAAGGCTACCCAGCGCAATCCCGTCGAAAGCTTCGGAGACTGGTTCTGCGAGTTCGTCTTCAATGAGGTCGAAGCATCGTTCCAGCATCGCTTCATAATAGCCATGTACTGTGAGGTAGCAAGCACCGTCAACTTCGTCACAACGCTCCGCGAACCGAGCAGCGTTGGCGGCGGTCTGCTCCATCTTTTCGAGCCGCTCCTCGAACTCGTCATCCGGATGGATCGGGTGATCCAGATTGACCACGATGTCTGGGCCAAGGTCTAGCTGAATGTCTAGCGCCTTATCTTGGTCAATGTCCTTCTCAAAGTCTTCACCTTCTAGGCCACCCTGCTTCAGGATTTTGTAGCCGCCGGAGTCTGCGAAGATCATCCCGTCATAATCGCTGAAACATTCCCACTCGCGGATCTCGTTACCGAGATACCATTCCAGCTTCTTCTCCCGAATGCCGTAGTCCGCGAGAGAGGATATCGAAGTCATCACACCGTTGAAAAGATCACTGTAGTCTTCACCACCAGTGACTTCGTTGTCATGAGCGAGGAATTCCTTAATCGTACGGTGGACGCCGCCACCAAATAGAGCGCCCTCATTGCCGCCGCCGTAGAAGTTGACCACCGGAAAAAGGTGCGGGGTCTCCAAGGTACGGTCGTTAATCTGGAGCTGGCCACGTCGTGCCTCGCCTGCCTCCGCAACGATATCAAATGAGATCATACTGTCAGTCACCGTGAACTGGAATGGAACGGCCGCTAGAAACCAAGTGCTTCAGCCGCTTTCCCTTCATTCCGATACCAGTACCTTCGATATAGTCCACAGGTACATCAACGGCAGATTCAATCTCATCGACAGCCGGAAGGTAGTCTTTTCCCAGATTGACCCACACCTTATCATACTCATTGGTAGTGACTTTACTGGCAATAGCACTGACGACTTCGTCGTTCAGTTCGTTCGCACGTTCTGTGTTCATCCGCCGATCATAATATCCAATTTTCTGTTCAGGTTCTACAACCCCATGCTCCGCAGATATAATTATTATGTCAATTCCGGACTGAAATCGACCCGTACGCAATGCCTTTTTTATGATCCTGAAGAAGTACCCATCGTACAAATCGAGGGCAGGAACCGGTGTATCCACCTGTTCCTTCGTTGCAGAACACGATTGGACTAATAACGACGTCATACACTCTGCTGATCGTATGACGAGACCTTAGTTCTTGGGGAGTGACTCTGGACGTGTGCAGTATGTTGCTTGGTAGTTACTCTGAACTGGCAAATCGATCAATGAGCTCGTCGATATTTTCGCGGCGGAAATGCTCGGTCAGCTGAAGAGCTCGTGGGTCAGATGGGTGTATTTCACCGCGGCCATATCGGTCGAATGCCGTATCGATAGCACGCCGGTAGGCTTTGTTAGTCGTGTACGCTAGGATTTGGTCAAATTGCTCACCGTACAGGTTCAGATAACGAACGAGTCGGTCTGCAACAAGTTCAACTTGGTCGTCATCGGCGGTCGTCAATACATACTCGTAGCTCATCACCGGCTCAGCCTCCTCGAAGTCCTCAGGTACTGGCCCGTATAGCCCCGAGATGGACACCTTATGATATCGCTCACGGTAGTCCTCAAGACGGGATATGACAGCCTGATGTGTCCGTGACTCCGAATACGGCTTCTCTTGGCTACAGGGTAAAATCAATAGTACATCTGCTTCACTCGGCAGCTGATAATCGCCGCGCTGAAGAATGTCGAAGTCGTTTGGCCCGTGCTTCAACGAGATGGTTCGTTTCTTCCGTGTTGTGTCCTCGACTCCTTCGAGGAAACTACATAGCTTGGTCTGGAACGTCTCGTCATCCGGTCCGGCAACTAACTCTTCGTAACCGAGGTCTGCAAGTTGCTCGCGGAGTTCTGGATTGTGTAGCTGAGCCCGCTTCAGCGCTTTCTCTACGATATTCTTTCCCTGAGCGAAGTTAGCAACACGTTCGAGTAAACGCCCCTCGTCAATGGCGTCACGAACTTGTTGCATCTGACGGCTGTACAGCTCGAAGTTGTGATGAGCTATCTGTGCATAGTATTCGCTCTTGAAATGAGTCCCATGTTCGCCTTCGATTGGCTTGTTACTGACCTCAGATTCTAGCAGGGCGTGCCGCATATCGTCTAAGTGTATGTTCTGGCAGGCTTTACACTCACAGGGCCAGTCATCCCAGTCATCAATCTGATCAAGACTAATCCGTTGCCAGGTGTCGGGGTGGATGAATTTCTTGTTCCGGGCTGCGTACTGATAGCTTCTCGAATCGAACGTATCTACCCCGAGGAGAGATAGGAGAGGACAGAGCCTTCCGCTTATCCCGAAGACGTGAAATGCGATTTCGTCGTAACGGTCCTCGGGTATCGCGTCTCTTGCCCCTTGAACGATATCGACCAGGGTATCAGGTGAGCTGCTGAGAGGGACAAGTGAACCGAGGGCGAACCCCTCGAAGGCCTCATCAAGTTCATTGGCGCGGTCAAGAAATTGACTGACATACCAGTTGACATCCTCATAGTTGTGGCCGTGTATGGCCACATACATTGACGGCGTCTCCTCCAGCTCGCATTCGTCGAGCAGTCGGAGAGTCTCAACCGCGTTATCGATGCTCTTCTCCATCCGTTCAGTGGTTTCTTCCTTATTCAGATTCTGTGGAATCGGGAAGTCCAACGTGGCAATGATATCCGCGCCGTAGTCAAGCTGCAAGTCTAAGATGCTCTCTGGATTCGTGTAAATATCCCAGTCATTTTCACTACCGCCTTCGCCAGGCGTCTGTCCGAATTTCGTTGAGTTCATCAGCTTAAATCCGCCCGAGTCGATGAACAGCGGTTGATCAAACCCGGGTTCAAGTTCACTCTCCTCGAAATGTTGTTTGAGCGGCTTCTCACGCCACCCCTCCAAATTGTCGGGGGTGAGATTATAGTCGAGAAACGACATCGCTTGAAACATAATCCCCTGGACGCTGTCGCTCTCAAATAGGTGGCGACGGGTATACCGCCAGATACCGCCGGATTCTGTTGTCGTTCCTCCGATTAGATTTACCACAGGTAGAAGCTCGGGCGTCTGGATACAGCCGGAGGGCGTGTTTATTTCGCCACGGCGGCCGTATGTGGCCTTTTGAAGAGTCCTAAATGACGACATCAAATATCCTGTGTAGTAACTCTATCGCTACCCTCCATTAAGTTCTCGTTCTCAAAATCGTCACATCTCTAACCCATTTCCAGAGTCACCATAACTTTCGGCGAGTGGTTCAAATTTATGTATGCCGTAGATAATATCCTGATATGATCTATGACTTATTCGAAGATTGTTTTCTCACATCGGGGGATATCTCGGAGGCTGAGCGAATCTTGTACTTCGGACGTGACTGACCGGTTCGTCTGAGTAATATCGGGACGAAACCCGAGACATCAACCGATTTGGTGCCGCCCTTCGTGGATTGGACGAAGACGGGCATCGCGGCGCGTGGTATCAATCTTGATCTTCCGTACGAGCTTGGTTAAATCTGTTACCGCGATGCAGAACTAGCCTGTGGTACTTGCGATGCATGTGTTTATCGACTCAAAACTATAGGGAATATCATAGCTACAGTGACTGACAAGAGGAGGTCATTAGAGGGATAACAATTCATATTGATGCGTCGTAGTGATCATATTATGGGACAGTTTGCGGATGAGGTCATTCATCAGTTGAAAGACCACTTAGAACAATCTTATTTATCTTATGAGTGGGACACTGAATACCCTATTGCAGAAACACCAGTTGATATCGCAGGAATCGATGATGATCGGTGCGTTCTAATAGAGCTCGAATGGCGTCGAGCTGACCCGGCTGACAACACAGCGAAGATATTTCGCCACCTCAGTGCGAGGGAGATTCCAGCTGACCAAGTTCGAATCTTCCAGTTATTCACCAATCATTATAATCTCGTCTCCGGCGGCGTTTCGTCTAAGCGGAAAAACGCGGAATTCGTAGGCGAAACCGCAGCGGAGTTACTCGAACACCTCACCTACCACCCGATTGACTTTGGGATAGATCCGCCTAAATCAGGAGAGAGTCGACCTCCGAAGTGGGAAGACATCACAGATTCGACAGCCGAGAAGATTGGATCAGTAATTGACCATCCTTGACCTTCAGATGTATCCGTTGCCACTGTCCCGCCGCTTCAAAGATCTAGCTCAACATCTAAATATGTGCTAACGCTTCCGTACTCATTTTCCATAATTTCGCAGAGCTCTCGGTTGACAGTCAAACCACTGTGCGTGATATTTGCAGAGCCTACATAGACCAGTTCAGGACTCACGACTGTCTTCGCATGTAGATCGTCTACAATAGTCATTGAGGTGTTCCCCATACGAGAGACGAGAGAGCGCATATAATCGTTGTGCTGTTCGCCTTTACGAACGTAAAAATCAACATCCGTTTCCAACTCATGGATTGCCGCGGACAAGGAAAGTCGGCGGCTCGACAATTTATCAGAGACAGGGAAGCGTAACTCCACGTCGCTGAGCCAGGGTGAGCAAATCGCCACACGTTGGGCGTGAACGAGAGAGTACCCAATAAAGTATGATAGCCCGCTAGAGGGTAAGGAAAACGCTCGTACCATCGATCTCACCTCCTGGAAGCATCTCTTGGTCGATTATCTTCGACGTAGCATCTTTGGAGGGAACTCTTTCGATCAGTTTCTCTCGAAGACGTTCGAGCAAGACGTAACTCAAGCTCTCCGACTGGTCGTGTGCCGATATACACTCCGCTAAGTGTAGATTCTCGACACAACCATCGATATCCGGGGAGAAGAACAGAGACTTTATCCGATCAAGGTCTTCGACGTCGTGTGGCATTTTTCTGACTGCATCAGCAGGGAATTCGTTATTTCCCGCTATCTGCTCACATGAGACGGTCTGTTTAATTCTATATGCCGTTTCGGTTGAAATGGATTCCTCACTCGAAAGCTGCGCAGCTCGATCAATCGAAGAGAGCACTTCATCCACGATCAAATCGACGGTGTCGGGGAATATCGGGACCTCATCCATGTCACGGAGAATATCTCGAACGGTATGTTCGTCGGGATTTTCGGGTATTCGTTCCACGAAGTCGTCTGAGGCCCAGAGCCTCTCGTTGATGACCTGTGGATTATAACAGATATGGGTCAACGCGTTTAGTGCCGTACCCGGATCAGTCTGGAGGTCTTCGTAAACTAGATCGACGATGCCTTGGCCACCCTGAGATCGCTCAAACACATATACTTCGTCGGCTTCGTGATCGATTCCGTAGAAGAGCATACTTGGATTGACGCCGCCAATATCGGCGACTAACTGAGTGAAACAATGAGCTGCTGTATGTCGGGCAATCCTGTTGAGAGACATTCCACTCAGCGACTTATAACGACGTACTTGCTCTTGTGTCTCCTCGTCAATGTCAGATACGAAGTCATTTACGTCGAAAATCAATCCTCGGGTGTCAAGCGAGAAACCCAAGGGTTGATTTCCGGTTGTTATTTCCTGAGAGATCCGATCTTCGCCGGTAAATATGAACTCATTTTTTTCACCAACGGGTCGTGCTGGTGTGATTTCAAGAGATACTCCCGTGAGAGTTACTTCACCCGTAATGTCTGCGAGAGTCACACTCCCTCGCGTTCCCTCTTCTTGACGATCCTGGAGCCTTGTTTCTACTTCTGGATTAGAGTGGATCTTCCCGAACGCTCTATCGTTGTGACGCAAGCACCGATCTTCCTGTAGAATCTGGAAGCACTCTGGACAGTACCTGACGATATTCAGAGCACGACCGCCGCTGAGGTCTTCGATATCGTCAAGCGTGATGGAGTCTGGAGTGATCATGCCGTCGCGCCGGTCACCCGGGATATCTTCGAAAGAGAATCTGACCTCGCCATCATCGGCAATGGTTTCTGGTAGATAGGCTTGTAGATGACCTGCCTCTTGTTGGTACTCGCTACGGTATGGAGCATATGTCTGAACGAGTTTATCGATAGACTGTTCGTCGCCGCTCTCATCATCATTCCCATAGAACACCGTGAAGTACTTTCCAGAGTCTTGGAAGTAGTTCGGGGGAACGTACCAGACGGTGTCTTCAAGCGAACGCCCGTCAACTTTCAGGAACCGATCATAATAATACGCTCCACGGAGGAGATGCTTTACATAGTACAGACTCTTATCGTTCTGTTCGGTAGAGTTGTATTCGTTGAGCTGGGAGAGCGTCTGTTTGAGATAGTAAATCTGCTTACGTTTCGTTGTCAACTGGTCTAGTTCTTCGCTGTTTATTGCACGGCTGGCCGTATCAACGCGGCTAACCACGTCGTCAACGGACATCGACAGTTCTGGGAGGGTGATAGACTCATAATTCCGACCTACGACACGTCGAAATCTCTCCACATCACTCGTTATTCCGTAGAGATCAGGAATTAGCTGGTCTAATGACTCTATTTGTTCAGTGGGAGGATCATCAACGAGATTAGTGATAGAGGTTCGGAGCTTTTCGAGAGCCGATTCTATACTCTTGAGCTGTGACTCAATCTCATCTTCGATGGTGACTTCGGAATCTCCAATCTCATCGATCAGTGCTTGCCGCTGACTACAGAATTGCAAAAAGTCTTCACGAATCTCGGAAACCAATGCTTGGGCTAAATCTTTCCCTTGTACGGCTTGCTTTCTATGATCCTCAACGAGATCAGCAATATCGGGTTGTGCCACATCCTCACGGATCTCTGTCAATATCTGGTCTACAGTCTCGACAGGCCCTTTTCCATGTAGTGCAGAGAGCTGACTATCAGACACGTCAACTCCAAACTCTCGACGCAATACTCCCGCAGGTTCTATAATGAACTCGTAGTACTGTTCGTAATTCAGTTCTGAACAGAGGAATCGATCAAGAAACTCTTCTTTCCGGTCTATCGATCCAGAGAACCACTCATGTGAGACTGCTGTCGATGTCTCGTAGAATTTTTCGAACTGGTTGTGGATCCAGGCAATCACGTGGTTATCCGTTTTCAGTGGCGTTCGAATTTCAGAGCCAAGGAAACGGTCAGAACGATAGAACATATTCGCGTCCTGTGTAAGGTCCGATAGAAATACGATGATGTGTGAATCCGTATCTTCCTTCCGCGCAGCTCGTCCCGCGCGCTGAATGAACGACGACAGATCCCAGGGTGTCCGATACTGTGTGACGATGGTGATTTCACCAACGTCTATCCCGACCTCCAAGAAGCTTGTCGAGAGCAATAGATCGCTCTTGGCTGTGGCGGCCGAGTCAAATCCAGCGTCCGAGTAGACCGATTCGAGACGGAGTGCAGATTCAATGAACTCGAAGCCCATCTCTTCAGCTACCCGATTCCAGTTAGAGTAATCGCTCCCAGTCCTGTGATACCGCCAGAGTTCGTTCACTCCATCAGCGTCCTCCAATTGCGCCCTCTTTTGATTCACCTGACTGATGCTGTCGATAAATGAGAGTATTTTCCCGCGGTCGTCTGTCTCACTATCCAAGAGGCTATGGCCAAGCAACATCAACTGCTGGATGGCCATCGATGAGACCCCTGGGCCCTCCTCGGCCGTTTTGAGGAAATAGTAGTGTTCCTTGTCTTCGTGGTCCGTTCGGAAATCTGAGTCTGGCGGCGCGATTGCCTCAACCCGCCCACTTGGAACTGGAAAGAGATCAGTAGCAAACCGTTGTGGGTCATCAACCGTTGCGCTTGAGCCCAGCCAGAGCAGCGAATGGTCTGTTATAGACTCGATATTTTTCGCTATATTTGCAGTATGTGCCCCTCTGAGTCCGGTATACAGATGTACCTCGTCGAATACAATCGCATCGGCACGATCAATGATACTGTAATTCGGTTTGAGTGAGAATAGCTCCAGGGACTCTAACGTCGTCAGAAGAATGTCCGGCCCAGGCCGATTTTTGATATCAGTGCGGTTGAGTATGACCTCTCGATCAGAGAAGGAGTGTGCATCATTATTCTCACAAACCAGTCGGTAAGTGGAACTACCTCCTTGGTAGGTAAATGAGTGATTTTTGCTGTCTCCACACCAACAATCGGCGAGCTTGAATCGACGCTTGCCATCCTGATTGGCGAAAAATGCGCCTTCCCTTTCGACCTCTGACGACGTATACGGCGTGTTACCGGTCCAAACCCCAACAGAAAGGCTGGTGTCGTGCTCTGTTCTAAGGTTGTATAGGTGTTCTAGAATCCGCCCGAGTTGGTCCTGTAAGAGTGCCCGACTGGGATAAACAACGATTGCCAAATCCTGTTGCTCTTCTGCCAACAGCTGATACAGTGGTCCGAGAAACGCTTCTGTCTTTCCGAAACCAGTGGGTGCCGAGAAAATCGCGCCACGTGAATTATCTGATGATCGTCGATCAGCATCGAGGTCACGGATCAGCTGCCAGCTCTCGACCTGAAAGTCCAGTGGCTCGAAATCGAAGAGGTCGATGATATCAGTGACGAACTGGTCGTCACCAGTGTATTTACTCGTGGCTCGTCGATCCTGCGACCTCTGTGTGTACTTGACAGCGTCTGTGATATAGGAAGGGTCATGCTGTTCACCATCAAATATTTGCGTGTTTGACAGAAAGCCGCGGATCAGCGGCTGGATATCATCAGGAATGCGTGAGGGATTCGAGTTCCGATCAAAGTACTTCATGCGGTCGGTTTGTTAGAGATGGACACGATTCCGCAATCAATCTTTCCACAAGAGACGATTACGAGAGAGTCACTTCGAGATAGTCTGCGAGATCTGACTCATAGAGACGATTGAGTTCTTCTTCTGAGAGTGCTGCCAAGGTTAGCCGTTCGTCGTCTAGTAGCCGATCAACGAGTTCGTCAAGTGGCGTATCCCGGTATGGGCCAAATAGAGCATCTTTTGTCTCCTCTAGTGATTGACGCATGAAATCACCGTACTCTCTGGCTTTCTCCTTCCGCTGGTTGATTTGATCCCTCTCGATCTCCATCTCCCAGTTCCAGTTGTCGAGGAGGGTATCAAGCTCATCTAACTTGTCTTGATCTACACGCTCAACCCGTTGGTTCAACCGGATCATACCTCGGACAGTATTGTGGACGCCGATTCTCGCCTGATGAACGAAGTTATTGACCTCTCTCCGTTGAGCTTCGACAGCTTCGCGGGTCTCGGGGAGTTGTTCTGCGAGAGCATCGTAATCGTCCTGTTCCAACAGAGATCTAGCTTTTTCGACTGCGTGTTTCGCTTCTGAATCTATCTCAATCTCCGTCTGAAAGAAGGCTTCAGCAAGAACTCGTTCGAGAATCGTTTCTTCCATCGTCTCTGCGAGCTCATCTAGTTCTGATTCCAGGTCTTGTCGCCGGTGCTGTTCGTAGATGGTCTCAAGATGTTCCTGAAATGTATTGGAATTAGCTGACATAATGATCGCTCACCTCTTTGAATCGCTCACCGAGACCTCCCCTGTTTCCACCGTTACTGCTCGCACCATCGATTGGGACAGCACGGAACCGCTTCACTACTGGTGTGGCTGCCAATTTCAGAGATATCAGCGCGGCCTGGATCTGGTCTTGAGTGTTCTCCATACGGAGAGTATCAGCTTTATCAGCCGCCTCAACAGTCATATCGACATCTGCCTGAGAGAAATTAACGAACTTCGCTAGCTCCTGTTGGAGATCAGGATTCACGTTATCATAGGTTCTGAGATTAGACACCAGCTCGGAAACTCGGGTCATATTGAGCGTAGAGAATTCCGAGTTAATCTCCTCTATCAGTTCAGGGTCGTATCCGTGATCCGCTACCTCTTCGAGAGCTTGGCGTACGTCATACATCGTATCCGCAATCGACCGGACATAAGCCTCCTGTCCGAACCGAACGCGGCTATCTATCTCTGCGATGTATTGCCGACCGAGCATATTGAGTACCTCGTACGGTGGGTTCCGGTTCAGCCGTCTCCGGACCTTCGGAACGTCTAGACTCCCTCCAGAGACGCCCAGTAGTTTACCGACCATGGCTTCGATGTGATCGGCTGAATCTATCGCTGTCTTGATGTGATCGTACTCTTCCTGCGAGAGAATCTCAGTAATTTGCTCTTCGAGGTGCGGATCAACCGAGAAACCGTCATCCTCACTGAAACGTTTATTAATTGCGGCTGCATCGATGGTACGCCACGGAGAATCAAGCATTACTAGATGGACGTATGTAGCTAAGACGAAGTCCGTGAAGTCATAATCTGCACCCCCCTTATAGAACACCTTCTCCCCGTTAAGATATTCTTCAATCAGTGTTTGACGCCACCGGAGGGCGTAGTACATCAACTGAGTCCCACACTCTGTGAGAAGTGAATCAACGTCAGCACTCCGAGGTTCCTCTACTCGGCGGATTCCGTATTTGAGTATCTTCCGGAGGTCAGATCTTCTGAAGTCACGTCTGTCAAGCAGAATCTGATCTGTCTCCGGTGAGTCATTACTCTCAACGTAGATGAACGGATCCTTCTGACTGCTAAGCCGATATTCGAGTTTGGTTCCTTCGTAAAGCTTGAACCTGTCCGTGAGGTGTTCGATAGCATCCCTGAGCCCCTGTCTAATGAAGCGGTTTGTCTTAGCGTACTCTTCTGGATTTTCGAGCCAAGAATCCACTAAGCCGTTGTGTTTCTCGATTAACTTCTCGACACGACTCTTCTCCTGGGTCGTTGTTTGGTTGGTACTGGCCGACCCCTCGTCTTCTTCCGTCTGTTCGCTCTGTATTTCCGGCTCGGAAGGGGAAACCCCCGCACTGGGAATGATGATACCGTCATCGGTTACATCAACAACGGCAGGGTCCTCGTCTTCGAGAAGATGGAACGCTTCCGCAAAGCGCCGATCAACCGTGATATGATCATCTTCAACACTACCGTACCATTTCGCTAAATCTGCAAACTCTTCGGCCTCTTCGTACACTTCGTCTGCCGCGGATACAGTATTCCGAAGCCGTCGGAGGGAGCTTGCGTTTGAGGGTGCTTTGGCATGACCTTCATACCACTCTTCCAGAACTTCAAAAATCTCCATAATATATTCCCGCGGTGACTGCTGGCTTTCATCCAACCCCGTGTAGATTCGACGAAGGAAGGCCTGATTAAATGGGAACAGGTCACGGAACGCTTCGTCGCAGAAGCCACACTCTGCACAGAGAGATTCATCGGGTGCGGGTAGTAGTTCGTAGTCGCCATTCTCTCTATCGTATCGAACGCTATTGTCGTGGGCTTTGATGTAGCCGAGATATGGACGGGCGAAATCAACAGCAGACGACTCGTCGAGGAACAGAACGTTTTTTGAGTGGCGCTTGTTTGTTTGGAAGAACTCGAATCGATCCTCGGCCGTCCGTGTATGGAGTACTTCCGTGGAGTCACGCGTTCCCGCGACAATGAAATCCCAGTTGTCATCCGGTTTATCTCGCTCCATGTAGTTACGGAGCCGCTCGGCCTCCATCGAGGCTATAGCGAAGTCCTCGAAAACGATGACTGGCCGAGTGTCCTCGAACTGACTGCCGACGTATTCGAGTACGTCGTCTAATGACGCCGTGTCGTACCTATCACGGATCTCACGCCATAACTCCTTATTAAAAGATTCGACGGCCTCATCAGCAGAGACCCGATCGGGGAAGACGCGGAGTTCCTCTTGTTGTTTGTACTCGCCTTCAGTAATGAATTTGATCTCACGGGCGTACTCCCCACGTTCAACAAGGAGCTGTAGCTTTTTTTGGATGAAATCCCGAATGGCTTCTTCGTCTTCTCTTGTATGGGTGGTCTCGTAGCCCTGTCTACCTAAGTTCAATAATGCACCTGAAGTAGCGTTGTTAGCGACAGTCTGGGGGTTGTTCGTGATATCGTCCCTGAGCTGTTTGAATTCAGACGCTCCTGGGAGAGGTTCCGCAAAGTGCTTCTGATAGAACTCCGGAATACGTTCCGAAAGAATAGACATGAGATCGTCGTCTTTGTCGATGTGGAGGATGGGACGGCCGTCGTCGTTCAATTGGTGGGAGAGATACGCGCATAGCTCGGACTTGCCCGTCCCTACTTCACCTTCGATGACGACAACAAAGTTTCCGAGTTCGTCCTTCGAAAAGAGCTGATACACCCTCTCTTCACCCCATTTTTCAGTGTTTTCTGTACTTGTCCCACGGAACACTTCGATTCTACGGTGAGTGAAATCGAAGAGTTCTCGATTTTCGGATCGTACTGCTGCGACCTTACTGAAGAGTTGTCTCAGGGTTCGTTCATCGATTTTCTGGAAATGTGGACACCACAGCGACCCTCCCGGAATCTCTTCAGAAGAACTCATGCTATCACCTCGATCGAATTCGCGTCTATCTCCATGCCGGACCGACGTGGGGAGCGATCTAACCCGGTTACACCAGCATCACCGTATTCGACCAGCTTGATTTTCTCCTCTTGGATTAAGTTGTAGAGTGTACGGGCGAAGGGTGCGGGGACATCCCGATCACCAGTAAGGTCAATCAGTAGAAGGTTCTCCTGGAGCCAGTCTATGTACTCTCGGATGGCAATCCGTCTCTCGTCACCAGTGGCGATTCGAAGGGATTCTAAGATCATCTCTGGGTCGGGATATACGACGTATTCGCGGCCGGTGGCTTTCTCAATTAATCCGAGGAAATCAGCTAGTCGGGTCCAGTTGACGAACTTGGGGCCGTTGAGTGTGATAGGGCCTTGTTGGGACCGAGGTCGGTATTCCCGCTGTTCGTGTTCCCATTTGTCTATAGCCTCATACAGAACTTGGTCACTCGCATGGAGGTGTTGAATGTCCTCCTGTAAGAGATACTGATAGTTGAGCAGGACGACCGATTGCTTCCCCCACTCACCCGGTGTCGCTTCTGTCGCCAAGTTGTGAAGTGCAGTCATTCGGAAGTCGAGGTCTCGATTACCCGTTTCCCAGGCAAAGCCAGCCGTATAATAGTCGGGTTCCTGCCTCCCGATCATACCTAACTCCTGAAGACCCCGCACTCCCTGACTGCGCAGGTCTTCTGGAAGGTTAGTGTCGTTAGCAATCTCTTCTTCAGTCGTATTGCCCCGGTCTATTGAGTCGTAGACGGTCTGTAAGGGGCCCGGTGTCTGAACCGTGTTGAGAATGTATCCTTCTGTCATAGTGTCTCCGTTGTGAGAAACTCCTGGTATCTGGCGTCGATAGGATTGTCTTGGGGGCTGAGTTTGCTCGTGCCATCTCTCGCGTCCTGCATCGCAGGGCTCCGCCGGGCATATGATGGGTCAAACACACTGCCGTCCCGTGAGACGGCCCGGTTCAACTCACGAGCGATTGAGGTACTCGTCTGCCGATTCCACTCGATGCGTCGCCGAAGCCATCGTCCCAATCCCGGAACCTCGTCTTCCGTATTCAATGGTACGCTTCCGTATTCATCCGTCCGAGCGAAGATATCACTGAAAACGTCATATAATGGTAGATAGGGGGCATCAGGAAGGACATCAAACAGCTGTTCTGCTCGGCTGAGAGATTCTCCCGCTACAAGCTCGTAGAGATTTGCGTTGTCTTGTAAGAACACGTTCTTGGTATCTATCAAAGGCATATCCCAATCATACCTACGATACTGCTGTTTGAATGCTTGATAAAGTGTTTCGACGTTACCAATTCGTTCCGTAAACTGCTCCTGATACAGTGGGCGCTGGCCGCCGACCGGTGTGAATTGTTGAGAATCTGCAATAACCATGAGTGTTCCTTCTCTCGATGTAAACCTATTGACTAAATGTTCAATGGAATATGATGTCTCGGTTTCATAGTGCTCGTTTGTGATGACACAAAGGTTTGCGCCATCAGGCAATTCCATGTTGCCAGTGACGTGGTATTGGTAATCGAGGTAATCGTACTGCAACCCCCCCTGTGCAAGCTGACGCCACGAAGTGGGGAACGTGAAGTGATCGATGCCGAGATACTGTAATGCAGGGAGAGAGCGGAGCATCCACCAGCGGGAGTTGCTGACTGGTTCGTGGGCGAAAGAGACCTGATTACGAGTTAATTTGTCGAAGAGTGCTTCCGGTTTCATCTGTTTTTCACCTCTTTTTCGTCTTTCCCGACGGTCGCTGTGAGCATCCGGCGATCTAAGAGATCCTTTTCAAGGTAGTACGCAGGAGTGCGCGCCAGCAAGAGACATTCATCGCAGTAATCCAAGCAACGATCACAATCGGCGACTTCAACAACCCTAGCTTCCAGTTCGGGCAGACTCTGCAGGACCTGCCACGTTACCCCGTTTCCTCCCTGCCGACTATCTACGATGTGGACGTCAACCGTGTCCGTAGTACGCATCGCCTTGACCCGGAAGTCAGAGCGGTCACACTCTGCGACTATCGCTATCGCCTTTTCGAGAGCCTGCTGAATACTGACGAGCGCCTGTGGCCAAGATTTCGTTTCGTGGGTCGTCCGTTCGTAGCGCTCTTCGAACGTGTCCCGCTCAAAGCGGATCGCTACTCCCTGAGTGTGATATTGCTGGCCGACGGGCCGATAGACTTCCTCCTCTACGTCTTCTAGCATCTCTTCCCAACTCTGGTCCTCCGTGGAAGAACTCGACTCACGTTCGACCAGGGCCTCAGATCGAAGGATAGTTTTGTCAGGACTGTTCGTGTGGCGACGCTCGAAGGCATACACGAAGTCTGTGACTTCCAGCTGACCATAGCTAACTTCAGCTGGCATGCCGAATAGTTCGACGTTCTCAGTCTTCTGAGAAGCGTCTGTCTCTGAGACGTATGTTGACATAAGAGGACGGGTGCTATAGCCTCGCTGCCCGCCCATCGCCGTTTTGCATTCTACACTACTGATTCCGTGAACCTTCGTTTCCTCAAGTTCGGTCCCGCAATGAGGGCATTCAGTCTCGTCCGGTGGATAGCTCTGGAAAGGACGGTCACAATCCTCGTTGTTGCATACCGAGATCTCGGTGAGTGGTGTTGACGATCCACGAACATCGTTGACAAGATATTTTGTTCCATGGAGTGTGGTCATTGCACCGTGCTCATTCTCCTCTCCCGGAAACAGATCATACAGCCTCCCAGATGCCTCGAATTCAATACTCTCACGTCGACCAGTGAATTTGACGGGGAAGTCCTGACCAAAGTTCCGGTAGTTCGCTAGATAGCCCAATCGATCCAGCCAGCGATCAAGCCGTCCATTCTGTTGTGTGATGTTCTTGTTCGTATCTGACGACCCCGACGCGGCGGTTAGCCGCGAGAATGTTTGTTCTGTCCGACGATCCATAGAGAGTGGTCCATCAGAATTGAACACCTCATCGAGAATCTCGACACCTCGTTGTCCGAAGATCGCTCGGATATAGGAACTCAGCGTATCCCACATCTCATCACGGATGAATCTCTGGAGAATGTCGAGGTTCTTTTCTACAGCACTGACGAAGCTTCCCATATTCTCGTGTTTCGGCTCCGAGAGCGCGTACATCCGCTCGAAGACACCGGACTCGTGCGGATTTCTGGCTAAATAGGCAAAGACCTCAGTCACAACATGCCCGGCAAGCAGTTCGTCGAAGTCCTCTGGATCAGGTACCCGTACGGGTTCGAAATCGTTGAGGAAGCTATCGAGGTTTGAGTAGTAGTGGCCATCAACGGGATGATTCCCCCGGATAACAGTCATAACAAGTGAGGAGCTCCCCCGTGACCTCCCTGTCCGTCCACTTCGCTGCACGTAGTTCGTCAAAGTCGGGGGAACTCCGACCTGAGCAACTGTATCGAGCGTCCCGATATCGACCCCCAGCTCCATCGTAGGCGTCGCACTCACGATGTTGACATCTGGATCGTCCTTTCGGAACCCTTCCTCGATAGCACCGCGAAGGGTGTGGGGGATGTTGCTTTTATGAATCCCAACAGTGACGAACTCCGGTTCGCCTCCGTTCGTAAGCGGGCGTGTCACGTCGTGGGCCCAGTGGTCAATAGCGTAATCCCAGCCAGACTCAACCTGCGCGTGGCCGGGATCGGCAGTTAGATCGCCGTCGGAACTCCGGGTAAATCGTCTGTAGGTTTCTAGGCTCGCACCGCAGTTGTGACATATCTCGACGCCTCTCCCATCACTCGTGGCTGGATACGCACTATAACAGTCAGCACAGAACGCTGAAGTCTCGACAAGTTCCAGTGAAGAACTGTCTATACGCGGGATGCGGGTGAACACACCGCTTTCTGGCGGTTCAGACATAACACCTGCCGATTCGATTTGCTCACGCGCAGTTTCAATGTACTCCTGTACCTGTTTGCGCGGACCGTCATCGAGGTTCGCGTTTCTGACCGCGGTTTTCACTTCATCAAGTGGCTGCTCGGTTATGATACCTTCTTCCAAGAAGCTACTTAGTAGACGATTCAATCGTTCATCTATCCAGTCATCAGTGAATCGGGTCCGAGATACCAGCCTGTCGATTAGCTTCTCTCGTGTCAGGCCATCGATTGAGACCTTGTTATAAGTGAAGCTGGCTCCTTGGCCGAGCGTGAATAGCTTGTATATCTCGTGTGCGAGAACTAATTCCTCCGGATCGTCGAGGTCAGCGACGACATCGGCTGTGACTAAACCACCATCCAACAAGCTCTCGCAGTTGTGCAACATCGCGTGGGACTCGATGTCGTCCAGCAAAGAGCGGAGGAAATTATACGCCGTTCCGTCCTCGTCGATTTCGTTCTGAATGAGGGGTTCCCAGTATTCCTCTCGAAGCCGAGTCGAGACGGTATTGAAGAGCTCGTAATTGTCTTTCTTTCCACCGGCTTCGATTAACTCCTGCAAATACAGCGTTTCAGCCATCAATCCGTACTCCGTATCGATTATCCGATCACCGACGCTCTCAGCAGAGCTATGTGAGTCGGAGAACACGAGGGTCTTTTTTGAGGGGGTGTGTCGGCAGACCTCGGTTAGCATATACGAGAGCAGAGACGATGTCGGAACGCCCGCATCTGTGAGATTCACCCATTTTTCGCAACCAGGACAGGATTCAACACGAGTCCCTACACTAATAGGCGCGAACTCTTCGTCACCGTTGCCAGGATTAATCTCAACATATGGTTCATGACAACGCCGGCAGAACTGCACTTCAGGGAGACGGTGGTCACATTCGGGGCAACGGCTGTCGCGGAACACTTTCTCGCACTCTCGGCACCAGTATACCTTGTAAGGAGGTTTTAGGAAGACATGATATTTTTCGGTCACGACGCCTGCGAGACGCCCGAATGCCATAACCGTCTCAATGACCTCTTCAGGGTCTTCGACGCCTAGGTTCTGAGCGCGAGTCAGTAACTGGTCGTAGGATTTAAATTCAACAACTCCAGTGGTGTCCGTCTCGAACCACGTAGCAAACGCAGCGACTTCAGGGACGTTTGTCAGCACATATTCGTACCAGCCACTGTTGGTACCGCTCTCGTCAATAACGGTCTCGACGAGTTCGTTCCGTCCCTTTATGGAGTCGAGTACTGACTCAACGTCATCAAACTCTGTTCTAGCCAGTGATAGGAGTCTCGTTTCGATAGCGTCAGTCGCCCACTCTCCGATATTACTCTCGATTTCAATTTTTTCGTCTGCTACAAGGCCGACTTCACGCGACGTTGAGAGTGCATCTTCGAGGTCGTATTCTCTAAGATGGCTCATCGGATCATCGATATCTCCGACTGCGAGTGCCAGTACGTGAACAAGATCGGCGATGTCACAAGGGGAGAACCGTCCGAAATCAGGTTCGCCAAGAGTCGGGAAGTCTCTCCCAGTGAACCCAATTGTGTTAATTTCGTCTTCGTCCGTCCCAGTCAACGAACTCGCCAGCTCTCGCGGATTATCCACCGTGGCGGAGACCATCGATATCTGGGGATCTCGGTCGTCGTAGAAGTGCTTGAGACGCCGAGAGAGAAGGGAAACTGCCGCACCTTGGATCCCGCTCCAAACGTGAGCCTCGTCGAAGACGATGTGCTCAACAGGATGTTCACCGGGCGTATTTCCGAGCACATCTCGGGTTTCATCGTTGTCACTGATGAACATATAGTCGAGTGCCTCCGGGACGGTCAGCAGAATATCAACACCGCGCCGGATGCTATCACGGGTAACCCGTATCCAGGGGTACTGGTTATCGTCTGTCCCCACATTCGTTTCGCCCAGTATTCGGAGTTTGTCATCCGGGCTCCGTGGATCCTCAAGCCCGCGGATGTAGGACCCCGGTTCAACTTCGTGGTCTCGTGTACCGACACGGGTAGGCGTGTCGCCGTCCCAAATACCGATCGTGATCCGTTCGTCAGAGTTTCGATAACGGTTGATTTGGTCGAGATAAGCGATAAATCGATTCAATTGATCCACGCCCAGGGTCTTCATCGGATAGAGAATGATCGACTTCAGCCCGTCTTCCTGGGTCGAGAGGCAGTGGTTTAGAATAGGGAAAAAGAAGGCTTCCGTTTTCCCGGTAGCCGTCGGTACGGCGAGGACGTTGTCACGGTTCGTCGTCTCGATCTGCTCGATCATTTCAGCCTGATGCTGATAGAGTGACCCCTTTTTGCCACCGAAGAGTTCCTCGTTGACAGCATCGATTATCTCGTCACGGTAGCTGAGGCCCTTAAGAAACTCCGACGCCGGCTGATCGTGGAACTCCGGAGCATCGACGAACTCAACATATGGACCCTTCTGTTCGATCAGGTCGTTTTCGACGAACGACTGGGCATTTGTGATTCCGTTCACCTGGTTTAATTTCGTCATCCGGCGGTTCCACCAGGTAATTTCTGCAGCTCGGTCTTTCGCGCTCGCAAGCGTATCTTGAGGTGTTTGCATCTGTGAGGCGTTGGTTGGTTGTCTGGTTGATTTATCGGCGGGACATAAAACTGCTATCCGATGACGGACGTAGTCAATTATTTAATCACTGAAGCCTGTGTACACCTCCAGGTTCACCTTACGTCCGGCGGCCAGTTCCGGCACCTCGGACTGAGTGAGCGTGGCCTCGCCATCCGGCTGCCGATCAGCCACACCCAGAAGTTGATACAGTTTCTTCCAGGCCTTCTGACGCTCGTAATCCTTGACGTCGGGACTGATTGCGCGGAATATCGACTTCGAGGCGATGATGAACACTTTACGTCTCATCCGTGAAATACCGACGTTGAATCGGTTCTCGTCGAGTAGGAAATCGGCGCGGGAGTTGACGTAGCCCTGGTTACCTGCCGTCATTGATAGCACCATCACGTCCTTTTCGTCACCTTGGAAGCGCTCTACCGTGTCTGCCGTAACTCCCTGAGGGATACTGTCCTGCATCCTCCGGCGCTGAAGTCGGAAGGGTACGACAACTCCAGCAGTCACATCATCAGGTCCGGCGCTCTGGTCCGAGGCGATGGGAAGTGCTTCTAATAGCGTGTTCGTTATCGCTTCTTCGACAGGGCTGTCTTTGGTGAACTGGTCGTCGTCGTGGAGGAGCAGTGTCACCCGCGGTTCGGGATCAAGTGCAGCCTGGGCCCAGTTGGGGAGACCTGAAGCACTGGTCACATCCGGAATCAAGGGTCTATTGACCCCAGACGAGAGAGACAGGTCGTCCTTTTGATAGAACAATTCTGTCTCCAGATTCGCCATCGGGGTGGTGAATCGATACGTTGTGTCGAACTGCACGAGAGGGAGGACGTTATTGGGATTCGTCCACTGAGGTGGCTCACGCTCTAAGTACTCCAGCGTCTCATCGTCGTCGGTCTGCCCCCGGAGGAAACGCATCAGGTTCAGCACTGAGAGCGACGGCGTGTGTTCCTCTATCGTCTTACGATCTTCTGACTCCCAGTCGTGGCTCTGAATAGGGCGCATCTGCCGATGATCGCCAATCAACATCAGCTGACGACTCTCTCGCAGGAATGCACCGAGCAGGAACAGCAGCGGCAAATCCATCATACTCGCCTCGTCGATCAGCGCATAATCGAACACTCGGGCATCGCCGGATCGAATTAGCGCGTCAACGTTGTCCTCGTTTTCGAGAGTGATGTCGTCCACGTCCTCATCAATGATCGAGGCAACTGCATCAGTCAGATTTCGGAGCGTCACAGGCGTCGTGAAGAAGATGACCTGTTCGGCCTCGTCGCTGGCCATCGTTTCCTCCCAAAGTTCCCGTAACCGAGAGCGATCTTCGTAGTACTGCAGATCTTCGAAGTTTGGGTTCGAATGACTGAGCCGATCACCGGCTGAACGGACGCGAATTAACCGGAGATCGTCCAGCATACCCTTCTGATTCATGAGTCGTTCGTGGGCATCAGCGACCGCCTCAGCGGCTTCATCGACGGCTGTGTTCGAGTGCGCCGAGACTACGCCTCCAAACGACTCCTCCTTCTGTTCGAACGCGTAGGCCCGACCGAGGACGGCCGGTGCTTGGCCGTACGATGTCTTTCCAGTCCCAGGAGGCCCCTGTGCTACGACCACAGAGTGATTCACCTGCTTCACGAACTTTTTTTGCTTCTTGTTCGTTGACTCGTCCATGACGTCGTCGAACTCGGTCAGGAACGACTGCAGGGACGACTGAGAACAGAACGGCGTCGAGTACTGTAGCGCAGTCTGTTGATTGTGGTCATAGAGGTCGAGGAGGCGGTTGTGAATGTCGTTCTGCTGAGCGTATCGGATGGCCTGACGGGCACGAGAGCCAGAGAAATCATCGACGGACGGATCGAGGACCCATGCCGTACCGTCTCGAACGAGTTCGACATTGTCCTCTAACTCGTCGGGATCGTTTGTCCAGCCCTTATGCCACACCATACAGGGTTCACTACTTCGCCGATACCGCCAGGGTGCACTGATGCTGACTGTTCCCGCAGTGGTGTTCACGTGATTAACGAACCCGAGTACGGAATTCGCATACTTCGTAGGCTTCTCGACCGTCTCCTCGTAGGAGCCATCAGACTGCTCTCGAAGTGGGGTCATCACGACCATATCACCCGCTTCGATTGCCAGCGGTGTCTCCGCCAGTAGCCCGCTATCAGGCCCGTCACCGATATCTCGGATAATCTGGCCGTTGATCTGCCTGTCGTCGTCTTCCGGCGTTTGGGTGCATTCGAAGGGAATAGCACGACCGGCAGCGACACGTTCTGCCAGGGATTTCCGGTAATGATTTTCCCGGTCTCGCTGTCGGGTCCCGAATTCGAGATTCTGATACTCAACGACGGTGGACTGGAGAGTGCTGTTACCCAGAGAGAGATTGGCGAGATTCCCGATGTCGATTGTCTCCTTGGGTGTGAACGCGTCTTTACCGCCGATAGACCGCTCGATATGCCGGTACGCACCACAGACGGCTTCGACCATCTCCTCGATGTCGTCGAGAGAGATTCGTTTCGACTGCCCGTCAGTGTGGTGACGGAACCGGATGATCCGGTCGCGGGTCTCCTGGTCATCAGCCCAGTCGGGCTTCATCCGGTCCAATTCGTCGCAACCCCAGATGTACTCCAGCGGAAGCCCGTCTTGATGACGGCCCAGTATCGGATAATGGTTTTTCAAGTAATCCTTGCCGTTCGCGTCCGGTACCTGATACCCTTGGTCGAATCGCGGGACAATGCGATCCCTTTGCTTCTTGAAAGGAACCCCGACTTCGAAGAACCCCTCAGCGAAGGTGGTTTTCAGAGGAGTTCCGCTGCTACGCGTGTCCTCCCACGAGAAGTCGGTCCCACCGAAGAACTGAGTCGCCGTTTGGACGATTCCGAGGCCGGGATAACGTAGCGCGTGGCGCTGGCGGAAGTCATCCTGAAGGATGCTAACGGCTTCCTGATCGATGTCCGCGCGAAATCCGAGCATCGTCTGGATGGCCTCGGAGCCGTACAGCTTGTCGTGCCGTTTGACCGCATCCATCAGCGCGTCACGCTGGCTGTTAGAATACGGGTAAAGGTGGATGTAGCCATCATCAGAGCCGTGGCCCGTATTACCACTGAGATCAGGGGCTACCTGATCTACGGCGTTGGCCAGCTTTTCGAAGAAGTCTTCGAGGAGACGCTTTTCTTCGTCAGCGGCGTCGTCGTGATCGTCAGGGAGGCCGGCTGGACGAGCGATGACGAACACGCCGTCGTCTCCTGTTTCTTCTTCGTACCGAGTGGATGTTACCTTGGCTGCGAGGAGAACAACCTTGTCACGAACGTGGTCTACCTGAACATAGGGGTAGATCCGAATCAACGACTTCCGAGGATACTCGTCCCACGGATCGTCCCAGTTTTCATCAGATGGATCATCATCGGGAAGGTTGCTTCCGGTCCCGATTAGGTACTCGCTCCAGGGACCTACGCCCCCCGCTGTTCGATCCCATTGTGAGTTGAACTCGGGATCGATCTCGCGTAGGAACCGATGGGCGACCTGTGCCAGATCTGCGAGGTTTGAGATTTCCGTCTCTCGCTGGATATCACGAACCTTATCAGGATCTCTCGGTTCGATGTGGTCGTACCGATACGGCTTTCGCGCCCATCCCTCAGTAGGGAGTTCGTAGAGATCGACAATGTCGTCGATTTCCGTAATTCCGAATTTACGAAGCGACTCCTGGACACCTTCGGAAAGACCAAATGTACCCAGAAGTTCCAGCCCGTGGTTCGTTACGCCCCGAGCGAAACACTTCGCCTGCTTCGAACAACCCTCACACCGCGCGTCGATACGGTTGTTCGGGGGGTCATTGGGGTCCGCATTGTATAGCAGCTCGTCTAAGGTTCCATTCTCTTCGAGCAGTAGACCGATGTCGTTTTTGCGTGTTTCCAGTTCGAACGTCCCTAAGCGGTCGAGTCGGAGGCCGGATGGAGTCACGATTGCCGAGAGTGGAGAGTCCTGTGCGACGATACTCGCAGCTATCTCTACATCCGTGTCCAACAGGTTCTCGAACTGCAGAACGTACACCGCGGCCTGCATTTGATGATGCGTCTTGGCAGTCGTCGCGGATTTGACCTCGATGACGTGGATACCTACCCCTGATTCAGTCGGATAGAGGATGACGACATCGACTTCGCTCCGGACAGGCCAAACACCGACATCCACCTCTAAGGGAGTCTGATAGAGAACGACCGGTTGATTGATCGTCCCGTCTTCGACCAGCTCTACCAGCTCCTCGATCCGCTGCATATCCTTTTTAACGTCCCCGTGCCAGGTTTCGTCGAAGTTCAGCGAACCGAGTGACTCGTCCGTCCCTACACTGTAGACGTCTTTTTTGAGCAGTGCTTCTAGCTGGGACTGCTCGAACTGCATTCCAGTCTCCGCGTAGAGCGGACTGAGAGGCACATCGTCAACGTCGGTGTTGTCGAAGAACCCGTCCACATACTCGTGAAACAGGTACATCGAACACTGCCCTAATTTGCAGAACTGGGCGATACGCGACGGGTGAAGTATCTGGCGTTTCGGGCGCGTCTTACTCATCGAAAACCACCTCCAGAGCGGTGCTCCACGACGCGTGGTTATCTCGGTACCACTGACACCACCGCATACGTGCATGGTTAGACGATTGCGGGATGTTTTTCCGAGAGTCGCTTGTTGCTCGTCCTCTGGCTTGGTACTGAGCCTCGGCACTCATTCCGTAGATACCTCCTTGATACATGTTCGCCCACGCGTGTGAGCCAGTCCGCGAAGTGCGACCACACGAAACCCGGTCGCAAACTGCTGATCAGTCGCCTGTACGTCTGTCGTGTTGTTGAATTTCCCAATAGTCATAGTATTGAGGTGATGTCAGCATTGCTCACGACCTGCAGCCGAGTCGAAGTGCTGACAGCCTTCGAGTAATTGAAAAACGATACCTGGCGAGTGGCCAAACTCGCCGTCCCAGACGGATTATCACGATGGGTCCACCGGCTAGGTCTCGGCCAGCAACTTTGTGCGGCCGTCCTACTGGTCAGTGCCAAACGAGGCTTGTTCACCTCGCGGACGGGACAGTCCACGATTTTGTGGTTACTGCGAGTCGCCACCGAGCACCAACAGGTTACGTAGAGCTTCCTGTCGAAACTGATGGCGGTCCGTGACGGCGAACCTCACAAGGTTGCTGGAGTCGCAGAGGTATCCCTCACGATTCCAACTTTTCGAGTGGATGTCAGTCACTCGCAGCGAGTTCACGTCACGGGAAGGGGCGTACTAGAGTCCTGTGGGGTAGAATAAGCGAGCGTATTCATTCACGCGGTACGGGGTTTGAAGCCAACCAACCGTAATCACGTGATGCAGTGCGAACGCAAATTCTCTAACACAGGACCAAAATTTTTGGTCATGCCATCGAAGTCACATGTGTTCCAAGAAGCAGGATGGCGAAGGCTATATGCTTGTGGAGGGCATAGCCGAAGCTACAGCGGGGGACACCGTCTGGTGCCACCCTGCATTCTTGTCAGTCCGCCCATTCTTGGTTGGAGCCTGGTATGGGCGGGCGCGTTATCATATTCCGAGTAGTCGTCACCTCCTGATGTGTCCTAACCATTAGGGCGAACACATAAAAACCCTTGGGAGGTGAATCTGCCTCTACAGGCCTCGAAACGCCGAATATCGGCAGAATTAGTGATTGTAAATATATGGATACAACCGAGTGTTATTATCATTTTGACAAACTCCCAATGACAAATTAGTAGAATACATTAGATTTTGTCAATTGGTATTGTAGCATTACCGGTCTGAAACTCATAAATGACAATCAAACGATTATTTTGAAATTCTTGACTATAATCCATCTGTCAACTATTGAAATAATATGTGGCCACAAAATATCAATAGTGTCAATGAAAGATACATTTTCTTACTATATACGATTCAACCAAGAGTATGATGTCTAAGATGGGCTCACACGGAGGAATCATAGATAACTCAATTAGGTGTAAGTCAAAAGCTGCAAATAAATATCCGTCATACTCTCTAATGTTTCTCAAAATCAAAAATCCGTTGAATGATGACAACACTTTTATGATTCAATCAAACAATCAATATATGCCTCTTCATCTAAAAATAATCGGACATATATTAGTCGGTGGTTCTATTCCTTGTTTGATGGTATTATAATAAATAGCGGGATAGTCTGCCTCAATCAACATATTATAATTGTTATCAATACACAAGGCGATTCACTTATTGTCCGAATCGTCCGTAGAGGTTCAATCTAAAATTGCGCCCCTTCACAGTCCAACGGCTTGACTGACAGCACGATTATATTGTGGATGACGAATGATGGCGATCTTTAGTCAGGGCTTACTTTTTCAGTGCCTACTTATTTTATTTTTATAGTTCAGGATAGTATAAATATTGTCGGTGCAGATGGCAGTATTGTCAAAGAAAAATGGATGGCTATACTCACAATAGTCAAGGAGCTTCGTCAAAATATTCCAACAGAAACTAGACAGCATCTTGACTATATTGAGACGAACGTCACCAATGCCGAAAATAATCTGTTGGATTATAGTGAATATAATTGCGCTGTACGCTGCGTCTTGATACACCTCAGTCAGGCGGCAACGCAGGCAGAAGACCAAGAGGCGACCGTCGAGCACATCAAAAAATACCGAAACCAACTTGTAACAAAAGTGGACCTCCCACTACTGAATCAGATCGAATCATAAATCCGTACTCTTGTTTCGTATTATTGATAACTATCTACCTATTTGATCATTTTGAGCTCATTGTATAGTTGGGCATCACCATAGCAGGCAGCCAAATTATTCAACCCTCTACTCGGGCGATCTTGGTCGTAGTGGTGTCTAATCCGGCGTAACCACCGACGAGTACTGGATTTACTGCTCTGCCAAAACGAATGAAAACGGTAGATTCGCATTGACACTGTTGTTGAAGGGTTATATCGGTCGCATTATCAATCGATGCTGATTAAATAATCGGTAGATCCCAACCGATCTGAGAGCTGGAGCTAAAACGTGGCTCTCATCACGAAGATGTCTGGTTGAGTGAATGTGTTCAGGATCCCACAACCAGACGGTTGTCTTTCGAAGAATTGGGTAATGTGCTTGTAGTCGAAGTTGTGTCCGTTCCAAGGCAGCACGGTTCGGTCGTTGTGGTTGGCGATTAACCACATAATGAATGCTTCGAGTACCAGTTGGGGATCGTTCGGTCGCTGCTTTTAATGAATACTTTACACTTATCGATCGACAGGTCGTAAACGCCGAACTGCCAAATGATGGTGGAAGAAAGGCCATCAGTTTCGATGTCTAAACAGAGTGGAGGTCGATCATCACGGGTTTTGATTGGCGTCTTATTTGTGAGGACGATTGGTTCGCCTGTGTTGATAACATCGGCGTGAGCGTGGATTTTCTCGGCGATCCTTTGTCCAATTCCGGGGAGGCCACTGAGGGTATCGACTGCGAGGTTCTGGACATCAGTTACTGTTTGACATCCTTGGTTGCGGAGATGCTTGGCAGTAGACTGCCCCACGCCGTTCAATGCCCTGAGTCCGAACTGGTCGGCGTCAACTGCTTCTGCTGCAATAGCGCCGTTTGGCGTGCAGGTGTACTGTGCGAACATAGCACCGCTGTAATCCGTCGCCCCAAGCCCAGCGATGGGATATGGACAGAGGAGTGATTGTGTGTGAGTTCCCACTCGTGATAGTACTCTGCCGGCTGACTGCCTTCGAGGACGGTTACTGGTTCAGGTAAGGTAGCTGTGATTGCTGCCAACTGATCGGCGTGTGGAAGAGTTGTTGAGAGAGTCGTGTATCCCAATCGACAGTGAGTTTTGGAACGAAGAGGAAGGTTGCGGCCTCGGGGCCTGTTTGTCGTTCACCTGATGCCAGTTGTGTTTGGAGTTGAGTGTGAACGTCTCCAGTTTGAACGGCGAGAATGTCTATCGTTTCCGGTGTTGGATCGTCGTCGGAAGTTTCGTGAGCACCTACGTCAGGGGTGTATCGGTAGTGATGGACGCGGCCAGTATCATCACCGAGTTGAGGGTGTAGAATGGGGAGATTTGGTGCAGCGTCACGTGCGGTCGCATACGCAGTTGGAGACCGTTCTCCCGAGATAGTGATGACTGCGGGGCTAAAGTATCGAATGGCATCTCGGACTGCAGGCTGTGGGACTCGACTGAGTGTTGTTGCGGGAAGTGTTAGTAACTCTAAATTCAGGCCCTCGTCGGTAACCCAATCAGAATCTCCAGTCATGATTAGATGAACCCGATTTTGTCTCGAAGTTTATTCGTCGGTGGGAGGTGTTGGCGAGCGGCAGCAGTACTCGCCAAGTCTGCGTACATTGTCGTGATGGGGAGACGGGCAGTGGCGTTAGACGCACCGATATGGGCTTGTGACAGGAGGTAGGTCTGCGCTGCGAGTGTCTCGATTGGTGTATTACCGTGGACCCGTTCGACGGTGATGGGCTGAGGTAATCCAGTGCTTTCTCGACTGGCAAGTTTCTCGGGTTCGCCAAATGTGGCAACGATTGATTTTGGAAGGTCTTTGTAAATGGCTGCAATCGCCTTTTGTGGTGTGTCGAAGTGAGCACCGCAGTATTTCAGGACGCGAGCTGGAGCCTGCTTTCGGATTTCGACAACGTCGTATTCGATATTGAGGCCGGTGAGGAAGTTCTCGACCTCACTCAGGTCTTCGTTAGCGAAGCCATCTCGATGGATCGTGATGTGGTTCGGGTAACGGTCATACCGAGTTCGGAACCCTGTCACGGCCTGTTTAACAATTTCTTTGAGCTCCTTCGACGGGATTTTTTCACCAGACTGTGGCCGCGAGGAGGTGTAGCCGAGGACAGCACCGTCGGCGTGAATTGCAGTGGTCGCGGCAGCGATATGGATGTGATTCCCGTTCTCTGATTCGTCGTACTGATGGGTAACATCAATTCCCAGGTGGAGTTCGGAGTCACCGGGCAACGCACGCTCGATAGTGAATGGGACCCCGCCTGCAGCCGCGACTAATCCGAGTGCGATGTTGATAATCGTGAACCGTTCGTCGAGCGTTGCTTCGTGTGCGAACTGGCTATTGAGATCTTTCGTAGCAAGTACCTTCTTCAACTCGTCATAGGCACGCTTCGGGTCAACCGTGTCGAAGTAGTCGATGTTCTTTGGCGGGAGCGTGCAGAAGACGGCATCGTAGCTGTGATCGTCTGGAATTTCCGCTGCAATCTCCATGCTGAGCTGATCAGCCGACATCGTTGCGTCGAACGTAATCTCTTTGACGGAGTCTGGTGGGGCTCCAATCTGTTTTAGTTTACTTTCGAGAGAAGACCATCCCCGTTGAATCCGTTGATCTCGGTTTTCCATCCGGATGTGGCACACACGGAATGATTCCGGTGTCTTGTATACTCCGAGACTGGTGACGTCACTCGGGTGGGTCCCGGTTCGGCCGTCACTAAACTGGAGGACATCTGCTTCTGGATCGAACAGCTCACGTATTGAAATGTTTTCATCACCGAGCAGCGGATCTGTTTCGAACTCGACTTTGTGCCCGTTGAGCTGTAGGGGGCCGAGCTGTTCGACAAAACTCTCTGCCTTCGAAATACACTGCTGAGCAGACAGGCGCGTATTTAGACGTTGTTTCTCCCCGAAGTCCTGTGCGAATTGATTGAGGTTTTCAGGGTGGCCTTGGAGTGCGAGGAGTTCTGGTGGATACGCTATTTCCTCTCCATTTCCTCGCTGGCGGACAGTCCAGATGACTTCTCGATCTGCGCTCTCTATTTCATCGATTTTCGATGGATCGACCCAAGGTTCCTTTCGGTGATACTCAACGAGGCTCTTGTTGCCCTCAATGTGAAGTTTGTCGGTGACGGTTTCTGGGCCGACACCAGTAACATACAATCCTCTGTCTCGGTATGAGGGTGTAACCCTTAGACCTGGATAGATCTCTTCTTCACTAATCTGGTCTAACGTCCGATCGGACAGGATTCGATGTCGATAATCGACGTGCAGGTAAGCTGCACGCGTTGGAAGAACCTCGACTGTGAGGTTGTATCGTTCGTGGAGGCGGAATCCCTGTTTATCAATCACAGGATCAATTTCCAGAATTTTGTCGATCCCATGGATATCATACTGATCTCGTTTTGCGTCCTTCAGGACTTCACCAAGCATTTCACCCAGCATTTCACGGTCTTCGTCATCCGCGTATACGAGCGGTCGATTGCCGACCTCGTTGATTTCGAATCGGGGAAGATTTACTCGTTCATGTTCGAGTTTTACCAGAGAAACAAGATTAAACGGATTTTCTACGACGACCGGTATAACACCTAGCTGTTGCCGAACTTTGCGACGTGCTTTGTACGTCGCACGCAGCTTGTTTTGACCCGAGGGTCGGAACCCTCGTTTCGGAACGAGTTCGTACTCATAGACACTGTTGTCTGGAAGATTATCTGCGGCACGGAATGTGGTAAGACTATGCTCGCCACTTTCGGCGGACGTATCGGATGTTTCACTCAGCCCGTCTTTAAGAGCCTCCTCAGTGGTTGGTGGACCCGACAATTCAATGAGTTCCGCATCGCTCTGAACTGTGAGATTCTGGTATTCCGTCCCGTCTTTTCCTTGGTCGATATCGTACTCAACAGCAGTTATGATGTAGGTGGCCCCTCTGTCGTAATCAGCCTCGTAGATCTTCTTGGATGCAGAGTTTTCCCAAATTGTGATTGTTCGGTCGTCCCCTCCGCCGTCTGTGAATTTTAAGTTACGACGTGGGTACTGCCCTTCGTTATTAAAAACTGTGTCTAAGGTGAATCGAACGGCATAGTTGTCTCCGACCGGCACATCGTTGAGAGAGTTCTCGTCAAGGTTGACTGGTTTCATGGTGCGGCCTCCTTTACTGGGAGACACTCAGCAGGTGCTTCGACTGTGAGCTGTTCTCCTTGCAGATGATCGAAGTTCACAACAGCATCCTCTGTCGCTAGGATCTGGCCCCGGACTCCGAGAACCTTCGACCGTAGTTCTTCATCAACAGCGAGTCCTGGAAGAGCACAGACTGCCGTATCGTCTCCAGTGAAATGGGCAGGGAGTGATACAATCCGCTCTTCAAGAGTCGTATCGTCAGCGGAAAGCATTGAGAATGGTTTCAGCGGTCCAGCCAGTACATCTTGGCACAAATCGACAGCCTCCATGAGCGCTTCTTTAGGATTGTTTAGTGGCTCATACCACTCCTTCGTCGATTCTGTCTTCACGACCGTATCCAACGCCTCCTCGACGATCCCGGCTACTCGACGGTTCGGTGTCTTAGCGATGATCATACCGTGAGTTGCACCCTGTTCCAACCATCGACTCACAGAACGGTCGGATTGCGTAATACCAGCTTTCACGCGGTCTTTGGCGACAAGATAAACAATGAAATTATGCGCGCATGAACGCCGTTTGTACGACGGAAACGGACAGTCCTGATACGTACAGGATGTTCCAGGTGTAAAGACACATTGCTGGAATGGTGGCTTTGACTGGCACTTCTGACACGGGGAGTTTTCTGCTCGGCCGCCACAGTGCTGGCAACGAGACCCTGGCTGAACGTTGACGCGAATCTCTTCACCAACGAGGCCTGCTAGATCAATCGGGCCGTCCGCATCAGCGAGGTACAGTCGTGGTTTTCCCCGCGACCAAGAGACCATCGTCGGGTGACCAACTACAGTAGCCCGAGTGTTGAGCGCAGGTGCTTTTGAGGACGTCATTTGTAACCTCCGAGAGTACCTTGGAAGTCTGTCGGACTCCGGTGTGGGCCGATGATTTCGCTGGTTAGATATCGCATTGCTTCGGCTTGAGTCGCCATATCGATTTCATGGCCGTACAGGGTGATGCGGCCGGTGTCATCGAATCCGACGTCAATCTGGATATTTCGGTTTGGAACGTCAACACGAACCTGTTCAAAGGCATCTCCGAAGTACTGCTCCCACCAGTCTGTTTCTGTCAGGTCTCTCCGATCTTCAGCTGAAACACGGTCCGGTTTCTGACGTTTGCTTGGGTTGACATCAACACGTTGGACTCGGCTGGATTTTTCGATGACTGTTCGTAGGTCATCTTCATCGAACTCGATTGTCTCGAATTTTACGTCCTCATCAAGAGCCTCAGCGAGTGTTTTGAGAATCTCACGTTCAACTTTTTTCGTTGTCTTGTTGACCGCAATATAGCCGTTCTGGAGGAAGAAGATATCATACCGCTCTGCACTTTTTGTTTGTTTGACTCCTTCGAGTTTAGGTACCTCACGGTATGTCTCCCGACCGTATTCCACCCAGCAGATCCCGTTTGTATCCTCGGTGAATGTGTGCGGTAGCATACCGCTGCGAAGGTCGGCATTCGAATCCAAAGCCGAAGTAGCTTTGATTCCAGCTTTGATTTCTTTCGTGTCGATGCTCTCGTCCCGTAGTGGCACAATCTTGTAACTAGCCATCGAACTCGGCCTCCTGGTTGATTCGTCGTTGAATAAACGGTTCCAACGTCTCGGTTACTCGATAGAACGCGCGTCGGCCCTTCCGGTCTCGCTCTACAAATCCTCCGTCGCTGAGTTCCCTGAGGTGGTAAGAAATAGTCGATTTATCACGGTGGAGTTCCTCAACTAAGGTTCCAGGTTGGACACCACGACCATCTGGAAGTTGGAGGATCTGTTTCAATACTGTAAGCTTCGACTCCGACAGGTCCTGTACGCGTGCGCCTGCATCAGCCAAGTGTAGGCGATCAGCAGCTGAAGTCGTGGCCGCAACATCTCCGGGATTCAATTCTTTCCGGAACGCTTCTTGCAGTGATTCTAACGCGAGGATGTGGATCAAGCGCGGGATCCCATCGCTTAGCTCATGGATGCACTCTACAGTCTCGGAAGGGAATGTAAACTCGTTCTCAGAAAGCACGTCAAAAATGACTCGTAGCGTCTCGTCAGTGTCCTTACGCGGGAACGCATCAAGATGAATTTCATTCGAAGGCGGTAGACTGTCTTGAACTCGACCGCGGTTCACACCCCACCGTTCGGGCGTCCATGTCGTCACAAATAGTCCGCTGTCGACAGCTTGTTTGAGCTCGCTAAGTGACGTTTCGATTCGTTTGTCTAATCCACAATCATCGATACAAACGATGGGTGTTTCGAGTTCAGTCAGTTCGTGAGCGAACTCATCCAGTAGAAATCCCTCATCAGTCTTTTTCACAAAATCCTTCGCTTCAATGCGCTTCGTATCGATGTCCTCTGAGAGCTCTGTGAGAAACGATACGACCGTGTGAAGTAACTGAGTCTTCCCAATCCCTGATGGACCGATAACAGGTGTGTGATAGACGTCCTGTTGCCGCGTTACAAAACCCGCGTATTCCCCAATTTCATCGAGCGCGTCTTCGTGATTGACTGCTTTCTCTGGATGATCGCGGAAGAACTCAGTGAGTTGTGCACGGCTGGCTCGTTCTGGTTTAAAATCGTGATCAGACAGCCAGATGTCGTAGCTCCCGACGTGCCCCTGTTGACCGCGTTCGAAAGCTTCTCGGAAGCGATTCTTTTTGTTTTCGTCGTCGTTACCTGGTCCCATTGATTCAAACTCTTCAAACTATCGTACCTACCCAAAACTATTAAAACCTAATGGTCTATTGAGCATATGTGATGCCACTATGTTGACGCTTACCCATATTGCAGATACACACCTCGGCCACCGACAGTACGGAGTGAATCAACGAGAAGACGACATGATGTCAACAACGGGCACTGCATTCCAGGAGATGATCGAAGAGCATGGAACGGATGCAATCCTACTACCGGGGGATCTGTTTCATTCTCGTGATCTCCGTCCGAAAATCCTTGATCAAGTCGAACAGCAGCTTAGCAAGATACCAGACGACGTGCCGGTGTTAGTATCTCAGGGAAATCACGACGAGAATCTAACACCGCGTGATGTGACGTGGCTAAACTATCTGCACCGGCGTGGGCACATCGTCTTTTTGAAGGCAGATTTACAAGCAGACTCAGATACTGCTCGGTTCAAACAATACGATCCGGAGGATCCCGGTGATTACGCAGGGTTCTATGACGTTGAGGTCTCTGAGTTTGACGGCCCGGTTCGAGTATTCGGACTTCAGTGGCGAGGTGCGAGAACAGATCAAGCGCTGCAACAGGTGGCAAACGGGATTGAAGATACGAACACTGAATACGGTGAACCTGCAGCGAGCGTACTGCTTGCGCACTTTGGGATGGAAGATGAAGTCCCGACACTGGGCGGGACGGTAACGCATGCAGAGCTCCGTGAGGTAAAGGAGAACGTAGATTACCTGGCACTTGGGCATATTCACAAGCGGTACGAGGCTGCTGGTTGGATCTACAATCCAGGTTCCCCAGAAGCTCACAACACGCGTGAAGGCCGGCATGATTGGGAGCACGGTTACTATTCAATCTCGGTGACTGAAAATGGAAATGAGGCCGAAAACAGTGTTGAGTACGAGGTTGATCATCACCCGACAAAACGACGGCCGTACTGCCGGATTGAGTTCGATGTAACGAAGTACGACTCGCCGAGTGAGCTCAAAACTAAGTTTCAAGAATATGTCCGCGGGGAGCAATCAGGTATAGATGAGTATTGTCGGAAGGAGGAGTTCATGGCAAATGGCGACCCGCGAGCGCCAATCATTGATCTGCGGTTCAATGGGACATTACAATTCAGTCGAGGAGACTTCCGAACGGATGAGCTCGCTGAGTGGGTGGAAAATGAGTGTGGTGCACTACATGTGCAGGTGAACACAGGTATCCGGACCGCGGACGTCCAGCAGCTGATCTCTGAGATTGACGAGGATGAGGTCTTTCAGGACGGTCGACTGAACACAGCAGCACTAGAACACAAAGTGTTCGAGACAATAGCGAAAGAATCCATCTACGATGAGCAGGCAGAAGACGTTGCCAATGTCTTGGGGAACGCCCATCAGATGGCTCAGGCCGAAGAGTCAGCCGAAGACATCCGTGATTCTGTGAGTTCCGCTCGGCGTAAATTATTCCCCGAGTTAACTGAAGACGTAGTGCTGGACATCAATGAAGACCCGTTCTCAGCTTCTGGTTCTAACGGCGAGACGAATCCGAATGATGGTGAATTGGGTGGGGAAGCCGACGATGAAGCAGAGGTGATGCAACAATGAAGATTACCGAAGTTGCGTTAGAAAATATCAAATCGTACGAGGGGCGGACAGTCGTGCCGATCGAGGGTGGTGTGACGGCGATCCTCGGTGAGAATGGTGCAGGCAAATCCACAATTCAAGAAGCTATTGGATTCGCGTTATTTGATTCGCTACCGTTCAATAACAAGGAGTTCGTGCGCGAGGGCGCGAGTTCCGGAACTGTCGAGGTCTCTTTTGAACAGCAGACCTCGAAAGGCCGGCAGCTATTCCGTGTGACGCGTTCAGCCCGCCGGTCGAGATACGGCGTCCACAGATACAATTCCGAAACCGACGAGTGGATCGACCAAGACATCGATTCCCACTCTCAACTCATCAAATGGTTGTGCGCTCGGTTTGACGTCGAAGATAAATACGAGCTACAGAGTTTGTGGCAATCGTGTATCGGTGTTGCACAGACTCGATTCCTCTCTGACTTTGCAGACAATCCGGATCCTCGGAAAAAGAAATTCGATGCTTTGCTGAATCTGGATGCGTACGAAGAGTCTTGGAATCGGCTCAAGGACATTCCAGATGCAATTGAGCGGGAGGAGCAGAAGCTCCGCGAGGAGATTGTGGGGCTCACGAGTACGGTACAGGGCTTGCCTGACGAGCGGACGAAAGCAGAATCGCTGTCTAATGAGGTAGAATCAATCGAAGCGGTGATCGGTCGGAAGACTGACGAGCTAACTGAGAAAGAAGCGGAACACGAAGAGTTCGAAGCCGTCCAAGATGAACTCGACAGTCTCGAACAGGAAGTTGGTTCGCTAGAACAGGACATAGAGGCTACCAAGGGAGAGCTAAAGACTGCAAAAGGTGAACTCCGCGCAGCTAACGAGGCACAGAAGAAGTGCGAGGAGAATCATGAGGAGCACCGACAGCACAAAGAAGCGAGTGAGAAACTGGATGAGCTTGAGAAACGCGAGAAAGAACAGGACAAACTCACAGATCGGAAAACCGAACAGGAAAAAGAAATATCAGCGATCAAGTTCGAGGTCGAGCAGCTTGAAGAGGACTTAGAGACGTTACAATCGGCACGGGAGACGCTAGAGACGCGCGAAGATGATAAAGAACGATACGAAGAACTCGACGAGAAAATCAACTCGCTACAGCAGCGCGAGAGCGAAATCGAAGAGTTGCAAGATGAAATCGAATCACTCACTGAAGAGATTGGTGACAAAGAAGAGGATGTTGAGTCGAAGGAAGCAACGGTTGTGGAAATTGAGAATGAGTGGGAAAAGACGACGCATCCGGAAGAACTCGACGAGAAAATCAACAGTCAGCAGGCGCGTCGACAGCAACTAAAGAACGAACGAGAGCATCTTGAAGAGCAGTTGGAGCGGCTGCATGACACGAATGCCGATGCACCGTGTCCAACGTGCGACCGGCCCCTCAATGAAAAACATCGGTCGGACTCAATTGAACAGCGCGAAGAACGGCTGGAAGAAATCGAAACAGAACGTGAAAGGCTCGGTGAAGAGCTTTCAGAGCTGCGTGATCAGCGTAAAAACGCTCAGGAAGTCAGGCGACGAGCCGACAAGCTCCCGATTCATCGTGAAAAGATCGAGGAGTTGGAAACAGAGCTCGACAGTCTTCAAGCAGAGAAGTCGGAGGCGGAAGAAACGCTGGAAAAACTCAAAGAAAAGCTAACCGAGCTGCCCGAGTTCGAAGCAGAACAAGAGGAACTACAGGAAGCATATGACGAGTATCAGACTGCGAAATTCCGGGTTAGTGAGCACTCGGACGTCCCGGATAAGTTAGAGCAAAAGCGTACAGAGCTCGAAGCTGCAGACTCAAAGCTGGAGAAGATCGAGGATGAGTTGGAAGAATTCGAAGGACTCGACGAGAAACTGGCCGAGGTCAAGGAGACACTGGATGAAACCGAGGCGGCATACCAGACGTATCTCAAGCACGAGCAACAGGCCTCACAGGTAGAGGAACGACAGCAGGTCGTCAACGAGACGCAGGAAGAACTGGCGGAACTCGAAGAAGACCTCGATGAAACCAAAGCCGAATTCGAAGAAACGAGAGCGTCGTTCGACAAAGAACAGCTGAAAACGCTTGAATCAGACATTGAGAAACTCAAAGGTGAGATACAGCGGAAGAAAGGGTCGCTTGAAGAAAAGAAAAACAACCTCCGCGAGACGCGTGAAGAAATCGAACGCTTAGAGGAGACATTGGAAGAGCGGCAACAGAAACTCCAGCAATTGAAGGAGCTGAAGGCAGATCACCAGTTCGCGGGATGGGTTCGGGAGAATGTCCGCGAAGCCGGGCCGAAGATGCGAGAAATCATCACTGACCGGATCGGGGCGCGGGCAAACGAGTTGTTCCGGACGATTCGTGGTGCATCTGCCGAGACGCTTGAATGGACCAGCGACTACGAAATCGTGGTTCACGACGCAGACATTACAAAATCCTTCTCAACACTGAGTGGCGGTGAAAAAATGGCAGCAGCACTCTCAGTACGACTTGCGATTCTCGAACAGCTCGCGTCGGTCGGTGTTGCCTTCCTAGACGAGCCAACGGCAAACCTCGATCGGGAAAAGAAACGAAACCTGGTCTCACAGCTGAAGCAACTGGATAGTTTCGAGCAGCTCACAGTCATCAGTCACGACGAAACGTTCGACTCAATGACGGACTACACGATTTCAGTGACGAAAGACCGGCAGACATCGGAGGTGAAGGTGAATTAATGCCGATCGATAAACGTGGAGTCGCCACTGAATTAGAAGCCAACGTGAAGAAGATTGAAGCGTACTTGGAAGACGACTCTGAAATCGTCGAACGCTACCAAGACGCGTTTCAACGACTTCTGGACGAGTGGACGAGTGAAGAGATCCGAGCGGCATTACAGGACGTATCGTATCCAGGCGCGTATCCGACGGACGCGTTCGATGACGCAACCAGCATCATCGTCCCACACACAGAGAGTGACGAGTGGGAAAATCACGAGGAGGTCAATGAGTGGGCACGCAATATTGTCCGTGACATCCCGGTAATGGCTGTTGACGGATCACAGTTACCGCCGACTACGCAATTCAACGTGCCTCTCGCATACGTCCAGTCTGCGTGGGCCGTGAATCACCACCACGCACAAGGCCGACTCGACCGGGGTGTTGAGGGTCGGCTGCTCACACCTGACGAAGTTACTCAGGAATCAGAGAGTGGTGACTATCGTTTCGTCGATTCCCAACTCGTCGGCCATCACCGCTTCGAACACGAGGGACAACTTCTAATCGATCAGCTGTCGGAACTGGCCGCTGCCCGTGATGCAGGTGAAATCAAACACACGCCAGTAGTGTTCTACGACGGGCCATTGATTGCGTCGTTTGCGAACCCGTTGAAACCCGAAACCCGAGAACGATATCTATCGACACTGAGTCGAGTGATTGCAGCGAGTCAGCACCACAAGATACCACTGGTAGGGTACGTTGCTGGATCAAGCGCAACGGAACTTGTGAAGATGACGCGCCTCCTGTGGCGTGAGGAGTTCATAGATGATCGCGTCATTCCAGACGCACACGTCCTGACTGAGTTGATGAGTCCTTGGGGTGACACGACACTCCCGTTCATCTCGAAACGCGACGGGAGTATCGACGCCTTACAGGCAACCTACGAGGGAGAGTCGTACGAGTTCCGCGACGACATCTTGTTCTCGTACTTGAACGTGCCGCCAGGCACTGGACTTGACCGTATCGAGTTCCCCGGGTGGCTGTGCCGGAGCGACGGCCCAGACAAGTACGAGTCGATGTACCAGTACACCGTCGAAATCGTCCGCGCAGAGGCCGGTATCGGGCGCGGCTACCCAGAGATTCTCCAGCAAGTGGATAGTGATGCAGTGTTGGATAACCAGGACCGGCAACAGTTTCATCGAGTCGTGCAGCGCTGGGCTGAATCGAACGACGTGCCGTTGGAATGGAATGCCAAAGCACTGAGCAAGGAACTCCGCCGCCGATGACAAATGAAATCACCACTGAGACGACCGAAGCACCGACTACTCGACTACCACGCAGCACTGCAAAGGTGACCTTATGACAGAACTAACAACAGACTCCGAAAGCCCGAGCCTAGATTCGTGTGTCCGGATTGGGAGCATCATTTCCTCGAACAGCCATCTTGACTACGTCGTTGAGATCTTCAAAGAGCGAGACTGTGACCGTCCGCCAGAACTCCACGAGCGGGAGTTCGGGCAACCCGTCTTCATCAAGAAGGTGGTCGAAGGAACAGAGCACATGGTCATGGGCGTAATCTACGACACGAAACTTGTCGATCCTGACCAAGGCCGCACTGGCCCGCGACTAGCCCAAGACGATCAAGCACAATTTACGCCAGGATACATCGAGGAGCGAACAACTCTCGCAGGTGTGGCGCTACTTGGGACTGCGGTCACCGCCGATGACGGGACGATCACGAATCCAACGCACCGTATGCCGCGATGGACATTAGAGGTAGACGACACGGTCTATCAATGTCCGGACGAGGTGACTGTCTCCTTCCACAGCGTTGAAGAGCAGATACAACTGGCCTACCTCGACCGACTCGTCGATATCGCGGGCGATCTTGGCGCGGAAGTCATCGTCACCCTCATCGATCGGCTCCGGCGGATACTCCCCGAAGATGATCCGAACCAGCAGGTGCTGGACGTAGTGGAGCAAAACATCCAATGGCAGGCTCACGAGCGACGGGGGGTGGTATGATGTCTGGGCAACAATCGGTTGTCGGGACCGTTGCCGGACCTGGAGATGACCCGAATGAGTTCGTCTTTGTCGCCCCCGCGGACAAATCAATCAAGACCGGGGAGTTCATTACATACACTGTCTCGGTCGATGGGGAGAACCAATCAGTATTCGCCCGCGTGACGAACCGTGAATTAATTCGTGGACTCCCCGATGGCTTCCTCGCCGATCCAGAGGTTGGTCCAGATACCGTCGCAGCAACGCTCGGAATCCCGACCAACGACACCGAATTGTACCGCCTGACAGCAACGGTCATCGGGTACTACGACACCGACATGACCACGTTCGCCAATCCACGACAGCTTCCCTCTCCGGGAACGCCATTGTCGATTGCACCGGACCAGCAACTCGAAACAATCCTGCCGAACCTCGGTGTGGAGTCTGACACCACAGACGTGACGGAACTGGACGGAAATGCGCACCTCGGATGGCTGTTGAATCGACCTCCCGAAGCGACGAACATCCATGTGCCAATCAAAGAATTCGCTTCAACGCACTTGGCGATTCTCGCATCCACAGGCAGCGGCAAATCGTACACAGCGTCCGTTTTGATTGAAGAGATGATGCGGCCAACCTCTCGCGCGTCTCTCCTCGTGTTTGACCCGCACGGTGAGTACGACAGCCTCGCAGATATCCAGGGAAACGATGCATTCCGAAGCAAAGACGGGTACGAGCCGGATGTAGTGTTCTACAACCCTGACCGGCTTCGCGTTCGTATTTCCGAACTGGACATTGGCGACGTTATGGCGATTTTGGACAACCCGAGCAACCGGATGCAAGAGCGCCTGTCAACGGGATGGCGCGCGATGCAGCGGCAGGAAAGCCGAACATGGGGTGTAGATGAACTCATCGCTGAGATGCGCGAAATCTATGATGAAGATGACGCGAGTGTCGGTGCACTAGAATGGCGGCTTCGTCGGTCGATAGAGCAAAACGATCTATTCCATCCCGAAGATAACGTCCCACTAGATGAGATTGTGGATCCTGGGCAGTGTACTGTCCTGCAAATGGATACGTTGTCTCGATGGAATCAGCAACTCATCACGACAGTACTCTTACGGCGGATGTACCGTGAGCGTCTTGAAGCTGTCCGAGGCAGAGATTCTCTGATTGAGCATCCAATCTTTGCGTTGTTCGAAGAGGGCCACCGTTTTGCACCGGCTTCGGGTGATGCTCCCTCGCTCGATATCATGCGCACGATTACGTCCGAGGGTCGTAAGTTCGGGTTCGGATTGGGAATCATCAGTCAACGCCCATCAAAAATTGACCAAGACGTACTCTCCCAGTGCGGTACGCAAATATCAATGCAGATCCAGAACCCAAACGATCAAGATGCGATCAAGAAATCCGTTGAGGCAGCAGGTGAAGATGTCCTCCGCGAGTTGCCTGGTCTAACGCCTGGACAAGCGGTCGTCTCTGGTGATGCGATGAACACGCCAGCACTGATTCAGGTTCGGCTTCGCCGCACGTCCCACGGCGCTGAGAGTCTGGATGTTGTCGATGAATGGCGCAAAGCCCACAAGCAGCGACAGCGTGAACCAACCAAATCGGAGTCGGCTGACTTCGGTGGAGGAGATTCTACGGGGGTCCAGAGCCTTGATTGACCGACATCGTCGGTTCAAGACAGTCCCTACAGAGTGCAACTTCTGTCCCGACTCCGTTAGCATCCAACTCAGGAGGTAAACGAAGGCAAAACTATGGATGAAATAACAGCAAATATTTCGTTCGACAAATTCGCAGACATGCCGGAATTCTACGGTTCCGGTGCGGCTGGATATCGCTTGGTCATGGTGAAGAGGCGGGAGGACTTTCTCGATCTGTTCGAGGGAGCTCGTCACGTAGATGCGGTGACGTACGCCGAGACGCCAGAATTGATGGTTCGAATGCTAACCGAATACGACATCGATTCACTCGATGTGCTAGTTGGTAATGACGACGACTACGCAAATCAGGTCAACGATGTCTCAACAGCCCGATCGCTCGTTCGCCTCCGACAAGAAGATCGGCTGACTGTCCGACTGAAGAATCGAAAGATCGTCCACTCCAAGATGTACCGTATCGTCATGCCGGACGATACGGTGAAGCTCGTTCATGGATCCGCGAATCTGTCCGTCAATTCGTGGGAGTACCACACGAACCAGATATCGGTCATTACCACAGAGGTTGGAACGGAGCTTGATGAGGAGTTTGCAGCGTTTATCGATGAGTACCGGGAGCGATATAGTAGCCAGACGCTTCTTCAAGGGCTGGTCGAAGCAGTCGAAGACGCAGATACTCCCGAAGAGCGAGAAAACCGTATCGAGTACTGGGTCGGATCAGGCAATCTAAATGTGAGCGATACGGCCGCTCTCAACCAAGATGCGACAGAGGATCTGAAGGATATCGCTGATCAAGTAACGGCAGTGGTAGATGACCCCGAGAAAGCAGATGAATCAGTTGCATTCGTCGATGAGCCAGAGAGGGCTGACCGGACGGTCATCAAACCAGGTGGACCTGATGACAACGATGACACCAGTGTGAACGAGCCTTCAGAAGCAGAGGATGACAGCGAGGATTCACCCGATGTGGGGCTCGTCGAATCAGATAATGAGACTGCTCTCACGAAGACATTAGACCGACCACGGGTCCGTACGCCAGAAAAGAAAATTCGAATGGGGACTAGTAAAGTAGACAAAGATGTCGCTGACGAGTTCAGTTCTACCCTTCGTTCCCGCGGTGCGACTGTTGAAGATCACAGTATAACAGCTCCGTTGAGCGCCTACAACAACCAAGTTCGAGAATCAACTGAGATCCCCACCATGTCCGTCGTTCCAGAGTCCAAGCAGGTCATCATTGGTGATAACGAGGATCTAATTTTAGTTGCCACAAATCAACCAACTCCAGAGGTTCTTGATCATTGTCTCGCCACTATTGAGGCCTATATTGAGACGGTCAGAAACCACGGCTACACCCAGACACCCACCGCGATAATGGCCCAAATGTACGAAGCATTTCTCTACGGGTTCTGGGCTCCATTCGCCAACCAATACGCTGAGTCGCTGTCTTCCCCGTCGCGGACCCTCGATAACGTCCTGCAGCACCTCTATATCGAAGGAAAAAGCGACGCCGGAAAAGATAAACTCACAGAATACATTCTCCGTCTGATTTCGGACAACACCGTTATTTCCGGAGTTGATGCAGATGACGTAGGTGTTGATGAGATTCGGGGAGTTCGGGAGTGGGATACCTGTTTCCCGTATGCCCTTATCGACGCTGAAAAGAGCAAAATTGAGGGGTGGAGTCCTATCCGAAACTACTGGGGTGATTGGACGCCAACCAGTGTTGATCAGCCATGTTTGATTTTCACAACCAACGATTCACTCCCTAAATCGGAATTTCGAAACCGGATGAAGATTCTCAGTATGAACGTGTCGTTCCCTTCAAATCCAGAAGACCCAGGGTACTATGAGGCGCAAGACGACCTCGCAGAAGTGCTAGAGCAGGAAAACCCGATATTCAGTTATGTTGCCCGTCGAATGCTCATTGAACAGCCTTGGACCGAAGGAAACGGCACTGTAGAAGATGTCCGGCGAATCTTTTGTGACTTCTACGACGAAGCAGGTCGGGAGCCACCAGAATACTTCCCTGCTGATAAGCCGGCAGAAAAGATCTACGATACAGGACGAATCAAATGGCAACGTGACATCCGAGGGGGTCGGGTTGAGTTCGAATCAGAACCTGATGGCATGAATGCTGACTTTGACCGCGAAGATTGGGAAGTGTATGATTATGAGAAACGATTGGACAAGCGATTCATGTCTGATAAGTCCGGGACGAGTGTCTACATCGGCGCACCGGAGGAGTTCGCCGAGTGGGTGGGGTATTCGGTCGAAGAATTACTGAGCGGCCCCGCAGAAAATGGTGAGACAATTAACCAATCGACTGAATCAGATAAAACCGACTCAACAGGATTCTTCCGACGTCTGCTCGGCAAGTGAATCTCCTCAAAATCGGCATTACCCACTTAAGTCACTGAACGGGAAACCAGCTGCTCTAGAAGTGCAATAATTGACGGATTCGTTTTCAAAATGAATTCGCTCACGTCTCTCCTCCACTGAACGTGATCATGTTAAACGACTCCGTACTGCTCTTTCAACGCTTCGTATTCTTGGGCACTTGGGAGACAAATTCCCAAGTCATCGGTGATATCAAAATTCTGCTTGATCAGACGGCACAGGTGAGCAACTAGTGGTTCTATTCCGTACCACGCCGCGGTCTCGATTAACTCGTCTTCGTTGATCTGCTCTTGTTCGATGAGAAGCATCGCGTAACTAACGTTCCGTGAGTCCGCTTCAAGTACGAGTGTGTGGCAGACGATGTCCGCAGGTGTGAGTGGTTCATCTGGAGCGTACCAGAACGCTGGTTCGCCTGCCAGGAAGAATTGTAAGCCATATGCTTGGAACTTTGCTACCCCGGTCATATCCCAGTTTGGAGCATGTTGGAGTGCGTTCGTATCTCCTTGTTCTTGCACTCGGATGAGTGCGTGTTTCGGGTCGCACCACTCTATGGTCGCACTTGGAGCGATGTTTCGGACCCGTGTTCGGTGCTCATGCGTAACGACTTCTTGAACGAAGGCGAGTACCGGTTGTAGATCGTCGGCAAGTGCGTAGTCTGGACCAGACGGAGCTAACATTGCCCGGTTCTTAAGTGGTGACAAGGCTTTGTGAACGGCTTGTCGTGTGATTCCTAACCGGTTAGAGATTTCTGAGATGCGGCGGGGCTCATCGAGGTACCAGCAAACGCGAATAGTTGCAGGCAAGAGGAGTTCTGGCCAGTCTACGTGGCCGAGTTTCGATGTGAGATAACGGTACGCTTCGACCACCGAGTCATCAGTTGCACGCACAACGCGTTGGTTATGATGACTTCGGGACTCGTCTAACAACCCTGTTTTGAGTAACTCGTCAATGACGCGGTAGACTTGCTTCCGGCTGTGATAAGTTTCTGCGGCAAGCTCTTGCGCAGTCGCTTCTCGCTTAGAGCACAGCACGTCCAGGATTTCGAGACCAGCCTTCGAGAACACTTTTGGAAACTATTTTGTCTGGACATTTAAATACGATCCTACATTTTGGTTTACAAAATATGGGTCGAAGCGTTCAATCGTTCCAACCGGAAAATCTGTGTTGGGCTTCGAGCTCTCCATCGAGTGCGGAACTCGAAGCACTGTACACGTCATGGGAGGTAATTGCGGACACCCCCGTGTAAACTTGGGCAGTCCTCGGTAATTGGTCTTCAATTCTCAAATTGGGGTTTCCGGGTAGGGTGCATGGGAGAGGCAGTGTACCCAACCCACCACGTCGTCGTAGAGATGAGGGACCAAGTCGTCATTGTTGTCACCGGCAACTCCCCCAGGAAGGAACGGCGCGACCGCCGGTGATCCCCGAACGGCGGCCAGGCGGCCACCGAAAGAATGGCCGAGTCACCCCGCGGGCGCGGAGCTGCGCGGTACGTGGTGGTGCGTTGAGAAACTGTTCGACCAGGTTCTTATCCCAACGCGGTCGGAATTCTCGCATCTTCAGGCGGGAAAGGATGTCAAACTTTGAAGAGGGAGAGGAGGGCTCGTTTCACGAGTTTCTCGCCGTCCTCAGTAAGCTCTCCTGTTCGAGTGGTAATGAGTCCACTCGGAGGGATTGTGTGGAGCGCCCATGGCATAAGGTAATTCGT
>LKMJ01000106.1_pt1 | contig 50752 bp, 52 predicted proteins | sample 643391 | NCBI WGS metagenome assembly LKMJ01 (sample SAMN04112250, study PRJNA286221) | soda lake metagenome | biome: soda lake; feature: Kulunda Steppe; material: water; isolation source: sample PL-Br10 brine of Picturesque Lake | place: Russia: Kulunda steppe | collected 2010-07 | reverse complement strand
GGCGGCGATGCCGAAAATCGAAGCCGCCCCCGCCTGGCGGCGAATCGAGTGAACGGCTTTTGGTTGTCTACGCTTCCAGATCGAGAAGCGATTCGTACTGTGCGCCGGTCTGTTTCAGCGTCTCCGTCGAGTAGAGCCGCTCGTGTTCGACGGGGAGGAACTCCGATGCCAGCTCGTCGACTTTCGCGTCGACCGCGTCCTGATCGCGGCCGTGAATCATCGTGAACAGGTTGTACGGCCAGTCCAGATCGGGTCGCCGTGGACGGTGATAACATAACGTCACGTAGGGAAGCCGACCGACGGCCTCGCCGTACTCGTCTAAGTCCTCGTCGGGAACGTCCCAGACGACCATACAGTTCGAATCGAAGCCGGTTACGATGTGGTTTACGACACAGCCGATCCGTTTGATACACCCATCGGCCGAGAGCTTCTCGATCGAGGCGAGGATGTCCTCGACGGGTGCGTCGACCGCCACCGCGACGTCCCGATACGGCGTTTTCGAAAGCGGAAAGCCGTCCTGAATCTCGAGGATGAGCCGTCGATCGAGCGCGGAGAGGTCCGCGGCGGCCGTCTCCGAGATCCGCGTCGCATCGACGCTCGTCGAGGCGACCGACTCGCGGGCGAACCGATCGCTGTTGACGACGGGGAACTCGAGGTCGATGTAATAGTCGGTCAGCATCGGCAACACCAACACCGCACAGCCGGTTTCGGATTCGATCTCCGTGATGATCTCCTCGCGACGCTCGAGGGTGGCGGCGGTGACGACGAACCACATATTCCACTCGTGATCGCGGCGGTAGTTGTGATTCACCTGCCGGTAACCGTTGATCGTTTCGGCTATCTCCTCGAAACGATCCCCCGGAGCCTGCACGGCAGCGAGCGTCGAGGCGCCGATAACCGGCGGATTGAGGACAGCACCGAACCGTCGGAAGATCCCGGAGTCCCTGAGTCGCTCGACGCGTCGTAAGGCCTCCGCTTCGCCGATACCGAGCTCGGACCCGACCTGTCGGAACGGTCGTTCGATTACGGGAAACCCCGATTGATAGCCGTCGATGAGTGCCGCATCGACTTCGTCGATCTTCCCGCGCCAGTCGTCGCCGTCGGCCGCTGGCGTACTCATTACCTCCCGGTAGAAGCCGGAGGGTTTAGGTTGCATCGGTTCGCTCAGTGGGGGCCCGCACTCTTTCGACCCATCGTCGGGTTGCCGAATCGAGGACGTTTTTGTTCCGGGGGACTGATATCCAATCATGGCACAAACGACGCGTTCCTACGGGGAGTGGCCGCTGAAACGGCTGATGACCGAGGTCGTCGGGTCGGGGCATAAATCCGCCGACGACATGACACGAGAACAGGCGAGTGAGGCGTTCCGCCGAATCCTCGACGGAGAGCCCGATCCGACGACGCTGGGAGCTTTCTGGCTCGCCAACCGATGGAAGCGAAACACGCCGGAGGAACTCGCCGCCTACGTCGACGTGATGGCCGACGGCGTCGAGACCGGCGTCCCCGAGTGTGATCCGGTCGACTGCGGTGCGAACTACGACGGGAAGGGACGGAGCGCGCTGCTCGGGGTCGCTGCCGGCCTCGTCGCCGCCGCGGCCGGAACGCCGGTCGTCGTCCACTCCGGGGATCGTGTCCCGACACAGAAACAGGACGCCTACAAGCACGTCCTCGACGAACTCGGCGTTCGAACGGAACTCCCTCCCGAGGAGTCGGCCGCCATGGCCGACGACGTCGGGTTCGGCTTCTACTACCAGCCGGAGTTCGCCCCCGAAATCAAGGCGCTCTTCGATCGACGCGATCAGATGGGCGTTCGGACGTTCGTAAACACCATCGAGACGCTCGCGAACCCGGCCGACGCGTCCGTCCATCTCGGCTCGTTCTATCATCTCCCCTACGCGAAGCGGATCATCGACACGTTCCGGGTATCGGAGACATCAGACATCGAACGCGTCGTCATGTTCCAGGGACTGGAGGGATACGACGACGTCCGCCCGGGATCGACGAAGGTTGCCGTCTGGAATCAGGGCGGAGAAATCGACGATTTCGACATCGAGACGCCCGAATACGGGATGGACTTCGAGAGCGAGGACCTCGGTGTCGATGATGTTGCCGGCGATTCGGCGGCGATCACCGAAGAGATCCTCAGAGGGGAACGGGACGATCACTTCGCCGACGCCGTCGCGGTCAACGCGGCGCTCCGGATCTACGCGGGTGGTGATGCCGACGACATCGAGTCGGGACTGGATGCCGCACGAGAGGCGATGAAATCAGGCGAACCGGCCGAGCGACTCGATACGCTCCGATCCTTCTAACGATTTCGATACGCGATTTCTATCCCGGAGGGCGGGAAGCAACGTTCTCAAATCACCGATCCACTGGAAGGTGCGTGCGCTGATCGCATACTGGATCGTCTGGTTTTGGCTCCGGTTCTGATAGGGATTATCGTAGCCAACCGGGAGTTTCGTGGTTCTCGACTCCGTCGTACCTCCCGGTCCTGTATTTCGGATGTATGAACGTCTACGATAATCCCTATGATTACCGCACCCGAAGCGAAAGCGCGATTATCGAGAGACCAAAGAGGACGAACAGACTCTCGATGAGAATCCCGACGCCGAGGGAGACATTGAGTATCTCGAAGGTGATCCCGGCGAGTAACACGCCGACGACGATGAATCCGAATCCGGCCGAGAGGAGTCCGAGCGACCGGTCCCCGGTTCGTCGGTACGCTCGGAGGGCGAGATACGTCACGACCCCTCCGATAACGAGGATGAGCGTTTTCACTATGGCGATCGCGAGTTGCACTTCCGTACCCGTACCTGTATGAACCATGGTCACAGTTCCCTCCGTACCTCTGTCCACATCTCCGCGAGCCGTTCGTCGGCTCGTTTCGCCGGCCGGTCGATCGCTATTTCGATTTCATTGTCCGCATTTCGCGTGAGAACGATCTCTTCGAAGTCGATCTCGTATCGACTGGCATGACTGCCGTCCTCTCGAATCTCGGTTCCCTCCCGGACGAGTGTGGCGTCCGTCAGTCGGTCGAGCTTTCGATACAGCGTCGAACGGGGGATCTCACACTGTTCGATGAGTTCTCGCGCCGTCTGTGGCTCGGTCAACTCCGAAAGGATGACACGGCAGTCATCGTCGTAAAGCGCCCCCAGCACCGCCTCTAGATCCGGTTCCGATGCCGAGTCGTCTCTCCCCACCAGCGGATCCCGGCCCATACGCTAGAGTATCGACCCCGAACGTAAATACCGTCGTGTTTCGGCCGAGCGTTACTCGAAGAGACGGTGGAAGACGACGCGATCCTGCTGGCTGTAGACGTGATACGCCGAGGCGATCACGAGCCCGACCGAGAATACTGCCGCGAGGACCGACGGAGGAAGGCCCGAAAGCAGCGGAACGCCGATCCCGGCACCGACGGTCGTGAGCACGCCCAAAAGGCCCCACCCGAAGTAAAACTCACCCCAGGACAGCCCGTACTTCGGGACGACCTCCATGTAGATTTCGACTTCCTCGACGCGGTCGCGTAACTCGACTTCCCGACCGTTCGGATCGTATGCAACGATGTCGAGATCGTCGAGTTTCGGGAGATGTGTCTGATGGAGGGAGACGTACACCGACTGCCGTTTGTTCGTCGGGGGCGGGTCAGTCCCGGATTCGCGGGCAGCGATCGATTCGGCGAGGTCGCTCACGTCGGCCGTCCCGCCCCCCTCGCGTAGCGACTCGATGACCAGCCGCCGTCTGTCGTTGCGGAGAACGTCGTGAATCGTCCCCTCGTCGAGCGTCTCGTCCCCCGTCTTTGATCCCACAGTCGCCACCACAGCCGCCGTTGTGCGCGCAGTATCAAGAATGTATGCGGTTTCCGCGAGCGGGCCGTTTGGAACTACAACCACTCATCGGGCTTCGTATCGTAATCGAGTTCCGTCGCCGCGATCTCTTCGATCGATTCATCGGAGAGTTCCTCCTCTTCGAAGGACTCGCCGTCGAATCTGATCAGCACGCCCTGTTCGGTCGGCTGGGGCTCTCTGTCGCGTCGGCGTGCGACCTCGATGTCGTGTTCGTCGAGTTCCTTTTTGATCGTCTTCAGCGCGACCGGGCGGCCCCACAGTTCGAAGATACGTTCGAGCGTCTGTTTGGCTTGCCGGATATTCAGCTGAACACCGTTGTAGTGATGGACCAAAAGCAGTTCGTTGCGGTTCCGGAAGTTGCCGTCGTGGACGGCGATCGTCGGCTTTCCGAAGTTCGTAAACTGCAACATGAGCTTCTTTTTGACGTCATCGGCGTCCGTCGAGGTGACCCGAAAGTCCCCCGTCGTGTGGGTGTATTCGTAGGTGAAATAGTCGTTTTTCTCGACGAACTCGTCGGTGAGGAAGGCATCGAGGAACGTCACGTCGTTGTGGCTTTCGCGGATCTCGAACATCCGATCCCAGCCGGCCGTCCGGTCGACGGCGTCGATCGCCGCCTCGATGGAACCGTACCGGTCGGTCTCGAAGAGGTATCTGGCGGTCTGTTCGAGTTCGCTCTGGGTGACGCGCTTCAGGAAGCCGCGGTGTTCGCGTTTGACGAGCGAGTAGTGTCGTTCGGCCAGCCCCTCGTAGGTCAGAAGTTTCCAGGGATAGGCCTCGATCGTCTCGATGTCGAGATCGTCGTCGTCGCGAACTCGAGCGAGCGTCTCCCCGTCGATCCGTGGATCCGAGGGATCGAGCTCGTCCAGATGGCCGACGGGATCCTCGACGATCGGATCTGGCTCAAGCTCCTCGAGGACCGCATCGAGATCGACGGTATCGCTGAAGTTCCGCCAGCTCACTCCCTCGATGCGAAGTAGTTTCTCTATGACCTCCCGACGATTACGCCGGTTTTCGACGTACTGCCAGAGCTCGAAGCCGAGTTTGTAGGGGTTGAACCCCGGCGACCCGAGCACCTGCGCCATGTGGTCCGCATAGGAGATAAACTCGTCCGCGCTCGCGAAGTTCTCGTCGGCCATCATCCTCGATTCGTGATATGCGGCCCAGCCCTCGTTCATCACCTTCGTCATCTTCTGTGGGGCGAAGTAGTAGGCTTCCTTTCGGAGTACCTCGAGAATCTCCCGCTGCCACTCCTCGTACTCTACGGCCTTGCCGGCGTCGTCGTCGTAGGCCTTTCCGTGTGTCACGAGGAACGCGAGCAGATCTCGTTCGGGCTGGCTCGGGAACGTCGGGCCACTGTCGTCGTCGACCATCGTTTCGAGCCACTCCTCGTCGAACACCTGACCTTTGATCTCCTCTGAGAGATCGAGCTCGTCGAGCTTTTCGCCGATATCCTCGGTCGTCGGTGCGTCCTCGTGCCACTGTTCGGAACTCGAAAACGGTCGATGCTGGTCGATATTGTCCTCCAGACAGAGGGCGTGATCGATCCACTCCTCGACTTCCTCACGGGAGATCTCGGAATCGTCTATGTACTCGGCGACGGTCTCTGCGTGTCGCTCGAGCATCGCCGCCGCTTCCGGTGCGGCGTCGAACATCCGGAACCACTCGTTGTTCTTGAAGAAATCGGCGTGCGCCTCGACGTGTGTGATGACCGCTTTCTGGTCTGCGAGATCGTTCGACTCCTGCAGGAAGGCGTTCGAGGGGTCGTCGTTGTTGACGATCTCGAAGGCCTTTCCGCCGAGGAACTGCCGCTGTTTCTGCTGGCGATCGTACTGCATCCCCCATCGCCAGTGGGGATATCGTCGCTGGAATCCCCCGTAGGCGATGAGTTCGTTCATCTCGTCGTAATCGACGATCCAGTAGTTCACGGGAAACGGTTCGAGGCCGAGTTTCCGCGCCAGTTCGTTCGCCTCGCGGGTCGGTTCCTCGAGGCGGTCTGCGATACGTTGTTTGTGAATGCGGTCGATGGTGCTCATGGCTCTTCATCCTCCGTACTGAGGACGGTGTAGATCGCATCGATCACGTCTTCCGGCCCCTGAATGTAGGCGACGGCGACGTTCGAATCGTCGGCGAAGTGGTTTTCGAGTTCCTGTGCGTGGGTCGCGTTGATCGCGTTGCCCGAGGGCTGTGTTTCCACGTAGGCGTGAAGGTTCGCGTCGATCTCCTCCATCAGCGGGATGACCCGCTGTTCGGTGTCGTTCGAGGAGTTCTCCGAATCGCCGCCGGCGAAGACATAGCGGTTCCACTCGCTCCAGGGGTACTCGGCTTCCAGGATTTCCGCGGCCAGCTCGTAGGCGCTGGAAATTCGGGTGCCGCCACCGCTTCGAATGCCGAAGAACTCCTCGCGGTCGACCTCCCAGGCGTCGGCGTCGTGGGCGATGTAGACGAATTCTGCGTTGTCGTACTTCCCGGTGAGATACCAATCAAGCGGCGTGAAGGTCCGCTCGACGAGTTCGCGTTTGGCCTCTCGCATCGACCCGGAGACGTCGCGGATGTTGACGACGACGACGTTCTTTTCGCGCTCCTCGACGATCTCGGGATAACGGTATCGCTCGTCAGCGCGACGGAACGGGATCTCCTCGAGCCCTTCCCGCCGAATTCTGGTTGCCGTTGGTTCGCGATCGACGTTCGACTTCATCTCCTCGATCGATTCCCAGCGCGTGCGCTCGGCCTCGGGGATCGACTCGTAGGCGTCGTCGATCCAGGCGCGTGAGACGGGGATGTGTTTCTTCCGGGCCCACTCGAAGACCGTCTCAGGGCCCCAGCCCTCGACCCGGAGCGCTTCTCCGATGTACTCCTCGTCGAAGTCCATCGCCAGCTTCCGCTTGAGTCCCTCTTTGAACAGCCGCTCGAAATCGAGCGTACTCGCGGGGCCGGTTCGGGTGATATCGGTGAAATCGCCCTCTGTCTCTTCGATCACCTTCTTGCCTTTCGGCTCCAGGTCGAGTCCGAGTTCCTCATCGAGCTCGCGGGCGAACTCCTCGGGATCCATCTCGTAGTACTCGTGCTCGCCGCTTTCCTCGCCGGGCTCGTCGCCGTCGGCCGCCCCGTCTTCCGGGCGACCGACGGGTTCGCCGATATCGGGGGTACCGCCCTGTCCCTGTCCGACGCCGCCCATGTCTCGGGGGTCGTAGACGAACTCCGGGAGATCGACGATCTTGATCGGAATTTTCACCTCGTCCGGGCGTGAATTCCCGAGATCGCCGTACTGGATGAACTCGGCGAGATCCTGTCGTTTGGCCTCACCGACTTCCCGGTATCTGTCCAGATCGTCTTTAAGTCCCATCGTCTGTCACCTCGATTATTCCCATCGGTAATTCACCTGTCCCATGACGTGTCGGCTCGTCAACTCGGCGGCGGCCGCCGAGTAGCCGAACAACTCCTGCATGTTCTCTATCGTCCGGGCTTTGATGGCCTCGGTTTGCGTCCCCGAAGGCGGATCGGACCACTGTGCCGGATCCAGGTCCTCGTAGGTGCGCTTTACGTCGTCCCAGTCGTGGCTCCCGAGTACCGTCTCGATGACGGGAATTTCGCGGGGATCGACGTCCGAAACGCGGAAATCTTCGTCTCTGTTCCGCCACGCGTGGCGGTTCAACGCGGTGAGGATCTTCTCTGATCTGAACGTCTCGACGCCCTCCGTCGGATCGGTGCCGTCGTAATCGTCTTCGTCGAACCGGCCGAGATGTTCGATCTCGAATACCTTCATCTTCAGCGGATCCGGATCGACCGACTCGCCGCGCTCGTTTTCGATCTGTTCGTCTTCGACCCACGCGTAGACGTGCTCGATGTACTCTTCGACCGTCTCCTCGTCGACCCGTTTATCGCGCATGATGGCGTCGATCACGTCCGCCTCCTGCCGGCCGAAGATATGGTTTTTGATCGGAACGAGCCGGTTTTCGTATTCGATGCGCTCGTTCGCCGAAAAGACCGGAGCGTCATCGAGCCCCTCGGCCATCGCGTTCAGGATATCCCGCGGCATGATGACGTCCTCGACGCCCAACGTCGGGTGATGTCGATCGGTCTCCCCGTGGAGGAGATCCGCGATGACGTCCCGGGTGTACGTCACCGGGATGCCGCCGGTACCCTCCGTCGTCTCAACGAAATCGAATTCCTCTTTATAACGGCGTTCGTCGCCGTCCTGCAGGTACCCCCGGTCGTAGATGAGCGCCTTGTCGACGAGATCCAGTCCCGGCGGAAGCGTCTCGGTGTCGAGTCTGGTCCCGACGGCGTACAGCGCGGCGGCCTCGATCGCGTGCGGGGCGAGTTCGCGTTCCCGAACGGTCCCTTCGGCGTCGCGCACCGAGATGACGACGGGTTCGCGTATCTTCACCGTCAACTCCTCGTAGCTGTCCGCCTCCCAGATCTCCGTCTCGTTCGTCAGCTCGCGCCTGACGAGTTCGGCCTCCAGAGAGAGGTTCGTCAGGTAGGTGAACTCGTGTTTATCGAGGCGTCGTTTCAGCGCCTTCAGCGGATCCATTCCCTCCATATCGGCATGTTTGTTCAGTTGCGCCTCCAGATCGGGATTCGAGATGATGATCATCTGGGTGTCGATGTCCATCCCGATCCCCTTATCCAGTTTCACCGTCCCCTCGTCGGGGACGTTCAGGAGCTTCTGGAGCAAATCGGCGTGTTGAGCGGCGTCCTCGACGATGGTCAACAGGCCGTTGCCCTGCGAGAGGACGCCGTCGTAGCTGAACGCCTGTGGGTTCTTCCGCCCCCGCGAATCGAGTTGCTGGAGCATGCCGGCCATCCAGGAGCCGACGAGTCGCTCTTTCGGCGAGCCGTCGTCCTCGCTGTGAAGGACGCCGATACCGTCGCCGACGTCGACGATGAAGTTCTTTACCCGGAGATGTCGATCGTCCGCAACGGCCGAAAAGAGGTCCTCAACACCCTGTCTGCGGTACTGCTCTTCGAGGTGATCGTAGGCCTCTCGGCTAAACGGGTCGAGTTCGGCTTCGAGATGGATCGGAATGTGATCCTCGGAGGTCGAATTCAGCTCCGCGATGAGCGTCTCCCTGACGGATTCGGGAAACACCGAAAGCGGGTGTGCCTGAACCGGCGAGGGATACCAGTCGTCCTCGTCAATCGACGGGCTGTCGCCGTATGTCATTCCCGGCGAATCGTCAACGGCTCCGGCGACGTTCCACTCGACGGTGTAGCGGCGGCCGGCGTCGGTTTTCGAGTACTCTCTGAGGCCGTTTATCAGACACCGCTTGAGTTCGGACTTTCCGGTCGCGGTCGGGCCGTCCAGCCACAGGATCTTCTCCTCTTTGCCGCGGCGGGCGGCGATCGATCGGAGGTCGTCGACGAGGGCGTTCAACGTCTCGGTGTTACCGAGGATGGCGTGTTCGCCGTCGTTGTGCGGGTCGTCGAAGAAACGGTATCGCTCCTTGCGTTCGCCTTCCTCGACGACGGTTCGCGTCCCCGCGGCTTCGATCGCCGACAGCAGGTATTTCGAGGCGTGAGCCGCCGAGGTCGGGTTCTCGAAGATCGTCTCGACGTAGGTGGCGAGATCCATCGGCGGTTCGTAGGTCTCACGCAGCGCGTCGTCGGCCCGCTGGATGTAGTCGTCTGCCGTCATTCGGATTCCATTTCTGCTTTCGCGACTTCGGCGCCAGCGAACTCGAGCACCTCCTTTGCCCCCTCGGTGCTGTATCCCTGCTCTTCGAGGGCATCGATCCAGGCGGTGCGTTCGTCGTCGTCGAGGTCGCCGCTCGATACCAACGCGGAGAAGTTGATGTTGTGCTTTTTGTCCTCCCACAGCTTTCGTTCGAGCGCCCGACGGAGCCGGTCGTTATCTTGCGGTTCGAACGTCTCACCCTCGCGTGCGCGCCGGCTGACCCAGTTTGCGACCTCCTGTCGGAAGTCGTCCTTTCGATCCCCGGGGACGTTGAGCTTCTCCTCGACCGCCCGCAGGAACGTCTCGTCGGGCTCCTGTTCGCGTCCCGTCAGTTCGTCTTCGACGGTGTCGTCGTCGATGTAGGCCATCACGTGGTCCATGTACTTTTCGCCCTGCCGCTGGATCTCGTCGAGATCGTAGGCGAGGGCGTGTCTGACGTCCTCGATCGCCCGCTCTTTGTACTCTTCGCGCACCAACTCGAGATATCGGTGGTACGTCTCGAAGTTCTCTTCGGGGATCGAGCCGTGATTTTCGAGGTTCGATTCGAGGTGGTTGAACGCCGTAAGCGAGGAGAGGAACATCCGCTCTCGATGCATCGAATCCATGATCGCTTCGGCGATTTCGTCACCGATAAACCGCGGCGAGACGCCGTCCATCCCTTCTCCGATATCGGCGGCTTCGGCGCCCTCATCGCGGAGCTTCTTCACGTCGATGTCCTCCCCCTCGTCGATCTCGCCGTTGTAGGCTTTCGCCTTCTGGACGACCGACACCGTTCCGCCGTCCGGCTCTTCGATCCGGGTCAACACGCCGAAGAGGCCGGCCATCTCCAGTGTGTGCGGTTCGACGTGGATATCCGGCAGATCGGCGTTGTTCAACATCTTCCGGTAGATCTTCGCCTCCTCATCGTACTGGAGGACGTACGGGAAATCGATCCGCTTCGTCCGGTCGTTGAACGCCTCCATCTTCTCGTCGCCTTTCTTCTCGCGGTACTCCGGCATGTTCGTCCGGCCGACGATCACCTGATCGATGTCGATTCGGGGGTTGTTCTTCGGTTTGATCGTCTGTTCCTGCGTCGCGTGTAGGAAATCATAGAGGAACTCCCGCTGGAGTTTCAGCAGTTCCTCCCCGGAGAATATCCCGCGGTTGGCGTTACAGAACGCCCCGGAGTAATCGAACGCCCGGGGATCGCTTTCGCCGTAGACGGCGATCTTCGAGTAGTTGACGTCGCCGGTGAGTTCGGTTTCGTCCTGGTTTTTCTTGTCCTTGGGTTCGAAGGTCTCGATGGCCTGCCGTTTGTTCTCGTCGGCGATGAGACGGACGACCTCGATGTGGTTCTCTAAGACCGCGCGGAGGTCGTCGTCGTAGTGCTCTAAAAGCGCGTCCATGTAGAACTCACTCGCGGGGTCCAGAGACTGCTCGTTGCGGATCGTATACGGCGCATCGAGCGTCTCGTTTATATCTTCGATAACGCGTTCGCGCTGCTCGAGCGGGAGCAGGACGATCGGATCCTGGTTCATCGGCGACCGGACCACGTCGTCTGCGGGGTCTTGATCCGGAAGTATATCACACAGTCCGGTCCATCGGAAGGTGTACATACGTCCCGCGTCTCTGGCCGTGTAGTCCTCGAAATATCGACGGACCTGTCGGTCGAAGTCGGATTTTCCTGACCCGACGGGACCGAGCAGGAGTTTGATCCGCTTTTCGGGACCGAGGCCACGAGCACCGGATTTCACCTTGTTGGTGAACTCGTGGATGGCTTCGTGGATCTCCTGACCGTAGAAGGTGTTCTCGCCGTCGCCGAGTGGGTCCTTGGCGGCGATGGCGTACTCGACGACGCCCGCTGTCTCGTCGTAGGAGGTACCGTAGTAATCGAACATGTCCGCGACGCGCTGGTGGGCGTTGCGGGCGATCTTCGGGTGTTCGTATAGCTCTTCGAGGTACCACTGAAACGACCGTGTTCGCCGGAGATCCGACGGGATCGTGTCTCTGTACTCCTTGCTGAGTTCTTCGAGGGTTTCCATATCGCTCATTCTATCACGGAGACGCGCGAGGCGTCCCACCCGGCTGTTCCGGGCTGGCCGCGGTCTCAGTATCGTGACGTGTCACACCATATCACTCGTGAGGGCCGAACTCGATCCTGCCGAATGGCGCGGCACATCAGGGGGCGACAGGGCGCGACAACAATACCGAGACTATATTATATATGAGTCATACAGATATATAAATATTTGTCTGAAACGGGGTGTGAGATCCCTCAAACGAACGTTCAAAACCGACAAACGACGTGCGATTTCGGGACTGAAGTGTGCATATCTAATTTTCGCATATAATTGACTCTTAAATATAAGGGCAGGAAACGCGATAGCAATGGGACTCGGTACTGATGGCGGTCGGCGATGACTCCCTCGCCGTGAGAACGGCAATCTCGAAGCAACATTTATTATGCATAATGTCATGAGACGCGATATCACATGAGATGTATTACCGCACAATACTGTTCGAAACGGCCATATTTGCCAAATACGGGGCGAAACTCGGCGAAAGGTTTAAGTAGTTTTCGGACTAACATTGCATTAAGAGTAAGTCGGCGCCGGATTCTTTGGTTACCCGCCCCCGGAGCCGGAAGTAACTCGCCCCCAACCCATCATGAGCGATACTGGAATCCGAACCTACACGGAAGAGAGCCGAACCGAAACGACCGAAAACGAGACCGAAGCCGAGACCGAAGGCGTCTCGACCTGTCCGGAGTGTGGCGCTCGCCTCGAGACCGACACCGAACACGGCGAGACCGTCTGCAGCGAGTGTGGCCTCGTCGTCGAGGAGGACTCGATCGATCGCGGCCCCGAGTGGCGCGCCTTCGACAGCGCCGAAAAGGATCAAAAGAGCCGCGTCGGCGCCCCCACGACCAACATGATGCACGATAAGGGGCTGTCGACGAACATCGGCTGGCAGGACAAAGATGCCTACGGTAACCAGCTATCGAATCGCCAGCGCCGGAAGATGCAGCGGCTGCGCACCTGGAACGAGCGGTTCCGAACCCGCGATTCGAAAGAGCGCAACCTCAAACAGGCGCTCGGCGAGATCGAACGCATGTCCTCGGCGCTCGGCCTGCCCGAGAACGTCCGCGAGACCGCGAGCGTCATCTACCGGCGCGCGCTCGATGAGAACCTCCTGCCCGGCCGCTCCATCGAGGGCGTCGCCACCGCCGCACTCTACGCTGCGGCTCGACAGGCCGGCGTCCCCCGCAGCCTCGACGAGGTCGAACGCGTCTCGCGCGTCGACAAGATGGAGCTGACCCGGACCTACCGCTATATCATCCGGGAGCTGAATCTCGAGGTCAAGCCGGCCGATCCCGAAAGCTACGTCCCGCGATTCATCAGCGACCTCGGCCTCTCCGACGAGGTCGAACGGCGCGCCCGCGACCTCATCGAATCGGCGCGTGAGGCGGGCGTCCTCTCCGGGAAATCGCCGGTCGGCCTCGCCGCCGCCGCGGTGTACGCCGCGGCGCTGCTGTGCAACCAGAAGGTGACCCAAAACGACGTCAGCGAGGTCGCCGACATCTCCGAGGTCACCATCCGAAACCGGTACAAAGAGCTGCTCGAAGCCGACGAGATCGCGACGGCGTAAGCGATCGGTTCCGGTATCGACAGTTTCCGCTTTTCTCACACGGTTTCCGTAGCCCGCCGCCGTCCGCTCTGCAACTATGACAAAGGTTTTCATACGTGGCCGCCGTTGACGCCGGTATGGAGACGTTCGTCCGATTACTGTGTCCGGAATGTGGCAAGACGTGGCAGAAATCACCCAGCGATCTTCCAGATCCCGCCCGAACGTTCCACTGTCCGGGCTGTCACGCGAGCCGGCGGCTCTCGGAGTTCGCCCGAACGGACCGCGACCTGCAGAACCTCAAGACCTTTTAACTCGAGGCCGCCGCCGGAGACTGATCGACTCGACTCTCGGAGGGGGGCCGTCTCTCGAACACTCGGCCTGTGTCACAGGGCTTATCGTCGCCAGCCAGCGGCTTCCAATCCTGTCTTTCGGTACATTTCAGTTCGCCACAGAGAAATGATGCACTTCGACGATACTCCCTATCAGTAGATGTGATACAGGAGCGTATAGATGACGAGCCCCATCGAGAAGGAGACGAGCCACAGGACGGCGGCGATGCGGCCGACGCGCCGGTGGTTGGACTCGTAAATTTCCGTGATCGGCCGCGTTGCGGCCACCAAAAGCGCATAGTAGACGAACGGGACACAGATTACAGCCAGTCCGATGTGGACGGCGAGAATCGGAAGATAGACGAACAGCCGGACCGATTCGGGTCCCTCGAAGGGAGAGGGACCGAGGACGGCGACCCGGTAGAGATAAAGCACCAGAAACGCCGCGAACAGCCCGAAGCTCGCGAGCATGAGGCGACGGTGTCGGTCGACCGCGCCGGCTTTTATCGCGCGAACGCCGGCGAGAATGGTCCCGATCGCCGCCAGGCTGATCACCGCGTTGAGATGCGGTATCGCCGCCAAAAGCGCCGGGAACTCCGGGAGCGCTTCGGGCGGGAGAACCTGGAGTGCGGCTCCGAATACGAACGCGAGCGAAACGAGAGAGAGGATCGCTGTCAACTCGGGAACGCGCCTTCTGGCCCAGCTGCCGGTTTCCATACGTACCGTTGTGTGATCGAAAGGAAAGGTGTTACCGTCTGCGACGGCGCTGTCGTCTCCGGAAATCGCGTCCGATTTGTGAGGCGTCGGCTGTCGACGTTGCCTTCGGAGAATGTTGCGTGGGTGCTGTCTTCGAGCACCCGCACTGTGTGGCGATCCGACGCCACAGGGGCAGTGCGTGGGACCGGATTTGAACCGGCGGACCTCTACAGGACAGCGCCCTCAACGCTGCGCCGTTGGCCTGGCTTGGCTACCCACGCACGGTGTGTGTCTGCCCGCATACTGCCGTAATTCGGGGGACAATAAAAGGGCTTTCCTTTGGTTCCAGATCGCCACTGTGTCCGGTGGTGACCTGCTTCACTCGTTCGGCGTCTGTGTGACACGACCGGACCAACGGCGAATTACGATTACCGCGAGATGGGCGAGCGCGGGGTTGAAGTGTACCCCAGCCGTCATCTCTTTCATGGCGAAATACTCTACCGGCGGTGTCGGAGGGACGTCCGACGGCGCCTGTGAACTCTGTGGTGCCGAAGGCCGGTCGCTCGAGACGGCGACCGTTGCGGGGGCGACACTGGAGGTCTGCAGCGAGTGTCGCAAACACGGCAGCGATTCCGGTCCGAGTTCCGACGAGCGAGAACGCGAGCGAGCACGTCGAAAGAAGACGGCCCAGAATGTCGCTCGGCTCGAGGACGCCCGATCCGCCGAGACCGACTGGGAACAGGGAACCGACTACGAGGACGACCCGCTCCCGTATCTCGTCAGTGGGTACGGCGGGGTGCTCGAAACGGCACGACAGGAGGCCGGCCTCGGAACTGACGAACTCGCCGCAGAGCTGGAAGTACCCGAAGACGATATTCTGGCGGTCGAACAGGGGCGGGCCGCCCGAGCGAACGTCGGCGGCTCGCTCATCGAGGCGCTGGAGGATCGCTTCGATGTCGAACTCGCCGAGCGGTGATCGACCGGTTTTTTGTAACTGAGACGCCAGATCGGACGTATGACAGCGTCGAACGCACCTGAAGATCCAGAGACGCTCACCTTCGAGGCGACCGTCGAGCGAGGCGGCGGAGAGGTCGTCCTCTCGGAGACGTACTTTTATCCGGCCGGCGGCGGCCAGCCCGCCGACCGCGGCACGCTCGCCGGATACGACGTCCTCGACGCCCAGACTGAGAACGGCGTCGTCGTCCACCACATCGACGGTGAGCTCGACGCCGACACGACCGTCACCGGCGAGATCGACGCGGAATTCAGGCGATACTGTATGCGCGCTCACACGGCCAGCCACGCCCTCTACGGCGCCGGCCGACAGCTCTTCGAGGAACTCGGATACGGCGGGTTCGATATCACGCCGGAGAAAGTCCGGGTCGACTTTCGGACGCCCACGGAGATCGACGACGACACGCTCGTCGACCTCGAAACGCTCGTCAACCGCTGCGTCTGGGAATCCCGTGACGTGACGTGGGAGCGGCTGCCCCGCGAGGAAGCGCTCTCCCGTGAGGACGTCGCGTTCAACACCAAAACGGAAGAGGGGATCGAAAGCGAGACGGTTCGGATCGTCGAGATCGACGGCTGGGACGCCGCTGCCTGCGGCGGGACGCACGTCCCGAACACGCGACGGATCGGCCCGGTGACGGTGCTCGATCGGTCGAATCCCGGCGAAGGGCTGACGCGCGTCGAGTTCGCCGTCGGTCCTCCTGGCGTAGAGCGTCGGACGACCGAAAAACAGGCCGCACTCGCGTCGGCTCGCATTCTCGAGACGAACGTCGATTCGCTCACCGAAGAAGTCGACCGGCTTCGGACGGAACGGGACACGCTACGTGAGGAACGCGAGGACCTTCGATCGGAGCTGCTCGAGTACCGTATCGAATCGATCGCGGCCGACGCCTTCGATCGCGACGGTCGACGGTGGGCAGCCGGCGTCGTCGATGCGGACGCGAACGCGCTCTCAGCGGCCGTCCGCGAGTGTCCGGACGATCTCGATGTGCTGGTACTCGCGACGCCCAACGGCCAGCTCGCGGTCGGATCGGGACCGCTCGACGCCGGTGAGGTCGTCGCGGAGCTAACCGAGACGTTCGGCGGGGGCGGCGGCGGTTCCCCGGACGTGGCACAGGCGGGTGGCCTCGACGCCGACGGAGCGGCCGTCGTCGAGCATCTCCGGGGACAGTGAGCGACGCGCTCGAACGGTATCGCGCTGTCGTCTTCGATCTCGACGGAACGCTCGTCCGACTCGTGGTCGACTGGGACGCCGTCTACGAGGACGCCGCGGAGACACTCGCTACACACGGTGTCGAATCGCCGAACTCGCTGTGGGGGATACTGGAGATCGCCGACGAACACGGTATTCGGTCGGCGATCGAGGAGGTTATCTCGGCGCACGAACGCGAGGGCGCGGCGAACGCAGAGCGGCTCCCCGCTGCCGATACAGTCCCGGATCTTCCCGTCGCCGTCTGTTCTCTGAACTGTGAGGCGGCCTGTCGAATCGCGCTCTCGACACACGAGATACCCGGTATCGACGCTATCGTCGGACGGGATACCGTCTCGACCGAAAAACCCGATCCCGGGCCGCTTTTGGAGGCGATCGACCGACTGGGTGTCGACCCTTCGGAGACCGTCTTCGTCGGCGACACCGATCGGGACGCGAAAACGGCCTCCCGTGCCGGCGTCGACTATCTCGACGTCTCGGCGTGGCTTCGGGCGTACAGATAGACCGAGATCGCGATCGCGAGCCAGACGACGGCCCCAACCCGAACCGCGAAGTTCGCCCGCTGACCCCACGTCGGTAACTCGACGAGCAGCGAGAGGGCGGCGACGACCGGCGCGCCGACGACGATCGTCAACACGAAGGTCGTCTGCATTACCCACCCGTAATCGGTACCATCGGGATCGGTCGTCTCCACGCGGGGACTCATTAGATTCACTCGGTGTGTCGTTTCATAAGCCGTTACGGTTTTCTGGCGGGCTATCTCGGATCGTCTGGAGAACCCGAAACGCCAGAGTCTCGACGGCTACGCTTCCCACTCGGCTCGACACGCCGGGTCACAGAAATGCGCCGTCTCGACGCCGCCGTCTTCTATCCGCGTGACTACGCGGTGCGTCGCCGACTGCAGTATCGGCTCCGTACAGACCTCACAGCGCGGCGCCTCAGCTTCCGATACGTCCTCACAGAGATCCGAAGTCGGGTCTATATCCGCCATCGTACTCTTCCGTTAGGCGGCAACCATATGAACGGTTCTGTTCGGTATCCGTACATTCCGAACGGGGTCGCACGGTTTTGCTTACCGGTCGCGGGTCACCGACTCACCCGGTTCCGTCCGGGCTCCTGCCGACAAGACGACCCCCGGCGCGAGACTCGTGTTAACCCCCGTCTTCACTTTCGGACCGGCGACGACGCCGTATTTGCGTCGTCCGGTCGAGACACGGCGATCTTTGACAGTCTGACGGATGTCCTCGTCGTCGTGCCGAAGGTTCGCCACCTGGGTCCCCGCACCGAAGTTCACGTCGGGTCCGAGCAGGCTGTCGCCGACGTACGAGAGATGCGGCACGTTCGCCCCGCTCATCAGGATACTGTTTTTGATTTCGACGCCGTTGCCGACGTGGCAGTCCTCCCCGATGAGCGTCGCACCGCGTACGTAGGCGTTCGGTCCGACCTCGGCACCGGATCGGACGATCGCCGGCCCTTCGATGACGGCGCCCGTTTCGACGGTCGCACCGTCCTCGACGACGACCGAACCGCGAAGCTCCGTCCCCGCCGCGATGTCACCGTCGATTCGTCGATCGAGTTCGCCGATCCGCCACTCGTTCGCCGCCAGAAGCTCCCACGGCCGTCCCACGTCGAGCCACCGAGAGAGCGTCACGGGTGTCATCTGCGTCGCCTCGATCGTCCGTGCGACCACGTCCGTGAGTTCGTATTCGCCGCGTTCGCTCTCGGTGACGTCGAGGAACTTTAACGCCTGTTCCGGGAACGTGTAGGCCCCAGCGTTCGCGAGATTCGACGGCGGTTCGTCGGGCTTTTCGACGATTTCAGTGACGCGATCGCCAGTCGCTGTCGTCGAGAGCACGCCGTAGTTCTGTGGCTCGTCGACCTCGATGGCCGCGATCGCCGGGGTCGCCTCGAAGAGCGCCTCGATGTCGCCCGGATTATAGAGGTTATCGCCGTTCAACACGGCGAAGGGTCCTTCGAGTCGGGAACGGGCAGCACGCACGGCGTCTGCCGTGCCGCGCTGTTTTTCCTGAACCGCGATAGAGACCGGCACTCCCCGGTACTCGTCACCGAAGAAATTTCGGACGGCGTCGGCCTCATAGCCCACGACGACGACGAGTTCGGACGCGCCCGCGGCGACGGCCGCATCGGCGGTGTGAGCACACAGCGGTCGGTCGGCGACCGGCAGCATCGGCTTGGGAACGGTCTCTGTCAGCGGTCGCATTCGGGTTCCCTCGCCAGCGGCGAGGATGACTGCTTGCATACGATCGGACTCGGCCGGGAGCGATAAAAACGGTCTGGCTATCCGACGGACAGACCGCCTCTGGTTCATACCGTCGACTGTCCCTCTTTCACCCAGCAGCGGACACCAGATCGTGGTTCGGACCGACGGCCGTCGAAATCCGCGACGTGGTACTCACGGACGTACAGCCGGCAGCATCACTCCTCGGGTATGGGTTCATCGAGCGCCGGCGGTTCGCCCTCGTCGGCAAGTCGCCGGACGTCGACGTGGTAGTGTTCGAGGATGTCCCGGCCCAAGAGCAGCGGATACTCCATATGCGATCGGTCTTCGACGCTCGCGGTGACGGTGTGTTGTTTGCCGCCGACGCCGACGACGAGATCGACGACCGGCCGCGATCGACCGGATTTGACGCTTCCGGATTTGATCCTGACGATGTCCTTGATCGGCCCGGTTCCGATCTCGGCGGCCAGCTGGGCGTCGATACTCGTGCGGGTCGCGCCGGTGTCGGATTTCGCCATCACCGTCTGTTGGCCGCTCGTTCCCATCGCGATCACTTCCTCGATGTAGCCGATGACGGGCGTCTCCGTCGGCGGCGTCTTCTCCGGACGCGGCATACACGCCGGTCGGGAGTCATCGAGGTTGGCCGTCAGCTCGTGCACTCGCTCCAGATCGACCTCGCCGCCGGCGCGTTCGATCGCCAATCGGGCGATGTGTGGGGCCGGTGAGCGGCCCGTCGCCTTGAACAGTCCTCGAAAGCCGGCCGTCGGGTTCACTTCGAGGATGTAGTAACCGTCTTCACCCTGAACGATATCGACGCCGGCGTAATCGAGGCCGATCTCGTCGGTCGCCCGTTTCGCCATCGTGACGACCTCTTCGGGCAGATCGTTGGTCGTATCTTCGACTTCACCGCCCAGCGCGACGTTCGTTCGCCACTCTCCCTCCGGAGCGTATCGGTTCATCGCGCCGACGACGCGCTCGCCGACGACGTACACTCGTAGATCGTGGTGGCGCTTTTCGTCGTGCTCGATGAGCTCCTGTAAGAACGCCTGTCTGGCACCGACCATTGGATTCACGTGATCGTCGGTGTCGAGTTTCCAGGTGCCGCCGCCGTGGGTCCCGATGGCCGTCTTGTAGACGACCTCCTCGCCGAACCGATCCCGCCGTTTGTTCAGGATGTCACCCGAAAGCGCCATCAGCGCGTCCGGAACCGGAAGCCCCGCTTCCGCGAGAGCGGTCCCGGTGGCGAATTTGTGGATCGCGGTCATCGTCTCGAGCGGGGTGTTCAACATCGGACAGAGCCGATCGAGCATCGTCGCCAGCCCGAGCGCCTCGGCGGGCTGTTCTTCCTTCGAGAGCAGAAGCCGGTTGACGATGATATCGACGTCCGGTTCGAGCGTGACGACTCCGTCGGTGATGTCGACGGCGGTGTTTTCGGCCCGGAGCCATGCGGTATCGTATCCGAGGTCGTCGACGGCGTTCAAGATCGCCTTCGTCTCCTTCGAGCTGTGAAGGCTGAGAACGCCGACAGTGAGTGAATCCGACATAATCTGGTGTGCGTCCGGTTGTGGCAAAACGCTGCCGGTTACTCCCGGCGCCTGTCGCGCGGTCCACGTGTTTATACGCATCCCCACCGAGGCTGAAACATGACTGCTGACTTTACCTACAACGGCGGGGCCGTCTCTCCCGGTGAAACCGCGAACGTTCGATTCACCGTCAGCGAGACGTACCTCGGCGATCCGGTTCGTATTCCGGTAACGATCGTCAACGGCGAAACGGAGGGGCCGACGCTGTGTCTCACGGCGGCAGCCCACGGCGACGAACTCAACGGGATCGAAATCGTCCGTGAAGTCGCCCACGAGTGGGACCACACCGGACTCCGCGGAACGCTCGTCTGTCTGCCCGTTCTCAACGTGCCGGGATTTATCGCCCAACAGCGGTATCTCCCGATCTACGATCGAGACCTGAACCGATCGTTTCCGGGGAACCCCAACGGGACCAGCGCGAGACGCATCGCTAACCGAGTGTTTCAGAACTTCATCGAACCCTGCGATCTCGGCCTGGATTTTCACACCTCGACGCGCGGGCGAAGCAACATGCTCCACGTCCGGGCAGACATGACCCAACCGTCGGTCGCTCGCGTCGCGAACGCCTTCGCCTCGAACGTCATCATCGACAGCGAGGGTCCGAGCGGTTCGTTGCGCCGGGAGGCCAGCGACGCGGGAACGCCGACGGTCACCGTCGAACTCGGGGAGGCTCACCGGTTTCAGCGACCGCTCATCGACGCGGCGCTCGAAGGGGTTCTGTCGGTGATGGCCGAGTTCGGCATGCTCGATACCGAGACGGTGAAGTGGCCGGGCTGGCGGACGGTTATCGAAGGCTCCGACGAGAAGACGTGGCTGCGAGCGGACGCGGGCGGTCTCGTCGAGATGCACCACGATCGGGGTTCACTCGTCGAAGCCGGTGAGACGGTCTGTACAATCTCCAATCCCTTTAAAACGGACGTGACGACGGTCGAGGCCCCCTTTACCGGCGTGCTCATCGGCATTCCACAGAACCCACTCGTGTATCCCGGCAATCCGCTTTGTCATCTCGTTTCGCTGGATGAGGCAACGCTACGGGCGTTTCGGCAGGTCACCGAACAGGCCGAAACAGCGTTTTGAATACGTCTCTTGGGCCCTTTAGGCTTACCGGCGGTGCTGTCGCGAAACGCTTGCCGCGACGTTCGACAGCGGCCCGGTTGAACCACCGGGCGACATCCGCCGCTGAGTGACAGAGATACGACCGACAGTAACTGCCCGTCAGACGTTCGCATGTAGTAACTACTATACCGACGCGGTCCGCACGATACGCTGCATGAGTCAATCGTACGACCGAGGTCTGATAGAGGACTTCGGGCGGTGGCAGGAGTTCTCCGCCGGCATGTGGGCCTGGATCTTCCACAAGTTCACCGGCTGGGTACTCATCGGCTATCTGTTCACGCACGTCGCCGTATTGAGTACCGCGACGGTGGACGGGGCGACCTACACCCAGACGCTGCAGGGGCTCGAAAGCCTCCTCGTCGTCCGGTTCCTCGAGGTCGGCTTGCTGGCGGTCGCCGCCTTCCACATCCTCAACGGAATCCGACTGCTCTTTGTCGATCTCGGCATCGGGCTCGAAGCACAGGACAAGGCGTTTTACGCCGCATTGATAATAACCGCGGCCATCACGGTCGCGAGTATTCCGACGTTCCTCATGGGGGCGTTCTGAGATGGCAGAACACTACTCCTCGTTCGAACCGAAAGGCACACGCTGGCTGATACAGCGGATCACGGCCGCGTTCCTCGTCGTCGTGTTGGCGTATCACTTCATGCTGTTGCACTTCGTCAACCACGCCGCCGACATCACCTTCGCCGGAACGCAGGTCCGGATGAGTCAGGTCGGGTACTTCCTGACGATGGTGTTGTTTTTGATCGCCGGGACGTTCCACGGCGTCAACGGCGTTTACAACGCTCTCGTCAATCAGGGTCTCGACGGCACCCAAAAGACCGTCGTCAAATGGCTACTCGTCGTCGCGGGGGCGCTTTTGATCGTCCAGGGAATCCGCGTCGCGATCGCCATGACAGGGCTGTTCTAACCATGAGCACGCAAATCCAAGAACAAGAGCAAGAACAAGAGGTCGAAGAAACGTCCGAACATCAAACCCGACGGCTGGCCGAAAAGCGCGAACGCGCCGACATGAGAGAGCGGGCCAAATCTGACCTCTCGGGGGCCGACGAGACGGTCCGGCTCAAGGTGTTCCGGTACGATCCGGAAGTCGAGGGGAAGAAAGACCCCCGATTCGACACCTTCGAGGTGCCGTTCACCAAGGGGATGACGGTCCTCGATGCGCTCATCTACGCGCGGGATCACTTCGATTCGAGTCTCACGTTCCGTCACTCCTGTCGGCAGGCGATCTGCGGATCGGACGCCCTTTTCGTCAACGGTCGCCAGCGGCTCGGCTGTAAGACCCAGATCGGCGATCTAGAGTGGCCGATCCGGGTCGAGCCCCTGCCGCACGCCGAGGTCGTCAAGGATCTGGTCGTCGACTTGGAGCACTTCTACGACCAGATGGAGGCCGTAGAGCCGTACTTCCAGACGAACGAGTTGCCGTCCGGCGAACTCGAAGAGCAGCGACAGACCAGAGAGAACCGCGAGAAGGTGAAGATGTCCACTCGCTGTATCTGGTGTAGCGCGTGTATGTCCTCCTGTAACATCGCGGCGGGCGACAACAAGTATCTCGGCCCCGCGGCCATCAACAAAGCCTACCGCTTCGCGATGGACGAGCGGGAAGGCGAGGACATGAAGGAACACCGGCTCAACATCATAGAGCAAGAACACGGCGTCTGGCGGTGTCAGACGCAGTTCTCCTGTACCGAGGTGTGCCCGAAGGATATCCCGCTCACCGAGCACATCCAGGAGCTGAAACGCGAAGCCGTAAAGAGCAACCTGAAATTCTGGTAACCGTATCCTCAAGTCTACGAAAACCCAACGTAATACTATGACAACACACGAACACGACGTGATCGTCGTCGGTGCCGGCGGAGCCGGGCTCCGTGCCGCGATCGCGGCTCACGAGGAAGGTGCCGACGTCGCGATGGTGACGAAACTCCACCCGGTTCGATCGCACACTGGCGCTGCCGAGGGAGGTATCAACGCCGCACTGCGTGACGGCGACGACTGGGAGCTACACGCCTACGACACGATGAAGGGGTCGGACTACCTCGGCGATGCGCCCGTAATCGAGACGCTCGCACAGACCTCTCCCGAGGAAGTCATCCAACTCGAACACTGGGGAATGCCCTTCTCGCGTGAGGAGGACGGGCGCGTCTCACAGCGCCCCTTCGGCGGGCTTTCGTTCCCCCGAACGACCTACGCCGGCGCCGAGACCGGCCACCACCTGCTGCACACCATGTACGAGCAGGTGGTCAAACGGGGAATCAAAGTCTACGACGAGTTCTACGTCAGTCGGCTCGCGGTAACGGATCACGACGACCCCGAAGAGCGAGAGTGTCACGGCTGTGTCGCCTACGACATCAAATCCGGCGAAATCGTCGGCTTCCGCGCGACAGGTGGTGTCGTGCTGGCGACCGGCGGCGACGGGCAGGTTTACGAGCACACGACCAACGCCGTCGCCAACACCGGCGACGGTCCGGCGATGGCCTACCGGGCCGGCGTCCCGATGGAAGATATGGAGTTCGTCCAGTTTCACCCGACGACGCTTCCATCGACGGGCGTGCTCATCTCCGAGGGCGTTCGCGGGGAGGGCGGCATCCTCTATAACAGCGAGGGCGAACGGTTCATGTTCGAATACGGGTATGCGAACAACGCCGGCGAACTCGCCTCCCGTGACGTCGTCTCCCGTGCGGAGCTAACGGAAGTCAACGAGGGCCGCGGGTTCGAAGACGAATACGTCTATCTCGACATGCGGCACCTCGGCGAGGAGCGCATTTACGATCGACTCGAGAACATCATCCACCTCGCGGAGGACTTCGAGGGGGTAAACCCCGTCGATGAGCCGATGCCGGTCAAACCCGGCCAGCACTACCACATGGGGGGCATCGAGACGAACGAACACGGCGAGACGTGTATCTCGGGGCTGTACGCCGCGGGCGAGTGTGCGTGTGCGTCAGTCCACGGGTCGAACCGCCTCGGTGGGAACGCCCTGCCCGAACTCATCGTCTTCGGCGCGCGGGCGGGCCGTCACGCGGCCGGGACCGATCTCGGCGAGGCGAAGGTGCCGACCGGTCCCTCCGCGGAAACCGAAGCCGAAGAGGACCTCGAAACGCCGGTCGAACCCGGTGCGCTCGATTCCTCCGAGGGCGACGTCGCGGCCGACGGCGCGCTCGTCGAACCTGCGGAAGTCGTCGAACACGCCGTTGAGGTCGAACGCCAGCGCGTCGAGGACATGCTCGAACGCGAGGGCACGAACCACGCGGAGATCCGCGAGGACCTCCAGGTGGCGATGACCGAGAACGTCAACGTCTTCCGGGAGAAAGAAAGCCTCAAGAAGGCACTCGAGATCATCCGCGAGTGCCGCAAACGGTATCAGGACGTCGCCGTATCAGACCCCTCCCGGACGTTCAACACCGACCTCATCCACACCATCGAGACCCGTAACCTCATCGACGTCGCCGAGACGATCACGCTCGGCGCGCTCGCTCGCGAGGAGTTCCGCGGCGCTCACTGGAGACAGGCACACCAGGAGCGACGCGACGACGAGTGGCTCAAACACACGATGATCTCCTGGAACGACGGCACGCCGCGGCTCTATTATAAGCCAGTCATTCTCGAAGGCGAGGACAAAGAGTACGAACCGAAGGTCCGATCGTACTGACGCGGTCGTCTATTCTATCCGATAAACCCGTCGACGCTCCACTCGGAGTCGCCGTCTTCGGGTTCGATCGACGCGGGCGCGCTCACCAACACGAAGGCACACTCTTCGCCGTCGTTTCGGATCTGCCGTGTCGCCTCCGGCGGAATCCAGATGGCGTCGCCGTTTTCCATCTCGACGGTTTCGCCGTCGATAACGACGCTTGCGGTCCCCTCGATGAGGACGTAGATCTCCTCGTGGCCGTTCTCGGTGTGATCGTGAGGGCGGCTCTTCCAGTTGGGCTCACATCGGGTGATCGTCACGCCGACCCGCTCGCTTTCGAGCGGCTCTCTGAGGAAGTGCATCCCGCCGGAGACCGGTTCGATCTCCCGGTAGTTCACGCGCTTGTACGTGCTCATACCTCGGGTAGTGCGGCCACCGAAATAGTCTTCACGCCCTGTAATGTCTCCATCGCCCGACGTTCCAGGCTCGAACTCAGCGTTTCGATCTGGCCTCTTCGACGGCGTCACCGAGCCGACGGGTCGCGATTTCGGGATCGTCCGCCGCAGTGATAGCGGAGATGACAGCGACGCCGTCGGCTCCCGCCTCGATAACCGGGCCGGCGTTATCGGGAGCGATACCGCCGATCCCGACGAACGGGAGGTCGGTCGCCTCGCGGACCGCCCGGATCCGATCGAGGCCGATCTCCGAATCGGTCTCTTTGGAAGTCGTCCCGTAGACGGCACCGACGCCGAGGTAATCCGCGCCGGCGCGTTCGGCCTCGTGGGCGGCAGCCGGCGTCGAAATCGACCGGCCGACGATCGCTTCCTCGCCGAGCTGCTCGCGGGCGATCGACACCGGCAGATCGTCGTCACCGAGATGCACGCCGTCGGCGTCGATCGCGGCGGCCAGATCGATTCGATCGTTGACGATCAGCGGAACGTCGGCTTCGGTTGTCAACTTCCTGAGTTCTCTACCGAGTTCGTATCGTTTCCGTGCGGTCTCGTCTTTTTCGCGTAACTGGACGACGTCAACGCCGCCGTCGATGGCGCATTCGACAATCTCGACCGTCGAACGGCCCGCCGAAAGCTTCGCATCGGTGACCAGATACACGCCGAAATCCTCGGTCATACAACCCGGGAATCGGTCGTTGGAGATATCGATCTTTCGTTCGGAGACTCCCTCTCTGTCGGATCGATCACACCCCGAGCGCCGAGAGGAGATCGTAGCCGATCCCCAGATATTCGACGGTTTTGAATCCGAGATAGATGCCGACGATCCCGAGGACGCCGGCGATCGTCGGCGGTGCCGGGATCGGCGCGCCGATAGCCGCAAAGAACGCGCCGGCGAGAAAGCCAGTGGACAGTGCCAGAAGTGCGAGTACGAGATCTGTGCTCATCACGTCCGATCTGGACGCGGTCGGATAAATCGATTCGGTTCATAGGGATTCTCGTCGGCGTACATACTGTTCCGGTGACGGACCAAGCCACCGTGCCGAAGGCGGGCTTTGAAACCCCCGGTGGCGACGATAATCCCTATCAGTTCGGTTAGACCGGGATCAATACGGATCATCGCTCGGTGACCTCCTCGATCGCTTCGGCGAGGTCCTCATCGAGCCGCCACAGATAAAGCGTCGCATAGCTCCGATAGGGGGCCCAGCGCTCGGCTTCGAGCACCATCTCATCGCGGGTCAGCTCCTCATCGAAGAGCATCCGCATGCCCTTTCGGACGCCGAGATCGCCGACCGGAAAGACGTCCGGTCGGCCGAGCGAAAACAGCAGTTGCATCCGAGCGGTCCATTCGCCGACGCCCTTGATGGAAGTGAGCTCCTCGATGACGGCTTCGTCATCGAGTGATTCGAAGTGGGCCCTGTCGTATCCCTCCGTGAATGCCTCGGCGACGTTGCGAACGTACTCGGTCTTCTGTCTGGAGAGCCCACAATCGCGCAGCGTCTCGGGATCGGCTGTGAGGAACGCTTCGGGTGTCACCTCGACCGCGTCGAACAGCCGGTTTTTCGTCGCTTCGGCCGACTCCATCGAAACCTGCTGGCGCAAGATCGAGACGACGAGTCGCCGGAACATATCGTCGGCCGGATCGAGTTCCAGACGACCGTAACGCTCTACGGCAGGGCCGAGATAGATGTCCGCGCGGAGCTTCTCGTGTGGTGTCGACATGCATGGATCCATGGGCGCACGGCCCATAGCTTACTCGGACGGACAGCGATCGGTCGCCGACCGCTTGTCCGTCGGGCGATCGATCGGTTCTGCCGGGACGCCGGCGACGGTCACACCCGGCTCGACGTCCTCTGGGACGACGCTTCCGGCGCCGATCGAGGCGTTTTCGCCGACCGTGATAGAACCGATGAGCGTCGCGTTCGCTCCGACGGTAACGCCGTCTTCGAGTGTCGGGTGTCGTTTTTCCCGCCGCATCGAGTCGCCGCCGAGGGTGACGCCGTGATATAAGAGGACGTCGTTTCCGACCTCGGCCGTCTCGCCGATGACGACCCCCGCTCCGTGGTCGATGAACAGCCGGCAGCCGATCTCGGCTGCGGGGTGAATCTCGACCCCGGTCAGAAACCGGACGAACTGTGAGAGAAACCGGGCCGTGAATCGAAACCCGCGCTCCCAGAGGGCGTGGGCGATCCGGTATCCCCAGACGGCGTGGAGCCCGCTGTATAAGAGCGCGACCGTCACGGCGCTCTCGGCGGCGGGATCTTTCGCGAGCGCGGTCTGTACGTCCTCCCGGATCGTTTCGCGTATCGTGGTCATGTATCAGTGTCGGTGGTGGTCAGGAAATCTCCGTCGCGATTCGATCGTCGACCGGATCGCGACACGGCGGCCAAAACTCACGGGCGACACCACACCGACGAACGAGCCGCCGGCGTGGCTGGCCGATATTCTACTTGAGACAGACTCGAGGTCGGTATAAAAACTGTCGGCCCTCACGGTTTCTCGCCGCTGTCACCGTAGATGTCCTCGATCTGTGCTTCGAAACGGTCGTGGACGTTGCGGCGTTTGATCTTCATCGACGGCGTGAGGAGATCGTTTTCAGGACGCCACTCGATCGGGGCGAGCCGAAACTCCCTGATCTGTTCTGAGCCCGAGAGCGTCTCGTTTACCGCCTCGACCTCTTCGCCGATGTACGCACGCACGCGCTCGTCTGCACAGATCGCCTCTGGGTCCTCCGGCAGTTCGATCCCTTCCTCCTCGGCCCACCGTTCGATCGTCTCGAAGTTCGGAACGAACAACGCGGCGAGGAACTTCCGGTCGTCGCCGATGACCATCGCCTGATCGATCCGATCGGAGAGGGCGAACTCGTTTTCGATCGGCTGTGGGGCGACGTTCTTGCCGGTATCGAGGACGATGATCTGTTTGATTCGGTCGTGATAGATCAGATAGCTGTCGTCGGTCTGTTCGATGATATCGCCGGTTTTGAACCAGCCGTCGTCCGTGAACGATTCGGCGGTCGAACCGGGGAGGTTCCAGTAGCCTCGTGCGACGTTCGGCCCTTTCACGTGGAGTTCGCCGATCTCGCCGTCGGCCGACTCTCGTCGAGTCTCGGAGACCACCTCGGTATCGAGTCGAACCTCGACGTTCGAAAGCGGCGGGCCGAGCGTTCCGGGTCGGTAATCCTCTGGCGGGTTCACGGAGACGACCGGTGCGGTCTCGGTGAGACCGTATCCCTCGAGCACCGGAATCCCCATCCCATCGAAGAGTTCCGAAAGCCGCTTCGAGAGGCTGCCACCGCCGCTGACGAGAAATTCGATGTTGCCGCCCAGTCGATCGCGCACCGACGAGTAGACGAGCCGATCCATGACGGCGTGTTTTAGCCGCAAGCCGAATCCGGGGTCATCCGTCTGGGACCACTGTCGGGCGATCGGGACGGCGCGTTCGAAGATCGCGTCGGGGGCCTCCGTCCGCAGATTGTCGTAGATGCGTTCATAAACGCGCGGGACGGAAGAGGCGCTCGTCGGACGAACCGACTGGATGTCCTCGGCGACGGTGTCCGGCGATTCGGCGTAGGCGACGGTCGCTCCGATACCGAAGATGAGAAAGTGGCCCGCGACGCGTTCGAAGACGTGCGCGAGCGGGAGAAACGAAAGCACGCGATCGGTCTCATCGAGTGAGGGGACCGTCGGATCTTTATCCGGCCGGGGGGCAAAGCGCTTTCTGAGCGCGTTCACGTTGGCTCGGAAGTTCCCGTGGGTCAACTCGACGCCCTTCGGGTCGCCCGTCGTTCCGGAGGTGTAGATGATCGAGGCGAGATCGTCGATCGTTCGAGACTCGAGCCACGTCTCGTAGGTGTCCGCATCGAAGGCTTCCGCCCCTCGATCGTAGACGTCCGCGAGCGAGTGAATGTCCTCGCGGTCCTCGTAGCCCTCGAACTCGTCGATAACGACGATAAAAGAGAGATCGAGGTCGCCTTCGACTTCCAGGAGCCGTTCGAGGAGCGTTTCGTTTTCGACGACGACGCCGTTGGCACCCGGATCGGAGAGGAGATATCGGACCCGATCGGAACTGGATTCGGTATAGACTGTCGTGACGACACCGCCGGCGGCCAGAATTCCGAAATCGGCGTGTGCCCACTCCATTCGCGTGTTGGCGTATATTCCGACCCGCGTGTCGGCTTCGACACCGAGTTCCCGGAAGCCGGCGCCCAGCGAGTGGACGATCTCACGCATCGTTTCGTAGCTCACCGACTCGAACTCGCCGGCCATAGCTTCCGGGAGTACCTCGGGCGTCAGCGATCGCTCGTAGACGCCCCCTTTGTACCACTGGGCCGGGCGGTCGGCGTGCCGTACGGCGCTCGTCTCGAACAGTTGTGAGATCGAGGTCTCGTCGATCACGTCGTCGTCGTATTCAGCCTCTGCCGCCATCCAGGCGCTCGTATACTCGACCATCGCTGCTGTCCGAACAGTCACCACCCGGATATATTAATACGACGCCTGTCCGTGGTGATCGCGAAATGTGACTGTAGCTGTCGGCAGTCGTCCGATCTGTCCGGATGCACCGGGGAGTATCAGTACGCTACACCGGAGATCGATCCCGACCGCCCCGGTTCGGTCCGGCGCTCTTTCGCGGCGGTTCGATTTCACCCTATTCGTAGTAGCTTAACCGCTCTGTCACTTCGGCGAAGGCGACGTTCTCTTGGACGTCCGTGATTTCGATGCGGACTCGCTCGCCCCGTTCGGTATCTGGAACGATGATGACGTAGCCGCGCTCGACCCGAGTGATTCCATCGCCCTGACTTCCGATATCCTCGATTTCGACGGTTCGAGTTTCACCCTCCTCGACGGGAGGTTCGGGCCGGTCTTCGCCCCGATCGTCGGAGGTGTCCGGTTCCGTATCGGAAACCGATTTCCGCTCGGTTCCCGCTGCGTCGGGTACCGGCAAGAGTGCCACCCGGTACGTGCTGGATTCCTCAAGCGTGCCGAGTTCGAGTTCCTGTTCGGGTAGTTCGATGATATAAGAGCCATCACGCTCTTCGACCGTCGCGGAGAACAGACAGTGAAGGTTATCTGATATTTCCATTGTCGACCTCTCTCGTGAACAGAGGGCCCGCCGGGAACTTGATTCCACCGATTCTCAGAAATATAAAGATAGAGGCCTGCTCCGGCGCCTCGATCCGATTTATTGAATTTTCAATCGGTACTGTGGTGGATCGCTGGAGAGCGGACGAAGAACCCCACCCTCTCCCCGGATAGGCTGTCAATCTAGGATCGGACGGTCGAAGGGGAGAGGTGATGGCAGTGTTGCTTCGGACGGGGCCCATTCGGGGTTCGACAGAGGGTCCCGCCCACTGAACATCCTGACGGCACCTGAATGAGGATTCTGGTGTATTTCTCGAATCGCTATTCGTCGCTGCGCTTTCGATCGAATCAACCGTCGGATCGGTCCGGCGTCTCCTCTAAATAGAGGATCGCCAGGAGAACGAGCAACACCAGTTCGAGAAGCTTGCTGATCGCCGCCGTCGGATCGTCGATCAGATGTGTCCAGACGGTTTCGAGTACGCCCATATCGTGATGGGCGTGGCCGTGAATGTGCGGCCAGAACGCCCCGTGGCCCAACACCGTATGCCAGGCGACGTAACCGATTAGATAACCCACCACGAGGGCGATCCCGCCGAGGTAGACGGCACGGACGTACAGGCCGTTGTAGACGAGCAAGATTCCGAAGACGATCAAAAATCCAGAGAGAGTGAAAACGAGCGGCCGTGGATCGAACAGCGTTCCGGCCTGGAGATGTATCAACAGTCGGGGCGCGCCGAGTGTCGGATGTAACAGGTGAATGCCTGCCACGACCGCTGCCACCGTGGCGGCGACGTACCGGAGCGTCTGGATCGCCGTGTCGCTGAAGCGCACCTCGTGTGCAGTCATCGGTCGGTACCGTCTATCACCGCCAGGACGGCTTCAAGGTGTCGTCATATGCGCGCACTTCGGCTTCTACCGCTCGACGAGCGATGGGGGCTGGAGGAGGTGTGATTACTCTTTTAAATATCATTTTTATGGCGTACCCTCGGATTGGCGCTATCCCGAATTCGAAACGCGGATATCTATTGAACGGAGAGAGCGGCTGTCTCGGCGCGACGGAGGTAATCGAAGTCACGGGATACCGTCGCTCGTTACACACCCTAACGAATATTCGACATAAATCTGAAGTAAGTACCGTCGCACCACAGCTCCATTTTCGCCCCGGGTTTCGAACTCAAAAGAGTCAAACCGAAAGCGTTTATGGCTCGTTCAGCGATAGGAATTATGGTTAAAGATACGGACGATGGACGGGATTTATCCGAGAGCGCGGTGCTCCGTGATCGGTTCACGTCTAACGAGATCTTCGAGCGCGTTATCGTCGATGCGGACGAAGAGATCTCACGGAGTTTTCGCGAACTCTTTTTCAGCGGTCTCGCGGCCGGCTTTGCGATTACGCTGACCGTCCTCCTGTATACGTCGATGACACACGCGGCGGATGGGATCCCGTTGGTTGGCGCGTTATTGTATCCGATCGGCTTCGTCTACATTATCCTTGGAAACTACCAGCTCTACACCGAGAACACGCTGCCTCCCGTCGCACTCGTCATCGAACGGATGGCGAGCTTGCCGGCGATGTTCGGGATGTGGAGTGTCGTGTTACTGGGCAACATTGTGGGGGGCGCTTTGGGAGCGACGGCGTTGGCGTACGGCGGTGTATTCTCCCCCGGTGCGACCCAGACCGCGATCGAGATCGGCATGCGTGGCGTCGAAACGGAGTGGACTGCGCTGTTTTTCAAAGCCGCCTTCGCCGGGCTGATCGTCGCCGGTGTCGTCTGGCTGGATTTCGGTGTGACTAACTCGACCGCGCGGTTCCTCCTCGTGTATATGGCGTTTCTCGCGATCCCCTTCGGAAACCTGTTTCACGTCGTTGTCGCCAGTACCGAGGTGATCTATCTCGTGCTCCTCGGGCAGATTGGACTCGTACACGGGGCGTATAACTTCGCGCTGCCCGTCCTGCTCGGAAACACCGTCGGTGGAGTGTTGCTCGTTACCATCGTGAACTACTTCCAGACGCCGTCGTACATCCAGGAGGATCCGAGCCGCCGGCTGGATCTCAAACACTGGCTTTTCACCTGGGATCGAGGCCGGGACAAAGAGGAACTCGAAGAGATGCTCGCCGATTGATCGCCCGACGGCCGGGACTCAAACAAAAGCGAGAGCTCCGTTTAACCTCGCTGTGCGGGCTGTGACTTGCGGGTTTCAGATTCCATCCAGAAGCAATCGCTCGTCATATCCGTTCCTCGCAGAATGCGCCGACCGGGATTTGAACCCGGGCCATGAGCTTGGAAGGCTCAGGTCCTACCACTAGACCATCGGCGCGCGAGTCGAGCGCCGACGCTCGTTTGAGCGCCGGCGTCTACCCCTACCTTGGGACGTTCCTATTAAGGGCTTTTCCGTTCGTCGTCGTCGGCCGATCACCGAGTTCGATTCGAAAATGCGAAACGCGATCGGCGTCAGCCGTCCTTCGAAAATCGACTCGGGGCAAGATACACCAGTCCCTCACAGACGGTGCCGTCAGTGAGATGAGTTGCGAGCAGTTCCCCGCAGGTGGGAGCGAGCGTGATACTTCCCATCGTTCCCGCGCTGAGCCCCAGCTTTTCGAGTACGGTCACGTCTTATGACGTCCCTCAGAGCTGGTATGCGAGGCTGCGTCCGGCGATACCCCGCCGACAATGACAACCGAGCTCACATCTACCCGCAATGCGAATCACGATAAAAGCGTTTCCGGGTGCGAAAGTCTCTCGGCTCAATTGAAGAACAAAAGCGCACCGAAGAGCCCAGCCAAAAGGAGGCCGACGCCAGCGATCGCGGGAAACGCCGCCACGACGCCCCACTCCGTCGCGAGGACGCCGAAGATCGCCGGACCGCTCGCGCTCCCGACCGCGGAGCCGGTCTGGACGACACCGAAGAGGCTTCCGCTGTGGGACTCGTCGGCTCGTTCAGAGATCAGGGCGTTCTTGACGGGATAGCTGAGATACATCGTCGCTCCGATGATGGCGAACCAGACGACCAACACGCCGATCAGGAGCACGAACGGCAGATCCGCCGACAGCTGGGTGACGAAAACGCTCGCGCCGACCAGAATCGCGGTCGCGATCGCCGCGGCGATACCGAGGTGATAGCGGTTCATCCGATCGGCGAGCTCCCCGCCCCAAAGCGATGCGACGCCGCCGCCGACGAGCAGCGTGAAAAAGGCGAGGTTGCTGACGGACACCGCGGCACCGGTTTCGGCGGCGACGTAGGACGTGGTGAACGTCTGGATCGCACGGTGTTGTAACGACATGACGAGCGTGATGAGACAGAGGATTCCGATATCGCGAGTCGCGAGCGCGGTGGCTGCCTCTCTGACTGTCCGCATCCAATCGGTCGTGACGCGACCGCCGTCTGTTCGCACTGTGGGCCGCGACACGCCAGCGGAGCCGAAGAGGAGATACGCGACGAGAAGCGTCATTCCACCACCGAGCAGCGCCGCACCGACGAGTGCGATCCGCCAGCCGGCCACCGCGGCCAGTCCGCCGACGAGAAGCGGCGCGGTCATCGTCCCGAGCGTGCCGCCGAAGCCGAAGACGCCCATCGCTTTCCCTTTCGTCTCGGACGTTTCGACGTCGCTTATTATCGAAAGCCCGGTCGGGTGGAACGTGCTGCCACTGATACCGGTAATCGCCTGCGCGACGATCAAAAGCTCGTAGCTGGGCGCCAATCCGGCGAGGACGATCCCACCGCTCATGCCGACGAGCCCCGCGACCATCAGCCGGTTTTTCCCGATCCGGTCGGCGACGAGCCCGGCGGGAAGCTGAAACAGCGAGTACATGATGAAAAAGACCGTCAAAAGGAAGCCGGCCTGCCCGTAGGTGATCCCGAGATCGGTGACCAAAAGCGGGATGATCGGCGGGATGACGATCGCGAAGAACTCGTTGATCCCGTGACTGATCGTAATCGGGGCGACAATCCGTGGACGTGAAACCTCCGTAACCCGTCGTAGTGGCTCCCACATTCTAGCAACTTCGGTTTCTCGACTGATCGTCAAAAGCGTGCCGTTCGTTGACGAACGATGGTTATCGTCGATCGGTTCGAACGGATGTGTCTGGTGAAACGGAACGGAACCGTCGTCCATGTGGCGGGATCTGAGAGATAACCTCGAGTGGCTCGACGCGGTGGGATTACGGATGACGACCGACGAGGAGCTATTCGATGAACGCTGGGACTGCTTATTTACCGCTCAATCGGCCGTATCACGCCTCGACGACCGCATAACAGTTCCCCGAAGAGACGAACGAATCGAGTACCGAAAGCGCGCTCGCCTCGAGGTCGGCGTCGAACTCCGCGGGCGCGTAGATATGATAATACCGGGGAACGGTTTCCCCGCCGGGGAGCGTCCAGTCGATCTCGGTATCGAATCCCGTCTCGGTTTCCTCGGCGTCGAAGCGGTCGTGAGCCGTACTCCAGGCGCTGACGAGGGCGACGCCGTCGGCTGTGAGCACCCGGGCGAGTTCGTCGAGGCTTCGACGGCGAAGCCGACGCTCGGGCAGGTGATGGATCGTGGCGATGTAGACGGCGAGACCGACGGCCCCGTCGACGAGCGGCAGTGCGGCCGCATCGCCCGCGAGAAACGTCGCCCCCGGGACGCGTTCGCGGGCGATCGCCAGCAATTCGCCGCTGAGGTCGACGCCGAGGACGCGATCGGCGTGCGCTTCGAGCAACTCCGCGTGACGACCGTTCCCGCAGCCGATATCGAGGGCGGTTTCAGCGTGTCGGTCCGCACAGAAGGATTCGACCTCCGGCCAGGGGATATCCCTCGTCGTCGCGAAGTGATCGGCGATCCGCTCGTAGGTCCGACGAACGCCGCGTCGATCGTCCATGGATTCGGTTTCGGCAGCACCGACAAGAAGGCCGCGGTCCGTTTCGGTGAGCGATCGACCCTGTGCGATTGCACGGGTACGGAATTACGTCCGACAGTATCATCGGTCTCTGGCGGGGGAAAAGAGGCTCTATCGACCGATTTCGGAAGCCAGGTTGATCGAGATACCGCCAATTACGCCAGCACGGCCAACACGAGGTAAGTGATGGTGAGCATCGCCGTCGCGTGTTTCATTCCGTCTTTAAGCGAGCCACTGCCCATGATGCCGCCGATGAGCCCGGAGAGCACCGACTGGATGAGCGCGGTGTGGAAGAACACCTGTCGATAGGCGTCTCGATCGATGTCGGCTCCCCCGAGTCCGGGAATCCCGACGGCCGGTCCGGATTCGACCGCGCCAGTGTCCGGCAGGTTCGGGATCAACACCTGCTCGAGCGCGGTGATGACGACCAGAAAGACGAGAAACGAGACGTAGATGACCACGAGGTAGGTGAACATCTCCTGTTTGCGCTGTCTGCGCAGCCCCAGATCCGATCGGGCCTGCTGGGCGGCGATCCGGAGCACTGGGCCGATCTCGTTGGACGCTCGCATCGCGTTCGTAAGGAGCGTTACGAGGCGGGTAATCGACGGCGTCTGGACACGGGCTTCGAACCGCGAAAGCGCCTGTGTCGCGGTCGCACCCCACTTCATGTCCCGCCAGATGCGATCGACCTCCACATCGAGGGCGCCGATGTCGGTTTTGCGAACCCGGCCGAACGAGGAGACGATCGCGATCCCGGCCTCGTTGAGGCTTGCGAGCCGATCGAGCAGGTCGGGAACGTCGGCTTCCAGCCGTCGCAACCGTCGCCGTCTGTACTCGTAGACGACCGCGAACGTCCCCATGAGAAAGACCGCCGCCTGCACGAGGAGGTCATCGAGGACGCCGATATCGATGCCGCCGCCCGACAGCGCAGCCGGAATCCGGTATCCGGTCACGACGAGGGCGATCGGCACCGTGAGGTACAGAAGCCGGACGGGTCGCTCGACGATTGACTCGACCGGCGCGGCGATCAGTTTCCGAACGGATCGAAGCCGCCTGAAAGCCATGAGTCGACCGTGGTTGACCGCGGAGTTCGGTCGGGTGTATCCATCGCTCGCATCCGCCCGATAGCCGCCGACCGAGACCGCGGGCCCGCCGTTCGGATGTCTGGTCCGCTCGCTGCCGGCCCGCAGTGGCTGTGTGATTTCGAGTAGATACGCCAAAAAGAGGACGTTCGTCGCCGGTAGGATACCGTATGCGATCGCCTGCATCACGAACAGCGTATCGCTCACCGTCAGGCCGATTATCAGGAGGATCGTGATCAAAAACAGCATTCCGGCGACCACGACGGTGACGTACACTTCGGCGACCGTCGCGAGCAGGTTCAGTATTTCTGTCTGTTGATCTTCGGCCTCCTCGCGGTAGCGGTCGTACTGTTCTTCGAGAAACGCCGAGACGCTGCTGCCACTCTGGAGGACGCTCGCGAGGTTCTCCGTGAACGTGGCGAACTGTTCGGAGGGTGTATGATCCGAGAGATCCTCGACGGCTGTTACGAGATCGACGTTGAACAGATCCATGTTCCGGACGGCCGTCTCGATTTCGGCCGCGCCTTCCCCGAACACCGCCTGATTGGCAGCGAGCGTCCGGAACGCGTCCGGAACGGACATCCCTCCGCGGGTGAGCGCGTACATGAACGCGACCATCCGCGGAAGGCTGGCGTTGATCTGGCGGCTTCGCGTCTCCGCACGGAGCGCAGGCAACCGCCAGCGGATAGTGTAGGCTCCGACGCCTACCGCGAGGCCGAAACCGGCGCTCGCGATGACGAGCGCGCCGAATTGAGCCGACCAGAAGTTCGGATCGTCGCTGAAGAACGCTACCGGGTCGACCCAGAGCCCGTAGATGTCGGCGAGGGCAAACGCCCCTGTGCCGACGTAGAGTCCGACGACGGCACCCACGACTCCGGTTACGATCGCGTACAGGTGCGTTTTACTGGCGTATTCCCGGTAGGGGACGCCTATCGCCGCCGAACGTAACAACCGCTCTCGGCGAACGTCGCGGTCGATCGAGCGGCCGCCGAAGAGCCGAAACGAGACGCTCGCTAGCAGACGATCGAACCGACGGCTGAACGCTGACAAGACGATCGGGGCGGCAAAAACGAGGGCGAAAAGCGGCGCCAGCCGGATCATTCCCCGGCTCCCGTCCCCGTCTCCGCGTCCGCGCCCGCTTCCGTTTTCGTCCTCGCGTCCGATCTCGATACCCGCGGTTCGTCGCCCTCGTCCGAAGCCACGGCTTCGATCCGTTCCATCACCGCATCGGCTGCGGCGTAATACTGGTTCACCATCGCCGTGAACTGCTCGTAGCCATCGATTTCACGCTCCCAGAGAAACTCGAGAAACCGACGACGTCTTCGCAACTCCTCGAGCAGTTCGGTCTTCGACCAGCCGCGTTCGTCGCCGATCTCATCGAGCAGTCTCGCGGTACCTTCCCGAAAGCTATCGGAGGATGCCTCCCAGCGGTAGGCACCGGTGTAATCGAGCTCGCCCGTGCGCTGATCGACCCCCTCGATTTCGGCGATCGTCTCGGCGCGTCTGACTCGTTCGCTACCGAATCGGGTGAGCGTCTGGACACAGAGGACATCGAGCGATTGGACCATCGACCGGGGTACGTTGATCGGCTCGTTTTCGAGCCGGTTGATGACGGTCTGTACGGAGTCGGCGTGCATCGTCGAGAGCGTCGTGTGACCGGTGTTCATCGCCTGAAACAGCGTGATCGCCTCCTCGCCGCGAACCTCCCCGACGATGATGTACTCGGGGCGGTGTCGCAGCGCCGACCGGAGAAGATCGTACATCGTGACGTCCGCAGCGTCGTCGAGCCGATCGCGTGTCACACACGAAAGCCAGTTGTCGTGATGTAACGAGAGTTCGCGGGTGTCTTCGATCGTGATGAGCTTCGACCGCGGCGGGATGAACATCGAGATGGCGTTCATCGAGGTCGTCTTCCCCGAGGCTGTCCCGCCGGCGAAGATGATGTTCTTGTTGTGTTCGATCGCCAGCCACAGATACGCCATCTGATCGAGCGAGTAGGTCCCGAATTCGAGCAGATCGATCGGTGTAAACGGCTCCTCGCTGTATTTTCTGACGGTGAACGCCGATCCGTGCGGAGTGACCTCTTCGCCGAGTGCTAACTCCGCCCGCGATCCGTCCTGTAGTGTCGTCTCGACGATCGGATTTCCGACGGAGATGTGTCGGCCCGCCTGCTGGGCCATCCCGACGACGTAGTCGTCGAGTTCTTCCTTCCCGAAGGAGACGTTCGTCTCGATGTCCTGATAGTCCTCGTGGTAGGCGTACAGCGGGACGTCATAGCCGTCACAGGAGATGTCCTCGATGTAGGGATCTGCCATGAGCGGATCGAGCCGGCCGAAGCCCTGGAACGCTCGATACAGGTAATAATACAGCCGATAAAATCCGACGACGTCGATATCAACTCCGTACCGTTCGAGCCGTCGACGGAGCTCGGTTCTGAGTACCGCTTCCGGCTCGCCCTCGTCGGGGCCGTACAGAAGCGGCGTTCGAACGTCGTCATATAGCGTCTCCAGCAGGTCCCTCTCGAATCGGTCGAGCTCGGGCTCGACGGCGTAATAACAGTGCTGGTTCGACTCGTCGTCGTAGGTGATCGCCGCGTAGGAAAACGGCGGATTCAGCCAGTACCGATCGACGAGCTCCTCGTCGAACGACCTCGATTCGACGATCGGCCCCGCATCACCGGGCCGGTACGGGCTGTCGGGTACCGACGAGCCCCGGAGGGATTCGGCGGTTCGAGCCAGTCGCTGTTTGAGGTCACCGAACCCGGTTCGCGACCGGTCTGACGATTTCGGTTCGGCTTCCGATTCCGGTGTTGTCTCCGACTCCGACTCCGACCCTGACCCTGACATCTCGATACCTGTCTGACGGCGCGTACGCCACCATATGTGAGCCCGGAAGATAAATGTCCGCCGCGTTCGGCTGGCAGTGTTCGTCCGTTTCGAAAACCGACGCGTCTGACGGGGGCGTTACGTTCATGCGTCCGGCGCCCGTACCATCGATGAAAACAGGGATGCGCCGTGATTATTTCACGCTGAATACAGCGAACGTGCACGCCGACGACCCGGATCAGCCGTGCATGCGGATTACATACGAGGGGCCGACCGACGAACTCGAGTCACGGCTCCGGCACGGAGACACCGAACCCGAAGGAAGCGGAATCGACGTCACATATCGCCTCCAGGAACCGCTGGGGGACGGTCAGTCGATGGGTGTCCTGGCGATCGCCGACCGCGTCACCGGCGAGTACGTTCTCGAACTCAACGCCGAGGCCGAGGCGGTGTTTTCTGTGACGCGCGCCGTCGCAGACAGCGACGACAAAAACGGCAACTACCGTCTCCGAATCGAAACTGACGTCGGCGAAGAACTCGCCGTCTACGACAAATCGACGCTTTTAGTCTACGATCACGACGGCGAGTTGCTCCGCGAGGAGAGTCTCATTCCGAGCGGCGTCGAGATCTGAAAGACGAAACCGAGACGGCTCAGGCTCCGAACTCCTCTTCTGTCACCCGGACGACGAGCGTCTCTTCGACGTCGTGGAGATCGTACGCCGGCAGTTCGGGTCCGGTACGGGTGACGAACATCGGCTCCAGTATCATCCCATCGTCGACGCCGAAAACCTTGAGATAGCGGCCGGATTCCTCGGGCGGGCATTCGTTGTCCCGGATGGCCGACGCGAGCGCGCGCGAGAGCCACTCATCGTCGCTTACGGAGGGTTCGAACACGAGCGATTCTTCGACGAACCGGACCAGATACCACTGGAGATCGTTCAAAAGCGAAACTGCGGCACCGAGTGAGACGGTCTCTAGAGCGACCGTGTTCTCGTATGGCGCGGTGAGCTCGTAAGTGGCGAGCGCTTCGCGGGCGGTTTCGCGGCTGACGAGCTCGTATCGAAGTTCGACGTCATCGTCACCGACCAGACACACCCGCGTCATGGATCGACGTGGGCGGCGAGGGAAAAAAGCGGTTTCGCTCTATTCGACGAACGGCCGGATTAGAACGTCGTCAACTCGCCTTCGATGACCCGCTCGGTGATCGCGGTGACGTCTTCGAGTTCCTCGTCGACGATCTCGGTCACCTCGGCTTCGATGTCGCCGATCTCGACGCCGTCGTCGGTGACGAGCGTGGCGTCGGCGACGTGTGGACGATCGATCGGCTGGCCGATCTGTGAGAGCAGCCGGACCCGGATCTCCTCGATTCCATCGACTTCGTCGACCACGGTTCTGGCGATCTCGGTCGACAGCAGGTTGTAGATCTTCCCGATATGGTTTACGGGATTCTTCCCGGAGGTGGCCTCCATCGACATCGATCGGTTCGGTGTGATGAGCCCGTTGGCGCGGTTGCCGCGTCCGACCGACCCGTCGTCGCCCTGTTCGGCGCTCGTTCCGGTCGTCGTCAGATAGATCGAACCTTCCTCGTAGTCGTCGGCGGTGTTGACGTGAACGGCTACATCACGGTCTGTGTGGTCTGTCGCGAGATCCGCGACGAACGCCTCGATCCCCTCGATCGTCTCTTTGTACTCTTCGAGATCTGCGACGTATCGATCGACGATCGCGACAGCGACCGTCACGTCGATCTCGTCGCGTTCGCGTTTCCCCATCACCTTGATGTCCTGACCGATGGCGGGATTGTCGTCGCTGTAGCGGCCGTTGAGCTGTCGTTCCGTCTCGAGGACGATCGTTTCGGTCTCGGTCAGCGGCGCGTGGCCGACGCCGAAGGACGTATCGTTCGACATCGGGATTTGCCTTCCCTCCTCACCGAAGACCTCCTGGAGATCGCCCGAACCCTCGCCGAGTTTGATGTCGACGACGATGTCGGTGCCGAAATCGATAAACGGGAACTGTTCGGTGATGTACTCGCGCGCCGCCCGGAGCGCGATCGTTTCGGCGGGGATCTTCTCCCCGTCGTACTCTTTGGTAGCTCGTCCGGTGATGAGCAGATAGATCGGATCGATGACCTCGCCTCCACCGAACCGCGGGTTCGAACTGCCAGCGACGAGTTGTGTCTCGTCGGTGTTGTAGTGGAGAACTTTCCCGACGCGGTCGATATACGCCTGCGCGAGCGCCTGTGAGACGTGTTCTGCGATTCCATCACAGATCGAATCGGGATGGCCGAGCCCCTTTCGCTCGACGATCTCGACGTACTGATCTTCGACCGCGCGGCCGTTGATCGGCTCGACGCGGATGTTTCGGTCGGTCATTGTCTTCCCGTACTCCGGGGCCGGTTCTATAACTTACGGAAACCAAACTGTTCGAATAGATTACTGCAGCGCATCAGGATAGGGAGCGATCACGGAGTGTCGCTCAGCTCCCGGCCTCGAGCAGGAGACCTAAATACGACGTTCGGATCTGTTCGTCGGGGTTGAACCCCAGCCGTTCGAGTAGTTCTTCGGCACCCTCCCGCGCCGGCTCTATCACGTCGGCTTCAGTTTCGACCTCGAGGAACTCGCCGAGGCCCGTAACGGTATCCAACGTGACGGTGTATCCGTCGTATCGGTACCGCTCGCGGGTCTTCTCGACCGTCGCCGCCGCTTCGAAATCGAGCTTTTCGAGTATCGAAGCGAGCGTCTCGCCGTCGTCAACGGCCGTCTCCAGTTCCGCGCGGGTCTTCGATTTCGCCTCCACGAGCGGGCCCTTGTAAGCGATCCGCGTATCGGTCCTGTGTTCGCCCGTCTCACGGCGAATCCTGAGTGCCTCGTCCGTGTCCGCGAACTCGCGCGTCGGATGGTCGTAGTACGTGTCGACCTGTCTGACCGTCCCCGCGGCGTCGGCTTCCAGTTCAGCGAGCCGCTTCCGGACGCGGTCGTGGTCGGCCCGCACCTTCATCTCGACTTCGTACATAGTCGTGGCCTCTCGGTGGGCGATGAAAAACGCCGCGGGTCGGCTCCGCAGTGAAACGTGATTGTTAAGGGTGCGACGACTGTCGTAGAGAGTATGAGCGACGAATCCGATGAGGTCGAAGAGACCGAAACGGCCGACGAAACGGCGACAGAGACGGCCGAAGAAGCACCGAGCGAGTCCGAGACCGAGGAGCCGGAGGCTGAAGACGAGCCGGAGACGGAAGACGGACTTCAGGACGGCGATTTCGTCCGAATCGCTTACACCGCCCGAACCGTCGAGGACGGTCAACTCGTCGACACGACCGACGAGGAGGTCGCCGAAGAGGAAGGCGTCGCCGATCAGGGCGAGTTCGAACCGCGAGTCATCGTTCTCGGGGAGGGTCACCTGTTCGGGGTCGTCGAAGAGGATCTCCGAGGCAAGGAGGTCGGCGACGAAGGCAGCGTCGTCGTCTCGGCCGAGGAGGCCTTCGGCGAGTACGACGAAGAGCAGGTCCGAACCGTCTCGGCCGACAAGATCGACGAGGACGATCGTTACCCCGGTGCCCGCATCCAGATCGACGGCCAGCAGGGCATCCTCGAGACGATCATCGGTGGTCGCGCCCGCGTCGATTTCAATCACCCGCTCGCCGGCGAAGACATCGAGTACGAGTACGAAATCCTCGACACCGTCGAGGGCGATCTAGAGCAGGCCCGCGGCCTGTTGAACATGTTCCTCGATATCGATCTGGAGATGTGGATCGAAACCGACGAGGTCGAAGAGACCCGCGTCGAGGAGCCGGACGAGGAGGACGACGAGGACGCCGAACCCGAGACGATCACCGAGACGGTCGAGAAACGGACCCTCTACATCGAGTCGACGCCGCAGCTCTCGATGAACCAGCAGTGGATGATGCAAAAACAGCAAATCGCCGGCCAGCTCATCGAGCTGACCGATATCGACCGCATCCTGATCCAGGAAATTCTCGACGGCGGGATGGGGATGGGAATGGGCGGCATGATGGGCGGTCTGGGCGGTGCCGGCGGCGATGTCGACATCGAGGAGGCCCTCGAAGAGGCCGATATCGACGCCGACGAGATCGCCGAAGAACTCGAATAACGGCCCGGATAGAACGGCAAGTCGATACGGAAGCCACATAGAAGCGTACGAAACGTGCGCCACGGGCGGCCGATCTTTCGCGTCTATCTTCCCGACGGTTCCAGATCTCGCTGGAACTCGTCGAACACGTCGAGATCGTCGGGCAGTTCGTAGGGAATCTCTCGCTCGGCCCGTCGTGAAGCGTGCTCGGCGTCGACTGGTTCGGCCAATTCTTCCCAGCCCGGTTTGATCCGGACGCTCTTTGCGGGCTGCCCCACGACGACGTGGTGAGGCGGGACGTCGGATTGGACGACGGCGCGGGCACCGACGATCGAGTTTTCGCCGACCTTACAGCCCGCCCGGATCATCGCGTCGAACGTGATCCGGGCGTCGTCTTCGACGATCGTGTGGTAGTTGTCGACCTGCGTTTGATCGACGATGTCGTGGTCGTGGCTGTAGATGTGAACGCCGTCGGAGATCGATACCCGATCGCCGATCGTCAACCGCCCGCGGTCATCGAGGTGGACGTCGTCGTGGACGACGACGTTGTCGCCGACGGTGATGTTGTGTCCGTAGGTGAACGTGATCCCCTTGAAGAACCGGCAGTTGTCACCACACTCCTCGAAGAGGTGGTCGGCGAGCATCCGCCGAAATCGGAGTGCGAACTCGACGTTGTCGGCCATCGGCGTGGCGTCGAACTGCCGCCACAGCCACTGGAGGTGTTTCGAGTGTTCGAACGCCGATTCGTCCTTTTCGGCGTAGTACTCGCTTTCGAGTGTCGCGTTGCACGGATCGTATCCCTGTAGCCGGACGCGCTCGGCGGGAGAGACGTCTTCGTCGGCCTGCCACCGTTCGTAGGCGTCCCGATCGCCGTGGAGGTCGACAAGGACGTCTTCGACGACCGCGCAGGTGTCCTCCTCGCTCGAAAGCCGGCGATCGACCGTCTTGAGGAACGTATCGAGTCCCTCTTCCGCCTCCGCCGGCAGCGAGACGTGGCGCTTTGTCATATGCGATTTGAGGGCGGCGTGGTTGTTATGGGTTGCTGTTGTGTCAAAGCGAGACTGGACAGAAACGACTCGTCCCGGGTGTCCAACACCGTGGGACGAACCACGAGCGATAAGTGGGATAGCCTCTAACGATCTCCCATGCATTACCGAACGCTCGGAACGTCCGACGTCGAGGTCTCGGAGATCGGCTTTGGCGCCTGGGTCGTCGGCAGCGACTGGTGGGGAGACCGGAGCGACGAGGAAGCCATCGAGATGGTCCGCTACGCGATCGATCAGGGGATCACGTACTTCGATACCGGCGACGTCTACGGGCACGGCGACTCCGAACGGCTCATCGGGCGCGCACTCGAGGGCGTCCGCGAAGACGTCACGATCGCGACGAAGATCGGTTATGACTTCTACAACAACCCACAGGCCGGCCACGGCGAACTCCCCAAGGAGATGCACCGGGAGTACCTCGAGGAGGCCTTCGAGAAGTCGCTCGATCGGCTCGATCTCGAACGGGTCGACGTCCTCCAGTTGCACAACGCGAACGTCGAGGAGGTCGATCCCGACGTGTTGGAATTCCTGGATGAACTCAGAGAGGGGGACCGTGTCGATGCGATCGGCTGGGCGCTCGGTCCCTCGATCGGCTGGCTCGCGGAGGGCGATATGGCGATCGAAGCGGAGTTCGATTCCGTCCAGCTCGTCTGGAACGTCTTCGAACAGGAGGTCGGAAACCACTTCCTCGAGACGATCGAGCGAACCGGCTCGGAGACGAGTCTCATCCCACGGGTCCCACATTCTTCGGGACTGTTAAACGAACAGGTGCGGCCGGAGACCGAACTCGATGAGGGCGATCACCGCGCCTATCGCCCCGACGAGTGGTACGAGACGGGCTGGGAGAAACTCGAAAGCCTCCGATTCTTAGAACGTGACAGCGAGCGGACGATGTCGCAAGCGGCACTGCAGTGGCTCCTGTACCACGAACCGGTCGCGACCGTGACGCCGACGTTCCGGACTCGCGAGGACATCGATGAGTGGGCGGCGGCAAGCGACGTGCCGCCGCTGTCCGACGAGGAGTACCAGCGAGTCCAGACGCTGTATGCCGAAAACTTCGGCATCGAAGGCGACGACGGCATGGACGCGCTTCGGTCGTCCGTCGGCGGGGATGACATCGACGCCGCGGGAATCGAGAAGGAATCCGCCGGAAGCTGATCTTCCGTCGGAAGCGGTGAGTCTCGCCGGGGCGAGATACCGGCCGATCGAAGACCCGGCGCTTTTATCCGTCCGTCACAGAGAGGAAAGTGATGGGTCTCATTCGGATCGTCTGGGGAACCGCGAGCGAGTCGACGGCGATGGCGTCTTACGACGCCGCACTTGCGGATGCGAACGTCCACAATTACAACCTCGTTTCGGTCTCGTCGGTCGTCCCCGCCGGCGCGAAGATCGAAGCCGTCGGCGACGCCCCACCCCTCGGGCCGGCCGGCGAGCGCTTGACCGTCGTCGAGAGCCGGGCGACCGTCGGTCCGGGCGAGGCGGAGATGACCGCCGCGGGCGTCGGATGGTCGCGGGAGCCGGACGGGCCGGGGATTTTCTATGAGGCATCCGGAACGGATCCGGCTGTGGTACGAGACCGGATCGACCGGGGGCTCGAATCCGGCCGGACGCTCAGAGAGTGGTCGTTCGACGAAACCGCGGCCGGACGTCGGATCGTCTCGGCCGAAGCCGATCCGGAGCGGTATACGACGGCGATCGTACTCGCCGTCTACGGAGAGAGCACGCCGATACTGTAAGTGCGCTGCGATTTCAGGTGTTACCAGATAGCATGCGATCCGACGGGTTTTTATCGACGTGCTCTGTATGCGTGGACACTCAATGCACGGAAACGCGCCGCATGGCGGATCGTTGCGAAATGGAGTCGAACCGACGCCGGAGCACCGACGGACGCTGCGACGTGATCTCGTCGACGTCGCCGCATCGACCCGGGAGTTGCTCTCGGATGAGTTCATCGTCGGTGGCGAGATCACCGACGACGACGGTGCACTCCGGGCGACGATCGCCGTCCAGCCCCCCGCCGGTTCCGTCGTATCCGCGGGGCTCGATACCGACGCGACGGACGATATCGACTCACTGGCGGCCGATCTCGCGGCCGGTGCCGTCTTCGAGGCCAAACACGCCGCCCGCGATACGAACCAGATCGCTCGATAACCGCCCGAAATCGATCGGTTCCTCCGCATCGATAGACCCCTCGATCTCATAGCCGACGCACCTCGACATCGTTACAGAACGCCTTTATTCGCCCAGGAGGTACCACCTCTCGTGACCGTCGCCGAAGAGCGAATCGAGCGACTCGCGGAGTTGGCCAAAAAAGCAGCCGGCGACGGCGACGACGAACTCGCCAGGCGGTACGTCCGACGGGCCAGGCGGATCGCAGAGCGGCACCGCCTTTCGCTACCACGGCGGTTCAAACGGTTTACATGTGACCGCTGTGATCGGTATCTGATCCCCGGCCGAAACGCCAGCGTCCGGACGCGGGAGGGACACGTCGTCGTGACATGTGTCTGCGGCGAGCACGCGCGCTATCCGTACTGAGATTGTATCAGGTTTTTAAGACCGACGGTCGAAGCGGATTACATGTCACCGAAGGATCCGAAATCGCGTATACACGATATCGATGTGACCGTCTGGGTCGGGAAGTCGGGACTCGACCCCGTCACCGATGAGCTCTCAGATCAGCTGGCCGACAGAGAGCTAGTGAAGGTGAAGTTCCTCCGAGCGGCCCGTGGTGGAACGACCACCGAGGAGCTGGCGGGCGACCTGGCCGAACGGACCGGCGCCGAGCTCGTGGACGTTCGCGGGCATACCGCGGTGTATATTCGATGAAACCGCTGCAGAACGGAGCCGGCGGGCTGGTGGGAGATATCCTCGAATCGGTCGGCTTACCGGAAGAGATTGCCGGTGCGATCGGCGAAGCGATCGTCGGTGCGGCGGTCTTCCTTCTCGCGTTTATCCTCCTGTATCTTATCGGTAAACGTCTCGTTCTCCCCGTACTCGAACGCGTCCTCGACACCCGGGGGCTGGACCAGCATGCGAAATCACCGCTTCGGAAGCTGACCTGGATTGTGTATCTGTTCGTCGGTATCACGATCGCCTTCGGGATCGCCGGCTACGACGGGTTTCTCCGATCGTTGGCGACGATTGCCGCAGCGGCGACGCTCGCGATCGGCTTCGCCTTGCAGGACGTCCTGAAGAACTTCGTCGCGGGCGTCTTCATTTTCACCGAAAAGCCGTTCAAGATCGGCGACTGGATCGAGTGGGACGACAACACGGGCGTCGTCGAGGATATCAGCCTCCGGATCACGCGGATTCGGACGTTCGATAACGAACTGCTCACGGTACCGAACTCACAGCTGACGGACAACGTCGTCAAAAACCCCGTCGACGCCGATAAGCTCCGGCTCCGATTCGTCTTCGGAATCGGATACGACGACGACGTGGAAACCGCTACGGGGATCATCCTCGAGGAGGCCCGCGCCCACGAAGGCATCATGGACGATCCCGAACCGACGGTCCGGCTGACCGAACTCGGCGACTCCTCGGTCGGCCTGCAGTCTCGTATCTGGATCGACGATCCCTCCCGTGCCGATTTCGTGAAGACCCGTGCCGAATTTATAAAACGGGTCAAGGATCGCTTCGACGAGGAGGGGATCGACATTCCCTATCCGCACCGCACCCTCACCGGCGGTATCGAGCTTGCCGAAGGCCCCGTCGTCGAAGCGTAACGTCGATCGGCGCCTTTCGAATCCCGTTTCGACTTCGACGGCAGAATACGCGACGGCGGGTGGTTTCGAGACGAAAGACCCTTATGTCACAGCCGTCTATCGGTAGATGGACTAGGTCGGGCGGTTAGGCCCCGCTCACAACCCGCACTATGGTCTTTAGCGGGGGCCGAATCCGGGGCGCGTCCGGACCAACCAGTACGGGCCCCGCAAGCCAACGTCGAAGCCTCGTCCCGCGAGGGCAGCGGTCCGCGCGCCGGCGTCTGCAGGGACGTTCGGGCGCGGTTAACCGCGGGTAATCCGCCAGGCACGGAAGTGAGCAGCGGGCCCGTGGACAGCTGTCGCCCGTGGGGTCGCGGGGTGGAGGAGGCAAGCGGGACTCCCCGTATTGGACGGCCCGGGCAACCCTCGGGTCCACCCATTCATCGATATCACACTCACTAGCCGGTCGCTTTCCGATCGGATCTATTAGCCGGCTACCTGGTGTCCGGCTCTAAGCCACCGAACTACGCCGAGCGGCTGTCTCGCTTGGAAGGACCGAACTTCGAGAACGGTACTGCAACAGCCACCGCAAGGCACACAACCGACGAGTCCGAACCGGAGGTATGGGACTCGGAAGCGCGACCCGAAAGCTGCAAAAGGTCGCAGATATGGGCGAGGAGCTGTACAGTCGAATCAACGAACTCCGCGAACAGGTACTCGAGATGCAAGAGACGGTTCGGGAGACCAACGAGCGTGTGGCCGCCCTCGAGAACAAAGTCGACGGTCAGACGGCAATCGTCGAAGCGCTCGCAAAACAGGAAGGGATCGATGTCGACGAACTCCTCACTGAGGTCGCCATCGAGGAGGCCGAAGCGCCGACAGAAACTGAAAGCGACGGGCTAGATCCTAACGGCTCCGAGGAGGCGATTCCGGACGCGGAATCTCAGGACGGTCCAGATGCCGAGTAACTCGGGTCCGACGTTCGAGACTATCCTACCCTAAGAGACGCCGGTGCTCGATTTTGAGACAGCGGTCCTCGACGTACTGTTTTCCAGCTGCCTCGATTCGGTCACCGGCGTCCGAATCACTGATTCCGAGCTGTGTCCAGACGACGTCGACGTCCTCGCGTTCGATCGCCGCATCGGCGATCTCCGAGACTTCCTCGCTCGGACGAAACACGTTGACGATATCGATTTCTTCTTCGACCGTCGAAATGGAGTCGGCGGCTTCGATCCCGAAGATCTCATCAGCGTAGGGGTTGACCGGGACGATCGAATATCCTCGATCGATCATGAACTTCGGAACCTCGTGGGCATCTTTCCCGGGCGTACCGGAACACCCTACGACGGCGATTGTCTCTAACTCAAGTATCTTGCGCAGTTCTTCGTCAGATTCGACGGGCATATAGCGATCTATCAGCGGGTAGGTTAAAAATCCGCCCCCCGTGTAGCGATCAGACGACGACTCCGAGGCGGCCGACGGCGAACGCGAGCGTCGCTGCGAACATCGACGCTTTCAGCCACGTCTGTCCCGTCGTCGGGTCGTCGAACGAGCGGTACATCCCGACGAGAAGCCCGAGAACGGTCGGTACGAGTACGAGCAGATAGGCGCTTCCGAATGTCTCCAGAAGGTACGGCATCGGGCTTACGAGGGCTGCGAACACCACGAATACCGTGGCAACCGCGAGCGCGCGCCGTTCACCGATCGCGATCGGGAGGGTGTTCAGCCCCTCCGCTCTATCGCCCTCGATGTCCTCGACGTCCTTGACGATCTCTCTGGCGATCGTCGCACTAGCGGCGAGAACGAAGAGGATCAAAACGGTCTCGAGATCGCCGCCGACCGCCGCCCCGCCGTAGAGGAACGTGCTGCCGGTCAGATACCCGACGAGGACGTTCCCGACGCCCGGCAATCCCTTGAAAATCTCCGTGTACGCGACCAGCGAAACGAGGTTTATGAGCGCGATGGCGATCGCAAGCGGTGGTAATAGAAGCGTCAACACGACTGCGATCGCGAACAACAGCATGCTGAACCAGAGCGCGGTTTTTGCAGCGATCGCATCGCGTGGAATCGGTCGGTCGGGGCGGTTGACTGCGTCGATCTCCCGGTCGAAATAGTCGTTGATCGCGTTCCCGCCTCCGGTCGCGAGGATCGTCGCCACCACGGCGAAAGTTGCGGGCATCGGGTCACCGAGTCCGCCTGCGACGAACGCCCCGATGAATGTCAAGACCCCGGCTGCGAGCGCATTTCCGGGCCGCATCAGCTCTATCGCCCCACGAACCTGCTCCATGCCGATGCGTCTATCGGCGACAGTATAAGCGATACGACTCGTCGATGGAAACCACGGGACTTAAGCGCCGGTAGCGGATACCATTTCTATACGGGCGCTTAGCTCAGTTTGGACAGAGTGCTTGGCTTCGGACCAAGTTGCCGCGGGTTCAAATCCTGCAGCGCCCATATTTTCGAGGGGTGTAATCGTCCGACAGCGGCGGGTTAATATCTCTATCGAACGCAGCGCCAGTACTTTCGTTCGATGACCAATGAAGCGAATGGTGTCCACGGGAATTCGCGTACAGCCACACTGGTGGCGATCCAGAAAATCAATCACCGATTGACACAATACCTCAGACTCTATCAGGAGATACGAGCTGAGTACGGAGCGTG